>JGI2160J19893_10000444_pt1 | contig 14044 bp, 11 predicted proteins | sample DeeMarSeWOR28_12_FD_19893 | JGI IMG/M metagenome (IMG submission 19893)
TTGAGACCCCATCGGGTAAAATTGAAATCTACAGCCACAAAATTGCCCGGATGAATCATCCGCAGATCCCGCCGATCCCCCGCTATATCGAGCCCTGGGAAGGGCCCGCCGGCAGGGGTGACGAAAAATTTCCCCTGCAGCTGGTCAGCCCCCATTCGCAAACCCGGGCCAATTCCCAGTTCGATAATATTCCGCACCTGAAACAAAAAGCCGATGACCGCATCTGGCTAAACCCGGCCGATGCCGCCGCCCGGGGCATTTCAGACCGAGACCGCGTCATGGTTTACAATGATCGCGGACGCCTGCGCACCCGCGCCAGAGTCACCGAGCGGATCATGGCAGGAGTTGTCAGCCTGGATGCCGGCATCTGGTTCCAGCTAGACGAGGATGGCGTGGATATCAACGGCTGCGTCAACGTGCTTACCCGAGATGCCATGTCCCCCGGCGGCGCTTTTCCCTCCAATACCTGCCGGGTCCAGGTCGAGCGCGATGGCTGATAAATCGTAATTATTTGAGGGGCCGGGGAGTTTTTTCGATTTAACTGCTCCATGAACAATCATGGACTTTATGCGAAATCCGTGCGGACCTGTGCCTATTATTTTGAAACGATCCAGTTATTACCGCTATCTATGCTTTTGTATATGCCGTCTGCGGTTCCCGCATAAAGAATGTTATGATTAACGGGGTCAATGGCGAAGGCGTTAATCTTGCGTTTATTCAAACCATTATTGATTTCCAACCAATGGGTGCCGCCATTGGTGCTCTTGAAAACGCCATTGGCTGTGCCGGCGTAGACCGTGGGTGTGTTGTCAGGTTCAATGGCCAGGGTCAGGACATCGGATTTGGCAAGGCCTTTGCTGATGTATGTCCAATTATAGCCTCCATCCGTGCTTTTGAAGACGCCAACCATTGTTCCCGCATAAATTGTATTATTGTTACGGGGGTCGACGGCAATCGTGTTAATATGAAGTTCCTTCAACGTACATTTTTTAGCAGGCCATTTGGCGCCCCAGTCAACGCTTTTATACACGCCGCACCGGGTGCCGGCATAAAGCGTAGCTGGCTTAGCGGGATCAATGGCAAAAGATTCAAGTTTAAGATTTAGCTCTTCGAAACCAACGTCAATCGAAAACCATTTTTCGCCTCCATTCGTGCTCTTGAAGGCACAATCCCTCAGTTTTGATTCATGCCAGCTTTCGTTGTTGTGGTTCATGAACACGGCGATAACCCAGGCTGCATCCCGGGCGATGGCATAAAGCGTGTTGGTATTGGCCGGATCAATGGCGATGGCCAAAACCGCAACTTCATATAGGCAACTCTGCATGAGGGTCCAGTTGTTGCCGCCATCGACACTCTTGAAGGCACCGCAACGCGTGCCGGCATAGAGCGTCCGAGTCGTTACAGGATCAATGGCTATGGATAAGACATCGGTATTTTTCAGACCCTTACTGATGCCTCTCCAGCTTGATCCGCCGTCTGTGCTCCTGAAAGCACCTCGTTGAGTTGCGATATACAGCGTGTTCGTGTTGACAGGATCAATGGCTATGGCTGATATTTGGATGCCATTGGGGTCCCAACCACCCCATTGCTTTTCTTCGGCGTAAGAATTACCGGGTAACAGGAACACGAGGGCGATAATGCTCAANAAAAAGCCGGGTTGACGGCGAATATGCCTTTTCACTTTCAGACCTCCTTTTTAGATAATTGAATTTATTATCTATTATAACCAAGCCAGCCACAGGGGAGGTATAGTTTATCGGAGACTGAAAAGTGCATCCGCAATCGTTCCACAGTGAGCAGGAATAGCCGATCAGCTTTTATGAGAAGTCATTTTGAAGGTGAGATTGAGCATCAGATGAGCACCATGTTAAAGTCTTCATATGAGTGGTGCCCTGTAATGTCAAGAAAATTCGCGCACGCTTTCGATTATTGCTCTGAACACGAAAAGGCCGGACAACTTGAGGAGCGAAACGCAAGCGCTATTTTTTCATGCTGCTTTTAATCGGCGTTACGATAACCGATTTGACGGCGTCGCTTGCGTTCATCATGATTTTATTTTGCCACCCTTCTTTGTTGCTCCAGATCACGTAATACTTTCCGGTTTGTAAGTTCTCCTTGAGATCAACGGTTTCTCTGGCCTGCAGCTCGCCGCCGGCCAGGTTTATCGGATGCGGCCAGTCATAGTTATGATCGACCCAGTAGAGCATGTAAACCATTTTTTTGGCGGTGTTGTTATCCAGTTTCAGGGAAAAGGAGGCGAAAGCGACGGCGGGCAACAAAACGATAATCAGAATAATGATGAGTTTTTTCATATGGCGGCTCCCTTAAAAAAATTTGAGACCTATTTTTTTTGTGGCCTGATCCTAGTATCGTCATAATTGGCCAAAAGCTTAAGCATTTCTCCATTATTGCAGATGTTGCCCAAACAAATCGGAGAGGCCGCTGTTGACGAATCAAGAGCCAATAAGCAGTAGAGAACTAAAAAACAAGACCGGTTGGTTTATTTTTTTAACTGCTGGATGTAAAAATGAAGCTGGGATGAGGTATGATCCAGAATGGCCGGTTCGCGGCTGGAAGCATACAGGGCGGCCGCACCGTTTAAAACAGTGACGATATAGCCGGCGATTTCTTTGAAATTAAGACCTTCTTTGAGCAGCCCTTTTTGATTGGCCTGCTGCAACCAGGCGCATAATAACGCGGTCATCTGTTCGATGCCCTTCATCACCTGGTTGCGCATGCGTTCGGATTGACCGGACAATTCAACCAGCATGCTGTGGAAAAANCAGCCGCCGCCGAAGACGCCCTTTCCAAGCTTATTCTTAAGGTCGTTTTCGATAAGCGTCTGAATCCGTTGCAGGGGATCTGAACCGGATTGTATGCCCTGAAATACGGCCTGCCGCCAGATGCGCAACGCCTCGTCGTAAACCGCATACCAGAGATCTTCTTTGCTGGCAAAATGACCGTACACNCCCCCTTTGGTCAGACCGGTAGCCTGCAGGATATCATTGATCGAGGTGTTGTAATANCCCTTGATACAGAAGAGCCGTAAGGATTTTTCAATGATATCCTGACGTGTCTGGACGCCTTTTGCGGACATGGTATTCCTTTGCAAAAATATATACCGACCGGTTGTTATTTAATAAAATCCGCATTTTTTGTCAATGCATTTTTTTCGGTGTTAAGGCTGGACCGGCTGTCGCCCAAATCCGTTTGAACCGTCAATAAAAGGTTTTTCGCCAAAATTCAATCCCGGCGAAGCGAAAGATCGGCGATTTGAACTATTTGAGCTCCCGTGGGGCGAGTTTTAAAAGCGCCTGAAGCGAGCCTTAAATGGGTCAAAAAACCGGTTGGATTCAGTGAAAAAGGATTTGGGCAACAGCCCCGGGATTTCAAATTTTTGGAATTAATCGACATGAAAACGGAAGCATTTTTTAAATTGACAAGTGAACGCCATTCTCCTAATGTGAGTCATTTGAAAAATTGAATCCATCTTATTCAGAGAAGGGAGGTATTCATGAAGAAGCAATTATTGGGGTTTGGAATTCTGCTGGCATTTATCGTGGCAATTCCGTCTATGGCTGCGGCCGCTTCCAAAGTCGTGGGGGTGACAGATACCGAGGTGACCATCGGTTGGACCACGCCGCTTTCAGGACCCGCAGCCCTTTGGGGAAGCACCGGTCTGGGAGGCAAAGCCTGGGCCGATCATGTGAATGCCCAGGGCGGAGTCCACGGCCGTAAAATAAACGTGATCTTAAAAGATGATGGCTATAACCCGGCACGGGCGCTGGCCAATCTGCAGGAAATGAAAGGCAAAATTTTTGCCGTTTGCGGACTTCTCGGCACCGCCGTGGTACACACGACCCGGGACTTTTTCCCGGAAAACAAGGTCCTTTTGATCAATGCTTACGGAAATACCCGCATGTGGCTGGAGTGGCCCAAAGACAAACTGCGATATGTATTTATCGCCTATCCCGACTATGAAGATGAAGCCGAGTGGCTGACCGATTTTGCCGTTGAGTGGCAGGGTAGCAAAAAATTGGCGGTCTTTTATCAGAACGACGATTACGGGAAACTGGGCCTGGCCGGAGTTGAAAAGGCGGTGAAAAAATTGTCCGGCAAAGCCGTGCTGGCAGCGGCTGTTCCCTATGAGGTGACGGAGCGGGCGCTGGGTACGCACGCTCTCAAGCTGAAAGAGACGGGTGCCGACACCCTCCTCCTCTATACCTCCCCGACGCACGGCCCCAACATTATCAAAGAAACGGCCAAAGTCGGCTATCGACCCAAGATCATGACTTCCTTTCCGCTGGCCGATCCGATAATGTACAAACTGGCCGGGGAGCTCTGGGAAGGCGTCTACCCTGCCCTGCCTGCGCAGCTTGGGGCCATTGGTTTCGATCCGCAGGCAGATGCTGCACTGGAAGCCATAAAGAAGGTGAACCCCAAGATCCCATCGGACAATTTTGCGGTCTTCGGCGCGGCAACCATGATGCATCTGGTGGAAGGTCTTAAAAGGGCCGGTAGAAATCTAACAACAGAATCGATGATCAAGGGCATGGAAAGCATTAAACGCTGGCAGGCCGAAGCAGGGGGTGCTGTGGTGACCTACGGGCCGGACCGACATCACGGACTCAACGGCTCACGGCTCGCACATGCTGAAGACGGGAAGCAAAAACCTGTCACCGATTATATTATTTACCCGCCCAGGTTTTAGCCCATGCCGTTGCTGAAAATCGATGATCTATCTATCAGCTTTGGGGGAATAAAGGCCCTGGCTGAAGTGAGTCTGGAAGTTGAATCCCAGGAAATTCTGGCGGTGATCGGGCCCAACGGTTCGGGTAAAACCACCCTTTTCAACTGTGTCTCTGGCGTATATAAACCCGATGAGGGTCAGGTTAATTTTGAGGGGGAAAGCCTGCTGGGGCTTTCCCCCGACGCCGTTGCCAAGAGGGGTGTTGCCCGCACGTTTCAAAATCTGCGTCTATTCCTTCATATGACCGTCCTGGACAACCTGCTCCTGGGCAGACACATCCATTTCCACAAAAATCCATTGTACGCTTTTCTGCGATTGCGCAGAGAAGAGCTTATCCACCGGAGGCTGGCGGAGGAGATCATCGAGTTTCTGGATCTGCAGCCATTCCGCAAAGCCCGGGTTTCGGACTGCCCTTACGGTGTTCAAAAACGTGTCGAGCTGGGTCGCGCCCTGGCCATGGAACCGCGCCTGCTCCTGCTGGATGAACCCATTGCCGGTCTGACCTCGGAGGAAAAGGAAGAAACCGCTTACCGCATCACGGAGATCCATGGCAGATATAAGGTGGCCATACTTCTGGTGGAACATGATCTCAGGATTGCGTCCCGGCTGGCGGATCGCATGATCGCTTTGGATTATGGGCTCAAAATCGCCCAGGGCACTCCGCAGCAGGTGCAAAAAACACCTGAGGTGATCCAGGCCTATCTGGGGGGGGAAGACTAATAATTGGGAATGTTGAATTCGGAATGGGGAATGCGGAATTAAAAAGAAGCCGGTTATTTCCCATTTCGCCTAAGAGAATATTATGACCGCTTTACTTAAAATTGCCAGCATCGAAACGCTTTACTACGATCGCATTTACGCGCTGCACGGCCTGTCTCTGGAGGTAAAGGAAAAGGAGATCTTTGCGGTTCTGGGGCCTAACGGGGCGGGAAAAACCACCCTGCTCAAGACGATTGCCGGGCTTCTCAAAGACCAGCCCAATAAGGGAACGATCGAATTTATGGGAAAGCGCATCCACCACCTTCCGCCGGAGCATATCTCTCGTCTGGGCGTGGTTTATGTGCCCGAAGACCGGGGTCTTTTCCGGGAACTGACCGTGAAGGAGAATCTCGATCTGGGCTGCTGGGGACGCAAAGACGGAGAAATACAGGATGATTTTGAATTCATCTATCAGCTGTTTCCAATCCTCAAGGCGCGTGCCAAGCAGCAGGCAGAAACCCTTTCCGGCGGTGAACAGCAAATGCTGGCCATGGCACGGGCGATGCTCTGCCGCCCCAAGCTGCTCATGCTGGATGAGCCTTCCCTGGGATTGGCACCGAAAGTCGCCCGGGAAGTGTACGAAGCCCTTTTAAAAATCAGCCAGGCCGGCACCACCATTCTGCTCGTCGAGCAGAATGCAAAACTGGCGCTGGGCATCGCAGATTTCGGCTACATCATGGAGACGGGCAGAATCGTTCTCGAAGGAACGGCCGAGGACCTGCAGGAAAATGAAGATGTGCAGGAACTCTACCTGGGAGTCGGGCGGGAAACCATTTCACCCAAAGGATGGCGGCTCTACAAGAAACGGAGGACCTGGTAATGGCATTGGATGCAAAAACCTTTCCCGCTGTTTTTTTTCAACAGGTGGACGCCCAGGGGGACCGCGTCGCTCTCAGGCGCAAGGAATACGGCATCTGGAATCGAATCACCTGGACCGAATACGGGCAAAGGGTCCGGGAAGCGGCCGCGGGGCTGCTGGCCATGGGCCTTGAGCCTGGAGACCGGGTGGCCATTCTGGGAGATAATCGGCCGGAATGGCTGATTTGCAATCTGGCAACCATGACTATCGGTGGCGCGACCTGCGGTGTCTATTCCACCAATGCGCCCGAACAGGTGGCCTATGTCGTCGGCCATTCAGAGTCTGTCGTTCTTTTTGTGGAAAACGAAGAACAGGTCGACAAGGTACTGCAGGTCGAATCGGAGCTGAATCTCAAAAAAGTCATCGTCTGGGACCCCAAAGGCCTGTGGGGGTTTTCCCATCAAAATATCATCTTTTACGACGAATTCATCGAACAGGGCCGCGAGTATCTGCAGGCCCATCCGGATTGTGTCGCAGAGCGCATGGCGGGCATCGATCCCGAGGCAATCGCCATGATCATTTATACCTCGGGCACCACCGGCCGGCCCAAGGGGGCCATGATCAGTCATCACAATATATTGAGTCTAACCCGCTCATTTACATCGGCCATTCCGGTCCGCCCCAACGATGAAATGCTTTCTTTTCTTCCCCTGGCCCATATCTATGAAAATCTCATCTCCCTTTTTCAGGCCATCTGGGGCGGGTCGACCGTTAATTTCCTTGAAAGCATAAACACCCTGGGTCAGGACCTGCGGGAAGTCTCTCCCACAATTTTTGCCAACGTTCCCCGCATATGGGAAAAAATGGTTTCCATGATCGAGATCCGCATGTCCGACTCCACGCTCCTGAAAAGGACCCTTTACCGCCTCAGCGTCGGCATCGGCCTGCGATATGTGCGCACCGGCAAAAATACCACCGGGCGCTTTCTGTGGAGCCTTCTATACTGGCCCTTTTACGGGCTGGTGCTTTATCATTTAAAAAGACAGCTGGGTATGGAGCGTATCCGGTATGCCGTCTGCGGGGCGGCACCGGCCTCACCGGAGCTGTTTGAATATTATAACGCCCTGGGGGTCCCTTTGAGAGAAGGTTATGGCCAGACCGAATCCACGGGCGTCATCGCGATCCAGCGCCTTGACCGGCCGCGCATGGGCTTTGTCGGCGAAGCGATACCGGATCTGGAGATTAAAATCGCCGAAGACGGGGAAGTCCTGGTCAAAGGACCGAACGTTTTCAAAGGTTATTTCAAGGATCCCGAACTGACGGCTGCCACCATTGTCAACGGATGGCTGCATACCGGCGATGTCGGCGCCTTTGACGATGGCTTTCTCAAGATCCTGGATAGAAAAAAAGATATTATTATCACCGCCGGCGGCAAAAACATCACCCCGGCATTTATTGAAAACAAATTGAAGTTCAGCTCCTATATCCAGGACGCGGTGGTGATCGGCGATCGCCGTAAATATCTGACCGCCCTGATCCTCATCGACGAAGACAACGTCACCAAATACGCCCAGGACCAGCGGATTCCCTTTACCACCTTCGCCGATTTAACACAGAATCCGGAGGTATTGAAGCTGATCGACAGCGAGGTCCTGAAGGTCAACAAAACCCTTTCAAAAGTTGAAACCATCAAAAAATTCGCCCTGATGCCCAGACGATTTTACGAGGAAGACGGCGATGTCACCCCCACCAAGAAAGTCAAGCGGCGCTTTCTGGAAAAACGGTATGCCGATATGATCGAAAGCCTGTATCGAGGATAAACGCATATGGATCTCATAGAAAGTTATGCCGAAGAATTGCAGCTCATCCGCAGGCCCTGGACCCGGGTCTGGGTGGGCATCCTGCTGGTAGCCTTGCTGCTGCTGCCCTGGTATGCTCAGGATTCCTGGATTTATATTGCGACCGTCATCTTTATCTATTCGGTCGGCGCCCTGGGACAAAATCTTCTCATCGGGTACACCGGTCAGATCTCTTTTGCGCAGTCCGCGTTTCTGGCCATCGGCGCCTTCACCTTCGGGCATCTGGCCCGCTTCGGCATCCCCTGGCCCCTGGGTCTTCTGGCGGCCGGTGTGAGCGCCGGGCTTTTCGGTCTGGTGGTCGGCATTCCATCTCTGCGTCTCAAAGGACCCTACCTGGCCATTGCAACCCTGGGATTTGGGGTTGCGGCTTATCAGGTGTTTGTGAATTCCGAGACGCTCTCGGGCGGCCGCATGGGGCTGATTATCACCAAATTATCGCCGCTCTTCGGGCTCTCTCAGCTCAGCTTTAATTATTATTTTTATTTCTTCATCGCGCTGTTTTTTACCCTGCTGACCTATAACATTATCTCTTCTTATATGGGCCGCGCGTTCATTGCCGTGCGGGACAATGATATCGCCGCTGAGGTCAGCGGCGTGAATCTGACGCGCTACAAGCTGATTTCTTTTGCCATCAGCTCCTTTTACACCGGCGTCCAGGGAGGGTTATACGGGCTTTTTACCGGATACCTCGAGCCCAACATGTTCACCTTTATGGAATCGGTCACGCTGTTTGTGGCCGTCATCATCGGGGGGCTGGCCTCGATCGAGGGCTCGATATTCGGAGCGGCCTTCGTGATTCTTGTCCCGCAGATTTTAAGTGATTACAAGGAGATGGTCCCGGTGGTCTACGGCGTGACCATCCTGCTGGTCTTGATCTTCCAACCGCTGGGTCTTTACGGCATGTGGTTTAAGACCAGACTTTATTTTCGAAACTGGCCTTTTCGCTAGAACCTTTTTAGTAAGGAACGCTAGATGACCCTATTTTTGCAATACCTGGTATCCGGTCTCGCCACCGGCAGTATTTATGCGCTGGTTGCGCTGGGCCTGGCTCTGATCTATCGCTCGACCCGGATCCTCAATTTTGCGCACGGGGATATCACAACGGCAGGCACCTTTATGGCCCTTACCCTGCTGAGTCTGAATTTGCCCTGGGCACTTGCTTTTTTGATCGCCATCATCTTTGGATCGGGTCTGGCAATGGCCTTCTATTTCTGTGTCCTGGTTCCGGCTCAACGGCGCGAGGCCACGCACCTGGGACAGATCATTCTGACGCTGGGGCTGGGCCTGATCCTGCAGGGTCTCGTGGCCTATTTCGGCGGCACGGTCCCTCAGTCATTTCCCTTTCCGCTTTCGGACATCAAGATTTACAACCTGGGCCAGGTGGTCGTCAGCGAGCTGAGCCTGGGTACATTTTTCATCGGTTTGCTGGCGTGTTTGCTCTTTTATCTGCTGGTGCAAAAAACGCGCATCGGGTTGGCCATGCGCGCCACTTCTGAAAATCTTCCCGCCGCCCAGACCATGGGCATTCCCACCCGCAAGGTTTTGGCCTTTAGCTGGGGACTGGCGGCACTTTTGGGAGTGATCGCCGGATTGTTTCTGGCCCCCGCGCTGCTGCTGGATCCTTTCTTTATGCTGGAGCCCTTTCTCAAGGGGTTTGCGGCCGCCATTCTGGGCGGCCTGAACAGTCTGCCCGGTGCGATCGTCGGTGGTCTGATACTGGGGGTGGCCGAGAGCCTTGCCGGAGGATTCATCTCGGTGGCCTTTAAAAATACCATGGCTTTTGTGATCATCATTCTGGTGCTGTTGTTTCGGCCGGAGGGGCTTTTGGGCAAGGAGTTCAAAGAACGCGTCTAGAACCCGTCAAAAAAATGCGTTTAAGTGCCCATGGCGGTGTTGCAAACCGACTCAAAATGCTCACATACTACGTGTATGCTCCGCTTTCGAGTCGGTTTGCGCCTTGCCCTGAACCCTTATCCACATTTTTTAGACGGGTTCTGGAAGCTATCTCGAACATGAACTGAGGTTTTAAAACCGCTTTTAACAATTCTATTTTGTCTGACTTCTGTCATCTGTTTTCTGTGATCTGTCTTCTATATTTTCCTGACACCCGAAACCTGAAACCTAAAAAAAAGGACGCCGGTGCAGCAACGAACGCTGCACCGGCGACTATTTTTNTTGATATTCTACCGTAATGAAAACTTACGCTTTCTTCATTGCGGCCATTACTCTTTCGGGGGTTAGCGGCAGGCGCCTGACCCGCGCACCGGTGACACTAAAGACAGCATTGGCCACGGCCGCCGAAAGCGGCATGAGGCCCGGTTCCCCGATGCCGCCGATATCTTCAACTTTATTGTTTTTGACGACATGAACGTGAACTTCAGGCGCTTCGCTCATTCGGATGAGGCGGTAATCGTCAAAATTCGCTGATGCGACCCCGCCATTGGCAAACTGCACTTCTTCAAACAGGGTCGTGCTCACGCCCATGGTGACGGCCCCTTGGATCTGGGCCTCCAGGGGGTCCGGGTTGACCACGGGACCGCAGTCAACGGATACATCCACCCGGTGGACCTGGATCGCTCCGCTCTTTGCGTCCACCGAGACCTCGACCACTTCGGCGATGGTGGTGCCGAAACTGCGATGCTGAGCAATACCGCGCCCCCATCCTTTCGGCAGGGGCTTGCCCCAGTTTGAATTACTGGCCAGGTTTTCCAGAACCCGTGTGGCACGCATGTCATGCTTCAAGTTTTCCAGACGGAAATCAAGAGGGTCTTTTCCGGCCAGATGGGCCATCTCGTCGATAAAGGATTCGGTCGCAAAGGCATTGACCGCGTTCTGAACGGATCGCCACGGAGCCACAGGGATAGGCAGATCAGACAGGACCAGGTTGATGGAGAAATTAGGGAACGCATAAGTCATGCGCGCCTTGTTGGGACCTTTTTCTGCATCCCACAAGCCCCACAGGCAGTACCAGTCGATTCCGTCTTTAGGCTCTTTGCCCGCATTCATTCTCGAAATGGAAGAGCTGGAAACCTTATGGTCCCAGGCAACCAGCTGGTTACCACTATCCAGACCGGCCTTAATCCGGTGGGCCATGGCCGAGCGGAAAAAGTCGGTCTGAATGTCCTCTTCGCGCGTGTAAATCACTTTTACGGGTTTGCCCGAAGCCTTGGAGGCGATGATCGCTTCGATCGCCTGATCCGGTCTGGGTCTTCTACCGAGACCGCACCCGAGAAAGGTGGTGTGAATGTGGACCTTTTCCGGCGGCAATCCCGAGACTTTCGTCGCGACCATATGGTTTAGTGTCTGACCCTGAGTGGGAACGTATACATCGCAGCGGTCCGCACGGACATCCGCCGTGGCGGTCTGGGGTTCCATCGTGGCGTGCGATACGCAGGGGATGTAGTAGGTCGCTTCGTATGTTTTTTTAGCTTCACCCAATGCTTTCTGGACGTCACCCCGGGTAATGACATTTGCGCCCGGTTTTTCCAGATCTTTGATGAAGCTCTGTTCAATGCTGGCTGTGTCCATCTGCGGATGGGTTCCCTTGTCCCATTGGGTGTCAAGGGCTTCTCTGCCTTTCATGGCCGCGTCCAGGGTTTTGGCAACCACAGCGATACCCCGCGGGGTGGGCACGACTTTTATGACGCCTTTGACCGCCATGGCCGCATCGGCTTTAAACGAGAGATGCTTGGCTCCATAGGCCGGCGGTCTCGCCAGAACGGCATAGTGCAGATCCGGCAGATCCACGTCAAAGCCAAAAACGGCCTTGCCGTTGACCTTTTCCGGGATATCCACGCGCGGCATGGCTTTGCCCATATATATGAACTCGCTTTCTTTTTTAAGGGTGGGATCCTGGGGTACCGCCAGTTTGGCCGCCTTGATGCTCAATTGCCCATAGGTGAGTTTCTTGCCGGTTTTAAGATTGACAACCGTCCCTTTTTCGGCTTTGCACTGAGATGCGGGAACGTTCCATTCTTTGGCAGCGGCTTCAATAAGGACCGCCCTTCCGGCTGCACCGGCCTTGCGCATCGGTACGTAAAATCCCCTGACGCTGGCACTGGCAACAGTGAGCTGATTGTTCAAAATGGGGTTTTTAAATTCGTCTGCAGCCGGGGCCTGTATGATTTCAAGCTGGTCCCAATCCGCTTCGAGCTCATCGGCAATGATCATGGGAAGCGCGGTGCGAACGCCCTGCCCCATCTCCGAGTTGGGTACCATAACCTTGACGACATTGTCGGGGGTAATTTGAAAAAATGCACTGGGTTTCAAGCCTTCCGCAGCGCTGGCTTCCCCGGACGCACTGACAATTTTGGTCCCCAGGGGCGTCACATAGGCCACAATTGTCAGACCGGAGGCTGCCAGAGAACCCTTCAGGAATGTGCGACGTGTCATAGTTTTTTTCATGATACTGTGCCCTCCTTTCTCATGATCTCTATCGCTGTTTCGATGCCCTTTTTCACGCGCTGATAGGTTCCGCAGCGGCAGATGAGATCATCCATGGAGTCGATAATGTCCTGGGCATTCGGGTTCTTGGTTGCCGACAGCAGCCCGGCAACCTGCAGCATGACACCCGGCTGGCAGTAACCGCACTGGACAACCTGTTCCTGGATCCAGGCCCTTTTGACGGGATGATTTTCAGGCAACCCTTCGATGGTCACAATTTCTGCGCCATCGACATCGGCAGCGTCAATTACGCATGACCTTTGGGCCTCACCGTTAATTAAAACCGTGCATGACCCGCATTCCCCGATGCCGCAACTGAACTTGGTGCCGGGCAGCTTCAGATAATCCCTTAGAACCCACAACAAGCTGATGTCTTTGGGAACATCGACTTTGTAGTTTTTGCCGTTTACCGTTAGAGAAATCATAAAAAACCCCTCCTTTCTTCATTTGGCAATATTCCAACCTTTATCATTGATCATTAGCAAATCTTTGGTTTCTGTCAGCTCAGACAACGGCATGCTGCGAGGCCTGACTAACACAGCCTGTTCTTCTGGCCTGGCGGCCTGGAGGGCAGCGCATTTTTAAGCCCAGGGCCGCTGCGCATATCGATTGTTTTGGGCAAATCGGATGCGCCATAAAAAAAGACTAAAAATGGGGCTCGCCCTATTTTTAGTCTTTTAACCGTAATAATGATCTGAAATTAACCGTATCAGAGCAATAGCGCATTCAGTATAGGCCCCGGCCCGATTCCGTAAGAGAAAAGAGCATTCAGAGGAAAATCAATAGTGCTTCCAGACAAATGGAGACAGGAAAATTAAACACAACAAAAATGCCATACTACATTGTGCTGGCAAGAGTCAACTCCTTTGTAAACTATTTTAAAAATCGCGGCGTCATACATGTCAAAAACGACCGATCATTTTTTGTGCGGTTAATCTGACCTGGAACGAGCGTGCCCTTTATGAAATTTGCATTGCTCACTTCAGGTCCTCATAGCGAGGAGGTAAACCATGAAAAAAAAGCTCATGATCATCAGCGTGGCATTCATCGGTTTTGTTCTGGCAGTCGGAGGTAATTCATGGGCCCAGCGCGAGCGCGTCGGCCAGCGCCATCAGGATCGCGGCGGCCACTTCCAGAAATGGGACAAACCGGCGGCGCACCAATTTGACCGGGACCGCGGCCAGGGTAATCGTCTCGGAAACCGCCACAATCGCCCGGCCCACCACTTCAGGCCCCATTTGCAGAAGCGTCATCAAATTCATAAGCAGCATCGGTACTGGCGTCCCGGTCTCCCCAAATGGCGCTACTGGCGTCAGCGTCGCCCGGCAGTCATGCACAGGAATTACGGCAGCGCCGAAAATGCGTTCCAGGCGTCCGCCGCCATATCGGACAGCGGCTTCTTGGTCTCTGTCGCAGTCAGCCAGACCAACTGAT
>JGI2160J19893_10000445_pt1 | contig 14032 bp, 8 predicted proteins | sample DeeMarSeWOR28_12_FD_19893 | JGI IMG/M metagenome (IMG submission 19893)
ATTGTCAATCCCTTTCGGACTCCAGAAACGCTCGATATACCCCGCGCCCGGAAACGCGACAACCTATAACCTTATCTGGAAAATGTCAATCGAAAGTTTGATAATTTAATAAAAAAATATGAAACGCAAACATACATTAGAAAATTGTGAGATTTACGTTATCAAAATAAAGATGATGCCCAAAACGAATAAGGCCCAAAAAGACCCGAGCAAGCTGATTTGGCTTGATATTTTAGGAAATTCGATAGAATATGNTGCTATTGAGATACAGAAGGGTTGGCGGCCCCGAATACAGTAAACTGTCGNTGATAGGAAAAACGCATGGACCCGATTTTTTTGCAAGAAGCCCCTGTTAATGGGATGACTCTGAGGTNTTTCATGATTGTATCCTGTTTCACTTTTCACTCCACAAACTATACAGGTAAGGAGAAGAGATGAAGAGAGCTGATTTCCAACGCGTTATTGATGAAGAGAAAAAAAAAGTTGAATGCTTCCTCTGTGCTCATAATTGTCATATAAAAGAAGGGAGGAGGGGTATATGCCAGGTACGGGAAAATCGGGACGGAGTTCTATACAGTCTGGTTTATGGGAAGCTGATCAGTCAGAATGTTGACCCTATTGAAAAGAAACCGCTATTCCATTTATTGCCTGGTACATATTCATATTCCATTGCCACGGTTGGCTGTAACTTCCGCTGCTCTCACTGTCAGAATTATGATATCTCACAATATCCCCGCTTGCACGAGGGCTCAATTATCGGCAACAGTGTGACAGCTGAAGAAGTGGTATCAGCTGCTCAGGATCATGGCTGTCAGAGTATCAGCTATACTTATATTGAACCCACAATATTTTTTGAATTTGCCTATGAATGCGCTCAGCTTGCCCATGAAAGGGGAATAAAGAACGTTTTTGTGAGCAATGGCTATACAAGCCCGGAAGCTACAAAAAAAATCGCACCTTTTCTCGACGGAAACAATATCGATCTCAAGGCCTTTACTGATAAGTTCTACCACGAAGTCTGCGGGGCAAAGCTGGCGCCGGTGCTGGAAACCATAAATCTTATGAAAGAACTTGGGGTCTGGGTTGAAGTTACAACCCTGGTTATCCCGGGTTGGAATGATTCAGACAGTGAACTGCAGGAAATCGCCCGCTTTGTAAAAAGCATTGATCCTGAGATGCCCTGGCATGTAACCCGTTTTCACCCGACATTTAAAATGACCGATAGAGCGGCGACCCCAGTATCTTCACTGCAGCGGGCCAGGCAAATAGGATTGTCTGAGGGGTTGAAATATGTGTTTGTGGGCAATATACCGGGTGAAGACGGGGAAAATACCATATGTCCCAAATGTAAGGAAACTGTTGTGGAAAGAATGGGATTTTCCATCATATCGCAGAACCTGATAAATGGTAAGTGTGGCAATTGTGGGGAACCTATAGCCGGTGTTTTTGCCAACGGCGGTGCTTGACAGTTCATCCAAAAAGCTGTATGCCCTTTTCCGGAGCAATTGGTAACAGCAGGGTTCGAAAACTCGAACCCTGTTGAAATGATAGCATATTTTTTTGGGTAAGATACGAGAAATACAATTCTTCAGGTAATGTAAACTAAATACGTAGGGGGCTTGCATGGGAGCAAGTAAAAATAAAAAGGTCGTGACAGCAACTGCCAAACAGGAACTCTTACGGGCAATTCCCCAGGTTGATGAAGTTCTTCAGTGGCTTTCTCCAGAGACTGATGGCCCCATTTTTCTGATTAAGCAGTCTGTCCGTGAAGAGTTGGAATTTATGCGTCAAAAAATTCTGGCCGGTAAAAAGACAGGGAAAAACGATCTGGCAAAGAAAAAACTGCTTGGGCAGATTCAGAAGAGGCTTAAGAAAAAACTGGGGCCAAATTTTAAAAGGGTAATCAATGGTACCGGCGTGGTTATTCATACAAACCTTGGACGCTCCATTCTGCCTGAAGGTGCCCGGGAAGCTCTTGTTGAGGCAGGCCTCCGTTATTCCAACCTGGAGTTTGATCTTGCCACCGGTAAAAGAGGCAGCAGGTACAGTCTTGTTGAACAACTTTTGTGCGACCTCACAGGTGCTGAAGCTGGACTGGTTGTAAATAATAATGCGGCCGCTGTTCTTCTGGTTCTTGATACCCTTGCCAAGGGGAGGGAAGTTATAGTTTCACGGGGACAGCTTGTTGAAATTGGAGGATCATTCCGTGTCCCCGACGTGATGGCAAAGAGTGGTGCCAAACTCGTAGAAGTCGGGGCCACAAACAGGACACATCTAAAGGACTATGAAGGGGCGATATCCGAAGAAACATCATTGCTGTTGAAAGTACATGCCAGTAACTTCAAAATGGTAGGGTTCACAAAAGAAGTATCTGCTGAAGAACTGGTCGAATTGGCAGGCAGGCATAAACTTCTGGTCATGGAAGATCTGGGCAGTGGCTGCTTCATCGATATGTCAAGGTATGGTCTCAGGAAAGAGCCAACGGTTCAGGAAACTGTCAAGGCCGGTGTTGACGTGGTTACCTTCAGTGGTGACAAACTGTTAGGAGGGCCACAGGCCGGCCTTATCGTGGGTAAAAGGAACATTATCGACTGCATCAAAAGAAATCAGTTGAACCGCGCACTGCGCATTGACAAGTTTACTTTGGCAGCCCTGGAGACTGTTCTGCGCTTGTACTATGACCCGGAGGCTGCGATTTTAAATATTCCTACCTTGACTATGTTGACAGCATCGCCGGAGATAATGGGGAATAGGGCCAAACGGCTGACCCGGAAAATAAAAAAAAGCTTGGCCGGGAAATGTAACATTACAGTCAGCGTAACAGGTTCCCGGGTGGGAGGTGGAGCCCTGCCTGAAGAAAATCTTGAAAGTAGGGCAGTGGTTCTTGAACCACTCGACAGAACAGTGAATGAATTGGAAAAACATCTGCGTTTGAGCAGTCTACCTGTTATCGGCAGGATAGAAGAGGACAGACTTATCCTAGATATGCGAACTGTTGCTGATGATGAAGTTCCATTAATAGCAAGTATATTGGGCCAGATTTTTGGAGTTAATGTGTAATGGGCCATTATCCTTTCGAATGGCAGGTACAGGATATATGTGCGGCAGATTTCAGCCATTTTCAAAACCAGTTTTCCCAAACCATTCTTAAGCTCATTCCCTTTGCCAATGGTCCGGTTACATTTATAGATCCCACGATTGATTCCAGTCAAAGTCTTTATGAAATAAAGAGGCCCAAATATTGGCAACAATATGTTAAACGAGTATTAAAGCGTCACTATTCCATCGTGGCAACAGAAAAACCCATCCTTTTCCTGCCTCTGTGGGATGATGGATCAATTGTCAGTATAGCTGCTGTCGAAGGTGTTGACCAACAGTTTGCCGGTGTGCTTTCCAAAGAATGGCTGAACGATAGAAGCCACATAATTTCCCGCGAGTTTTTTCTGCAGAAGCAACAGGCCATTGATCCGGTTACCGGAATGTTCAATGGCCTCCATTTTCATGATACACTTGACAGTTTACTCATTGGGAAAGGGGAAAAAGATGAACATAACAACACAGGTGCTGTCTCACAGTATGTTTCCCTTTTATTTATTGAGATTTATTCCCGGGCCAACAATGCGGAAAAGGCTTTGAATTATATTGCCCAGGCAGGCTATTACCTTGAATCACTTCTCGGACAGGATGTATTGTATCATTTGGGAAACGGAATCTTTGGATTCATAGGCGAGAATGTGAATGATGATCAGGCCCAGAAATTAGGGAAGAATATATTAAGCTGGTTCAGACGGGAGGGTTTTCTCCGGACTCGCATCGGCATAAACACCCTGAGGCCTGGCAGAGATTTCCCGAACAAGAAAATGGGAAACAGGCCCGTGTCTGATGCCGCTATAGAGCATACATGGCAATCTCTTGTCCGGGCCAGTCAGCGAGGCCCTTACGCGCTTTGTACCTATAGTTCCATCAGCAAGCCGGAAGCACATCCCCTGAATAAAACAAAACCTGCCGTAACCGCAAAACTTAGGAAATTATGGGCTGCCACTGATGCCTTTGCGATCTTACTTATCAGCCAGGATAAAGATTTTCAGGATGAAGCTTTTTCTAAACGGATATTGGCATTAATAGAACCTCAGGCCGGGGCTGTCAGGGTAAATAACAGCGAGACTTTCGTCTTTCTGAGGGATGCGGACGAAAAGAAAGCTCTCGCCTGGGCCCGTGACCTGAAAAACAAGTTGCCTGATGACGTAGGCTCGACCTATTCAATAGGTATAGCCTGCTTTCCCTGTATAGATTTCAAGAAATCTGATATTCCGCAGAATGCGCGCAAGGCCCTGTTGCATGCCGGATTTTTCGGACCGGATACAGTGATCCTTTTTGATAGCATAAGTCAGAATATCGGTGGTGATATATATTATGGTGAGGGAGATCTGATAAGGGCTGTCAAAGAGTATAGGAAGGGGTTGGAGATGGAGCCGGCCAATACTAATCTGCTTAACAGCCTCGGTGAAGCATATGCCCAGATGAATAAACCCAGAAAGGCCAAACCGTTTTTTGAGGATGTCCTAAGAATTGACTCGAAACATTACATGGCACTGTTCAACCTTGGTGTCACAAATCTAACCATTTCGGAAGAAGAGAAAGCAATTGTATATTTTGAACGGGCATTAGCAGCGCATCACCGCAATTCTGAAACAAATCAAATAAACGATCTTCTTCTCCAGTTGAGTAAGCTTTACTGTCGCACAGGTAGATTTAACAAAGCTGTTTCTCTTTTGGAAAAAGAAAAGATCTTTGCGGAATCAGGCTCCAAAATACCAGTCAGGTATGCATTGCTGCGATATCTTGGTGAGGCTTATTGGGAGACCGGAAAAAATAATGAAGCTATTAGGGTCTTACAGCGTGCTATACATTATAATCCGCATGATGCTCATGCCTTGAGTATGTTGGGCGAGTTATATGCACTGGAGAACCAGGGTGATGATATTGCACTGTCACTCTGTCAGCAGGCTGTCAATATTGATGCCAGGCAATGGAAACATTGGTATCGTCTTGCCTTGGTAAAATTTAAAATGTCGTCTTATGAATCGGCACTGGAAGCTGTGAAGGAGAGCATTCACCTGGAACGAAAGAACAAAAAAACACTATATCTTGCCGGCCGGGTATATGATAAAATGGGTGCGCCGGTAAAGGCGGCAGCTATGTATGAATCTGTTCTTAAAATTGAACCGGGTAACAAAGGTGCCCTAGCAGCACTTAAAAAAATAAGAATTAATTAAAAAAATGAGGTGAAAGTTGATTCATCGGCGGGATAATAACGGTGGCTTTGAAGAAACAGGCAGACGAACCACAGATCTGCAGCACCAGTACTGGCTTGACTATTTCAATGCAGGAGACTCATGGCGGCTTTTCAGGATTATGTCCGAGTTTGTGGAGGGTTTTGACACTCTGGCTGGCATCAAGGGACCGGCAGTATCGTTTTTCGGTTCGGCCAGGACGAAACCTGATGACTCTTATTACCAACTGACAGTCTCGATTGCCGCAGAACTTTCACGACAGGGTTTTGCCATAATAACAGGCGGCGGACCGGGTGTAATGGAGGCTGCCAATAAAGGGGCTGCGGAAGCCGGAGGGTATTCCATTGGGCTCAATATAAACCTGCCATTTGAACAGGAGCCCAACATCTTTACCAACCTGCCCTTGAGTTTTAAATATTTTTTCGTCCGTAAGGTGATGTTTATTAAATATGCCCAAGCCTTTATCTGCATGCCTGGCGGTTTCGGCACCCTGGATGAGGCATTTGAAGCCCTTACACTAATTCAGACGAGGAGAATAAAACCTTTTCCGGTAATTCTTGTTGGCAGTGAATACTGGGCGGGCCTGCTCGACTGGATGAAGGAGAAAATGCTGGCCTTAAATAGAGTGGAAAATGATGACATGGCGATAATAAATGTAATGGATCAGCCAGCAGAGATTGTGTCCTACATCAAAAAGACAATCGTAATATAAAGAAAGGGTTATTGCTCAACTGCAGACTTTTTTGTATATTGGGGCAGGTATAATTTCAGAGTGTGTTTTTTAAATTCGGAAATCTCAGCCAAAGGAGACAGTAAATGGCACAGATTGATGCCTTTTTCAAACTGATGAACGAACAGGGAGCCTCCGACCTTCATATGATGGCAGGTATGCCTCCCATCCTGAGGGTCCGGGGTGAAATGGAATCCGTAAAATATAAAGTTATGGATAATGAAAGCTTGAAGAGCATGCTCTATGAGATCTGCCCCGAAGAAAAAATCAAGGTTTTTGAAGAAACCGGTGATATGGATTTCGGGTATGAAATACCTAATCTTGCCAGGTATCGCTGCAACTTTTTTGAACAAAAGAATGGTGTAGGTGCTGTCTTTAGGGAGATTCCCAGCAAAATTCTGACCTGCGATCAACTCCTGTTACCGCCTGTTGTCGGTAAGCTCTCACAACTGCCCAAAGGTATGGTTGTTGTAACCGGCCCAACAGGCAGTGGGAAATCAACTACCCTTGCAGGTATTATTGATGAGGCCAATAGAACCCGCAAGCATCATATACTCACTATTGAAGACCCGATAGAGTTTGTACATGTGCCGCAAAGAGCCATTATTAACCACCGGGAAGTGGGCACCCATACGAGAAGTTTTGCCGCTGCCCTGCGTGGTGCATTACGTGAGGACCCTGATATCATCCTGGTGGGCGAGATGCGTGACCTGGAAACCGTGGCCCTTGCTATGGAGGCAGCCATGACTGGTCATCTTGTTTTTGCCACACTTCATACCCTGAACGCTTCCAAAACAGTCGACCGTATGATTGAGATTTTCCCTGCATCCCAACAGGAACAGGTCCGTTCAACTCTGGCGGATGCTCTGCGGGCGGTTCTTTCTCAGACACTCTTTAAGCGGCGGGACATCAAGGGCAGGGTAGCTGCACTCGAGATACTCATTTGTACTGCAGCGGTGCGAAACCTGATCAGGGAGGGTAAGACCTATCAGATTCCTTCAGCTATGCAGACAGGTAAGAAATATGGCATGCAGACGCTGGATGATGCCATAATGGAACTTCTGAAAAAAACCTGGATCAGTCCTGAAGATGCCTATATGTATTCGACGGAAAAAGCAAAGTTTGTCGGATATCTCAAAAGGCCGCCGATTGATTTTACCGAGGTATAAATCTGTTCNGTAAGCAGGTATCAATTAACCTGATACCTGCTTACAAATATTTTTCTACTCCCCACATTTTTCACTTCAAAAGTAATGGTGCCGTCTTTGCCGGTGGACAAAACCTCTATACCTTTTTTCTGCAGATCATAGAATGATTTAGCAGGAAAATTAAAGGGATTATCCCGGCCGGCGGAAATCACTATATATTCGGGCGCCACAGTTCTGATGAAGTCCTGGCTCATCGATGATGAACTGCCATGGTGTGGAGCCATCAGGATTTCTGACTTTAATTGCTTGCCCTTTCTGAGAAGCGTTTCTGCCATTACCGCGCTTATGTCTGCTGGGAAAAGAAAGGATTTGGTGTTGGTTGCGAGTCGGAGAACTATACTGAAGTCATTTGGATTGGTGAGTGAATCCTTATCATGGTTGAAAANNGGAGAAGGTGTTCCTTTGCCGCTATGTATACAGACAAGACGCGTGGTGGAAGTCTGAAAAAGAACATCATCAGTTTTGGCAATTTTCGTGTCAATGCCTAGTTGACTCGCCAGATCAAGGAGTTCCTGGTATTCCTTATCATGTCCGGGCCTACCGTTGATCCATAATTTCTTGGGGCGAAAGCGGGCCAGAATAAATGGCAGGCCATTGTAATGATCAGCATGGGGATGCGTGATAACAACTGCATCAAGGTGATTAAGTTTCAGTTTCCAGAGAAATGGTCCGATCACCCGTTCACCTATGTTGAAGCGATCATTCTGAGTAGAGGAGCCACCATCTATGAGAATATTTTTATTTTCCGGCAGCTGCAGGAGAATAGATGATCCATGACCAACATCAAGAAAAGTTACGGATGCTGCACCAGAAGGCTTATTGGCGATAGTGTTGATTGCAGCAGCAAAAAATAAAAAGAAAAAAGCCAGAACGAAAGAGCAGCGCCTTTTTCTGCCCCACAGGTGTAATGCCATAACAGAACTGAGGAGAAAGAGATAGGCAGCCATAATTTCTACAGGTGATGGAGTAGGAATCCACAAGGAACTAAAAGGCAATGCTGAGAAAAAAGCACATATTCTCTCAGCTGCAATGAGCCCCAAACCACCCTTAGTAAAGAGGATTTTCGCCAGAGCAGGTTTAAGAGGAAGGCTTAAACTGGCAGCAAGACCGATAATTAGCGACCAGAAGCAGATGAGAGGCTCTACGAGTAAATTACTGAATGGCGCCACAGGTGAAAATCTGTTGAAATGAAATAAAAGCAACGGGAAAGTGCCAAGCATCGCTGCAGTACTAAGAGCAACTCCAGACAGAAACCATTTGAAAATGATTATTGAGGTTTTGCGAACCAGACCTACAGGAGGGTGGTTTACAATTACAGGAGTGTTTGCTGATATGGAAAAGGTTGGTTGAAACTCCTGCAAGAGAAATCTGTAAAATAATGGATAAATAAGACCAATGGCGATGACAGCACTAAAGGAAAGTTGAAATGATGCGCTGAAAATTACAAAGGGTTTCCATGCTAAAATGAGGAATGCTGCAAGAAGGATGTGATTTATAAGGTTTCCCGGCCTGTCAAAAAGAATTGCCAGGATAAAAACAATTGTCATAAGAAGGGCTCGTAATACCGGGATGTTAAAACCTGCGATGAGAGCATAAATAAACAATGGCAGGAAAGCGATGGAGACTGCAACCTTAAGACCGGATGTGTGCAGCAGGAGCCAGGTCGAGCGTTTTAAAATCCAGAAGATAATCCCAATGGTTATAAGAGCCAAGAGTCCCATATGCATCCCTGAGATTGCCAGTATATGAAGACAGCCGGCCCTGGTGAAATTATTGAGAACCGAGACGGGTATATCATTTCTATCACCGATTAATATAGCTTTATACAACCCTCTGGCAGGTTGACTCAGAGTTTTGTCCAGAAAAACTGCTATATGATTTCGGATCCGTTCTGGAAGATAGGACAACGATGTATGAACTGATGCCGGAAAATAAGATTCAGACGCGTGAACTTTGATCATGTTATGAGGTGATTGAACCCAGCCTTTGATAAATATCGACTGGGCCGCAAGGTATTTTTTGTAATTAAAAGAGCCAGGGGTGGAATATGTAAATACCCGGGAGAGATTAGTTTTAACAAGAAAACGGTCACCGGGATTCAGACCTTCAGGTAACAGGCCGTTGAGGGTTAAGAGTACTAAGCCTGAAGCTTTACAGTATTGAAGTATTTGCGGGACCTGGTCAGCAGTTTGATATAATGCCTTTACCTTTACAATAAGTCTGGTTTTTGAACCTGAAGAAGAGTTTATAACAGATGGATATCTCTGTAAAATACCCTCAATACTTACAGTCTGTCTACTTTTGATGAGGTTGTAAATGTGATATGGGTCTGCAGGCGGGTTTAATTGTAAATGGGGATATTGCAGCAGACCCAGAAGGAAAAAAAGAAAACCAAGGATGAAGCGGGCAACGGGCGAATATGGTTCTATTCTGCATTTATGGATAATAAACAAAAAATATATTAATATCAGTGAGATAGATAGTAAAAGCTGAGTATGCAGACCAAGAATTTCCGCCCAACTAATTCCTACTGCATAAAACACAAGAATGATCAACAACTCAGGTGAGAAAAAAATTGATTGCTGACAGCGGTTTGAGAGGTTTTGCATTTAGAGTTTTCTTATGATTTTTTAGACGCATTAACTCCTCGAAATGGATTAGTAATAGAAATATTTGCAGATGTCAGCCTGGCAATAAGCTCACAGTCAGCAGTTATTTGGTTTCTAAGGGACTGATTTTGTTAGATGAAGAAATGATGATGCGGGCGGGAATTTTTGATTGTTTATCTTTAGCAGCAAGGAAAGGCACGATGCGGGCAGGTGTTTCGAATATATAACATTGTAATTATCAGGCCCTGTTGATGCCGGTAGGATTTTTTATGGTTACGTCATATTTGTCAGCATCGCAAAGGCAGGATGCGGACAGGTGTTTCGAATATATAGCATTGTAATTATCAGGCCCTGTTGATGCCGGTAGGATTTTTTATGGTTACGTCATATTTCACTTTGATAGAGTTTTTGGAAATTTTTGATCCTTTTGCTCACCTGGGGAGAAAGATCGAGAACATAATTACGGCAATATTCAGCAATCATTCTATGGGTGTTGAATATTGGAATATTCAGAAAAATGTTATGGATGCATTTATCAATGTATTTTTCTCTGAGTTGAGGATCATAGAATTCTTTTAACACCTGAGGGAACATTTTATAAAATGAGGCGGAATCCTCTTCGTAAAGTAGTGCTGATGGTTCTTCACTCAGGGTTTCAGCGTCAACTGGGGTATCGAGGCCGAATTTCCAGCCTGCCTTTCCATCATGAAAACCTTCCATCCACCACCCATCAAGAATGCTGATGTTCGGTATGCCGTTCATGGCTGCTTTCATACCACTTGTTCCACTTGCTTCCAATGGGCGTTTGGGGCTGTTTAACCAAGCATGGACTCCGGCGACCATAATTTTGGCTATGGACATATCATAATTAGGGATGAATACAAGTTTGGCCAAACCCTTACTGCGTTCATACAATTCTTCCTGTACGTCAAGAATGACCTTGATAAGTGATTTACCCGGTTCGTCTGACGGATGTGCTTTTCCGGCAAAGAGAAAATTTACTGGATAGTCCAGTTCCTTTATAATATCAGTTAATTCAATTATGTTGTCGAAAATCAGGTCAGCACGTTTATAGGTAGAAAAACGGCGGGCAAAACCGATAGTGAAAGCACTCGGGTTCAGTGGAATATCCTCTTCGTGCAGAAGGGAAAGAAAATTAGGTGGATCAATCCAGGTTTCTTCTATCTGATGCCGGTGCTGGACGAGCATCTCATTCACATAATCTATGAGCTTTGTGGTATCCAATTTCCAGGCTTGTTCAAGGTAGGTGCGGAATTTTTTATTTTTGAGAAGTTTCTTTGCATTTGCGAACATTGCAGGGTTCTGGCGCCAGTTTTCCAGCTCTTTGAAACTGTCAAAAACTTCAGCTTTTGCATCACTTATCCAGGTCGTGTGATGGACGCCGTTAGTAATAGCAGTAATTTTATCTGCAAACTGAGGGAATTGTTTTTTGGTGACATCTCGATGCAGCCTGCTGACACTGTTTACTGCTCGATTTACCTGCATGGCAAATTCGGTAAAATTATAGAGCGTGGGGTTTTCCTTGTCTTGAGCCAGAAGAGCCAGAATTCGTCTGCAGACTGTATGGCTCAGCCCTGCATAGAGTGATTTGCTAAAACGGTCATGCCCTGCTTTGACAGGTGTATGTATGGTATAGACGACTTTATTTGCAACGGCTTGTGCGGCTTCCAAAATATCTGCATCTTGAACAGTTGATTGATAGGATGGGCCAAGTTTTTGGAGAAGGTTATCAGCAATAAGATTAAGTACGGATACAATCCCATGCTGTTCATTAAGATGTATTGTCTTGGCTGTGAGTCCCAGAATATCCATAAGCGGGATGACTCCTGCACCCAACATGCGACGTTGAATGGCCTTCATCTTTTCAGAACTGCTGTCATAAAGGTGATCCGAAGCGTTGCGGATCCACTCAGGGGATTGTGGCAAACTGAAGTCGAGTAGAAATTCCGGCACAAAAAAATCAAGATTTTCGTTAACCTCAAGCTTCATCCAAACCTGAGCATAGGCCATGACAGTTTTATCATGTTGGTCAAAAAAAGGAATTTCTATAGAGAGCGGCTTGTCAGGATAACTTGGATTTTTTAAGAGATAAAGTCCCGGCGTGTCTTTGGGAGACCACTCAGTTGCCCAGTTGATTTGACCTATCCGGGAATCGACGAGCTGAGAAAAGTATCCTTTTCTGTACAGCAGCGATATTGCTGCAACCGGGATTTTGCATGCTGCAAAACTTTTTAGGGTATCTCCAGCTAAAATTCCCAGTCCACCTCCATAGTTCGGTATCTTAAAAGGGCCATTGAGGAATTTTTTAATTAACAAACTTATTTCAGGGTTGTTGCTGTCTGTTATTTCGTTTTGCTGCAAATACATTTTAATAGGATTGAAAACATCCCAATCCGCACCGATTTCCATGGTGACATATATTGCAGAATTGCCATCCTCAGCTGTGAGATTAGACCAGACCTGGTCGAACACCTTCTGGGAAACACCAAAAAAGGTGCCAGAAGAGCTTTTGGCAAGCATTTTCTTTAGAAGAGTCTCCTGGTCAGTGAGTGTATCGTGATATATATTTTTCATGTTGCATATAATTTGAATTTAAACACCTGTTTGAAAAAAACATATCAATATATAATTACTTAAGCGATTATGGAAAGTATTTATTTGGACATCGAAAGTTTTTTTAAAAATTTGTAGGATTGTAAAAAAATATTGAATCTGGCATGACTTTTCTATAAGATATTTTTGTTTTTTTACTAAAATAATTTAATACTTATGTAATTATCGAAGTTGATCTTGATTGAGTAGTTTTTTTATGCTAATGCCTAAATTAGCAGAATGCTAACAAGTAAATAACTCTGAAAAGGTTCTTGTAGTAAAATTTAGAAAAATAGGCTATATGCTAAAAAAAATTTGTTAAGTATTAGTTCTTTGCATGTCAGATTTATACTTGGATAATATACATAACGGAGGAGTGAGATGAGAAAAACTTTATGGTTGATGTTGATTGCAGTAATTGCTATGGGACTTGCTTTTAGTGTAAGCGGCTGCGGCAAGAAGAAAGTAACTGCCGAAGAAGAGATGGGTGCGGTTGTTGAACCTGAGGAAAGGGCCCCTCAACCGGGTGAACCTGGTTATGATAAAATATATGAAGAAAGTATGGCAGCAAAGGAAGAATCACTAGAAGCCCAAGCTGCAATGGACAAAGATGAACAAGAGATTCTTGAAGGAAGGACTTCTGCTCCGCTCCTGCCTATTTACTTTGATTTCGACAAGTCAAATATCAGAGAAGACCAGCGTGCCAGAATTGAGAAAAATGCTACCTATCTTAAACAGAATCCAACAGCCAAGTCCCGTATTGAGGGTAATTGTGATGAGAGAGGAACGAGTGAATATAATATGGCTCTTGGAGAACGCAGAGCTCTCAATGCAAAAAAATACCTGATGAATCTTGGAATTCACGCAGACCGGATGCACACAATTAGTTATGGTGAGGAAAAACCCTTACTGCGTGGTCATGATGAGTACTCCTGGGCCCAGAATCGTAGAGATGATTTTGTGTTGGTTAAGTAATTAGACTGGCACAACTGATTATCCTGCATTAGAATTAACTGAAAACCGGGATGAGAACGTATGTCAGATAGTTCTCATCCCGGTTTGTCTATCTGCGAATACAGGTATAGATCAATAATGATATTAATTGGTAAAGGCTAAACGAAAAAATATTTTTTTCTAACAGAAATTTAATTTGTCCTGCAATCTTTATTTGGGAGGAGTGAAACAAATGCGTTTAAAGAATTTAGTGATTTTGTCTATTGTTGTATTGCTGCTTGGCACCACGGGTTATGGTAATTCCCAGGCAACTGCCGCGGAAAAAGGCAAGCAGATTGTTACAGTCAACATCCAGGATGTTTTACTGGGTTCAGAGGCTGGCCAGGAAGTTAAAAAAGTCCTGGAAGAAAAAGTTGGTGAATTCCAGAATAAGTTCCAGAAAGAACAGGAAGAGGTTGACGCTCTCCGGGTTGAAATTGAAAAAAAGGGTTCTGTCTGGAGTCAAGAGGTGAGGGAAGAGAAGGAAAGAGAGTATCAAAAAAGAGTTCGGGAAATGCAGCTTAAGTCTGAAGATGCCCAGTTTGAATTGCAGCAACTGGAAAAACAGGTCATGAGCCCGGTTTT
>JGI2160J19893_10000447_pt1 | contig 14009 bp, 14 predicted proteins | sample DeeMarSeWOR28_12_FD_19893 | JGI IMG/M metagenome (IMG submission 19893)
CATCATTTTATGCTCAAATCAACTTGCCCTTGAAGCAGCAAAAAAATGCGCTCAGTCTCAAGGATATGACGCAGATATAATTTCAAGCACCCTGACAGGAGAGGCCAGGGCAGTCGGGGTGCAGTTAGCTCAACAGGCAAAAAAAATAAAGGCACAAATTAAAAAGAATCAGTGCTGTATCTACGGGGGGGAAACGACAGTAACCGTTACAGGAAAGGGGAAAGGCGGCCGCAACACGGAAATGGCGCTCAGCTTTGCCCGTGAAATAGAGGGGATTGAAGGTGTTACCTTTCTTTCAGCCGGTACTGACGGCACTGACGGGCCTACTGATGCTGCAGGTGCCATAGTGAACGGACAGACCATTGCAGAGTCAAAAAAACTTGGGCTTGATTCTCTCTCTTACCTGAGCAATAACGATTCATACAGTTTTTTTGACAGGACAGGTTCCCTTGTTAAAACAGGGCCGACCGGCACAAATGTCATGGATATTCAGGTTGTCTTAATTGAGAATGACTGATGTGGCTGTTAGACCGGATTTTCCTGAAGAGGATTGTCAGCTTGCCTGTTAACATGCTGGGGATTACTTGCTTCCTGTGTCTTTTTGCTATTGCGTAACGTGAATGAGGACAGCAGTGTTTCAAGCTCTGTTGTGAGATTGTTGAGGTCCTGTGTAGCTTTTGATGATTCATGTACATTCACTGTTGTCTGCTGCGTCAGGCGAGCAACTGCTTCAACATTTGCAGCCACTACCTCTCCGGTGCTTGACTGCTCTTCCACTGCTGAAGCGATCTGCTGTACCATATCAGTAACGTTCTGGGCTGATTCAACGATCTGATGCAATGATGCCCCTGCATGGTTGGACAGCTCGACGCCTGCTTGCACCTCTCGCGTTCCTGCCTGCATTGAGTCGACTGCCCTCTGAGTATCATCCTGGAATCCCTTGATCATCTCACCGATCTCATTCGTTGCGTCTGTAGTTCTTTCGGCGAGTTTTCTCACTTCATCTGCTACAACTGCAAAACCCCGTCCCTGCTCACCGGCGCGGGCTGCCTCAATCGCCGCATTCAGCGCAAGAAGGTTGGTCTGACTGGCAATATCATTTATTACCTTTATGATCTCTCCGATCTGATCAGAACGTATCCCGAGTGCTTCTATCGTCTGAGCTGATTCATTGACTGACTGAGCTATCTTGTTCATGCCTTCAATTGCCTCACTGACGACATTACCTCCCTGGATGGCAAGGTCTGCAGAATCCTTTGATGACTGGGCGGCGTTGGTTGTATTCTGTGCTACTTCTACAAACGATGCACTCAATTCTTCCATCGCTGTTGCTGCCTGGGCTGTTTGTGAGGACTGCTCTTCAGAATTGCTGGCTATTTGTATTGATGATGCAGAGAGTCTCTCGGTACTGGTTGATATGGTCTCTGTTACTTTCATGACATTCAGCATCATATTATTCAGTTTTTCAGTGGCTATGTTAAAATGCGAACCCAGGACACTGAACTCATCTTTCCCTGATTCCTTCATCAAATGACTTAAATCTCCGTTGCTGAAGCCCTTTGCCATGGCAGATAATTCCTGAATGGGAGAGGTAATGGAACGGAAAAGATTGAATAGGATTAATGCTGTTAAAATTAAAATAATACATGCCACAGCTGAAATTATTAATTTTGTTTTCTTTGCAGTTGCCTGAGAGACTTCCTGGGCCTTTTGTGCTGCCTCTTCAATATCATGGAGCAGTTTCTTGGCTTCTGTTGTCAGCTGACCGTATTGCAGCATTGCCTTGTCATCATCGGCACTGATCCAGGGGTTGTCCTTCATAAAGGCTATTGCGCCTCCCTTTACAATTTTCCATTGGGGAGAGATGGTACTTTCCATGACTGTCATGAGTTCAGGATCACTTATTTCCCCCATCAGTGTCTTATACGTCTGTTCAAACCCGTCAAGGTTCTGATTCGTGAGCTCGATTGAAATGGGTTCTGCTTCATCAATAATAAATTCATTGACTCCCCTGAATATACCCTGCAGATACATGTTTGCTGTTTTAAATTGATAGGCAATATTGCTTTTGTGCACGACAGCGTTGCTGCCGAACCAGTTTGCAACCCCCAGAGTTACGATGAGAGTCATGAGTAGTACAGATGAAAGGATGATTCTTTTTTTTATGCTCATTGATTGTCCTGAAAAATGAGGGGCCAGCACTCTGGCCCCCTATCTTTTGATGATTAATGTTCTACGGTAAATCCTTTTTCATCCCATGTTGAAAAACCCTCTCTCATCCAGTAAACATTTTTATATCCCAGTTCTGCGGCTTTCTGTGAAGCATAGTAGGATTTCCAGCCGTTCGGGCCGTCGCTGTGGAAAAGGATTTTCTGGTTTTTGTCGGCAGGGAGTTTGGAAACATCAAATTCCCCTGCACGCTGTGAAGGGTGTCCCTTCTTGGTCCACTTGTACGGTGCTGATGTTGCACCTGGGAGGTGGCCTTTACCGAAGTTGAGGGCCTTTCTCATGTCAAAAACCTTGATGGTGCTGATCTGAGCTTTTGCATCATCAGCAGATATAATTGTCACACCCTCTGGGGGGGCTGTCGGGGTCGGAACTTTGTCGGCCATTGCCATTGTTGTCATTGCAAGCACTAAAACCATCACTGAGAGAACTACAACTGCTTTTTTCATTCTTATTTCCTCCTTTTTTGGCGTTGATGTTTTCATGGTAAAGATACAATCACTACAGAAACTGCTGACCTTTCACCTCCTTTATAGATTGTGGCTTTCTGCTATTCTGAAGGCCACTCATTGACATTTCATTCATATTGCCCTGAGTCCCCTTAGTGGGAACATATTTCCCTATCGGATATTGAATAAAGAAACTTTAGAAATGATAAATATAAATCAGGAAGCTAACCAACTCTATAATATGATGAAATCGGCTATGCAATGAGTCAGTGATTCGGGTATCATAGACGGAGGGATTAATATTTCACACTATACTATGAAAAAACAGATTGTTGTATTCACTGACCTTGACGGGACCCTCCTTGACGATGGATATTCCTTCCACGATGCTATGCCTGCCCTCGAACTGCTGGAGGACCGGTGCATCCCGCTGGTGCTCTGCACAAGCAAGACAAGATCGGAGATAGAACTCTGCAGGAAAGATTTGAATAACAAGGAGATGTTTATATCAGAAAATGGGGGTGGGATATATATACCTAAACAATTCAAAATAAAAAATCTAAAATCAAAAATAAAAATTAAGGAAGAAGAAAATTATTTTGTTATAAAGCTTGGCGCTGACTATTCTGATCTGAGAAAGGCACTTGAGGAAATTCGTTTTGCCGGCTTTGCAGTGAAGGGTTTTGGAGACATGAGCACCAGAGAGGTTGCAGCGTTGACGGGTCTGAAGGTATCAGATGCGGAATTGGCCAAGGAGAGAGATTTTGACGAGCCGTTTATTTTTAAGGGCAATAAAAAGCAGAGAGAGAGGTTAAAAAAAGAGATACGACAAAAAGGTTACTACACAACTGAGGGCGAGTTGTTTCACATTATGGGTGACAGCGACAAGGGGAGGGCGGTTACTCTCGTAAAGGATCTGTATACTCAACACTATGGCACCATAGTGACAGTCGCACTTGGAGACAGTCCCAATGATGTTGAGATGTTAAAGAATGTTGACTACCCGATTGTGGTACGGAAGAAAGACGGCAGCTATAACCGGAATATTATCAGTGAGGTGCCGGGATGTATGAAGGCCGATGGGATTGGTCCTGCAGGCTGGAATGGAGCAGTAAAAAAACTACTTGAAACTCTGCTTCTCTGAGGGGAAGATGCCTTTCTCAACTTCAGCCTTATATTTCCGCAGGGCCTTTACAGCATCCACCTTGACATTTGCATACTGTTTTGTAAATTTCGGAACGAACCGTTCAAAGAGACCGATCACGTCGTGCAGCACAAGGATCTGTCCGTCACAGTGGGGTCCTGCTCCTATTCCTATCGTTGGGATTGAAAGTTCCTTCGTTATTTTTTTTGCCAGCTTCAGGGGAATGGCCTCCAGTATCAGTGAAAAGGCGCCGGCATCTTCAACAGCATGTGCTTCTTCAATAAGCCTCTTCGCTGCTTCGTCGCTTTTCCCCTGGACTTTATAGCCGCCCATTCTGTGAATGGACTGCGGGGTAAGCCCTATATGGGCCATGACGGGGATGTCCGACTTTGTCATTGCCCGAATGTGATCACAGACCTCAGCGCCTCCTTCCATTTTCACAGCTGCCGCACCTGCCTCTTTCAGAAACCTCCCGGCATTTTTCACGGCATCAGCAATGCCTGCCTGGTACGACATAAAGGGCATATCTCCTATGACCATGCAGTTGCCGGCGCCGCGGGAGACCATCTTTGTGTGATAAACCATTTCATCCATGGTAACAGGCAGGGTATTTTCAAGTCCCTGCACAACCATCCCGAGGGAATCACCGACAAGGATGGCGTCAATGCCTGCCTCATCAAGGATCCTGGCAAAGGGGTAGTCATAGGCAGTGAGCATGGTAATCTTTACTTTGTCTTTTTTCTTTGAAAGAAAATCCTGAATGGTAAAATGCGCCATGGACAGAACCTGTAAGCTAATCAGACAAAATTTCAATCAGTTCAAGGTCAAAGGTAAGCTCTTTGCCCGCCAGAGGGTGGTTTGCATCCATTGTAAAAGACTTGTCGCTTTTGTCTATTACTGTCACTGGAATTTTTTGACCGTCAGGCCTGTGAAGCTGGACTGTATCTCCAACACGGGGGTCAAACTCACCGGGGGCCTGCTTTCTTGAATATTCAAATATCTTCTTATCATCCCGTGCTCCATAGGCATGTTCAGGGGGGATAACAACAGTCTTTTTCTCAGAGGGGGACATACCGGTAATGCCTTCTTCAAAACCGCGAATAACCCTGCCTTCTCCAATTGCGAATTCAATCGGCAAACTGTCATGCGATGATTCCACGACATTCCCTTTGGCATCTTTCAGTGTATAATGTACTTTTACTCTGTCTCCTGTCCTTGCCGGCATAACAATCTCCTTTTATAATCTTGCAATAGTGTGAAACTATCAGCATCTGTCCGACCCTGCCTACCGGCAGGCAGAGGGAGAAATCTTTTCCTGTCAAATCCTTAAAGACCACTCCCTCTGTTCAAGGTGACAAACAGAGGGTTTTGCAAGAACTCTTTGATTTTTTAAAATTGCTGCACAATTATAACATAATGACTAGGTCGACCTTCTTCCTGTGATATAAAAAAGAAGGAATCCTGATGCAATCATGGCGATACAGAGAAACTGCCCCATGGTAAGGAAATCCAGAAAGAAGCCGATGTGGGCATCAGGCTCCCGAACAAATTCAATAAANAACCGGACCGTTCCATAGCCGATAATATAGAGGGAAAGAAAAAAACCGCTGAAACGNTCCTNTTTTCTCATGCTCCAGAGAATACAGAAGAGGACTACTCCTTCAAAAAATGCCTCGTACAATTGTGAAGGGTGCCTGAGGCGGTTCGTGTAATCAAGGGGGAAGTACATGCCCCACGCTGCATCAGTTACCCTGCCGTAGAGTTCTCCGTTTATAAAATTACCGATCCTGCCAAAGAGGTAGCCGAGGGGGATAGAAGGAATCAGAAAATCAACAAATTTGAAAAAATGCATATCATTTTTATTACAGAACAGAAAAGTTGCCAGCAGTACACCGATCAGGCCTCCATGGTAGGACATGCCGGCAAGACCGGTAAAGTGCATTCCTCCGGAAAAGCTGAAGGGAAGAATTATTTCCAGAGGGTGCGAAAGGTAGTAACCAAGGTTATAAAAAAGCACATACCCGAGCCTGGCGCCGATCATCAGACCAAGAATGGCCCATACAAAATAGTTTTCCAGCATGATCCGGGAGTAGGGGAAATCTTCTTTCTTGAGCCGGTAGAGAGAGAGAAGAAACACAACAGAAAAGGCGACGATATACATCAATCCATAATAGCGGACCTCAAACCCGCCGATCCGGAACAGGTAGGGAGTGATATGCTCCGGCAGGTGCTGCCATGTATGAATGAAGCTGCTCATGATTTTCTTTTAGCTGGCTCTCTTTCTTCGATAAACAAGGTCTTCAGCATAGTGAATTATTTTCTTCCATATCTTTAAAAAATAAACCACAGAGATAACTCCCATACCTGCAGCAATGATTTTCGAGAATGATATGGTTAAGGAAGAATTGCTTTGTCCACTGATAATGTGAATAGATCCTGTAAAGAGCATGATGGCAAGGGCGGAAAGAAGAATATAGGTCATGTATATAAGGATTGTTATCGCCATGACAGCGAGAAGATTCTTAAGGTTCCCCTGTTTTGATTTATTCATGCCATTTACTGGTACACAGTTTATCACAGACAAAAAAAGAGGGCCATACTTTCATGGCCCTCTTTGTATACACTGGAATTGTCTTTAGAGCAGGCCGGCTCTTTCCATTATGAGGGGCACCTTGTCCTCAGCTCCGATTGCCATGATATGTACACCGTCACAGATCTTCTCATCTTTTAACTGCTTAATGTGACGGGCCATGATATCAATACCTGCATCAAGGGCCTTTTCCTTGCCTGCTTCCTTGAGTTCATCAATCAGTTCCTGCGGTACGGTTATCCCCGGAACAAACTTATTCATGAAATTTGCCATCCCTGCACTCTTGAGAAGCACGAGGCCGGCAAGAATCTTGACCGGGAATTTCCCTGCGAACTCCATGAACCCCTTGAATTTCTCTATATCATAGATTGCCTGTGTCTGAAAAAATTGTGCACCGGCATTGACCTTTTTCTCAAACTTCATCAGCTGGGGTTCAATGGGCACTGCCTCGGGNGTAACAACAGCGCCCTGATAATAATCAGTGCCGCCCTTCATCTCATTGCCCATCATATCCTTGCCGCTGTTGAGTGCCCTGACAATATTCAACAGCTGGACAGATTCAATATCATAGACGGGTTTTGCTTCCTTATGATCTCCTGCGTTGGGATGGTCACCTGTCATACAGAGGACATTCCTTATCCCGAGAATGCTTGCACCGAGAAGGTCTGACTGCAGTCCAATGCGGTTCCGGTCACGGCAGGTCATCTGCAGGATCGGCTCCTGTCCCATATCAAGAAGAAGCTTGCAAAAGGACATTGAGCTGATGCGCATGACTGCTGACTGATTATCAGTAACATTGAGGGCATCCACTTTTCCCTTGAGCGCCTCGGCTTCGTGGAGGATCTTTGCTATATCCGTACCCTTTGGTGGGCCTACTTCTGCTGTAACGGTAAATTTACCCGATTCAAGAGCGCTTTTCAAACTCACTTTTTCTCCTCCTTTTTCTCCCGTGTATTCAGTCTGGCCGGTTTTCTGCTGGCTGACCAGTCTTTGGGTTCCAGTACTTTCCTGAAGTCTTCGAGCTGATCTGTTTTCTTCATTCTCTCATAGATCCTGACCCAGGCGCACTCAATGTCCGGGCTTACTTCACACTTGCCATTATCAGTGCCACCGCAGGGTCCGTTTAACAGTCCCTTGGGACAGGCAGTTACAGGGCAGATACCCCCGGTTTTATCCAGAACGCACTCTCCGCAGAGAGAACACCGTTCGTCAAACATCTGGAACCGTGTCATGTTTCCGAGAAAGAGAGAATCATTTGCCGGGAATACAGGCTTGTCAGGGAATATTTCAACGGCTGACTGGGTGCCGGCACCGCAGGAAAGAACAATAATTGCATCAGCTGCGTTACAGGCCTCCTTGTCCTTTTTTAATTCGATCTTTGTCCCCAGTGTCTGGCATCCTGTCTTGGGGTGCAGGGTGCCCGTAACAGTCTTGCCTTCTGCCTCAAGGGCCTCTTTCATTGCAGTCAGTTCAGGCTCACCTCCCGTGCCGCAGAGTGTTGCACACTCCGAACAGCCAATGAGAAAGAAACTCTTGTAGTTCTTCAGGTTTTCCAGTAAATCTTTGAAGTCGCGCTTTTTGGTAATGATCATTTGACACTCCTTGTAAAAAATATTGATTTGCCGTTAATCGCCTCGTTTTATCAGTTCAAGCAATTCCATCCTGGTAGATTCCTTTGTTCTGAATATTCCTCTCACTGCCGATGTCACCGTTTTTGTGCCCGGCTTTTTTACCCCTCTCATGGACATACAGAGGTGTTCGGCATCTACGATTACCATAGCGCCTTTAGGCTTTAATTTATCCATGATCATGTCAGCGAGCTGCGCAGTGAGGCGTTCCTGGACTTGGGGCCGTTTGGCAAAAATTTCAACTGCCCGGGCAAGCTTGCTTAATCCTACTATTTTACCCTTTGACGGTACATAGGCTACATGGGCCTTTCCGATAAAAGGCAGGAGATGATGTTCACAGATTGAGTAAAAGGGGATGTCCTTGAGCAGGACCATTTCATCATGGGTTTCACCTTCAATGGGTTTCAGAATTTCTTCAGTTGGGGTGTTCAGGCCTGAGAAAATGTCTTCATAGAGATTGGCTATTCTCTTCGGTGTATTTTTGATACCAGGCCTGTCCGGATCTTCACCGATTCCCTCAAGGATCAGCTTTACGCCTTTTTGTATTTTTTTCTTATCCATTTTGGAATGGTTGTAATGTGCTGAAATAAGTTAAAAATTTTAACATTTGGCGGGAATTGGTGTCAAAAGGCGGGGATGGTAAAGACAGGGGTATGCCATGGCATACCCCTGTCTTTTACATTTATTAACTTTAACCCATCAGCGCCGGGAAAATGGCCTCAAGGGCATCAACGGCATGAACGGGATGACTGTCAGTATCTAGTGCCCTATTGTAGAGCACATCAGCATTGCCTGCTGCATCTGATTCAGCTGCACCCGCGTATGCTGCAAGCAGTGATGTAAAGGTGGCAAGAACGGTTGCTTTATTATCCTCCAGTGCCTTTCTGACCTTGTCAATGTTCTGATAGAGCATGCCATTCCAGCCCTGATGGACAAGCTTGGTTACTGTAGCAGGGCCTACGCCGCCTGTCTCAAGGGTAAAGGCTGCAGCCTTTGCTCGGGCTGAAGGATCAACATCACCGTAGGGTTTTTTTCCGTCTTTTCTGAATGATGTTGAGGCATCAATCACAAGACAGCCTTCCTTGAGCATCTCGGGAGTGAAGAAATACTCTGTGTCAGGATGGACCTTGTATGGATGGAATCCCATGCATCCGAAAACGATGTCAGCACGCTGTGACAGCTCAATATAAATTCTGCGTTGTGTCTCTTTGTCAGCATTGCCTCCAGAGCCTGTACGTGTGTGTAATGGCCCCAATGTGGTGGCATCAAATCTTTTCAGCAGGTTAAAGAGTGGCTCGCCAACGATATTGCTTCTGCCTGCGACTAACACTTCAAGTCCGGCAAAGCTGGCTATGCCGTCAGGGCGGAGCCTTGCTCCTTTTTCCCTCACGAGATAAACACTGGCAAGGTCTACCATACCGCTCGGTGTGCAGCAGTCATAGTAGCGATCAGCGCCAAGGGACATGAGTCCCAGGGTCATCTGGTTCAGACCATCCCCGTCTTTTTCAAGGGCGATACGGTTGCAGAGAGCGGTTGTATCGATTGTCCTGCCTGCAGCACCGCCAAAGGGGAGCTGAAACATGAGAATCGAAATAGATTGGTCATTGTTCCACTTTGCAAGCTTTTCATACATCTCAGCAGTCGTTACTGTTGATGGGAACTCCTCCATCATGCTGGACAGTCCGGACTGCTGAGTTGTTTTTGATTTCATTCCTACATAGCTTCGTGATGCTGCGACTGCGGGGTCGTCTTTATCGCCCACAAGAACTGTCAGGACTTTGCTGTCTGCCGGCTGAATGGACTTGAGGGCCGGAATTTCACTGAAAAAGTCTGCTCTGCGCTTGAGCTCGGGAATGATCATTTCCTGATAGCCCTTGGGGTATTTCTGTTCCCCCTTTACTATTCCGGAACCATTGATGACATTTGAGTAGTCTTCTCCTCTGAAAGGTCGGTCGATAAGATGTTTGAATTCATCCTGGGCAAAGAGCCAGTGATTCATTCCGCCTATTCGATCAGTATAGTTTCTGTAAGCCATAGAGTCCTCCTGTAGATTAAATTTTTACTAATAAAGTCGGTCCGTATGAATAAAACGGATTCACTGCTGTCCAATAAATTCTCTCTACCTGTATTGGTTTCTGTAAAAAAGAAGTATATGTTTCCCCTTGCTGTCATTCCCCGATTGAATCGGGCAACCCAGCCTCATTTTTCTGGATTGTCCGATCAGGTCGGACAATGACAGATCGTGAGATTGTTTCTATGCTGACCAAGCTATCTTATTTTGGACAGCTCTGAAGCGGAATATAACTTTATATATTTGAAATACCCAATGTCAAGAATGAGGAAAATAATTGAGGACAGGTCCCGTGATTCAGCATTGAATGAGACGTTTGTCTGTGATAATCATATCAACCCCTATGTCATGAGGTTCTGCCGGAATCTCTTTGGCGATCTGCTCTTCAAAGGCAAGGGCGACTGTTGGTATATGCCTGACCTTTGCCAGTTGTTTTGATTCAAGGCTGAGCAGCCTGTCATAATATCCCCCGCCATATCCAAGCCGGTTGCCCTTCGGATCAAAGCCAGTACCTGGTATGACAACAAGATCGATTTCATCGAGAGTTACCTGCCGGTTCAGATCTTTCCCCGGTTCGAGAATGCCCATATAGCCGGGAAGGAGGTTGGCAGTATCTTTGACCTCATAGAGTTTCAATACGTTATGAATGGCATCAACAGCGGGCAGTATAAGGGTTTTGTCTAATTTAATAATGTCATCGAGAAATCTTCTCGTGTCTACTTCCGATCGGAAAGAAACATACATGAGAATGCCCTGTGCTGAGTGGAAAGCATCAAGGGCGAAGAGTCTTTTTTCTATGGCACGTTCTTTTTTATTCTTAATTTCAGTCGGGATAGAGTCTCGTCTCTTTAAAAGCTTTTCGCGGGTCTGCTTTTTCAAACTTTTTTCTCAAGAGCCTCTTTGATTGTCCGGGCCTCATTCAATGCCTGCTGAGATGCCTTGTACGAAGGCAGTCCGCTCATGTCAGTCTCGACAATACTCTCGTTATGACTCATTGTTCCGAGAAATTCCATGTCTCCGAGGTTTTCCCTGATAAACTCTACATCCTTCTCTTTTCTGACCTTGTTTGCAACGACAAAAACCCTCTTCACACCCAGCTCTTCAGCAAGTCTCTTTACAGCAAGGGCGGTCTGCAGACTTCGCTGGCCAGGTTCAACGACAACAATAAAGGCATCAACTCCTTCAGCTGTACCCCGGGTCAGATGTTCAATGCCGGCTTCCATGTCTACGATGACAATTTCATCCCTGTCAACGATGAGGTGCTTTAATAATCTTCTCAATAAGGCGTGTTCCGGGCAATAACAGCCCGAGGAGGCAAATTTTGATTTACCCATAACAAGGAGAATGATGTTGTTCATGACATAGCCGAAACCTTCGGGAATGTCATCAACTTTCGGGTTGATTTTGAAAATCCCGCCGCTTGTTCCCGGTTTCGCGCCGGTCCGCTCTTCTACGAGATCAGACATTTCAGCGATAGGTCTGACTTTGGAGATTTCATCTTTTGCTATACCTACGGCAGCAGCGAGATTCGCGTCCGGATCAGCATCGACGGCAATGACCCTTTTCCCCTCCATGGAATAGATATGACTGAGAAGGGCTGACAGCGTTGTTTTGCCTACGCCTCCTTTGCCGGTTATTGCAATTTTCATTTCTTTATCAATCGGTATAGGGTAAAGGTTATGTACTGCCTGTACTGCATGAAAGACTGTTCATGAGAGTGGTTTGAATAGTACCATCTCATAGGAATTCTTGTCAAAATCGATCAAAAGTGAACAGAAAAGAGGAGAGAATAATAAGAGGTCTGGCGGAGACAGAAAAAATCACTCCTTTTTGAACCACTTAGAAATAAAATGGAAGAAATTATTAAAAAAACATAAAAAAACAAGGTGTTAAAAAGAGTTGTCGGCTAAAGATTATGAGTAATAAATTCGATACATACATCATATGTTCTGGGAAAATACATCGAATAAGGAACACATACGTAAAAATTTTAATCTGCGCAGGTATTTTCTGTTCTTCAGCATAATTACTGTGCTGGTCCTCACTACACTGCTTTCAACCCTCTTTGTTTATCGTCAAAGGAATCTCATGGAAAATCAGTCTGTAAGCATGGTCAAAACAATAGCGCACCATTTAAACCACGACATTCTCCGGGATTTTACTTTCACTGTTGCCAGAGACGGCAGGTATTTTAATATTGACAGGACGAACACAACCTTTGAGAAGTTGGATAATGAAATCAAAGGCATGCTGAGTCAATACAGAAACGTTTTTAAAGTAAAAATATTTGACCGAAGAGGTCTTACCCTATACTCTACTGAGATAGATAATATTGGAGTAATTAACAATTCAGTACACTTCGGACAGGCCCTTCATAATCATATCTCAACAAATATGACAAGAAAAATGCAGCCCCTTGAAGAAGACTTTACGGAAAAGGGTAAGCGCTACAAGATTGATATTCTTGAGGTATACATTCCTATTAAAAATCGTATGACCTATAAAGATAATATTCAAAAGCATGCATCAGAGGAGAACATTATAGGTGTCTTCGAGATCTACTATAATATGACTCCCCTTTACACACTGATCAGGCGGGAGTCTGCCAATGTAGCAATTATTATTATCATGACAATGAGCGCTTTTTTCCTGATGCTCCTCCTGTTAATCAGGAGGGCTGATATGATCCTGAAAAGTCAGAACAGGGAAATTGAACGCTATAATTTTGAACTTGAAGAGGCACAGAACCTGATTGCTGAAAGTATCGATGAAGTTATTACCCATGAAAGTTTTCATATCCGTTGCAGTAATAATAATCTTATAAGGTGCTGGGAACATAAGGCATGTAAGAAAACCGATTGTCCCAGTTATCAGTCAAAAAATCTCAGGTGCTGGCAGATTGCAGGAACATTCTGCGGCGGCGAGGTGCAGGGTGTTTTTGCACAGAAATTTGGGGACTGCAGCAAATGTGATGTTTTTCAGCACGCCTGTGATAGCAGAATTAAGATGATAGGGGAAAGTTTTAACAACATGATGACCCTCCTGGAGGGAAAACACAGGGATTCTCAGCAGTTAAATGAGCGGTTAAATGAACTGGCCAATATTGATCATCTCATGCAGATAGGCAACAGACGGTACTTTAGTGAGCGGATAGAAGCAGTGCATCAGGTTGCCCTGCGGTATAACAGGTGTTACAGCATTATCATCTGTGATATAGATAATTTTAAATTTTATAATGATACCTATGGACATCAGAATGGAGATTATGTACTTATTTCCATCGCAAATCTGTTCAAAGAGACCCTCAGGGCAAGCGATGAAGTATTCCGGTGGGGCGGTGAGGAGATCATTGTCTTATTGCCTGAGCAGACTATCGTCGATGCCCTGAAAGTAGCAGAAAATCTAAGAAAATCAACGGTCGACCTGGCTATTGAACATAGAAAGAATAATCCCGAAGTCGTAACCCTCAGCAGCGGTGTTGCAACATTTATCTCAGGAACATCACGGGATCCTGGATGGGAAGCTGTCATCAAGGCTGCAGACGACGCGTTGTACAGGGCAAAGACAGGCGCAAAGAATTGTGTCTATGCAGCTAATGAAAGCGGTGGACCCCACACATTCTCATAAGAAGAGACATGTACAGGTGATCCTGGCCGTCTATTATTCTGGGAGGCTGAGGCAACACATATAAGAAAAGACTGTTCAACGTCAAAAATCAAAAATAAAAATTAAGGAATAAAATTATTGAATTATTTTTACCTTAATTTTGAATTCTGATAGTTACATTTTAATTCTCTCCTGTCACGTTGGAACTACTTNATATTTGNCAGAAGCACATTGCGCATTATATCAACAGGCGGTTTCATTCCTGTCCACAATTCAAAGGCAAGCACTCCCTGCC
>JGI2160J19893_10000451_pt1 | contig 13934 bp, 9 predicted proteins | sample DeeMarSeWOR28_12_FD_19893 | JGI IMG/M metagenome (IMG submission 19893)
ATTGATTTTGGTAACTCGTAGGCCGTCGGAAAGGTGAAGACTGCCGGCAGGAGTACTCGGCATGGCAAATTGCAGGAGGTGTTCTATCTGCCTGGAGCGGGGCTCACAAGCCATGAGCCAGCAGCATTTTTCCAAAAGCCTTCTCTGGATTGCACGCGGTTGCATGATAAAAAGATCCAGGCTGAGCTTCAGAGCCTGAGGATATGCTCCCGGGCGCAGGCTGCTGTCTCCATAAACCTGTGCCGATGTTCCCTGCATAATGGAAACAGCTTCTGCAGAAGCAGACTCTGTCAGGGTTTCCAGCAGTTCTTCTTCGTCCTGCAGAATAGCCGCGGTGCGGGTCAGGGTCTGGCGGATGCCCGGATTGTAGCGCTCTGACAGATAAGGCAGCAGGTCATTTCTTATACGATTGCGCAGATAAAGATTTTGCGTGTTGGAACTGTCAAGTTGAAATGGGATGGTATACTTATCAAGATAGTCAAGCAGCCGGGACTTGGGGAAACAAAGGAAAGGACGGATAAATCTTCCGGCGCGCATAGTTTTCATGCCTGAAAGGCCCTTACGGGCTGTGCCTCTGATGAGGCGCAGGAGAATTTCTTCAGCCTGGTCATCCGCGGTATGAGCTAGGGCTATTTTTTGTGCACCATATGTGTCGGCTGTTTTTTCAAGAAAATCGTAACGCAGCAATCTGGCCGCATGTTCGATGGAGAATTTTTGTCTTGCTGCCAAGCCTCTGACATCAACGGCGCCTGAAAAAAAATCAATACCGAGTCGGATTGCATCAGCTGCGACTAGACTTTTTTCTGTTTCGGCTTCAGCAGGTCTGAGCCCGTGATTGACATAGACAGCGGCCAGGGTTATATCTAGCATAGGGATTAAACGGGCCAGAACATGCATGAGTGCCATGGAATCCGGTCCACCTGAGACTCCGATAACAGCCCGTTCCCCGGCCTGCAGCAGGTTCTCCCGTTCTAAGATTTTCAGAGTTTTCTTTTCCAGAGGATGCATAAGTAAACCTGTTTTTATAACTCAGATACACATGAAAAAGTATTTACACAACTACTTGCTCAAACTGTCATGTTCAGGAGCTGGCCTTGATTTTGCTTCTGTTACTTGCAGATATGGAAAATTTACCATTTACTGTATCATGGGGCCCGAAGAAAATATTATACAGCTAACTTTTGCACCTGGAAAGCATGAACGGGTTCAAGAGCTGTTAAAGATCTTGAATCGCAGGGTGTCCCTCAGCAAGCTGCAGCAGAAAAATTTTCGCTACAATACTATGTTTGCTGATTATTTCTCCGGCAGGATTACCAAGTTTTCCTGCTCCAGAGAGTTACCCCTGGTTGCAGGGGGAACGAAATTTCAGAAAAACGTCTGGCGCCATATTGAAGCAATACCCTATGGCAGCATCATTACATATAAGAAATTGGCTGAATTAGCGGGTTCCCCTAAAGGATCACGGGCCGCCGCTATGGCCTGTGGAGCTAATCCGGCGGCCTTAATAGTTCCATGTCATAGGGTAGTTTCTGTGAGCGGCCTTGGTGGTTTTGCTGGAGGTGTTGCCATTAAAAAGGCCTTGTTGTCCCTGGAGCAATCCAGAGTAAATCTGTAGAATAACCAGCGGCGGAAAAAGATTAAATCACTGACGTTGTCTTGTGAGAGGGTCAGGAGCAACAGGGGGCATTGCCGCAGGATTCTCCTGCTGCAGCTCTTCGAGCAGTGCCGGGTCAAACCGTGCGATCTGTCCTTCCAGTATGGCAATATTCTGATAGACCTTGTCCAACAGTTCGGTTTGCGGATACTTGTCCACGATTTCAGTCAGCAGTCGGTGGGAGGCCAGAAGGAGTTCCTTTTTCTGTTCAAGGTCTGGAGTCCTGCCAGCTCTGACAAAAAGGGATGCTGCATCTTTGCGCATCTGGCTGGCCGCCTGGTTGGCTGCTTCGGTAATCTTCATCATTGCCTCTTTTTCATACTCCGTATCCAGCAGGGCTGTAAATGCTGCTATAGCACTGTCATATCGTTGAGACTCCAGGAGTTTCGTGGCCGCATCCCACTGTTCGTTCAATGCCACTTCCTGAATCTGCTGCTGTGTTTCCATTTCCTGGATTTCCGTCTGGGCGACTTCGTAATAGGTTTTTTGCAGAACTGCCTGCAGCTCGGCAGGAAGGTAATAGCGAGTCATGCTTTCAAGAATTTCAGCTGCCTCTGTAAATTTTTTTTCCGCGACAAGAGAATCGACCCTGATCAACTGGCGGCTAAACCATGATTTCAGCTGCTCCTTTACGAAAGTTTTAAGCCGCAAGGCACTGACGGCTACCGGACTACCGGTATACTGGGTCGCAAAAGCATTTATTGCTTCATTTAACCTGGGCGCATCAATCCTGTAGTCATACGTCTGGAATTCACGCAAAAGCGCGATGTAGGCAGCCATATCCTCAGACTCCGGATCAACTTCACGCAGAAAGGCAAGCTGTTCCTCAGCCCATTTTGTTTCAGTCCCGATAGCTTCATGCCCGAAGAGTACATTGTCATAATAGGATGCTGCGGCATCAACATTGCCGCTGGCCAGAAGAAGGTCTGCGATTTCCCGCTGCAGGCTGAGGGTTCCAATAGATAGTTCATCTGCTTGAAGCATGCTTGTAAAGTGTACTGCAGCTGCCTCAATCTGGCCGGTGTATTGCAGCGCAAGGCCATAGTTCATCTGGGTGGATAGAGAGGGCGCCTGGTCAGGGAAATCCTGGGCAAGACGCCCATACGATAAGAGTGCTTCCTGATAGGCACCCTGTTCCACATTTGCGGCAATGACTTCTTGCGCAGCAGCAAATGAAAGTTTCGGTTCGGTCTCAGGCAGGAATTCATAGCGGGGAGCAAAATCCACGGCAAGCAATTCGCCGCATCTGCTTTCAAGAAAAGCAATGTCAAGCTGCTGCATTTTTTTAAGATCCGCGGTTGCAATACTGTCAAAAGCAACAGTATCATCGGGCTGCATTCTATCCAGTAAGAGACTGTACCCGCTCAGATGCATCCTTTCCAGCAAGAGGCTGTACCCGTTCAGAATACGTTCAAGCTCTTGCACGCATTCTGTTTCAGAAGCTGTAAGTTCCTCTGCGGCATCGTCCTCCTGCGTTAATTCGGAAAATTCCAGCCAGGATTCAAATTTGTTTCCATATTCATCCAAACGGCGTTGGATAAACTCGATATCTGCTGAATCCAGTTCCATTTTCCTGGTTTCTGTTGACTCTTCAGGCTGGAAAACTCTCGATGGGGGGGAGGTTAGGGCCGGCTCAGCAGTTTTCTGCTCAACTTGCTCCGGGCCTTGAGACTGGATGGCTGCTTCCTGTATTACTTCCTGGCTTGCTGGCTCAGGGGACTGTACTCTGCCTGCGGGAGTAACCGGGCGGGTGGCCCCGCACCCGTATATCAGGAATGCAAGGAGGATCGTTACAGTAAAGGGCTTGAAAGCGTTATAGGGCAACATACATAATCCTGTTGTTTTTTGATATGCAGAAGGTGAACTCAAGAAGCTGCCTGTTGTATTAAGAGGTTCACTGTTCCTGCAAATTGTCAAGCTTAAGCAATAAAACAGAATTTGTTAATTATGCAAGAGTTAACAAACTGTGGTGGAACTATTTATAATCGAAAAGGAGAGGGCTTGGGAAGCCCTTGTTCAAAGGTAAGAATGGCAGGAGTCAGTAGAATTAGTTACTCCAGAATGGCTGAAAGGCTCTGGCAGGCTCAAATTCACCGTTGGGCAGGAGGGTCCCGAAGGTCAAGATGTTGGCGTCTGTTGAAGAAGTGGAGCTGGTGCTGCCATATTGCGTCCGGGCAGGCAAGCCGTTGCCTGAGTTAACCGGGATACTCTTCTGATCAAGATCTGGCTGGATCAGGCGTAAACCTGTCTGTCCGGTGGCAGGATCAACTGAAAAAGCCAGGTCAACCAGGTCCAATTCGGCCCCAAATTCCTTTTCAAGAAGAATGCTGTTTGCCATCCTGGCCCAGACTTGCAGAGCGCCGCTGGCACCTGTGATGTGGGTATTATTCCTGACCATTGGCTCGTTGTTGTCAAAGCCGACATAGGCAGCAACAATATATCCGTTTTTGGCCATAAAGCCGTTCTGGCCGTTAATTGGCCCGGGAATGACACCTGCGAAAGCTGAATTTGTGAAGCGGTTTGCAGTTCCTGTTTTTCCCATGAGGGGAACAGGCAGGTTAAATGGTTTGAGTTGCCGTTCGATTTCAGGATCACGACTGTGGAGCCGTACATTTTCATGCGCATACCGCCCTGTGCCTAATCTAACTACATTCTTTAATATGTCACTTACCGCAATACTTGTCCTGGTATCAACGACTTTGATATTTTTCCTCTCAGGCACAAAGATGGTATCTCCATCAGTATTTTCTATGTGGTCAATAATCGCCAGTTCATCAATGCTGTTATCCGAGCCGCTCAACGTGATATGGCCGATTGTCATGGCCTCGTAGGTCATTGCCGTTTCAAGGAGCGAGATAACATTTGAACCCAGGGGAAATGACAGGACAGGTTCCAGTTCACTCCTGATATTAAGAGCACTGCCCAAGGCTGTCACATAGCGCAAAGCGGCAAGAACACGGAAATCCGGAATGAGTGAGAGAACCTCGAAACTGTATGGCGGGACAGAAGTAAGATATGCAAATTCTGACTGTACAGCATCACTGAGTGTCTGCAGGGTTGAAAGGCTGACCTTGCCTTCAATGAGGATATTGTTCCAGAAGTTATCCTGAAAATTTTTACTGAATTGTGCAAATGAGAGTGGATGTAATTCTTTTTGTATATCCGCAGGGCTTAGCAGTTGCCAGGAATCATTTTCAACAGGCTCACTGGCATAGATAAAGACGTCATTGAACCTGTCATGATAAAAGCGGCCCAGGAACATTTCCGGCATTTCAGTGCTGCTCAACTGGAATTTTCCAGAAAGACTGGCCCGCAGGAATTCAAGTTCCTGTAATAGATTCACATGATGAAGATAATTGTTTTTGAGAATCTGCTGCCTGATATTCTTTTCTTCCTCAATCTGGCGCTGGAGTCTTTCTTCTGACTCGTATTCTGGCCCTGCAAGATTTTCAATGTCTTCCAGAAAATTTTCAAAATTAGCCCCATATTGCATCTTTTTCAAGTACTGGTATTCTTCGAGCCTGCCGCTGAAGATCAGGTCGGGTTCGAGGTTTATGACAGCCTGCCTGAATGCTGCACGGTAGAGTTGTTCTTCATCCACCACAATACCGAGAGTATCTCGCAACCGCTGCCTGTATGCGGCATGTGACTCATAATCGCGCGGGCTCAAGTCAAGGTGGGAGATAAGTTCTTTGAACTGGGCTGGCGTGAGGTGATCACACAGGTGGTAAAGGAGCCAGACCGTTGCCAAATTTTCAGAGTGGACACCGGCCCAGCTCATTGACACCTGCTTATGCGGGCTCTCATGGTCAGGCCTCGGGAAATATGCCTGTTTCTGGTAGACAAACAGGTTTCTCTCGTTGTCGAGGGCATCAATACTGTTCCAGCCAAGTTGGAGAGCCGCAGTATAGACAAGGGGTTTGATCACGGATCCCATGGGGCGTTTGGCAGAGACAGCACGGTTAAAGAAGCGGTTCTCCATACCTCCCACCATGGTCCGGATGGTTCCATCCTTTAGACCTATCAAGCCGCCCTGGATTTCAGGATATTTTTCCAGGTCAAGCAGGATAGAGTTGTTGCTCCGGTCAATCTGGCGGACACTGACAAGAATTTTGTCCCCGACCTTGAATCCTATAAGGAACCTTTGCATATCCTGCTCTTCGGGTTCCGTCCAACGCTGTTTCTTCCATTTGACCAGGGAATCAACAGCAGGCAGTATACCTGAACGATCGATGGTTCCCGTAAGGCTCTGTTTGGAGCCAGATTTTGCCAGGGAAACGCTGATGAATGGTTTGTCTGAGATGTCAACGTTTGAAACCGTACCAAAGAGAAAGGCTCCCTCCTGCAGGTCCCAGTCGCCTGCCTGGGTCAGGCTCGCGTAGTATTGCTGCACCTCCTCATGTACATACCCTTTGAGCCGGATGCTCAGCCTGGACAACTCTTTGCGCAATGCATAAAAAGCCTGATCCTGCAGATCCTTTTCTACGGTGGTATATATCTTAATGCCTGAAGTAGCAATATTATCAATGCCGTTAGCTGCAAGTGCTTCTTCCACCTCGGGGGCAGAAAGGCCTTTCTTGACAAAATCCATCAGGGTATTAAGCGGAAAGAACATCTGTCCCTGCTCAAAAGCGATCTCCTGCGCCATATATTCTTCATACTCGCCGGGAGATATCATGCCAAGCTTTAGCATCTGCCCAAGGACATAGCCGGTCCGCTCTTTTGCCCGCTTGATGGCCAGGTTCGCCATCTCTTCATTATCCTTGATAAAAGGGTTGTAGTAATTAGGCCTTTTGACAGAGCCTGCGATAAAAACACATTCAAGGGTGCTCAGCTCTGAAACGGGTTTGTTAAAATAATACTGGGCTGCTACGCCAAGACCATGGCCGTTCCCGCTGACATAGAACTGGTTGGCATAAAACTCCATTATTTTTTCTTTCGGGTAATGGTATTCAAGCCTTAGAGCGTAAAGCAGTTCAGTCAGCTTGGATTTCAGGGAGCGGTCTTTTCTCTTGAAAAGGTTTTTGGCGGTCTGCTGGGTGATGGTGCTGCCGCCCTGAACAATTTTCCCAGCCTTGATATTTGCAACAATGGCCCGCATCACCCCCTGGATGTCAACACCAAAGTGTTTGAAAAAGCTGTTGTCTTCAGCTGCGATGATGGCATTGACAAAAGCTTTGGGGATCTCATCATACTGGATGTACTGCCTGTGGGCTTCCTGGAAAAAAACTCCGATTTTGTTCTGGCCATCTCTGTAATAGACCGGGCTTTCCATGGAAAGGATTTTCTCAATATTCTCCTGCTTCACCTCTTCGCCAGGAGAAATGACAATCAGCCAAAAAAAGGCGCACAGGCCGACAATAATTGTCACTCCACTCAAAGCTGCAATGGTATAAAGAAGTTTTTTAAGCATATCTTGTATTCCGTTCTTCATATGCGCCTGCAAGCATCAAAATAAATAATATAACATATTGTAATTAATAAAAAAATGAAATAAAAAGCCAATTTCTGATTAATGCAACAGCTCCCTTCTCTTGTCATTTGGCGCATTATGCAGAAACGGGCCCGCACAGAGGGTTTTATTTTCAACCAAAAATTCTCTAAATTCAAGCCCTGACTTGTTTTTTGTTGCAGCAGCAGGGAATTTCATGGTAGTTACTGAAAAATTTTTCTGGTTATTTCTTCTCTTTAATCAGATCGCACAAATAGAAAATATACTAAACCGTCTCAGGCTTTCCCAGATATCATGATACTGTTCCGCCAAAAGTTTTACGCGTTTTATTTTAAATTACCGGCTAGTACCAAGGTACAATAGATATTTATGCTGCAGCAATTATTATATAAGCAGTTGATTAGAGTAAAAGCTATTGAAGGAGTGAATTCCCAACTACCCGGATAATTTCACTACTCTTACATCCGGCATGTTTTTTGCTAAACAGGTATTGTTGGGAGAATGGCGGACTGAAAACCTTTGCCAGGGAAACGCATGAGTATCACCAGGTCAATCCTGTCTAAAATCATTACCATAATTTTCTGCATTGCAGTTCTGGCTGCCTGTGCCCCTGTAAAAACAGGAGGTCTTGACCGGGAGCACCATCCGCAGATAATTGTTTCGGTTGAACAGCCCACAGATTTCAACTGGGGACCTACAGGTGATTATCCTCCTGCCTTGAGCAGTGCAGAGGAAGAAGGCATGCTGCAGGGAGATGTTGAGCCTGAACCCGAGCAGACCAAGGACCAGGAATTACAGGACCTCCAATTTCTTGGTAAATGGGAGCAAGGGGTTCCGGCGATTACAGATACCGATGATGTTGTCGAATATGATTTTCCCGTCACGATCAACCGTCAGGTCCAGTATTATCTCGATTTTTTTATGGGCAAGCAGCGGGACAGTTTTACGGTCTGGCTTTCCAGGTCGGGCCGTTTTCTTCCCATGATTCAAGAACAATTTCAAGAACTCGGCCTGCCTGGGGATCTCGCCTATCTGGCCATGATTGAAAGCGGCTATAATGAAAGGGCCTACTCGCGGGCCCGGGCTGTAGGGGTTTGGCAGTTCATTAAAAGCACCGGTAATAACTATGGCCTTGAAATCAATACATATGTTGATGAACGGCGTGATCCTGTCAAGTCCACCCAGGCTGCAGCTTCCTATCTGGGAGATTTGTACAATGAGTTTGGCTCCTGGTACCTGGCAGTCGCAGCCTATAATGCGGGCGAGGGTAAAATCAGAAGAGCCATAAAAAAATACAAGACCACCGATTTCTGGGAAATAGCCCAGGGTAACTTCCTGCAGCTGGAAACAAAACGATATGTTCCCAAGCTCATAGCTGCAATTTTAATTGCCAGGGAGCCGGAAAAATATGGTTTCGCCAATATTGAATATGAACCGCCTCTGGCATACGAAACTGTGGAAGTACCACGCTGGACTGCAGTCAAGGCAGTTGCCCTGGCCGGTGACATCGAAGCGGAAACCCTGAAAAGATATAACAATGAACTGCGGAAAGAGTTTACCCCCCCTGACAAGGCTTCTTACCCATTTAAAGTGCCGCTCGGGAAGAGAGAACAGATCGAAGAAAATCTGCCCCGGGTGCAGGCTGTAGTGTCAACCGGCTTCAAAACCCATACGGTCAGGAAGGGAGAAACATTGGACGCAGTCTGCAGGAAATACGGACTGACCAAAACTGCGGTTCTGAAATCAAACAACCTGCGCGCCTCAGGGTTACAGGTTGGACAGCGGTTGCGTATTCCTTACCAGATGATAGCCTATGAAATGCTTCCGGAAGGAAGTGTAGCCAAGGGTTACCTGGCAGCAGAGGCAGCAGGGGGCAATTTTGTTTTGCATAAAGTGCGTCCGGGTGAGACAGTTTCACATCTGTCAAGCCTTTACAATGTCCCGATTCATTTGATAGCCGCCTGGAATGATATAAGTGATATCAGCAGAATACGGTCCGGGCAAAAGCTTATTCTCTATGTGCAGAGCAGCGAGTACAGAGTCGCGGAAATATCTTCCGCCAGTAACCAGGTGAAACAGTTTAGGCCGGAACACAAGAAAGAAGGAAGTACAAATGATTCAGAGCTGCAAAAGAACGACGCAGGCAGCCACTACCTGGTGAAGGAAGGCGATTCACTCTGGAGCATTGCCAGGAAGTTTCATCTGGATTCAAAAGAATTACAGCAGCTCAACGGCTTGACATCAAACGTCATTCATCCTGGTGACCGTATCTTGGTGGCAAGCTCCCAACCGGCAGAAGCAGAATTTTACTATGACGTCCACAGAGGCGATTCACTCTGGACCATTGCCAGGAAATACAAGGTTTCAGCGGACGAGATCAAGAGATGGAATAATCTTTCTGATGATATTATCCAGCCCGGCAGACAGTTGTTGCTCAAGGTTGCAGAATCTGAAGAGCCAATGGTCGAGACCTTCTACCAGGTCCGCAACGGTGATTCACTCTGGACCATTGCCAGAATGCACAATATATCAACTGATGAGATCAAGAGATGGAATAAGCTCACAGACAATACAATTTATCCCGGGAGCCGGCTGCTCTTAAAAATTGCCAGTGGCGGTTGATTATACAGGCATAAAAAAGATTTTCCCCTTCCCCTTTAAGCACACCTCCAGAGTTTTTTCCTGAGTAACAGTCTCATTTCTGAAACTGTATATTGGATTTCATGCACCAAGTGTTATAAGGTGAACAGTTGCACAGGATCAATGAATCTGTATGATTCCTGTGCTTGTTTTTTTTGTCGATTGGGTATAGAGAGTCATATTCGCATGCGAATTAGAGAGCAGGGAGATATGGACTTTGAGGCGCAGGAAAGGCGGTCGCATATAAGGATCATGACAGAAAACATTCATTGCACAAAAGATAATGGAAAGACCAACCAGGCTTACCCTGATGACGTGGAATATCTCACCATAGGGGAAAGAGAAATATATCTGGTGGGCACAGCGCATGTGTCCCAGGGGTCAGTCGACCTGGTAAAGCAAGTTATTGCCAACGAGAAGCCTGATTCTGTATGCGTTGAACTTGATGAAAAGCGCTATAAGGCCCTTTCCGGGAGAAAACGCTGGGAATCCCTTGACTTGAAAGAAATAATAAGGAAAAAACAGCTGTCCACCTTGCTTGTCAACCTGATTCTCTCGTCCTACCAGAAGAAACTGGGCATGCAGCTGGGAGTCATGCCGGGAGCGGAACTCCTGGAAGCCACCCGCGAGGCTGCCAAACATTCCATCCCAATCTCATTGTGTGACCGGGATGTAAGGGTAACCCTGCGCAGAGCCTGGCATGAAACTTCATTCTTTAAAAAGGGATATCTGCTGGCGACCCTGCTGGTGAGTCTTTTTGACAAGACCGAAATCACCGAGGAGAAACTTGAGCAGCTCAAAAAAAAGGATGTATTGTCAGAACTGATGTCCGAGCTGGGTGAGGCCATGCCCGAGTTGAAAAAAGTTTTGTTAGACGAACGGGATATTTATCTGGCGGAAAAAATCAAGATGACATCCGGGAGAAAATTGGTGGCAGTTGTCGGGGCCGGGCATGTGGAGGGCATTAAACAAAGGATACGGGAAGACCACAGCAGCGTTATGCCTTCAATCAGTACATTTCCACCTGTGTCTTCTTCATTAAAAGCTCTGGGATGGGCCATCCCTTTGCTGATAATTAGCTCTCTTATAGCTATCGGCATCCTGAAAGGCGGTTCCGTTGCCGGTGCCAATCTTCTCTACTGGATCCTGGCCAATGGTATTCCTTCAGCCATTGGCGCCATGCTGGCCTGGGCCCATCCGCTGACCATAGCCAGTGCCTTTGCTGCAGCCCCGGTAACCAGTCTGACCCCGGTTATTGGAGCCGGTTATGTTACCGCCTTTGTGCAGGTGCTGGTAAGGCCACCTGTAGTGCGGGAATTTGAAACAGTAACCGAAGATATGGCCACATTGGCCGGCTGGTGGAAAAATAAACTCCTGCGCGTATTTTTAGCATTTCTCTTGCCGGGTTTTGGCAGTATGATCGGGACCTGGATTGGTGGCGTGGAAATTTTATCCAACCTGCTGCAGCCTTAAAAATTCTCACAGTCGGCAGCAGGGCCTGATAACATCATGGGGCACCGGGCGAAAAACCAGTCAATCGCGTTTTTTTATGGGATCAATACTTCTTTTTTATAACATTAAAAACACTGAACAGCTCTTTGTGGCAGTTAATTCCCGATGGCATGAAGAATGAAGACATTACACGTGATGTGATTTATGAAAACAAAGCAGGAATTCAACAAACTTACTGGTAAACAGTCGCGTTACCTCAGAAGCCTGGGACATAATTTAAAGCCTCTTGTCATGCTGGGCCGTGACGGAATAACCGACAATGTCATCAGCGCTGCAGAGGCAGTGCTTGGCGCCCATGAACTGCTGAAGGTAAAGATCGGCAACGGCTGTCAACTGGAGCGGATGGAGGCAGCCGCAGCCATAGCTGAGAAAACCGGCTCCGAACTAGTCCAGGTCTTGGGCAAAACCTTCCTGCTTTTCCGGGAGAATCCTGATCGGAAGGATGAACACAGGATCAAGTTGCCGGAATAAGTGTTATGGCAGCAGCATGGAGCAATCAGAAGGGTTGGCTTGATCTGCAGAATGGAGTCCAGGCTGGGCAGGTTCGGGAAGAAATCATATGACGCGGGACACTCTTTTTAATACGAAAGATTCTGCCGGGAAGTTTGAGTTCAATGAACGGGTCGCAGAGGTTTTTGATGATATGCTTGACCGTTCAGTCCCTTTCTATAAACAGGTCATTGAAATGACTGCCGAGATCCTGGGCAGTTCATTACGAGCAGGTGATGCAGTTTATGACATGGGCTGCTCAACGGGTACGACGCTTCTTCATCTGGCCAGGATTCTGGAATCCAAGAATCTCAAATTTATCGGGGTGGATAATTCGCGGGCTATGCTGGACAAGGCATTACGCAAGGCTGAAATGTTTTCCATGGCCGACAGGATTCTTTTTATTGAGCAGGATATCACCAGAGCTGACTTTTCCGGAGCCGGGGGAGTAATTTTGAATTATACCCTGCAGTTTATCAATCCTTCAGTAAGACTGGGGTTTCTTCAGAAGATTCATAAAGGACTCCGCCCAGGCGGTCTCCTGATTCTGAGTGAAAAGGTGGTCAGCCGGCATAAAGAATTCAATAAACAGTTTCTGGATTCATATCATCAATATAAAAAGAGACGCGGCTACTCTGAACTTGAAATCGCCAACAAGCGTGAGGCCTTGGAAAATGTGCTGATCCCTCTTTCCATCCAGGAAAACATGGACATGCTTTTGCAGGCGGGATTCAACAGGACAGCAACCTTTTTCCAGTGGTTCAATTTTGCCTCACTCGTTGCCTGTAAATAATTTTTTCTGCTTTAATTGCATGCAATATTTCAATTTTCTACCCAATGCCGACATTCAGGCAATAAAGGCTCTTCTGCAGGAGAAAGCGCACTGGCTGACCCAGGGCAAAAAAGGAGTGGAGCGTTTCCGGCTGCCCTGGGAAAGTGTGCAGCATATCAGGGCTGCCCGGTGTGATTTTTCGGGTGATGTGGTGATGATCGGCAGTCCTGAAGAACTTTCAGGCCTGGAACGGGAAAAGGTATATAAAGCCATGCGTGATTTTATGCCGTGGCGCAAGGGGCCATTTGAAGTTTTCGGCATCGGGATCGATGCCGAATGGCGCAGTGAAAGGAAATGGAACAGGGTCCTTCCACAACTGCCTGACCTGCAAGGTAAAATTGTGGCAGATATTGGTTGCAACAACGGCTACTACATGTTCAGGATGGCGCACCATAAACCCAAGCTGGTCTTAGGCTTTGAGCCATATCTGCAGCATTATTTTACATTCAAGACCCTGAATGGATTTGCAGGATGTGAAAATCTGTTCTGTGAATTACTCGGTGTAGAACATATAGGCCTGTTCCCAAAGAGCTTTGATGTCGTATTTTTGATGGGGATCCTCTACCACCGTTCTTCGCCCGTTGAAGTCCTGCGGGAGATAAGAAAAACTATCAAACCCGGAGGGGTTTTGTTAGTTGAGTCCCAGGGTATTCCTGGCAAAGCGCCGTTTGCATTTTTCCCTGAGAAACGGTATGCCAAGGTGCCGGGCACCTACTTTGTGCCAACCGCTGCATGTCTTGCCAACTGGTTGTCCCGGGCAGGTTTTGCTGAAGTGGAAATATTCTTTTCCCACCCCATGTCCGGCCAGGAACAGCGGCGCACGGAATGGATGGTTTTTGAATCATACGAGGATTTTATTGACAAGACCGATCCTTCTTTGACCGTGGAAGGGTATCCGGCACCGGTAAGAATTTTTGCCAGGGCAGGGAACCCTTTATAGTTTATTGATATATAAGAGAAAATAAAAAATCATAGATATGTGGGGTCATTTATTGGTTGACTCTTGTCTGGAACAGTATTAATTAAAAGCAACATATATCTAACATATTGTAAAAACTAGAAGTATATTTTTGCAAATTAAGTATGAATGGTGGCCGAGAAATGAAAAGCACACACTGTGCGCGGCAAACCAACACAGACTCAAGCAAGAAAATGACGGGTTTTAGCTTGCAAGAGAGAATACCTGTGCCGGTTGTGCTGCTCTTTGTTCTTTTACTGGGTATGTTGGCAGGCATAGGCTTTTTCTGGAAAAGCATGGTGCTGCAGGATCTGGTTGAAACGCTTAAGGTAGAGAATGATCAGGTTGCAGAACTGCAGAATTTAAGAATGAGTAATGAGTGGCTGAAAAACAGAGT
>JGI2160J19893_10000458_pt1 | contig 13811 bp, 10 predicted proteins | sample DeeMarSeWOR28_12_FD_19893 | JGI IMG/M metagenome (IMG submission 19893)
CGTAAACACGCTCGTCCCGTACCCGCCGTACTGTGAGAATTGGAAAACCATGAAAAGTGCAATTCAGGATAAAAAGCAGAAGACCCTCTACCATTCATCTCTTTCGGATAAGGACTTCCGCCGTTTAAGAAAATTTATATACAACGAGTGCGGTATCAATCTTCCCGATTACAAAAAAATACTGATCGAATCGCGCCTGCAGAAAAGACTCCGTATATTAAAAATCTCATCTCTTTCCCAGTACTGCAATTATTTATTCAGCGCCCTGGGAATGAAAAATGAATTAAGTAATATGATTGATGCCATTACAACAAACAAGACTGATTTTTTCCGGGAACCGGACCAATTTGATTATCTGACCCAGACAGTTCTTCCCGAACTGATCTCTGACAAGGGGATCGGGATACGAAAAACAATGTCTTTGTGGAGTGCAGGCTGCTCATCGGGAGAAGAGCCCTACACACTGGCTATGGTGCTCAGTGATTATTCTGAGCGCATCTACCATAACAGCCTTGATTTCAGGATCCTTGCAACTGATGTTTCCCTCTCTGTCCTTAAAAAAGCAAAAACAGGCATTTATGAGCATGAACATATAGATCCCATCCCTTATCATCTGAGAAAAAAATATCTTCTGAAAGGGAAAAAAACCATGGAGGATCTTGTCCGGGTAACGCCAAAGATCAGGGAACTTGTGACCTTCAGAAGACTGAATTTCCTGGACGGGAGCTTTGGACTGAGTGAGCCGCTGGATATTGTTTTCTGCAGAAATGTAATTATTTATTTTGACAGGAAAACCCAGGAACAGGTATTGAGAAGGATATGTTCTCACCTGCGACCCGGAGGGTACCTGTTTCTCGGACATTCTGAGACACTGAATCAGCTTACCCTGCCCCTTGTCCCAGCGATTCCGACTGTGTACAGAAAACCATTATGATACCCTACGACAAGACATTACCGGTCGTGTATCTCAGACCTGGTGAGATGTATATCTCTAAAAAACCGGTTGTCGTTTCCACAGTGCTTGGCTCCTGCGTATCGATAACCATGTTTCATAAAACGCTCAGAATCGGTGCTATCTGTCACGGGCTGATGCCGGTCTGTAACCATACGCGTGGAGATAACTGCAGAAAAACCTGTCCCGAGCCCTATAAATTCATTGATTGTGCCTTCATGTATATGAAAGAGAAATTTCAGTCCCTTTCAATGAACCAAGATGAAATTGAAATCAAGCTCTTCGGAGGTGCCGAAATACTCGTCCATAATAACCACAATCCCGGACAGCTCTCCATAGGGGAAAAAAACGTACGCACTGCTATGAAACTGATCAACCAGGAAGGATATACAATCACCGCATCTGATACTGGCGGACCGGTAGGGAGAAAACTTTTTTTCCTGGCTCACGAGGGTGATGTATTTTTGAAGCTGCTGAAAAAAACTGATATTGTGAATGTTCACGTGAGGCCAGTGCTATGAGACAAAAAATTACTGTTCTTGTCGTTGATGATTCAGCCGTTGTACGTCAGACGCTCAAGGAGATTCTTGACTCAGACCCTCAAATCGAAGTCATAGCTACAGCCTCAGATCCCTATGTGGCAGCAAAGAAAATCGGACAGCAGGTTCCCGATGTTATTACCCTCGATATAGAAATGCCGCGTATGGACGGCATCACATTCCTCAAGAAGATCATGACCCAGCATCCGATCCCTGTCGTTGTATGCTCAAGCCTGACGGTCAAGGGTTCGGAAACACTTCTGGAGGCGATGGAATTCGGTGCAATAGACATCATAGAAAAGCCAAGGATCAGCGCAAAAAAATTCCTGGAAGAGTCACGAATATTAATCTGCGACTCTGTAAAGGCAGCCTCTGTTGCAAAGGTAAAGCACATTCCTGAGAAGGCGCTTTCCGTCACGCCCAAGCTTACAGCTGATGCTGTATTAACAAACCCAAAGACAAAGGCGATGATGCAGACTACCGAAAAAGTCATTGTTGTTGGTGCATCGACGGGAGGCACTGAGGCACTGAGAATATTTCTTGAGGCGCTGCCTGCAGATTCCCCGGGTATTGTTATCGTTCAGCACATGCCGGAAAAATTTACGACTGCCTTCGCACGGCGGCTGGATACAACCTGTCAGGTTTCCGTGAAAGAGGCTGAGGACAATGATACCGTGCTCAGGGGACATGCATTAATTGCTCCGGGAAACCGCCATGCCCTCATTAGGAGAAGCGGAGCACGGTATTACGTTGAAATAAAAGACGGACCCCTGGTCAGCCGTCATCGTCCATCAGTCGACGTCCTGTTTCGATCTGCTGCCCGGTATGCCGGCAAAAACGCCCTGGGCGTTATTATGACCGGCATGGGTGATGACGGAGCAAAGGGTATGCTGGAAATGAAAGAGGCAGGTGCCTTCAATATCGCTCAGGATGAAAGCACTTCAGTCGTATTTGGCATGCCCAATGAAGCCATTAAACGCGGCGGTGTAGACAAGGTACTGCCATTGCAGAGAATAGCTCAGGAAATCATCTGGAGCTGCGGTGACCCCCAGGAAGTACCTTTGAACAGTTTGTAAGCTTTATAACATCAATAGGCATACACTTTCCCCTTCCTTGATTTCATACCTGTATTTGATATACTTTATGGTAGTGGGTGTATACTCTTTCCCGAATACTATTTAATTCAACACGTTAGAAAAAGAATGTTTTCCAAACTGCAGCGAAACATAGCGGATGAACATCTGGTCATAATACTTGCCTTTTGTGCAGGAGTTGGCATGTGGGTACTGGATGCCTTTATAGACTCTTATATTTTCCATGAAACTTCCTTTCTGAATTCAATCATTTTGGACGTTTCAGGTCATGAGATATATTTCCGTTTATTTATCTGGATCGGCTTTATCATTTTCGCAGTTATCATTTCAAGGTTTATCAGAGGTCATAAAAAAATAGCGCATGAACTTCATATCGCCCTGGCAGCCGTCGAAGAGGAAAAGGCCAGGTCAGAAGGTATTATTGCTGCAATTGGGTACGGAATCAGTATACAGGACAGGGATTTCAGGGTCCTCTATCAGAACGATATGCACAAAAAAATGATAGGAGATCATACCGGAGAATACTGCTACCAGGCCTATGAAAAGAGGGACAGCATATGCAACGGATGTCCGGTAGCAAAGGTCTTTGAAAAAGGGAAGGTATACAAGACCAACAGAAGTGCAGAAACAGAGCATGGGCAAATGCACGTGGAGATTACTGCCTCTCCGCTGAGGGATGCTACGGGAAGTATTGTAGCAGGGATTGAAGCTGTCAGGGACATCACAACCCGTGTTGATACGCAGGTCATGCTGGCTGAACAGGCAAACCTCGCGATGCTTACTGCCAGTGTCGGCATTGCATTGACAGAGGGGAAATCGCTCAGGGAGATGCTCCAGCGGTGCAGTGATGCCTTTGTCCGTCATCTGGACATAGCCTTCTGCCGCATCTGGACAGTAAACAGGGATGAAAACATTCTGGAACTGCAGGCAAGTTCAGGAACATATACACACATCGATGGCGAACACAGCTGTATTCCTGTTGGCAGGTATAAAATAGGCCGTATTGCCGAACACAAAGATCCCCATATTTCAAATAACATTATTGGTGATCCCGAGGTCCATGACCAGGAATGGGCTCAACGGGAAGGGTTGACCGCATTTGCAGGTCATCCGCTGATTGTATCCAATACGGTCGTAGGGGTTGTGGCCATGTTTTCCTCTTCACCATTTTCAGATCTGACTGTCAAGACACTTGATGCAGTATCAGATGAAATAGCACTCGGGATTGACCGCAAACATGCAGATGAAGCGCTTCGGCACAGTGAAGAAAAATTCAGAACATTTTTTGAGTTTTCTCCAGTCGGCATCATTATTATGCCGTTAAATCCCGATGGTTCTCCTAACCTGCACACTGCATTCAGCTCTACTACATTTAACACTTCATTTCTCAATTGCTTTGGGTACAGTGAAGATGAGCTTCGGGAAAAAACTGTAGCAGATATATCCTATCCCGAGGACATGGATGAAAATGTCAGGTTATTCAATGAGCTTATCAGCGGCCGGCGTGACAATTATCAAATGGAGAAGCGCTATAGAAAGAAAGACGGAACGATACTATGGGGACATCTGAACGTGACGCTGCTGAAAAACTCAAAAGATGTGGCTACTCATACCATGACTACCTTGGTCGATATCACTGACAGGAAGATGATGGAAAGTCTCCTTCTTCAGTCCAAGCAGGATTGGGAGGAAACCTTCAATACCATACAGCAAATGATAACCATTCATGACCGGGAATTCAATATTATCAGGGCCAACAGGGCTGCAGAAGAACATCTTGACCTGCTCTCGCAACGTGGAAGCAATGGAAAAAAATGTTATACCTACTATCACGGCAAAGATGCCCCCCCCTCTGCATGCCCAAGCTGTAACTGTCTGAAAACGGGAGAGCCTGCAAATTTTGAGGTTTTTGAACCCCATTTTAATAAATATTTAGAAATAAGTGTCATTCCCCGCTTCGATAAACAGAATGCAATAACCGGTCTGATCCATATAACCCGCGATATTACCAACCGGAAAGAAGCTGAAGAAGAGCTCAGAAAACACAGGGAACGGCTCAGCGATTTAGTGCAGGAGAGAACATCGGCATTAACAGCATCAAACAGACTGCTGAGTCTTGAGATTAGTGAGAGAAAGCAGGTGGAGATGGCCCTTCGTCTGTCAGAGAGCAAATACCGTGACCTGTACAATAATGCACCAGACCTGTATTACACGCTTAATAAAGATAAAATTATCATCGACTGTAACGATACCGAGACAAGAATGCTTGGTTACGAAAAAGATGAGATCATTGGCCGACCGTTAGCGGATTTCCTCAGTGATGAATCAAAAAAATACCTTGAAGACGACTTTCTGAAATTAAAAGAAGAAAGGGTCTTAAAAAATCGTGAGCGTTATTTTATCAGAAAAAACGGCTCTGTATTTCCGGCCATGATTAATGTCTTTGCCGAAGTTGACGGAGGGGGTGAAATTGTAACAGCTCGTGCCATTGCGAGGGATATTACAGGACTGAAAAAAACAGAACGTGAACTGAGAAACGTTAACAGAAGCCTGAAAGTCCTCAGTGATTTCAATAACGCCCTTATTCATGTTACTGATGAATCAGAGCTGCTCAATGAGGTCTGCCGGATTATCGTAGAAACCGGGGGATACACTCTGGCATGGGTCGGATTCCTGGACAACGATGGAGGAAAGACCATTTATCCTGCTGCGCAGTCAGGCCTCGACATGAGGTGCTCACAGACTATCTCCATAAAAGAAAATGATAGATCCCTCATATCCCGGACAGTTCTTCAGGGAAGGACACACCTGTCACGGGAAACAGCAGGAGATCCTTTCATCCGTTGTTGCAGAAAAATGATTTCCATGAGCACCTTAAGCTCAGCAGCGTACATCCCCGTGGAGGGAGAAAAAGGTGTGATGGGAATACTTTGCATATATGCCCGTGAAACTGATGCCTTTGATTCAGAGGAACTGGACCTCCACGAAAAGCTGGCCGCGAACCTGTCCTACGGAATCGGGGCAATACGCTCAAATATTGAACGCAAACGCGCTGAAGCTGAGGCCCTTCGCGCGAGCCACCTGGCTTCGCTGGGAGAACTGGCTGCAGGCGTTGCCCATGAAATTAACAATCCCATTAACGGCATAATCAATTATGCCCAGATACTTTCAAATAAATATAGTGACGGTCTTAAAGAGCATGAAATCACTGACAGAATAATAAAAGAGGGTGACCGCATCGCCAACATTGTGCGCAGCCTGCTTTCATTTGCTCGTGACAGAAAAGAGGGGAAGCGTGAGGTCAGTATAAAAGAGATTATGTCTGACTCCCTGGCATTAACTGAAATGCAACTGAAAAAGGACGGCATTCATCTTATCATGAATATTCCCGATNATCTGCCAAAAATTACTGCACAGGCCCAGCAGCTTGAGCAGGTATTCCTGAATCTTATCAGCAATGCCCGTTATGCACTGAACCAGAAGTATCTTCAGGGCAATAAGAACAAAATTTTTGAAGTAACTGCCGAACATGTCGACAATAAAGGTGAATCCGCTATTCGATTAACGTTCCGTGACAGAGGGACAGGTATTCCGTCTCATATCAGCAATAAAGTAATCGACCCCTTTTTCTCAACCAAGCCAACCAGTATCGGGACCGGACTCGGCCTCAGTATCAGCCACGGGATAATCTCAAACCATGGCGGCAGCATTACCATTGAGAGTGTTGAGGGGGAGTTTACCTGTGTCACTATTGAACTGCCGGTACATTTGAAGGAAAAGGAGAAAGTATGAAGTCCAGAGTGCTTGTCGTGGATGATGAAGAAAGCATACGGTTCACCTTTGAAACATTTCTGTCTGATGAGGGTTATTCCATCGTCACTGCAGGTTCCTTTGATGAAGCGGAAGAGCACATTGTAAAGACTGATTTCGATGTGATCTTTCTCGACATTATACTGGGAGACAGATCAGGCGTGGACGTCCTGAAAATAGTAAAGGAGATCAAACCTCATTGCCCCGTAGTGATGATAACAGGGTATCCCAATGTGGAGACAGCCGCTGATGCTGTCCGCATAGGGGCTTTTGACTATATCCCCAAGCCGGTTCGTCAGGAAACACTGCTTCATGTGACTCGAATTGCTGTACAGCATAAACTGCTCCAGGAGGAGAATGAAAAATTCCGCCTCAATCTTGAGGCCATTTTTAACAGTGTCAAGGATGGAATCATCACTGTTGACAGGGACCTGAATGTTCTTGAAGTGAATGAAGCAGTATACACAATCTGCGGCATTGATCGTAATGCGATCGGCAGACCATTCCAATCTGTCCTTACTTCCTGCAGCGAAACCTGCCTTCATGCACTGCAGAAAACCGTTGAATCCAAAAATCCTGTTGAGGTAATACGTTCAGAGTGCAGGCACAATAAGAATCCCCGCCAGATCGTCACCATCAACTCTACTCCCCTGATAAACCGTGAGAAGACTTACTCAGGAGCGGTCGTGGTCATACGTGATTTGACCCGCATAGACGATCTTGAACGCAATTTGAGGGATCGGCGTCAGTTCAATAATCTCATTGGGCAGAACAAGCGAATGCAGAAGATCTACTCCCTTATCGAAGACCTCGCAGATGTACAGACAACGGTTCTTATTACCGGTGAAAGCGGCACAGGAAAAGAACTGGTTGCAGAAGCTATCCATTATACAGGCCTTCGGAGTGACAAGCCTCTCGTAAAGGTAAATTGTTCAGCGCTGTCAGAAAGCCTGCTGGAAAGCGAGCTCTTCGGGCATGTGAAAGGTGCCTTTACCGGTGCCGACAAAGACAAGACAGGCCGATTCCAGATGGCAGAGGGAGGAACCATCTTTCTTGATGAAATAGGAGACATTTCACCAAGAATGCAGCTCCGCCTGCTGCGGGTCCTGCAGGAAAAGACCTTTGAGCGTGTCGGTGACTCCTCTCCCATCAAGGCTGACGTCCGGATCATTGCAGCAACAAACCAGAACCTGACAGGAAAAGTGCAGCTCGGCGAGTTTAGGGAAGACCTGTACTACCGTCTTAAAGTCGTTGAGATTGCACTCCCTCCTCTCCGGGAAAGAATGGACGATCTGCCCATGCTGGCTGATCACTTTTTGAAAACTCTTAACAAAAAATTTAACAAATCCATAGAATCAATATCCGATGATGTTCACAGAGTATTCATTTCATATACCTGGCCGGGGAACATCCGGGAACTTGAACATACACTTGAGCACGCCTTTGTTATCTGCCGGGGAAAGACTATTACGATTGATCACCTCCCCGATAATTTTGCCGGGACAATGGCAAAAGTCAGTACTCTGTCTCCTGATGAGAATGCCCTTGATGCCAAAACTGTTCTGCAGGCCCTTAAAAAAGCAGGATGGAATAAATCAAAGGCAGCCAGACTTCTCGGAGTAAATGTTCGAACAATTTATCGAAAAATCAATAAATTCAATATCAAAGAAGAGAATACTGCAAAACCATGACATGTCATGGTTTTGTGACACCATCAAACCATGACATGTCATGGTTTTGTGAGTTAAATCTGATAGTTTAATTTACAAAATCTTCGCTGATCTCTCTAAATTAACTTACACTGCATTTTTCTTTTTTAAGACCCAGCCTAAATAAGCTTATAAATTAATAGGTTAAGCCATCCCAGAAAAGTCATCATCCCTGAATTTTTCATTCTCTCGATTCTGGCATCGATCTTGTAATAGTAATCATAGTCACCGTCACTGAAATCCCGGAGGTATTGTATAGAGGTGAATAATCAGCAAAAGAGAAAAAGCCTGATAATGACAAAATGTCCGAACCTCGTAGAATGGCTGGACTGGGTAATTATTTTATGCAAAAAAGGAGAAAGACCCTATGTTCCGAGTCTTGCCGAAATGCAGCGGTACTGCAAGAACAACAGTTTCAGCAGATGTCCCTATTATCTCAAAACAGAGAATATTGATAAATTTGACAGCGCAACAAAGTAAGGAGAGAAAACTATGCTTTGGGAAGAACTAAATGAGAGTCATGAGAAGAAAAGTATGGACAGTAATAGAAATAACAAGATCTGTCCCTATGTGAAGCAGCCCTTTTCATACTGCTACTGCTTCAGCCTGACCAGCAAAGACATAGATTCGGCCATTTATTATTGCAGCAACAATTATAAGGTCTGCGATATATACAAAAAGAATTACACACTCAGCGATACTGTGCATGGGGAGAAGCGTGTCTGATATGGAAATCCTCTTTGAGCAGCACGGGAATACAGGGATATACAATTTTAACGGTACTATTGCCGACAGGTGTGAAAATGACCTCAAAGACCTGCTCATACAGGCCATTCATCGCATGGACAGAGCAGTACTGAACTTCAAAAATGTGACGAAAATCGATGAAAAATGCAGGAATTTACTGAAAACAGCTTACTGCACGTCACTTCGCCTTCGCAACCCCCTCATACTGACGAACGTGCCTAAAGTCTATCTTCCTGACCTGTTCAACTGTAATTTGCAGACTGACGCTGACCTGTCNGGCAGTATAAAAATTTTATCACGAAAGAAGAGTAACTATGTCAAATCCAACGAGCGCAGATAACAGGCATGGGATCGTAACGCTGGCTGAAGCCATAATACTTCAGTCCCTTGAAGATCTCTGGAGCCCTGAACACAGGCAGGAAAGTGAATGTTTTTTCTGTGGTGAGGGGTTCAGCATCTGTTCCGAAATTGCCGGTCTTCAGATAAAGAAATCATCGGGAATACTAAATCTCATAGGAGGGATACAAATTGGGAAGACAGATAGAAAACACAGTGCTTGACCGCACCAAATCAAATCATATACCTGCCGCTGCCTTTGAAGAGTTCATTTACGACAGCAGAAGTATCGCCATGTATGGAAGCCATATATCTGATGATCCCGTTAAAATGTATCTGAAAGAAATGGAAACGCTCCCCCTCCTGACCAAACAGGGTGAGGTGAAGATTGCAAAAAAACTTGAAAAAGGCAAGGAAAGAGTTGTCCGTATTATTTTTGCATCTCCTGCAACAATTAAACAGATTCTGCACATACCCAGGCTGCTGAAAGATGGGACAGCCACAATAAATCAGATCTGCTTCATTGAAAAAGATATCCCTCAATCGGAAAAGGCAGAAAAACTGGGGCAGCTTCTTCATACATTACGTTCTGTCAGGTCCCTGTTCCAGAGCAGGAATCAGTACCTGAAGAAACTCTCCAGCAATGGCGTCAGCGAAAAAAGCATTGCATCCATACAGGCACGCCTCAGGAAAAACATTATCAGGACTACTGACAGGATTATTGACCTTAACCTCAAGACTCAGGTCATCTCACGCCTGTCAACCCAGTTCAAGAATCTGGCACACTCATACCTCGATATTGAGAAGGAATCCCGGAGATTGGGAGACATCATAAACAGCGAATCTAAAAAAACAGTCACTGCCGTCCCTGTAAAAGAGAGCGAGGCAGCTTCACGGGCTGACGGCAACCTCTCAAAACAGTATAGAAAGTTACAGAATGACCTGGCATTTACAGAATTGGAACTGGGGGTCAGGGGAAGTGAGGTAAAAAGGGCCCTTGAGATAATCAGTGAAAGTGAACAGGCCATTGAATATGCAAGAAAAACCCTGACTGAATCAAACCTTCGACTGGTCATTAGCATAGCAAGAAAATATATGGGGAGAGGGTTAAGCCTCCCGGACCTTATCCAGGAAGGAAACATAGGTCTCATGAAGGCCGTGGATAAATTTGATTACAAAAAGGGATACAAGTTCAGCACCTATGCTACGTGGTGGATCAGGCAATCCATAACCCGTGCCCTTGCAGACCAGGCAAGAACCATCAGACTGCCTGTGCATATGATAGAGAGCATTAATAAACTGACTCAGATATCAAAAGAGCTTGTGCAGGAGTTGGGGAGAGAGCCCCGTCCGGACGAGATCGCCGAGAGAATGCATCTTCCCATCGATAAAGTCAGGGCCGTCCTGAAGACCTGTAAAGAGCCAATCTCTCTGGAAACTCCCATCGGAAATGACGCGGACAGTCATCTGGAAGACTTTATAGAGGACAAGGCCTCCCTGATGCCTCTTGATTCGGTGATTCAGCAGGAATTAAAGACACAGGTTACAAAGATCATGAATTCCCTTTCAAAGAAAGAAGCTGACATTATCAGGAAACGTTTCGGCATTGGTGATGGAGTTTCACAGACCCTTGAAGAAGTGGGAAGAGAGTTTAAGGTAACAAGAGAAAGAATACGGCAGCTTGAAGGCAAAGCCCTGAAGAAACTGAGGCATCCCGCACGAAGCCACTCTCTCAGGTTCTTTCTGGATAAGGCATAAATTTCAAACGTGCAGGACAGGAATTTCTCTTCGACCACTTTCCTGTCTTGCACCCTCTTATCCATGGCCTTATAATGATAGGACATGGATGTCATCACTACCCATCTCAATGCTGATTTCGATGCTCTTGCATCAATGCTGGCTGCCAGCAGGATGTACCCCGATGCCATTGCTGTATTCCCCGGCGCACAGGAAAAAAGCGTACGTGATTTCATCGCCTCATCTGAGCTGCCCTTTGACTGCAAGAAACTGAAAGACATTAACCTGAAGGACATAACCAGATTAATCCTTGTTGATGTCAAAAACCCGGATCGAATAGGTAAATTTTCTGAGATCATCGGCAACAAGGGACTCGCCATTCACATCTATGATCATCACCCCTTTTCCGAAGAGGATATACGGGGCCAGAAAGAGGTCATTGAACCCGTCGGTGCTACGACGACCATCTTCACTGACATGCTTCAGAAAAACCGTAGAAAGATTTCGCCAGCTGAAGCCACGATACTCATGCTCGGTATTTACGAAGAAACAGGATCACTCATATTCTCTTCTACAACAGTAAGGGATATTTCTGCAGCGGCCTTTCTTCTGAAGAAAGGCGCTAACCTCAATATCGTTTCAAGCTTTATCACCCGTGAACTCGGAGCTGAAGAGATAGCGCTGCTCAATGATCTCCTTAATTCCTCAAAAGACTATGTTATCCATGATGTAAGGGTAAAGGTCGCAAAGGCATACAGGGAAACCTATATAGGGGAGATCGCTCTCATTGCTCACAAGATGCGGGATATGGAAGATGTTGATGCACTCTTCCTGCTCGTTATGCTCGAGGAACGGGTNCAGATTATAGCGCGCAGCCATTCACCGGAAGTCGATGTTTCTGAAATACTTCATGACTTCGGCGGTGGTGGTCATGCTCAGGCCTCATCAGCTGTTGTAAGAGACATGTCAGTGGAAGAGACGGAGACGAAACTCCTGGCAGTACTGAAACGTAAAATCCGTCCCTCCAAGACAGCACAGGACATCATGACCAGTCCTGTAAAAAGCATTGATGCAGGCAAGACAATCTCAGCAGCAGAAAAGGCCCTGACAAAGTATGAAGTCAATGTACTGCCCGTCCTGAAGCAGAAAACCTATTATGGCCTGATCTCACGGGAGGTAGTCGAAAAGGCCCTCTTCCATGGCTTTGGCAAAAGCAGGGTAACAGAGTTCTGCACTACCGGTGCCCCGTCTGTAACACCCACTACTCCGCTGAACCACATAGAAGCCCAGATGGTGGAGCAGAACCAGCGGTTCATGCCCGTTATAAAAGACTCACGGGTAGTTGGCGCCATAACAAGAACTGACATTTTGCGATCTATTTACGAAAGTCTTCTGAAAAAAAACAGGATCAAGAGCCATGAGCAACTGACTGAGAAACCTTCAACAGGCAAAAATCTTACTGCAACAATGAAGGCCAGATTCCCGAAAGAGGTTTTTCAACTCCTTGAATACGCCGGAGTCATTGCCCGGGAACTGGGTTATTCAGCTTATATTGTCGGCGGTTCAGTGAGGGACCTCCTTCAGGGAGAGGCCAATCTTGACATTGATATTGTTATTGAAGGCAATGGCATAAAATTCGCCCGTTATCTCGGAAAAAAAATCCAGGCAAAGGTGAAGAGCCACAAGCGGTTCGGCACAGCCGTTATAATTACTGATTTTCTGAAATTTGATGTTGCCACGGCGCGGACAGAATTTTATGAATCACCTGCAGCCCTGCCCCAGGTTGAAATGTCTTCCATAAAAAAGGACCTCTACAGACGGGACTTTACCATTAACACACTTGCCGTTAAATTAAACCCCGAGAATTTCGGACAGCTCATTGATTTTTTTGGTGCCCAGAGGGACATCAAGGACAAGACAATCCGGATCCTCCATAATTTAAGCTTTATAGAAGACCCGACCCGGGCATTCAGGGCAATTCGCTTCTCGGAACGTTTTGGCTTCCGCATCAGCAAGCATACCCTGAATCTCATCAAGACCTCAGTGCGCATCAACCTTTTTGCTAAACTCTCCGGAACGCGGCTCTATGATGAACTGAACCTCCTCTTCCTTGAGACGGAGCCTTTGCGCTCCATACAGAGAATGGCAGAACTGGACCTGCTCAAATGTATTCATCCCGGGCTGGTCATAACAAAAACGCTTATGGAGACCTTTGAGTCAATACAGGAGACCTTTTCCTGGTTTAAACTTCTTTATATTGATGAAGAACTTAATAAGCCGCACCTTTTCCTGATGGCCCTTATTGAGACCCTTGCGCCAGATGAAAGAACGGTAACATTGCAGAGGCTTGCTGTTCCTCCTAAGGCACAGAGGGAGATGCTGAAGGGGATTGAACAGGCAAAGATTGTTCTTTCAAAACTCACAAAGGTATCTCATCGAAAAATATACCACCTTCTCTTGCCCCTTGAGCTACAGACCGTGTTGTTCGCAATGGCCAAGGCAGAGAAGGAGGAACAGAAAAAAAATATTTCCCTCTATCTTACAAAGCTGAGGCATATACGCCCTTCCCTCACTGGAAAAGACCTGAAGGCCATGGGCTACGCACCGGGGCCGCTGTATAAGAAAATTATGCATGCAGTACTTGATGGCAGGCTTGACGGCAAAGTGCAAAGTCACGAAGAAGAAGTCGACTTTGTGAGAAACCTGTTCAGTGTGTGATGTATTACACTGTTTTTTTTACCAAATTGTTTCTCCTGTCTGTCACAGGCACAGAACAATACTATCAGGAATCAACAAACATGGACCTTCCCCCTTCTTTGACCAATAGGCCTGCCTGCCGGAGAGGGCGGTGCAGGGGGAGTNTNTTGATCAACTCATCTCATAAAAC
>JGI2160J19893_10000461_pt1 | contig 13743 bp, 12 predicted proteins | sample DeeMarSeWOR28_12_FD_19893 | JGI IMG/M metagenome (IMG submission 19893)
GACAACTCTTTAAGTCGGGATATTCAGGAGCTGGTAGCGTCAGGTAAAAATATTGACTATGCAGAGTTTGTTGCGCATTCCTATTATGCGGAATGTCATGAGTTATATGAATCATCGAACTCTAACTTTGATTTTGTATCAGCCACCATGCCTTTATTTGGTCTGATAGGAACGATTATCGGATTGCTTGCCATGTTCGACAGCCTTGGGTCCGACGTGACGGTTGAGTCCCTTTCTCCGCAACTGGCACTGGCGCTCAAGACAACACTGTATGGCGCCATTTTTTCCTCCTTTTATAAAATTATCGGTACTCGATTTGAACGTCGAATGGTCGACCTCGATTATGACTACGACATACTGGTGCGCGCGTTGCAGGTCATTATCGAAAACAAAAATACTATTGAAGTGACTCATAACTAGTCATTAATAACTAGTAATAGTTAACAAAGGTATACCAATGAAGCGCAATATTGATCCAACCAAAAAGAAACGTTCCCGTGGCGAACCCTGGCAGGTTATTTATACTGATCTGATGACAATTATTATGGTGTTCTTTGTCATCCTCTGGTCGACCAACCAGGGCAAGGATATCGGTATTAGTGAGACCATCGGTGACGTGAGTTCGCGCACCATCAGTCTGCCTGGAGACGTGCTGTTTCCACCGGGGAAATTTGATCTTTCCGATGAAGGAAAAACGGTGTTTAACCAGATTTTTTATGATGAAACCGGGCAGGTATTGAACTTCCAGTCCAGTGGTTTAACCAAAAGACTGCTGGTGATTAATGGGCATACTGACGGTGATGGTGAAAAGGACAGCAATCTGGAGCTTGGTTTCAGGCGGGCCTTTGCGGCGTATGAAGAAGTAAAGAATTACAGTCAAGAGCTGGTTGACCATGTGGTGATTTGTACCTACGCAGATAACTCACCCCAGCTGGAAGTGCCGAAGTTTGAAGGTGAAATCTCCGCGGCACAGAGAGAAACATTAAAGCTTACAAAATCCAAGAACAGAAGAATTACCATCGAGGACAAGATCATTAATAAATTTGAGGCAGAATAACGCGGTATGAAACAGCGCTACCCAAAAATCACTAACCGTTATGAGCGGGATATTACTGGCTACGATGCCAGTAATAGTGATTTTTTTCGCCTTCATTTAGGTACTAACAGTCTGGTTCTATTTCTAGTGCTATGCATTAGCACTGCGGTTGCTTATGAGTCTGACTATCTGAACTGGAGTTATCTTAAAGGTTTAAGCAACGAGCTGTCGTTTTTTATAGGACTGTTTTCCATAGTATTCGGTATCGGGGTTTATCATTTCTGGAAGCTGGGAGAAAGAAGTGTCTATTACATACATATTGTTCAGGACGTTGATATACCCAAAGATGCTATTACTATATTTAACTACAAAGGTGTTGCCTTTGGCGCCGGTAACCAGGTAAATGTAGGCGCCATTGAATTTTCACCGATAATACAGAAAATTATCTGTATTGCTGTTTTCTTCAACATCGCACTGGTCACGTTTGATAACAGTGGCTTTGATAAATTAAAAACCTTGCCCTCCCAGTTTGAGACGTCGGAATCCGAATTTTGNCCGGAAAACGACGAGAATATCGATAATGCGTCGATTCCGGAAGGCTGTGAGTTGATTATCAGGGCGCACAAGCTTGGCTATGCAAAGGAGCTTGGAATTTGCGAGCCCAAAAAAATCGACCCAGAAAAAATGAAGGTATGCCAGAAAAGGCGGTTAGATGAGCCCTATTTACATTATATGTCGCGACTTTTTCTCAATTCAGTAGAAAAGCAAAAAGAGTTTTTCAAAAACAATGAAACAAAGAAAATAAAAGACAAATTCGAATTACAGGTAGAGAATATTGAAACGCTTCGTGATTATCAGGCTTATGCGATCAGCGCCGCGCCACGCGCCTCACACCATATATGGACCGATTTGCCATATCCAAAGCACTATATTATCCAGAAATATCGAGAATACCTGGATCCTAATCATTGTATTGAACAGTTTCAAAAGCAGACCAATACCATTACCCTGGCAAAAGACGATGAGCGGAAAAACAGCAAGTTAATGGAGCATGTCTATGGGCATTTGCTGTTTAATCCGAAAAGTCCACTGACTGTCGGTTTTTGTAAAGAATATACGATCCACTGGAACTCAGACCCGGACGTTTGTGAAAGAATGACGCAGGCTCCGGCCAGTGTACTTGAAGAAGAAGGAGTGCTATCCGAAGTAAACCTTGTCTTACGAAGACATAATATCGCCAATGCTATATTGAGTCTGGAAGAACGTATACGGGAAATTGAAAACGTCGACCAACTGTTAAAAGACAACGTTAAAGACAACGGCGCAACGGAAAAAGACGCTTTAAAACGCGTAACAGATGACGCGCAAGCGCAACCGAAGAAATTAAAGATCGATGTTAAAAGCAAGATAGCGAAAAGTAAGCAACAGATTAGAAGGAAAAATGAACTCGTCAGCTTCCAGTGTTTTATGCAGGCGAGTACACCAAACCAGCTAAATAAAGTCAGCCAATTCAGTTTGCAAGCTACTGATTTTACCGTCACGACTCGATATTTTCCGGTAATAGAGAATTACGGTGAATCACAAATCGCAATGTATAACGAAATCTCAAAAGTACTTGAGCAAAGGTTTCATTATTCACCGCTTACCAGCCGCTCTGATGTGGAAATCGAGGGTGTGAGCAGCGATGCATCCGGTAAAGAAAAATACCTTGCAGAACCTGCATATTTGTTCTCCCGGCTGGATATTTTGAAAAACGTGGATATCTTTCTTGGCAACAGCTGGGTGCTGGAAAGAGAAGACCTTCTGGATGTGTATCCCTACCATGTTCATTTACAAAATTATGTCAATACGTTCCGTGCAAAATACCAGGAGCGTCATGGTCGATTATGATTAGATCATATTCACAGCTGATTTTACTATTGTTGCTTATGATGCCTGGCTATGACAGTCAGGCGGCTCAACCTTATCTGCAAGAAAACAGGGTGCTATATATAGAGAAAGCGCTAAAGGCTTTTCAGGAAACTAAACTGCAAAACATCATCAATACTTACAAATATATTAACGTTGTTGAAAGGAATAACTGCAGATCCTCTTTGTCAGATTTAAAGGTCGAATGTCTGCTTAGTTTTGCCAGAAACAACTGCAGTACCTATGGCAAGCAAAGGTCGAGAGAAAACTGCGAACTTTATTCAGACATTATTATCGTCAACAAGTTAAGTGAAAGCGCATTTATTAAACGTTCAGAAAGATATCGTGTAACACGCAATAGCAAAGAAGATTTTAGAACGGCGCTGACAAACAGGTTACAACAGAAATATGGGAAACTGGTCACGGATTTTTATCTCACCGACGGATCGGAATGTGATAATGAGGACCTGAGGTGTCTGGCGGCGGGTCTGGACCAGTTCTGTCTGGACTACACAAACGCAAAGAGCCTGTCATGGCAATATTGCACCAGTGCTTCGCTATGGTTTATCGGAACGTCAAAACAGAATTAGTAGGTCAAAACAGACTATGACTTTGAAAATAAAAAAGGCTTTAGCCAGAGAAATGCAGAACATGGATGCTGCTGGCCTGCTCAGGACAGAGGCAGCCGTTGTTCAGACCGACACTATGGAAGTACAGGTCAGGAACGATAAAAGTTACCTGAATTTTGTGGGGAACGATATTTTAGGGTGGAGTTCGAATGATGTCATCCGCGATACCGCCAGTGAAGCACTTTCCCGCTATGGGACTGGAAACACTTCGTCACGTACGACTATTGGAACCCTGGATATTATTCAGCAGCTGGAAGAAAAACTGTCTGAATTTCTGGGTGTCGAGGATAGCATTGTATTTCCATCACATTACCAGGCAAACCTTGGGATTTTTGAACCATTAACGAACCGGCGAGACAGTGTTTTTATTGATGAGATGTGCAATCCAGGTTTATATGACGGGGCGAGGATGTCACAGGCCAATGTCGTTCCTTTTCGCTATCAGGATTATGAAGACCTGGAATACCACTTGAAATGTTCGCAAAATTCCCGCTTCAGGATCGTTGCAACTGACAGTGTTTTTAGTTCCGATGGTTACCTTGCACGGTTAAAGACGATAAAGGACCTGTCGGGAGATTATCATGCACTCACTGTCGTCGATGACAGTCTTGGCGTTGGTATTCTTGGAGAAGATGGCAGGGGGGTTGTCAATCATCTGCAAATGGAAGATAAACCGGAGCTGTTGACCGGTACTTTTGCCTATGCAATGGGTAACGTCAGTGGCGGTTTTATCTCCGGTGACAGCGACCTGATTAGGTGGCTCAGGCTTACGTCCAGGCCGTATATTCTATCCGAGCCCATATCACCCATTAATGCTGCTATTGTCATTAAAGTGATTGAAATCCTGGAAACCAATGACACCGTCTTAAGTCGCTATCATTCCAATTCAAACTATCTAAAAGATGAAATCAGGAAAAAAGACTGGCAGCTGAAGCGAAATGATTCCCCGCTGGTGAGTATTAATGTGGGCAGTACGTTAAACGCGCAGAAAATGGTGGAACATTTGTTTAACAACAATATTCTAGCGAGCGGTTTATGCTATCCAAATACACCAGAGGGCGACTCCCTGTTACGATTTAATATTACCGCCAGCCATACCAGGGAACAAATAAGAACATTGGTCGACGCACTCGAGGAAGCATTTAATGTCCTTGACTAAAGAGCCCATGGCTGAAGGTATACTCAAATTATCTGCAGGTCTGGACCGATACGAGTTACCGGCGGGTCTCGCCGGATCGGAATTAAACTGTCACGTCAATATTGTACCCAATATAGCAACCAGCGATGAAGGTGAAATGGCGTCATCTGCCAGTATTTGCCTGGTATTTGATTGCAGTTATTCTATGATGGGCACGAAGTTTGATCTTGCCCTAAATACTGCCAAAATGATTGTTGATATATTGCATGAGCGGCACAGATTGTCGCTAATCGCATTTAGTGACAGAAGTAGTGCTGTCATTAAAAACGCGGTGCCGGCAGATGATGAAAAGGATTCTATTAAAAAGCAGATTGATAAGCTTTCTTCCCATTTGGGTGGCTCAACCAATATGGCTGCCGGTATTAAACGCGCCATGAAAGTGCTTTCGGAATGCGATACTGACGCCAATATCATGGTGATACTTTCTGACGGTAAGCCGAACTCCTCAGAAAAGGCGCAAAAGGAAGCCAAACTGGCCAGCGAAGCAGGGGTTCAGCTGTTTGCTGTTGGAATAGGGGATTCATACAATGCGAATCAACTGCTTCATCTGGTTTCTCCATCCAATGGCGCTGTCTTTGGCGACAGCGAAGAAAGTAGAATAACTGAGATCTTTTACGACATCATTCATCGTATCGACCGGATCATTGCCACCAATGTAAAGCTTAGCCTGACTTTTGATGAACGTATTGAGCTTATGCAGGCGTTTAAAATCAGTCCGGAACGGTCCATGTACGATTCTACCAATTTCATTAGCGATGCCGACAATGTAGAACTTCGGCTTGGCAACATCGGGGATAATAGAATCCATGAACTGTTGCTCAAGCTTGAAGCAGGCAGTGCGAATGTAGGTGAGAGCGACAGAATAAAAATCAGGCTTCAATACGATACTTATTATTCCGGTGAAAAAACCACGCAGGACCAGGAAGTCGAACTTACAATAAGTTATACGCCTGATGACACGCAAACATCAGGCGCAAGCAAAAAGTTAAAAAACGCTATTCGAAGCGCAACGATAGTACAGTTAGGTGACGAGCTGGTGTATGTTTGCACGACTGGCGACAAGGACCGGGCCCTGGAAATTATCGCCAGGCTTGAGCAGTATTGCGATATGGAGAATAACGAAGCACTACAACAGCAGTTGGACAATATAAAAAACAAAGTACTGAAAGGGAAGCGTATAAGTGATAAAGATATAAATGACTTTTTGTTAGCCATCACCGTAGCCGCACCCAAAGCAGAGCTGTTTGATCTTATCCTTACGAATCCTGGCCTGGAAACGATTCGTTTGGTGCGAGAGATTAGATACGCTACTGATATGGAGCTAAGAAGAATTGTCGATATCATTCAGCGCAGAAATAGTGTCGTTACCGTATTTAAAAGTAAATCCGCGGCGGAAAAACTTCAGCAACGTCTGGGGAACGTCGGCGCGGAAACAAAGATCAACGCCAGGGAAGTAGAGGAAGAGGACGAGGACGAAGAGGGAGAAAAGACAGTTCAGGAAGTATCTTAAAAAGTCAGGGTGTTTATCATTCTCCCGCCAACCTTAGCGCATTCTCCACAGCTGTCACACACAGTGCTAGGATAATACTAAACAGATCCCCTGCTGCCCCACCAAAAAAATATTAAATTGATGTATTAACCTGAAATAATAGCTTCAAATACGTGAAATATATCAGTTGAACACGAATTAAAAAAAACCGTTGGTCGTCATTCCGGTGGTTTTTAGAGCCTGCCCCGGCATGTTGTAGCCAGGGGGCGGAATCCAGCATTTTAAAAGACTCAATGGGTACCGGCCTTCGCCGGTATGACGCTAAATGCGTTAGCAGGACGGCAGTGGGATAAATCCCAATTTATTTTGGTATCAAGGCGCGAGTCGTTCAATCTTCCATAATCCTTCCTGTTGCTTCATATACATGAATCGATCATGTAAGCGACTTTCCCTGGCTTGCCAGAACTCGAAGCTATCGGGTGATACCCGGTAGCCACCCCAGAAATCCGGCAAGGGTATTTCTCCGTGCAGAAATTTGTCTTTCATCTGTTCCAGTGCCGTTTCCAGCGTCGAGCGGTTTGTTATGACCTGGCTTTGCGGTGAGGCCCAGGCGCCCAGCTGGCTGCCGCGCGGTCGAGTAGAGAAATATTTGATGGATTCAGCTGCGGGTATTTTCGTCGCCGTGCCGGAAATTTTTACCTGGCGACCTAATGCATGCCAGGGAAATAGCAAACTAACGTGTGAATTAACACTGATGTGCTGGGCTTTTCGGCTGGAGTAATTGGTAAAAAAGACAAAGCCGCTTTCATCATATAATTTGAGCAGTACCATCCTTTGCCAGGGTTGGCCTTTGTCATCGACGGTAGCCAGGCACATGGCGGTGGGCTCTGGAATATCCGTCGATAGAGTTTGCTGGTACCAGCTTTGGAACTGATAAAATGGGTCGGAGTTTAGTTCTTTCCGGCTCAGTCCATTGGTCATTAACTGTGTGCGGAGTTCTGATGCTATAATCATAATATTCCCAACTAATTCATTGTGAATAGTTGATAAATAGTTTACTTCGATAGCAGGAATACGTCACTTAATTTAAGAGGGCACGACTGCGTGGGTGCAGGCGATAGCGCGAAGCAGCAAGTTACAGCCTAGAGTGCTTTAATACAACGAAAAACAGGGGGCTGACCCATGGCAAGTTCCGATGACAACAAGCTGGATAAAATTGTGGCCGAGGCGCGGCGAGCCAGTGAATTGCGCGAACAAGGTTATCGGGAGCAGGCCTTAAAACTGTATCCCCATATCTGCGGCCGCTGTGGACGTGAGTTCAGCGGGAAAAATCTGCGCGAATTGACCGTGCATCACCGTGATCACAATCATGCTAACAATCCCCCCGACGGCAGTAACTGGGAGTTACTGTGCCTGTACTGTCATGACAACGAACACCAGCGCCAGCTGGAGGCGCAACAAGCTCGGGCCGGTGAAGCCCAAAGCTCGGTGGCGACGCATAATCCGTTTGCGGATTTAAAAAGCCTGTTGAAAAAAAATAATAAAGAATAAAGTTTATTCTATAAAAAATCGGGATAGTAAATAATCGGCGACAGACCCCGATTAATTTTGAGCAGTAATTCCAGTGGTCCCTGGACTTTGGTGGCGGATGTCACCACCACCAATTACAGCCGGAGTGTTGATCGACGAGACTTTTCCTACTAAGTGGCGACAAGTTATGACGACCAGGGGGAGAGTGACTATTCACCATTGGCAGCCAGTGATGGCAGTACGCAATAGATCGCGAGACTAACGGCAATAGGAAACTAGCGTCAACAGGAAACAGGCCCTAATTGGTGAGGAGGCACCGGGTCGGATAAAGAAGCACCGAATAACAGGGAGAATAATAGGACGCAGACACCTGTTATTATCTTAGATTCTCATCTTTATAAAAGGAGGGGGCTGACGTGATGCAATTATAATCGCTCAACCTCATTTCATGTCTCAATGCATCTTTGGGTGCACAAAACTCTCCATCTTTAATCTTTCGTGGTTTTTGTTCAATTATTGCGGGACAGCAGTGGATCTGATCCCGTTTTTATGTTCCTCTACTGTATTGTAAAGTATAGATTCTTTCATTTGACTGAACAGGAAAATACCATTAGTAACCAACAATCCTCGGATCACTTCCGCCAGTCTTTTTTTATCATGTTGGGGTTTGTGATTTTATTATGGTTGATACAGGTCGCCAGTGCCTTATTTAGTCTGGAGCTGGTTCGTTACGGCGTGTACCCCCGGGAAATGTCTGGCTTAAGAGGTATATTGTTTGCACCATTAATACATGGTTCTTTTGCGCATATTTTTTCCAACACGCTGCCTTTGCTTGTAATGGGTACTGCCATGCTGTTGGGCTATCCACGTTCCAGCAAATTTGTATTTCCTGTTATTTATTTTGGCGTTGGGCTAATGGTATGGCTATTTGGCCGGGAAAGCTTTCATGTCGGTGCGAGTGGTATTAACTTTGGTTTGCTTACTTTTGTATTTGTTGTCGGTGCGCTGCGTTGGGATAAAAAAGCAATCGCATTGTCGTGTTTGGTGTTTTTTATGTATGGCAGCATGATTTGGGGGATTTTTCCCGCTGAACCGGGTGTTTCATTCGAGTCTCATTTTTTCGGCGCGGTTATTGGTGTTTTATGCGCGCTTATTTTTCGGGATAGGGATGCGAAACCACCTGAGAAACGCTATGACTGGGAAGATGAAACTGAAGAGCCGGACGATTATTTTGATGACGACAATCCTACGATTCATTGATCTGTTTTCAGCGAAGCGGGGATCAAACCGAAGCGGAGTGGGGTAGCATTGTGCCTCAATTTGGCGCAATTAAACTCTCTGTTACATTGGGGAAGTCTCATTCAGATCAGATTTAATCTTGATCCCATTGATTCTTGTCAATAAGATCCACAGCTCCTGCCAGGGTGTGGATTCATCATTCAGTGTTATAATAAATATTTTATTCAGGGGTAATTTAAAAACCATGTGGTTACTTACACGCTGCGATCTAGCGTTCGATATCACGGTGCCTGTTCCTTTTGTGCTAATGCTCAGACCCCGTAGTGGTGCACAGCAATGGATCGAACGTGAGGAATACAGGCTGACGCCAAGTGTACCTGTGTTCGAGTTCACGGATAACTATGGCAACCTCTGTCAGCGCCTCATTGCTCCCGCGGGAGACTTCTCTCTGCACATCTCTGCCGAGGTAAAGACAGCAGATGTTATTGACCTGGGATTCGGCGTACCGTTTGTCGAAATCCAGAGCCTCCCTGACGCCGTACTCAGTTATCTTTTGCCAAGTCGCTACTGTGAATCGGATCGCTTTGGGCAGATGGCAACGGAAATCACCGCGGGCCAACTGCCAGGCTATGATCAGGTCGCGGCAATTGTCACCTGGCTGCGCAATAACATTCACTTTCGTCCTGGCAGCAGTGAGACTGCTGTGTCTGCAGCAGAAGTCAATACCAGCCGGGTAGGTGTATGTCGGGATTTTGCGCACCTCGGAATCGCGATGTGCCGTAGTCTTAGCATTCCGGCGCGTATGGTCGTGGGCTATCTATATGGACTGGAACCGATGGATCTGCATGCCTGGTTCGAAGCCTATGTGGGTGGACGCTGGTATACATTCGATGCAACGCAAGCCGAACTCAAAAGTGGCTATGTGGCTGTCGGTTATGGCCGCGATGCCGCAGACGTCGCCGTTTACAATCAGTTTGGTCCCCCTGTTTACCCGACAGTACAAAGCGTGAGTGTAGAACACATCCGGGGTTAGCCGCGGGCCAATCTCACATGTGTACAATAGCAGTAAAAGCGCGACTCATTCTCTGCGCTGGGCATTCCGGCAAGGACAATATTGCTGAGGAATTTAACTATGTTATTCACGATCCGACATCACACGCATTATCACTATTCGCACCCGGTACGATTGAGTCCGCAACGGCTGCGTTTCCATCCTCGCAGCGATGGCGCACAGCGGGTTATCAACCATCAGCTCAATATTACACCGACACCAGAGGGGCGCAATGATCATCTCGAACTCGAGGGAAATCATGTGACTCAGGTCTGGTTCGAAGGGGAAACGGATCATTTGTCTATTGATGTGACGATGCAGGTCGAAACCTTGCGTCGCAATGCCTTCGATTTCATCCTGACTCCCGAAGCGACAGTCTTGCCCATTCTGCATGAGCATGATGTCTGTGCGCAGGCTTACCTGGACCGCATCGAAATCAACGACGCCGTTACCGCTTTCGCCGCCGAACTCAGCCTGGCTGTTAATCGCGATACTTTGAGTTTTCTCGATCACCTGAATCGCCAGCTGTTTTCCGAGTTCAAGCATATGCATCGCGATACGGGTGCACCGCAAAGCCCGGCGCAAACCCTGCAGACTCGAAGTGGGGCATGTCGGGATATGGCTGTGTTGTTTGTCGACTGCTGTCGGGCTGAAGGAATTGCGGCACGTTTTGCCAGTGGTTATCAGAAGGGTGACCTGCAGAGTGAACGACGTCATCTGCATGCCTGGCCGGAGGTCTATCTGCCAGGCGGTGGCTGGCGCGGCTTCGATCCCACCCACGGAAAGCCGGTATCCGACAGCCATGTGACAATTGCAGCGGCTGCACACTCACGCGATACCATGCCAGTTACCGGTAGTTTTATCGGCGGAGGGGTGACCAGTAAATTTGATTTCAGCTTGAACATCCAGGTGTCGGAAGATTAAAGAACTGGTTGATGTTATGAAACTAAAAATGAGGATGTATTCAGGATTTAAAAGGGCCGGAGGCTTTATCAAATTAAGGGGGCAGAGCCCTTATTGCTATACGGTGGAAGCATTTTATTGAATCTGATTTAGCTGGTTAAAAACTAACAAGAGATTTGACCTTCTTTCATTCGGCGTAGGTTCGATTGCGTTTTTCCTTTAGAATTCAGGGGAGGGAAAATATACGGGATACAAATTTCCCAATCTTACTCAATGATCTATTGCAGGATTTTATCCTTTATGCAGACTAATAAATACTGAATTAGCTCAATCCTTTGTTTGCATGTTCAACACTAATTAGGGGGAACAGTCAGATGAAAATTAAACATTCAATAGTGTTGGTTGTAGCGTTAAGCCTGATCTACGTTTCTGCACCAAATGCCGCACAAACCGACGAACCGCCAGCTGATATAGCGGATATTACCAGCAAAAGTTTTATTTTTGTATTTAGTGCAGATACGCCAAGCAGCGAAGTGCCCGGGCTAGCACAGCAACTGGCGGAAGACTACGGTGCTAAACTTCGCCATATATATACTCATGCGCTAAAGGGCTTTTCTGCCAGAATATCTGCGGAATCAGCTTCGGCGTTAGTTAGCCAGAATCCCGAAGTCGTCCGTTATCGTCGAAATGGAGCCGTTAGAGCTTACTCTGATCAAATGGAAGCAGGTGCAAATGCTTCAGGAAAGGTGCCTAAACCGACGGCGCCTGATCCACAATGGGGTATCTATCGCGTTGGAGGTTCTTTTGACGGTAGAGGAAAACACGCCTGGATATTTGATACGGGTATTGATCTGTATAATCCTGATTTAAACGTTAGCATGGACTCCGGTATAAATTGTGTGGTGGGGTCAAAAGATACAGTGGACGATGTCGCTGGCCATGGAACATCTATCGCTGGTATTATCGCCGGACTTGGTAATGTCGAAAACGTGTTCGGTGTCGCATCAGGTGCAACTGTTCACCCGGTTAGAGTTCTGCACAACAACCTGTGGGGCTCTATCGACAATTTTTTATGTGGTATAGACCATGTTATGAATACATTTAGGTCAGTAGATCGCCATCCGGTCAATCACGTTATCAATTTCAGTATATACGCCAGAGTGGAAGGCCAGGAAGATACGGTTGAGGAGATGGAGACCGTCATTCGGGCTGCTGTTGACGAAGGGCTTCGTTTTGCTGTTTGTGCAGGCAACGAAGAAGAAGATGCCAGTTTATATAGCCCGGCGCGTATGGGGCCTGAATCTACTGATATACACACGGTTACCTATATGGATCACAATGATATCCTTTCCTGGAAAGGAAACTATGGCAGCGATGTTGACTGGGCAGCTCCAGGAGTAAACATTACATCGTTGAAAACCGGTGGTGGAGTAGCGACCTGGTCAGGTTGTTCTTATGCAACGCCACATGTGGCTGGCATTTTGTTGTTGGGTAATGATCCAGTTGAAGATGGTTATGTAGTCGGCCCTGACGGCATCGCCATTGATATTGCCACTATTAATGGGCAATCTGCGAATCCATAAGTTAAGGGAATCTTTTAAAGGGAGTAGTTGCCCCGTAGCCTGAGCTACTCCCACTTTTCCAAAAAACGGGGTCAGAGTACAATTTCTTCTAATATTAGCAACAATTGTTCTCTGGCCCAGATTATTTTCTCAATCTGCCCTGATTCTTTCCGGTTTGCCCTGTTCGTGTACGCGAAACACCAGCAAGGTGACGCCTTCTTCTTTTGTGACCGCAGTGTGAATTTGCTTCAAAGGTACTTTAATAACATCACCGGTTTTACCCAGTACACTTTCCTTGCCCTTTTGCCACAACGCGACTGAGCCCTTCAGTACATAGGCAAATTCCTCGCCGGGATGCCAATGTTTTGGCAGTGATGTGTTCGGTGGAATAGTCACATGACTGACGACAACTTCCGTGCCGGCCACGCCTTCCAGCTTGGTTTTCATGAGATTTTGAGTTTTCAATCCCGGTATCTTCGGCGCGCCTGCAGTTGCGGCAGTTGAAAAAGTGCTGGCGAATATGCAAAAAATTGCAATAGTGGTGATAATGTTTTTCATTGTTTTTCTCCTGTTCAATAGATTGCTTTTTATATTAAGCATTCACCAGAGGCTTTGTTGCCGGAATGGCTTTAACGATTTCTTCAAGCCCTGTTTTATTGTGGTTGAGCTTCATACCTTTAATAGATTCCTGAATCAAACCCTGGAAGCTAAAAGATTTTTCCTCGTGATTTTCATAGTCCCAGAGGCTGCGCTCATCCATCACCGCATTAAAATCGCCACCATAAATATGCAGTGAGTGCGCTGTTTCGTTATTCGGGTTTTCGATGTGATGGATAGCGTCTTCGGACAAGCTGACTACTTCACCCACGTTAGCCATCAGCGTTCCAGCCATGGTTAAACCCCTGCTATCGCTTGTTTTGTTATACAGAGTGCTGACTTCGGAACCGATCAGCTGACCAATACAGGCAAACACCGTGTGATTGTGTATACCACTTTGAAAGCGCGGCGGTACGCGAGCGTACAGCATGGTCAGTTCTGGCGACGTGTGCACAATCATTTCACCGATGTCAGCGTCCTTGGGAATCGCCGCATCGAGAACGTCGACGATTTCCTGTGGGTCGTTGTCTTTCAAGGTTTGCTCCAGAAACTGTTTGGCAGCAAGTTCCCGGTTTTCAGCGCCTGCCATTGCCGCTTTACA
>JGI2160J19893_10000462_pt1 | contig 13732 bp, 10 predicted proteins | sample DeeMarSeWOR28_12_FD_19893 | JGI IMG/M metagenome (IMG submission 19893)
GCCATCAGCCTGCGGTGGAGATATCTTTCCGGAGGTTGTGGCACCTGGNGTCAACGTCAAGACTGCTGATAAGGGCAATTACTATGCCACTGTTACAGGCACATCCATTGCCGCACCCCATGTGGCCGGTGCCATGGGGCTGTTATTAAGTGCATATTCGTTCCTCAGCATCAGTGAAATTGAAGCGGTGTTAAAAGAGTCCGCCGTAGACCTCCCTACTAACGGGCCTGATGGGCCTGATAACACATACGGTTATGGTTTACTCGACGTCATGGGAGCATTTAATCTTCTGGGCCAGAACCAGTCACAGGCTCCGGTTGCCAATAACGATTTTGTTACGATACCGAGAAATACAACCGCACTGATCACTATCCTGGCCAATGATGTTGCCCCGGACGGTACAATTGATGTAACTTCGATTGTTTTCAGATCAGGTGCAGCAGATGACATTACGGCGCGGGGCGGTTCGATCGTCGCGAATACAGACGGCACCGTTACCTATACCTCGGAACCGGAAGGCGGTGGCGGTCCTGATTATTTCTGGTACAGGGTTAATGATAATAATGGCGTGACTTCCAACGAGGCTACGGTAAGGATTAACAGAGTCAGAAATAGCGAAGATAATACAACTGCGGTTCCCGATTCGTTTACGGGGCGCGCCAAAAGGCGTTAACAAAGCCGAACCGGCAAAAAGCAGGTAAAAATAAAGTAACCGTAGTGAAAATTTCACAAAACCAGTCTATGGCTAAACAGGTGAATACTTTTTTAGGCTCTTATGTTCAAACTCTTTGATTTTGCTGGACAAAACCAATAAGAGCAGGTTAATTGAAAGAAGAAAGCCAGCATGGGCAGCTTTTTTTCTTTGTATAAAAATCGTTTGAAACCATACGTATATTCTACCATTTCACAGTGGTGTTATGATGCTCAATAAGACTCGGATATTTTTGCTCTCATATCTTGTTGTCCTGTTTTTTTTCATTATGATCAGCCCAAGTGCAGTTGCAACAAAATATAAGCGGACAGTTGAAAAATATCAGGTACCGGATGTAACCCTGGTAAACCAGGAAGGGAAACGAATCAACCTCCGAACTTACCTAGAATCGGATAAGCCTGTAATCCTTGATTTCATTTATGGCACGTGCACGACTATCTGCCCCGTGCTGTCCATCGGCTTTTCCCACTTTCAAAAAAAGCTGGGGCCGGACGCAGATAAAGTCCGGCTGGTATCAATTTCAATCGATCCTGACAATGATACCCCGGCGGTTATGAAAGAATATCTCCAAAGATACAATGCCAGCGATGGTTGGGATTTTCTGACCGGAAAACGTGAAGACATCATCATGGTCATGCGGGCATTCGATGCATACGTCATCAACAAGATGAACCATTACCCCCTGACAATCCTCCGCGGCCCGGGAGATGAGGAATGGATAAGGATCAACGAACTTCTTTCAACTTCAGATCTTATGCAGGAATATAAGCTGCTGCTGAAAAAATGAAAACTCATGCATTTTGTATAACACTGAGACTTCTTCTGATCACATTTTTTTGTTTTCTCCTGTTCGTGACTGCTGCTCCAGCTGAAGATAACATGCTGCCGGAAGGTTTATCCGGGGAGCAGATTACACGTCTTGGGGAGAGAATGTACCGCGATGGCATTCTTCCTTCCGGAAAACCGATGGAAGCGATTGTCATGGGAGATATTCCGGTGGACGGCAGGATGTTCACCTGTGATGACTGTCACCAGAAAAGCGGTCTGGGTTCAGTGGAAGGGACCGTTATCACCTGGCCGACAAACGGCAAAGAATTGTATAAACCAAGGAGAAGAACCGGTGCCTGGCACCCGCCGGAGAGCGACGAAACAAAACAGGACGCCAGAAAGTCACTCCCCCTCTATTGGCAGCAGATAGAGGATGTCAGACCCGCTTATACGGACGAAAGCCTGGCCCAGGTGCTGTGGACCGGCATTGACCCGGCAGGCAGGAAACTCGACCCCATTATGCCTCTCTATCATCTCGAGGACAGAGATATGGTTATCCTGGTCCATTATCTCAAGAATCTTTCGGTTGATCAGGCACCGGGAGTCGATGAAACAACAATCCGTTTTGCCACAGTCGTTACAGAAGATGTCGCAACAGAAGTCAGACAGGCAATGGTTTCCACCTTGCAGGCCCATATCGATAGTCATAATTCACAGAGCCGCCACCAGGAGCGTCGGGCTGCATCCGGTCCATTTTACAAGACCGAGATGCATCAGGCCTATCGCAGATGGCAGCTTGACGTCTGGGAGTTGAAAGGACCTGAAAATACCTGGTTCAATCAACTCCAGAGCTATTATCAGAATCAGCCTGTCTTTGCCCTCCTTGGAGGTCTGACAGCCGGCAGCTGGCGACCGATTCATGAATTCTCCGAACAGTTTGAAATCCCAACCATTTTTCCTTTGACAGATTTTCCGGTTATATCCGATTCGGATTGGTACACCCTCTACTTTTCCAAAGGGTTCTATCAGGAGGGCGAAGCCGTGGCCAGGTATCTGAATACCAATGGCAATAACCTGCCAGATGCAAAAATTGTCATTGCATATCGTGAAAATCTGGCAGCTAAAGCTTTAAACCAGGGATTTTCAGAAACCTGGCAGAAATTTGAAGGTACGGAACCGGAATACCTTGAAATCGGACCGGACAAAAAACTGACCCGGCAATTCTGGCAGAATACCCTAAATACATATCAGCCGACCGTCCTGATCCTATGGCTGGCCCCGGATGACCTTGAACATATAAGCAGTATTGCCTCAAAGGACATGAACCGGAAGATTTTTTTCTCTGCAAAACAGCTGAATTATTCATATACCTCGATACCGGATGACTTACGTGATGTGGTTTATCTATCATACCCACGCGCCCTTCCTGAAACCATTGAAGGAAGGATACTGGTGGTAAACCGCTGGCTGCAGGCAAGGAAAATTCCCATAACAGACCTGGAAATGCAGGCCAAGATATATTTTCTGGGTTGGATGCTGCCAGGTGCAGTCAAAAATATGCGAAGCGAATTCTTCCGTGACTACTTCCTCGAGGGTTTCGATATGATGATCGACCAGGATTACGCGATTGCCGTCTATCCCCGTTTAACATTCGGTTCCGGACAGCGCTATGCTTCAAAAGGCTGCTATATTGTCCAGCTGACAAAGGGGCCTTACCCGAAACTGGTCAGAAAAAGCAATTGGATCATCCACTGATCTTCTGTTGAAATGATGCAAATATTTCTTCCCTTTCTTAATTCCAGATGATTAAAAGTAAAATTTTTATAGGGCTTACGGTTGCTGAAATCCTTCTGCTTTCCGGTTTCTTCCTCCTTGCATATGCAGTGCCAAAGTCAAATTGGGTTATGAAACTGGATGCAGAAAAAGAACTGGTCTACCATCTGCGTCTGACTGATTTTGCTATCTGGTCAGAAGCACGTTATACAAGGCACCCTTCGCAAACCGATTTTTTTTCTCCCTTTCAGGAATTTCCATCTTCCCTTGAGCATTTTCCTGCTGGTTCCGTGATTGCTCCGGTTTTTACTGTGGGAGAAAAGCCGCGATGATAAAACATCTGAAAATAATCGACTATGCGATTACTTCTTTGTTCAGAAGAAAATATAAAAGCATGGCGATAATAACAGCCTTTACAGTCGTTGTAGCAGCACTTGCCTCTATCCTGCTCTTCTCCGGTTCACTTAAAAGAGAAGCAGCATATGTTCTTGGCAGCGCTCCGGACCTGATTATACAGAGAATAGTGGGAGGTCGCCATGATCTGATCCCGCTTGATTATGCAGAGAAAATATTAAAAATACCTGGTATTGGTGAAGTGAATCCGCGTTACTGGGGGTATTATTATGATCCCCTTACTGAGGCCAATTATACGGTGCAGGGAACAGATGGAAATGCTGAAACCCTGCAGCTGCTGGAAGGCAGATTGCCTGCAGGCAACACCGAGTGTGCGGTCGGTGCCGGGGTTGCTGAAATTAAAAAAACCGGGACCGGCGGGGAACTGATTCTGGTCAACAGCAGAAATACCGGAGTTCTCTATGAGGTTGTGGGAGTTTTCAGTGCTGATTCAAGCCTGCTAACCAATGATCTGATTATTCTGCCCAACGAAACTGTAATAGATTTCTTCGGATATCCCCCGGGAAAGGCCACGGATGTTGCAGTTCAGGTTTACAACAAACATGAATTGCAGACAGTAGCCACGAAAGTAAAGAAACTTCTGCCGGATTCCAGACCCATAACAAAAACCGAACTTGTGCGAACATACGAAATGGTGTTCAATTGGCGCAGCGGTATGATGTTAAGCGTTTTCAGCGCCGCCCTTATTGCCTTCTGCATCCTTGCCTGGGACAAGGCAACCGGGATCAGTGCAGACGAAAAACAGGAAATCGGCATTCTCAAGGCAATCGGCTGGGATACCTCGGAAGTTCTGGCCCTCAAGTTCTGGGAAGGCCTTATCCTTTCATTGACATCTTTTCTGCTGGGAACTATCGCGGGCTTTATTCATGTATTTATCTTCCATTCGTTTTTCCTGGCCCCGGTCATCAAGGGCTGGTCCGTTGTTTTTCCCGATTTTCACCTCACCCCGTATCTTGATCCGTATCTTGTCTTTACCCTCGGCTCTCTCACCATAATACCTTATGTGGCGAGCACCGTAATACCTGCCTGGAAAACTGCAATAACTGATCCAGATACTATCATGCGAGGCTGATGTGACAGGAAAAGCATATATCAGGACTGAAAATCTCAGAAAAGTCTACAACTCCGGAAAACCGGATGAAATGACCGCCCTCCAAAATGTATCTGTAGAAATTGACAGGGGATTGATGACAGTTCTCAAAGGTCCAAGCGGTTCCGGCAAAACCTCCCTGCTGAGTACCATCGGCTGCATGTCACGGCCGACCGAGGGCCGGGTTCTGGTTGACGGCAAAGATGTCGTCAAACTCCCAGAGAGATTTCTGACAGACATACGGCGGAAAAAATTCGGTTTTATCTTCCAGCAGTTTCATCTGATCAGAAATTTGAGTGTTCTGGATAATATCCTGCTGCCGCTCTACCCTACTGACATAAAGCCTGTAGAAATGAAGAAGAGAGCATTGGCGATTTTGAATAAACTGGCCATTGCCGGAAAAGAAAAACTGCTGGTGAAAAATCTTTCCGGCGGCGAGCAGCAGAGAGTTGCAATCGCACGTGCCCTCATCAACGATCCACACGTTATTATAGCTGATGAACCTACGGCCCATCTCGATAAAAAGCTGGCAGCAGAATTCATGCAGATACTTGCAGGGCTGTGCCATGAGGGCAGAACCGTTGTCATAGCCACCCATGATCCCTTTATTTATGGACATAGTCTTGTGGGTAAAACTATTGCATTAAGGGACGGGCAGCTGGAAAAGGAGCTTTAAGGTGATATTTCACCCGGGAATTCTTGCGCTCGTCTGCGGTTCTGCTCTGGTAACACTGATGATGTTGTATGCCTCCCTGCTTGGAATTAAAGTGATTCGGCAGTGGAATTTCCAAAGCAGTTCCGCCTCTCAGCTTTCCCTGGAACGGAGAACCTATCTGATTTCTACTCTCATGAATTATGTGCTCGGGTTCCAGATCATTTCCGCCCTGCTGTTCATTTATACCGTGGAAGATATACACAACCTCTTTGTCGGCGCCATGTGTGCCACTGGTTCTTTGAATGTTAACCCGGTGGGCTGGTTCGCCCTGCTGTCCAAAATCAGCGTCTGTTTTGTGGCCGGATTCTGGCTTGTCCTGAATTATCTTGACCAGAAAGCCGAAGATTATCCGCTTGTCAGGCTGAAATACTTCTTATTGCTGTTCCTGCTGCCAATTATTGTTCTTGATTCATTTCTCCAGTTCCAATATTTTTGGGGTCTTGATCCTGACATAATCACCTCATGCTGCGGCTCGCTGTTCAGTGATTCACGCGACAGTGTGGTAAGCAGTATCGCCGGATTTCCGGTATTGCCTGCAATGATCCTCTTTTATGTAGACTTTATTCTTGTATTAATTGTTTCTCTGTTTTGCCTGTTTTCAAAAAAAACTTTTCTGAGATATTTTTTATCTGCTATTAATGCTGCTCTTCTCTTTGTCGCCCTGGCTTCCGTAGTCTCGTTCATATCCATGTACATTTATGAACTCCCGACCCATCACTGCCCCTTTGACATCATGCAGAAAGAGTACACCTTTATCGGCTATCCACTTTACATAAGTTTATTTTGCGCTGTATTTCTCGGTCTGCTGCCCGGGATATTCCAGCCGCTAAAGAAAATTCCCTCGCTGCAAATCACAGTCAATAAACTTGAAAGAGCATGGATAATTTTTTCCATGAGTTGTATGATTATTTTTGTTTTTATTTCGACCTATAGCGTTCTCACCAGCAACCTCAGTTATTTTTCATATTGAATTATCAATAACCTCTGCTTAACAGGAGACCTGCAATGAAAAAAATATCGATTCTAACCAATACATGGTGTATTGGCCTCCTCCTCTTCTGTTTCTTTCCGGCCGTAAGTTGCAGTGCTCAGAACAGCACCAGCACCCAGAAAAATGTTCCAAAAGAAACAACTTCCTATACCGTGCCTGAAGAGAAGGCGCAGCTCTGGGAAAGTCTGAAAAGTAAAACCCTGAAAGAGTACGAAGTATGCCAGGAACACTGCGGCTACGAGCAGAGTTGCCTTGACAGGTGCGAAAGTGTGTATAAAAACAGATTGGAGACTGAGTACAAAAGGTTGACAGAATAAAAATGCGGTTCTTACAAAATCAGAAAATATCATCATGATTATGATGAGTTATTATGAGTATGGACAGGGACCATTTTTACTCGATCCACCTGCTTTTAAGTCATGAAAACTATGAAAATGAATTCCAGGAATCGTGACCAGCTAATTCTTGAATCTTTGAATAAATGCGCCCGGGCATTTCTGAAATCCCGTGATTTCAGGTCTGCGGCACATACAGTCTACCTAACCTGCAAAAAATTAATTGGCGCAACTGCCGGATATGTTGCTCTTCTCTCACCGGATGAAACCGAAAACGAATTACTTTTTCTGGATATGGGCGACCTTCCATGTGCCCTGGACCCGGATTTACCCATGCCGATTCGCGGCCTCAGGGCCGAAGCGTATTCCTCCGGTGAAGTAGTATGGGAGAATGACTTCCAGCAGAGTAAATGGCTGCAATATCTTCCAGAGGGGCACGGCCGGCTCGATAATGTCCTGTTCGCACCGCTTGTAATAGATGACAAGGCTTTGGGTATTTTCGGCTTTGCCAATAAACCCGAAGGCTTTCATAACGATGATGTCCTTGTTGTCAAAGCATTTGCCGAACTGACTGCAATCGGACTGATGCAGAACAAAACCATGCAGGATCTGGAACAACATGCAAACCATCTCAATGTCCTCATGCAGACCGCTAATGACGCCATTATTACGGTGGATAATCAGGGGCAGATCTGCTTCTGGAACAAGGCGGCTGAAAATTATTTCGGCTACAGCGCTGATGAAATAGTGGGCCAATCCTGCAGGTGCATTGTGCCGGAAAAATATTGGGATGCCCATAGGGAAGGATTTTCCAGGTTTACCGAGACGGGTGTATCAAAGCTTGCCGGTCATCACATTGAAGTTGAAGGGCTGAAGAAGAATGGTGAACACCTTGCCCTGGAGCTTTCCATATCAAAATGGGAGACCGATGGCAGTGTTTTTTTCACCGGCATAATGCGTGATATCTCCGAGCGCCGCCAAATGGAAGAGAAAATAAAAACTTCTGAAAAGCGTTTGCGGGAAATTTTCAAAATGATGGAGGCGGGAGGGGGGATTTATAAAGCTGTTGATGGTGGAGAGGATTTTATCATCATAGAATTCAACAGGCCAACTGAGTGGAAGGATCTTCTTAAAACACTAAACAATCTTGAAGGGAAGAGAATTCTCGATGTTTTTCCGGCTTGTAAAGAATACGGCTTGCTTGATGTTTTTCAACGTGTCTGGAAATCAGGAAATCCAGAATATCACCCGGTTATCATCTACGACGGACAAGAGTTAAAGAGCTGGCGAAAAAATTATGTATTCAAGCTTTCCAGCGGCGAGATCGTCGCTCTATATGAAGATATTACTGAAAGCAAAAGGATGGAGAAAGACCTGATTGAAAGCGAAAGCCTGTTCCGGTCCATTTTCGATACAACTCCCGATCCCATTAATTTAAACAGACTGAGTGACGGTAAGTTCATTCTCGTTAACAGAACATTTCTTGAATTGACCGGCTACAAAAAAAATGAGGTGATCGGCAAAACGGCTCTTGATATTAATATATGGAAGGATCTAAATAAGCGCGCTCAATTTTTTGATCAACTCCTTGCAGAATCGCAGGTAAATGATTTCGAAGCGCTATTCAGATGCAAGGACGGTACAATCCTGACCACCTTGGTGTCAGCCAAGCTGCTGTCATACAAGAACGATCCCCATCTGCTTGCAGTTACGAAAGATATTACCGAACTGAAAAAGGCTGAGCTCTCTTTGGTTGATGCCCATAAAAAACTTGCAAAAAGGTATGAGGTCAGCACCGAAAAGTTAAAAGAGACAGAGATAAAATATTCCACTCTGATCGAAGCCCTGTTGACAGGAGTCTATATGTGCGAGGGCGAGAAAATCATTTTCATAAACAAGCAGTTTGCCGAAATGTTTGGTTATGAAAGAGAGGAATTGCTCAAAATGAACATGATTGATCTCATCCATCCGGATGACAGGAAAAATTTTCAAACTGTTTGCAAAATACCAACACCCATAAAAGCTATTGATGGTGAATTTGAACTCAGAGGTGTTCGAAAAAATGGCGAAACCATCTATCTGTCAGGAAGAAACACAGCTATCGATTATAATAAAAAATTTGGCATATTAGGTAACGTAACCAATATTACAGGAAAAAAAATAGCTGAAAAGGAACTGCGGAAATCAGAAGAAGACCTGCGCAACCTCTCGGCCCAGCTTCTATCAGCAGAAGAGCGCGAAAGAAAACGTATTGCCAGTGATATTCATGACAGCATCGGCCAGGCTCTCTCAGCCATAAAATTCAGTGTCGAAAATTCAATTATGGCAATTGAGGAGCAGTCATATCCAACTGCCCAGCAAACGCTTGAAAAAATTATTCCTCTTACCCGGCAGTCCATAGATGAGGTCAGGAGAATTATAATGGATCTGCGGCCGTCTACACTTGATGACCTGGGACTGGTTGCCACAATTTCATGGTTTTGCCGGGAATATGTATCTATTTACCAAGATACATACATTGAAAAAGAGATTCAGGTCGAGGAAGAGGACATTCCAAAATCCTTGAAAACCGTTATTTACCGTATTATGCAGGAGGCCTTTAATAATGCAGCCAAACACAGCGGCAAAAACTTTATACGAATTCATCTTGTGAAAAATGCCGAAAATCTTACATTGCTGATTGAAGACAATGGCGTAGGTTTTGATTTGGAAATGCTGCGATCCGGGCCTTCTAAGCATAAAGGGATGGGGCTCACCAGCATGAAGGAACGGGCCCAATTATCAGGCGGGACTTTTAATATCCAGTCAACTCCCGGAGTAGGTACCAAAATTCATATTGTCTGGCCCTTAAAAGCACTTGCTGCAGGCGGTTGACAAAAGGCAGCAGACATCCTGATATGAAATAAGAACCAAAACCGGTATTCAACCGGAAAGAAAATGTGACTACAGCTCAACCAGCCCTTTATCAATAGCATAGGCAGTCAGGGCAGCAGTATTTCGCAGGTCGAGCTTATGCATCAGGTTGGCCCGATGTTTTTCAACAGTCTTCATACTGATGCAAAGATGATCGGCTATCTTTTTATTGGTATTGCCTTCGGCAATAAGCTTCAATACTTCCCTTTCACGGGCAGTGAGATTCCCCAGGACAGATTTTGTTTCACCCTCGTTCCAGTTTTGCAGGTAAATATCCACCATCTTATCTGATATGCTGGGACTGAGGAATGTTTTCCCGGCCATAACATATTCCAGTGCCAGAATCAGTTCATTCTGGCTGGCATCCTTCAGGATATAACCGTTAGCGCCGGCAATCAGCGAAGCAGTAATGTATTCCTCACTTTTATGAACCGTAAGGACAATAATTTTTACCCCTGGGTGCCTGCTTTTTATCTCTTTTATAGCTTCCATGCCGTTTAACTTTGGCATGGAAAGATCTATTAATAATAAATCAGGGACATGTTTATCAACAATACGGACTGCCTCCCGTCCATCGCCTGCTTCTCCAACAATTTCAATATCATTTCTGGCTGCGAGCAGGGACCGTAGCCCTGCTCGCAGGATTGTGTGGTCTTCTGCAATAATGATTCTTTTTTTTGTCGCCATGTTGTCCGGGTTTCTTTTTAAGTTTTTCAGCAGCTGGGCATGTTGTGCAGCAAAAAAAAATACAACATTATTAATTAATCACCAATTCTCAGAAAAATACTCACTATTTGTTTAAAAAATAGGGTGTTTTCTCCATATGCTATTTTCCCTCCCCGTGTATCCTAAGCTGAGATTAATGGATAACATACCATAAAAATCCGAGAAGAAAATAGCTTCTCAATATAACTCTTAATCCGATCGCATGTCATGGGAAAAATTGCCAATATCAGCTTGGAGCAATAGCAATGTATAAACTACTTCTCTGTGAAAAAAATGCGCATTTTAAGGAAGCATTGCTCCAAATTATCCAATCCCGCTTTCCTGATATAGACATCAAATGGGTTTTGAGCAGCCAAGAATGCTTGACTGAATCAAAGGATTTCAAACCCGATATCCTGATCCTGGGGGTCAATATCTACACCGGTACAAATCAGCTGGAAATACTTGATCGTCTGCGTGAGAATCACCCTGAAGTACACATAATACTCTTTACTGACTACGGCATTGAAGAATACAGGAAAGAGGCGATTCTTAGGGGAGCCACGCATATCATTTCCAAAGAAACGTGGACCGGAAATGAAATTCTGGCATTGATGAAGACAATTCTGGCATCAAATAAGAAGCTGAACGAAAAACCGGCTGAAAGCTCTGCAATTGATGAGAATTTACTTAAACATCCCCTGGAGCTCAGGAGAAGAGACCCCCAAGGAAGAGTTTATGAAAAGGAATACCTGACATACCATCCTGACAGAAGAATGAAAGATAAAAAATAGGGTCTTTATTGAAAAAAACTACATAGATTCCCCCATCCAAAAGGATGAATTTGTATATTAGTTTCTATGTTATTGATAATCATTATTAATTTGGCAGTAATGAGAAATTAACAGGAACGTGATGATGAAAATCATATATATAACATGGAATAGAGGATAACTTGCAGTTACATTGACTTTTTAAATAACTATTGAATTTATTTGAATTTTCAGGAGCAGAAAAACGTTAGTAGAATCTGGACCTGATGTTCAAAACTCCGGGTTAATTTGGTCAGGACCGATCTAAGAGTTGCTAAGGAGGAAAGAGAATGAGAGTACAGTTATCACGAACATGGGGAACAATTCTCAGGACGAATCTATTGCTGGCATTTATGCTGGCAATTGTTTTTTCTGTCCAGGTTCAGGCCGCAAATCTGCCTGGTCTGACTGTCCTCGGTGTTGCCCCTGACGGAACTGAAACACCCATTACAGCCTATCGGTGGCTGGTTGAAGAAGACAAGTCTCATAATGTGCAGACCCTTCCCAGCGGGGTTGCAGATCCAAACACCTTTGATCCCAACTGGGAGCAGGCCTGGGACGCTATCCCCGGCGGTGAGATCCTGGCGGTCGGTTTTCACCAGAGCTATATGCCTGTTGTGGCAAAAGGCTGTGTGGGATTCGAAGATGTTGTCCAGGCAAATCCTGATGATTCATGCGCTGCTGATCTCTTACCCGTCGGAGGATTTGATCCGACTAAAAAATACTATGTCTCGGTCGTGCCCCGGAACGGCAGCGTGAGCCTAAACAATGCATCCATTGGTGGTGCAGTGTATGTGCCCGGCACAGGTGCAACTGTTTATGTTAACGAACATCCTATCCCCACTGCCCAGATCTCTGTCTGGGTTTTTGAAGACAATAACCCGATCAATAATGCACCGGATGTGCCCCAGGAGGACTCAGCTCTCAATGGCGGTGATATGAGTGGCTTTACCATCATTCTTGAAGATGCCGGCGGCCGCTATGGCGCTTCGGCCGGTATCCAGTCAACGGATGCCTTCGGTAATCCCCTGGGCACGACCTATGATGCAGCCGGTAATGTGACAGGTTTTCAACCTTTGATAACCGGCCCGGACGGCCGTATTACCATCAAAAATCTTGCCCCCGGCAAGTACGGCATCCAGGCGGTGCCACCCGTAGGCCCAGGTTGGCAGCAAACTACCACCATCGAGGGCACCAAGGTAATCGACGCCTGGGTCAAAGCCAACGAGCCGCCATTTTTTGCCGAGTTTGGTCCAGCGATGGTTCATGTTTTCATGGGTTTTGTCAAACCGATGAATAATATCCCGGTTACGGATCCACCGAGTACCACCACCATAACAGGAACCGTCGTCAACCAGCACATGTCGCGGCCACCGGAAACAGCTTTTTACAACGGTGCCTGTTTCGGTCATACAACTCCATGGGTCGGTCTCAATGACATGGCTGGCGGCGTCGGCAACGGCATTTACGCTGCGGCAACCGATGAAAACTGCAATTTTACTATACCGAACGTACCGGACGGCTCTTACCAGCTTGTAGTCTGGGACAACAACCTGGATATCATCATCGCCTTCTTTGGCGTTACGATCACCGCAGGCGCCTGCAATACCCTTGCCGACTGTAATCTTGGCGAGGTCCCGGTCTTGCAGTGGTTTCATCGCCAGGAGCACCGGGTGTTCGATGACCTCAATGCCAACGGCATCTGGGATGATACTGAAACGCCGAGTGCCCTGGAGTCTGCCTTCAATCTGCGCTGGCGGGACGGTACTGTCTACCAGGGAAATGTCTCTGATGGTGCTGGTGCTTTTACTTTTGACCAGATCTTCCCATTTTTTAACTGGCAGGTTGCTGAGATCGATTTTGCCCGGCAACAGGCAACAGGTGTTACAGTGGTTGTGGATAACGGCGGTGGCCCGATCCCGGCAAATACGCCTGGACCTGCACCATTAGATGACAATGACCTGACCTTTGGCCGGGCTTTGTACCCGCAGGACCAGGAAAACCCGCCTGATCCGGAATGTAACATTGGTACTCCAGGCGTTCCGGGTGATCCTGCTACGGATATCTGCAATGAAGGACCCGATTATCGTGTAGAGCATGGACCGACACTGACCCAGGGGTGGCAGGGGTTTGCCGGCCAGACCAACGCTTTTCTCTGGGGCAAGCGCCACTATCCTGACCTGTGTGAGGATGGAGTAACCGAATGTACAACCGATGCGGATTGCGCTGGAATTGGTCTAACTGAAACCTGCAGCCTTGTTGCTAATGGCGGCATTTCAGGTATTGTCTTCTATGCCGTAACCAGGGCCGAGAATGATCCGGAACTGGCAGGCGCCGAGGTATGGGAACCAGGCATACCCGGAGTGACCGTCAACCTCTATGGTCTTGGCCCTGACAGGTTACCCAATACGACTGATGACATTCTGCTTAATAGAACCGTTACAGACAGCTGGGACGATTCTATCCCCACCGGCTGCAAGTNNGGNAACAACGGTACCGGGCCT
>JGI2160J19893_10000463_pt1 | contig 13699 bp, 10 predicted proteins | sample DeeMarSeWOR28_12_FD_19893 | JGI IMG/M metagenome (IMG submission 19893)
CGGGCATAGGGCGTGGTTATGGCAGGGGCTACGGATGGTCCCCGTCCGCTATAGGACCTGCTTTTCAAACCGCCGCGGCCGATGAGCTGGAAATCCTGAAAGCTGAGGCGGACTATCTTAAAGATTCTTTGGAGGCGATCAATACGCGTATCAACGACCTGGAAAAGAAACCTGCCGATAAAACCTGAAAGGGACTGCAGCAAATAAGAGGCTACGTGTTGCTCGCGAAACAGGGGTGGGATCGATCCACCCCTTGTTTGTTGTGAGGAACAAGATGGTGCCGGGGGCGGGAATCGAACCCGCATGGACGTAAAGCCCGCTGGATTTTGAGTCCAGTGCGTCTACCAGTTTCACCACCCCGGCAATTCGAAGTTCTTATAAGCAACTTGGCATTCGTTGTCAATAAAAGCTTTAGTTCATGCTTGTCCGTCTATCGATGCCAGGATTTGAGCGACGGTGACCTCGCCTTCCCTCAATATTCGCGGCCTTTGCCCGGTGACATCGACAACCGTCGATCCAACACCGCCCTGCAGTCTGCCGGCATCCAGAATCAGATCCACTTGTCCGGCAATTTGAGCGTCCAGATCAGGCAGCCGGTAACAGCCCGGGCGCCCCGATAGATTGGCGCTGGTACCGGTAATCGGGCATCCAGTCTGCTTTATCAATTCAGCAGCAACCGAATGGCCGGCAAGACGCACACCGATTTTGCCGGTTTGCGCCGTCAGCCGGGCCGGAAGCGAATTCCGGGCTTCAAAGACCAACGTCACCCTGCCGGGCCAAAATGCGGCCATAATGGCTTCAGCATCCGGCGGAATTTTCTCAACCAGCACTTCGAGCTGCTTATTGGAATCGATCAGCACCAGGATTGGATTATGCGGCGGGCGCTGTTTTATCTCGAAAATGCGTTCGACGGCGTCCGGATTCATCGCATCTGCAGCCAGACCGTAAAGACATTGGGTCGGAAAAACGACCACCCCTCCTTTTGTGATGACCGCGGCGGTTTCCGCAATGATCTCCGCTTCGGGCTTTTTGGGATTTATTTTCCGGATTTTTGATGGGTGCATTGAATGGATTGACTTAGTTTTTTTACTTTTTAGACAGGATTAACAGGATTTCTTGGATTTTCTATTTTGTCCGCTCCCCAGAAGGGAGCAGACAAACTTCAATCGCCTCCGGCGAATAAAAATGGATTACATATTTCGGTTATAAAATAAGTTGGTTCATGACATGATGAATAAGCACCTCAGGACTGTTAAACTAGTAAACCATTTTATTCCGCTGAAAGCGGATTGTGTTTTCTCACTCCCATCCGGGAAGTGAGAAAAAATAATCCGAGATAATCCTGTGTAAATCCTGTCTAAATGGAACTTTCAAGCTTCTTGGCTTTTTGCTCGACTTTGGCAGCCATATCCTGCTTGTATNCTTCGAGTTTTTTTGCAAGGACTGAGTCTGCCAGCGCCAGGATTTGAACGGCCAGAATCCCGGCATTTCTGGCACCGGCTTTTCCAATCGCCATGGTCGCAACCGGCATGCCGGGCGGCATTTGAACGGTGGACAGCAGCGCATCCATGCCCAGCAGGCAGGAAGAATCGATGGGCACCCCGATGATCGGAAGGCGGGAGTGCGCCGCCATGGCTCCGGCCAGATGAGCGGCATGCCCCGCCCCGGCGATAATCACTTTGATACCGCGCTCCGCGGCCGAAGATGCCCATTGCGCCGCTCGTTGCGGGCTTCTGTGTGCCGATGCGACCGTTATTTCAAAAGCCACTCCGAAATCTTTTAGAACATCCGCAGCGCTTTGCATGACGCTCATATCAGAATCACTTCCCATGACGATGCCGACAACTGCCGTCCCGTCGGATCCACCTGTTTTTTTCTGTTCTGCGCTCAACTTTTCCTCCTTTTCAATAAACCAGCTTAAAAAATTTGTCTCTCGCAAAGCCGCCAGAAAATAAAGTGGTTTTTAAAATGCTTTTCTTTGCGGGCTTCGCGTCTTGGCGTGAGATTGAAATCATTTATGGTCGGCCATTTTTTCCAATAACGCCATTTTTTTCTGATCCAGCTCCTCCCTGCCGATCCGAGCCCCTTTAATCCCGCCGTTTAAAGCGATTTCCGACAGGTAACAGGCGTCGTTTTCCAGAATCATCAAATCCAGGTGGGCAAACGGGAATCGGCCCCGTTGCATGATGGATCGGCAAAACGCCTCCATTGTCTCATCAAGCGGGCAAGGCGCCGCAGTGCCTCCCGAGCTGAGGTTGACCCTGAAATTATGGGGATTGCGGCGCGTGTAGGATTCAAGATAGTCTCCCACAATGATGACGCGAATGTCGGTAAATTTTTCCCGGTAAGGCTGCAGGACCAGAGGATAGGATGATTCATCCAGCGCCATAAAACTGTAAAGGGTTTCCATCGTTTCCCAGCGGCGGATGCCATGGCCGCAGTGCATGCCGTCCTGCTTGGTGACCACCGGCCCGATATGCATCCTGCCGAATGTGTTGATGGCTTCAATTAAATCGGTCCGGCGAAAGATGACCTGCGTATGCGGAAGCATCCATTCACGCAGGATAAATGCCTGGGCGATTTTGGAACTGTTCAGAATCTGCGAAAGCGGTGACGGCAGGCAACGGATACCGCGCTCCAGCATATCGATGAGCATCGGTTGTTTGAGATACTTCAACGGCAGATTGCCGATAAAGACATCGCCGGCGGTTAATTCATCATACCGTGCCTTCAACTCGCGGTTGCTTCTGACAATCATGGATTCATCCGTAGTCCGCTGTCCTGATGGGCTTCGATGCCAAGTTCGATGAGTCGATCCAGCAAGCGGCTGAAACTCAATCCGGCAACCCGGGCGGCCTGCGGCAAAAGGCTGGTGGCCGTCATTCCCGGGATGGTGTTGGTTTCCAGAACGTATATCTCGCCATCCTTTAGTATCATATCGGTGCGGCTGTAACCTTTGCAAAAAAGGGCTCGGTGCGCGGCTGTGGCATAGGCCTGCGCCTTATGAGTCATTTCATCATCAATGCGCGCCGGGCAGATTTCCTGGGTAACACCGGCAGTATATTTAGCCTCGTAGTCGAAAAACTCATGCTCGTCATCCGGAATGATCTCGATAATCGGCAAGGCCTGCAGGNCCCGGTTTCCGATCACTCCGCCGGTCAGTTCGATGCCCTCAATATAAGCTTCGACCAGCAGGGTTGAGTCATGGGCAAAGGCTTTTTCCACAGCCTCTGCAATGGTGTCCAGGGATCGGACAATGGTCATCCCGACGCTGGAGCCCGCTTCATTGGGCTTGATGACCAGCGGCAGACCCAGCTGTTTTTCCCAGGCGGCGGGCTGCAGCGGCTCACCTTTTTGCAAAGGGATGTAAGCCGGAACGGGCAGATTGGCTTTCTCATAAAGGTATTTGGAAGCGAGCTTATTCATGGCAAGGGCGCTGCCAAGAACGCCCGAACCCTGATAGGGGATGCCCAGCAGCTCGAGAAGCCCCTGGACCGTTCCATCTTCACCATAGGGGCCGTGAAGTATGATCAAGGCCGCATCAATGCCGGACGCATCTTCAACCAGGCGCGCCAGATCGGTCTTGGGATCGTAGCGGATAATGTTGTATTTTTGCTTATCCAGGGCCTCATAGACCTGGTCACCACTGTTAAGGGAGACCTCTCGCTCAGAGGACACACCCCCGGCAATAAGCGCAATGGTCAATTTTTCCATAGCTGCCGCCTTTATCTGGTGGGTTCAAAGGTTCCGGGTTCTGGGTTCAAAGGTTCAAGTGGTTTCAAGTGTCAGGAAAATCGTTCTTTTGTTTAATTGGTTTCATTGGTTTTATCGGTTAACTGCGCTAAAGTTGCAGGCTTTCAGAAATAACCAATCAAACCAATCAAACCAATAAAACTGCCCTTTGGGCTTCTGAACCTCTGAACCTTTGAACGCCGAACCCAGAACCTTGACAGGCTATTTATTCTTATTGGACCTCGAATCGGATGTTTCGATTTTATCAATCAATTTATCTGAATACTTCTGGGGCGCTTCAAATTCGATAGAGGTGTTTCGCAGGGTATTTAATTTCATGATCAGAAAATTGAGCTTCTTCANGGTCCGATATTTTGCAGCGGTTTCTCCCATTGCACTGAGAAGCTCTTCTGTTTGTTNAATTTCNTTTTTCAATTCGATTTCAGGAGGGAGACAGTCGGCATTTTTTAGTATCTTATAGGCCAGGCGCANCTCTTCGGCCACTCCCTGATCACTGTGGAANTTTAACGGTTTTCCGGAACCTTCAAGATTATCAAATTCGCCTTTTTGTTGTGCTTTGCGAATTCGTTCCTCAACAATTTTAAAAAAACCCGGTATCATCTCTTATTCTCTTTAGTATTTTGTATTTGGTGTTTGGTGTTTAGTGTATGGTGTTTGGTGTTTGGTGGTCTGAAGGGCTGCAAAAACGTCAATCGCTAAATAAAACACTAAATACGAAACACCAAACAGTTTATAAATTCGCCTTTCTGCGAATTTATCTTTTATACCATTTTTGCAAATTTTATCCAAATAAAATTGAAGCCGCTCTATTTCGCTCCTGGCTTCTGGCAACTGGCTGCTGGTCTCAAAGAGGTCGCAGAAAAGTGACCGGAAGCCAGAAGCCAGCGACCAGCTGCCGGAAAATAAGTTTGACCCCGGTGTCTGCTTTTTGTTATTGAATTTGAACACCGTAATTTTTACCGATTAAAAGGATTGCCGAATGAAAAAAATTGCATTTGCCGGAACCGACGGACGGACGCTGTTGTGCGCGCTGGTAGTTTCCACTGCAACCAGCGATGTTTATAAAGACACATACCAGGGGATCGTTGTGCGGGGCACCCCGGCAATGCCCAGATTTGCAGAAACCATGAACTGGCCGGTTGAATTCATTCCAACCACCGGCAACGCTTACGGTGAATATGCCGAAGCGATTATCAAGGCGCTGAAGGCCGGCAGCATCGATTATGTCATCCCGATGCCGGAGGCGCTTTTGTTTGACGGCCTGGTCGATGAGGTGGAGACGGCCGGTTTTGGCGACCGCATTGTCGGGCTCAAAAAATCCGCTGCCTTTATCGAGGGGGACAAGATTAAATGCAAAGAGCTGTGCCGCGAAGCCGGCATTCCGGTAGCCGCATCGTGGGCTGAGGTGGATGCGAAAGATTACGCAACCCTGCTGCATACCTGCCTGGACTATATTCAGAAATTCGGCGGGGCGGTCCTGAAATATCCATACAGTGCCGGAGGAAAAGGGGCCCGGATCATTTTAAATTCCTGGGAAATCAGGGAAGTTTACGATACCCTGATAAAGGATTATAAACCCGATTATAAGAAAATGTATGGCACAAAAGGGAAATGGCCCCTTTTAATCGAATCTCTGATGTCCGGGGTGGAGATCAGTTTTACAATCCTGGTGGATAAATACGGTAATTTCCAGATATTGCCGACGGCGATGGATTATCCGGAACGATTTGAAGGCCCCGCAAGCAAAACAAACCCGATTACCGGCGGGATGGGCGCCATCTCGCCGCATCCGATGGAAACTCCCGAGCTGATTGCTTTGGCCGGAGAGCTCATTGCCCGGCCTTTGATTGACAAAATGAAGGAAAAGGGCTTCCTGCGGCCGTGTATCCTGTATCCAGGCTGTTTTGTCTCGCTGGACAACGCCAAGCAACCCACCCACATTCGGGTATCTGAAATAAATATCCGGCCGGGTGAACCCGAAGCCCAGCCGGTTGCCCGCCGGCTGAGAAATTTAGGGGTACTTATCGAGGCCATGTTTGCGGGCAGACTTGATGAGATCAAACCGGAAGTCAGAGATGACCAGTTGGCGCTTTGCGCCGGACTGGTGACCGGTGCAGGGGGACCTGACGGTCAAAAAGGATATCCGTGGTCCTGCACAAAAGGTGAGCCGGTTGAAATTGATTTCAACTACATCAGAAAAAAAGGCATCCAGATTATTCCGTCAGCGATGACCTGCGCGGCCGAAGACGGCCAATTCAAATCGGACGGCACCCGGGTCGCATGGATGAACGCAAACGTGAAGATCAATCCCGCCGACAGCCGCGGCGAAGTGGCGGAACGGTTCCGCGGCAAGCTGATTGCCGCATTTGACAACGGCAAAATCCGCGTTATCCCCCGTGAAGACCCCCGGGGCAACCGCCTGGATTTGAGAAGGGATATCGGAATTCACTACCTGATAGCCGAGAAAATATTTCCCAGCAAATAAAAACCCTTCAGGACACCATCGATCCTTGAAGGGCGTTTCCCAGTCCGAAGAGAGCCAGATGCCGGCAACCTGAAAATGGTGGCGATGCAGGGATTTGAACCCCGGACACTGCGGATATGAGCCGCATGCTCTGACCACCTGAGCTACATCGCCACATCGGTTCAATACAGCCGCAATTCTGGCAACCCCGTCTTTTAACAAGTCATCTTAGACAAGTCAAGATAAAGTAGCGATCATGAAGAGGACCCTGCAACTTCTACCGTATATTCGTCCAGGCTGGCGGGCAGCTTGTTAAAAACGATGATAAAAGGAATGGTCTTGCCGGTTTTAACTTTGATATTTGAGCGGTTGTCGCCGAAGCGATTTTGCAGCCGCTTGCCTATCGCCGCAATATCCATCTGCTCCAGATCGGCGTCACTGAGCATATTGCCACAATAGACCGTGGAGCTTTTGACAAGCGCTTTACCTTTTTGATAAATTTTTCCGGTAATCTTGATATTGCTTCGAGGGTGATCATATTCGTTGCGAACCTGTCCGCTGATCACAAAAATCCTGCCGATGGTGGCATTTTCAATAAACTTATACGAGATGGTTCCGTCGAGCGGGCTGATCTTTAAGTTGCCGGCAAGATCTTTGTCTTCGGATTTCAGCAAACCGCTGAGATAAGGTATTTTAACATCACTGATATAAGGAATCTTGACGTCGCTGACGTACGGGATTTTTATCCCCAGGTTGTTGGTCACAATGATTCCTACTATAGCCAGGAACAAAATCAGAAGAACAGCCATGACCGGTTTGCGGGTTTTTCGCATTTTCACCGGTGCGCCCATCGGGGCGCTCATACTGTCAAGGGTGTCGGTCTGACCCATGACATCGCCGGTGTCGGCAAATTCATCGGTGGCAAAATCATCGGTAGAGGAGCGCAGCTCACTGCTGGCTTCCGGCTCACTTTCGATCAAGGTAGCTGCCGCCTGGGTGGCTCCAAATTGCATGGTTTCTTCGTCCGAGTCCAGCAGCTTGAACTCCAGATCGTCTTCAGCGGATGCTGAAGCATCCAGCGGGCTGTCTGCATCCAGGTCCAGGTTCAATTCGAGTTCAGGCTCCTCTGACCGGCTGGTCTCGGCCTCATCCAACACCGCTTCCAAATCGAGCTCAACAAGATCTTCAGCGCCCTGGTCTGCCGGTGCGGCTTCAGCACTTTCCTCCAGCATTTTTTCAATATCTAAAAATTCGGCCTCTTCGGACTCGGCCTGCACGGCGGTGGAATCGCCTGCCCCGGCTGTGGGTTCGCCTTCGAGTTCCAGGCCAATATCCAGCTCATCCTCCTCGCTGGATACCGGTTTCTCATCGGATTCAAGCATTTTTTCAAGATCAGACATTTCCAGCTCTTCTAAAGCCTGTGAATCTGTTTGAACTACCGGGCCTGATCCATCTTCATCCAGCTCAAAATCAAGTACAAGGTCGTCCTCAGCCGCCGCCGGAGCTTCACCGGATTCGACGATGTCATCTAAGTCCGAAAAATCTAATTCGTCGGGACCTTCAGTGTCGCCGGCAGGCGCTGCAGCGGCCGGCTCGGCTTCCAAATCTAGATCTAAATCTAAATCTTCAGCGGCTTCATCGGCTATTTCTTCCCCGGCCTGCACTTCGCCGGAATCCATGATATCCTCCAGATCCGATAGATCCAGCTCATCGGCCCCTTCCCCTGCGGCGACGGCTTCCTCCTGCTGATCTGATTCCAGATCAAAATCCAAATCTGCATCTTCATCCGTTTCAGCCGTTACGCCTTCAAAACCCAGATCTGCATCAGATGCGACCAGATCTTCAAGATCTGATAAATCCAGCTCATCGGCCCCCGCTGCCGCGGATACCGCCGGCTCTTCATNGGCAGCCATATCCAGATCCAGATCTGATTGTGCTTCAGCCGTATCGGCTTCTTCGGCTTCGTCTAAATCTGCCATATCCATTTCCAGATCGGGCAGGTCAGTGTCGGCTGTTTCGATAGTGTCCGCTTCAGATTCATCTGACTCCATTATGCTTTCTTCATCCAGGTCAAAATCCAAATCGAGCCCTTCGTCTTCTTCCAAAGCTGAACTTGCCATGCCGCTATCGGCCTCGTCTGTTTCCAGGTCAAAATCAAGGTCAAGCCCTTCGTCTTCTTCCAAGGCTGAATCTGCCATACCGGTATCGGCCTCGTCTGTTTCCAAGTCCAAATCAAGATCGAGCCCGGCGGAATCCTCTTCGCCAGAATCTTCGACAGGCAGATCGTCGTCTGCAAAATCCATCATATCCTCAAGATCGGGCAATTCATCATCCGAATCGTCGTCCATTGCCAAATCCGCTAATTCCTCATCAGCATCCAGGTCTTCATCCAACCCGTCATCCATGTCAAGTGCAAGAAGATCATCATCTTCATCCGGCTCAGATCCGAATGCTTCCGGATAAACAACAAAAACGCTTCTACATTTTGAGCATCGGACCTTGGAACCGTCTTCCTTTATCAGGCTGTCGTCAACATTGAAACTGGCGTCACATTCATTGCAAGTAACAATCATTTCATCCCTCTTTGTTTTTTTATCTTTCTCAATGTGTTTTATGCGCTGGGTATTTCCGGATATGGAACTGCTGGGCCGTAACTGGCAACACGTAGAAAATAGTGAAAAACATTTTATATATTTATACTAAAATTACCGTAAATACTCGATTTTGTCAATTATTTTTATTCCTTACAATCCCGCCGCTGCCAGTTTCTCAATGAGTTTCTTCTGCTCATCTGTCAGTTGCCCGGGCAGCTTGACCTGGATCTTAACGTAAAGATCACCTTTTTTATTTCCTTTCATATTAGGGAGCCCATGACCGGGCATGCGCATTTTTGTTCCAGGACTGGTTCCCGGCGGAATTTTCAGACTGAGCTTCTTATCGTCAAGGGTTGAAACCGATATGCTGGTTCCCAGAAGAACCTCACTTAGCTTTAACTCCTGATTCAGGTACAGGTCATATTTTTCAGCGCGATACTTGGGGTCATTGAGCACCTTGGCTTGAATAAAAAGATCCCCCGGCGGTCCGCCGAGCGGACTGGGGCTTCCTTTGCCGGCCAGGCGCAATTTTTTGCCGGAAATCAAACCTTTTGGAATTTTTACGGTTACTTTTTCGGAATAACCTTGATGCTGCAGGCTGACCGTTTTGGTGGTCCCGTTGGCCACTTCCTTCAATGTCAATGGAAGTTCATATACCAGGTCGGAGCCTTTCATCCGGGCCTGCTGTTGTCCAGCCTGTGAGCCGAATGGAGACCCGCCTCCAAAGTTAAACCGCATACCGCTGCCGCGACCGCGGCCTGAAAAAAAATCACCACCGAATCCGAATTCGCGGAAAATATCCCCGAAATCAAACCCCCTGAAAATGTCTTCCTGGGAAAAGCGCTGTCGAAATCCTTCAGCACCAAACGTATCATATTCTTTGCGTTTTTCTTTATCACTTAATACTGCATAGGCCTCGCTGATCTTTTTGAATTTTTCTTCAGCCGCCTTATCGCCTTTGGTATGATCCGGATGATATTTCATTGCCAGCTTGCGGTAAGCCTTTTTGATTTCCTCCGGCGATGCGCTCTTTTTAACGCCCAGTAATTGGTAATAATCTTCAGCCATCGTTGATCTGTCCTGTCTAATTCAGAAGTGCCGTCGGTGATTTTTTCAGATCTGTCACCCCCGCCCTGCTCTTCGATTAATTTTCTGTGATTACAATAATTTTCCGTCTAGGATAAGTTGAATGTCAGTAGGTGTCAAGGCTTCATAAATTCGGGTTTCAGGCTACTGGTCGCTGCTGCTGGTTGCTGGCCACTGGTTCTGGTTGCCTCAAAGGGCCGGCCTGAAATGCCAGCTGCAAACTTAAACCATCACTCCTCGGCATTCTTGGCGTCTCCCCTCGACACAAGAAAAACATAGCAGTGCCTTTGAGATGATCCGTTCGGGCCGAATGCAGCCTGTCTAAAGCAGTCGAGTCGCTGAGTCAGAGCCAGAAGCAAGCAGCCAGAGGCCATTATCTTAGAAGTATGAACCTTGAAACTTTGAACCAAACGAATGAGAGCTTGCACAAAACTACTAAGATAACGATTTGAGAGCTGCCTTGAGGGCGATCATCAGCACCGAAATGGCCGCCGGTGTCATTCCGTCAATACGTGATGCCTGACCCAGAGATGCCGGTTTCGTATTGGACAATTTTTCCTTCAATTCATTCGAAAGGCCGTGTATGCCGAAAAAATCAAATCCTTCCGGAATCTTTATGCGTTCCATGTTTTTAAATTTTTCAATTTCGTTGAGTTGTTTTTGAATGTAACCCTCGTATTTAATTTCGATTTCAACCTGCTCGGTCACCCGGTGATTGAGCGTTTGGGGCGCCCTGGCCAGGGCTTCAACCACCCCGTAGCCTAGCTCGGCTCTCTTCAACAGCTGATCCAGATAGATGCCGCTTTGAATCGGCTGTGTGCCGCTGCGCTGCAGATATTGATTGACGTGATCATCGGGTTTGATAACGCACTGTTTGATCCGCTGTATCTCGTTTTCAATCTGGAATTTGCAAGTCTTGATCTCTTTGAGGGTGTCGGCGCCGATTAAGCCCAGCGCGTAGCCGGTTTCCATTAATCGCAGCGGTGCATTGTCCTCTCGCAGCATTAGACGGTACTCGGCTCTTGAAGTAAACATGCGATACGGCTCCCGGGTACCGCGGGTAACCAGATCATCGATCATAACCCCCATGTAGGCCTGGGACCGATCCAGCACAAAAGGCTTCCTTTTCTGGATCTGACAGGCGGCATTGATACCGGCCCACAGACCCTGTGCCGCCGCTTCTTCGTATCCGGATGTTCCATTGATCTGCCCCGCCAAAAACAGTCCGGCCACCCGGTGGGTCTCAAGCGTGGGCTTCAGCTGTATCGGATTGACATAATCGTATTCAATGGCATAGGCCGGCCGCATAATTTCGGCTGCCTCCAGACCTGCAACCGATTGTACCAGCTCGATCTGAATTTCCAGAGGCAGGCTGTTGCCCAGCCCGGAGGCATAAATTTCCTCGGTGTCGACCCCCTCCGGCTCCAGGATCACCTGATGCCTGTCTCTGTCGGGAAATTTGACGATTTTATCTTCAAAGGAGGGGCAGTAGCGGGCTGAAATTCCCTGAATGATTCCGCCGTACAACGCCGAGCGTTCGAGATTTTCGCGTACGATCTTATGAGATCGCGGATTGGTGTATCCAATGTGACTCGCCAACCGGGGCATGTTGAGGGAATCGGTAAAATAGGAAAAAGGGTTCGGATCGGCGTCCGACTCCTGTGCTTTAAATTTTGAAAAATCAATACTGGATTTTTTCAACCGCGGCGGTGTGCCGGTTTTCATGCGGCCCAGGTCAAACCCCAGTTGTTTGAGGTCGGCTGCCAGCCCGTAAGATGCAAATTCGCCGGCCCGGCCGGCCGGGAATGAATTAAAACCGATATGGAGCAGACCGCTTAAAAAAGTGCCGGTGGCCAGCACCACGGCCCGAGCTTGATATCCAAAACCGGTGTGGTCTTCCACCCCGGCCACCCGATGGCCCTGCACAACGAGCCGCTCGGCCATCGTCTGCTTGAGATCCAGATTGGATTGCGACTCGATAACCGCCTTCATGGCCATATGGTATCGAATCTTGTCATTTTGCGTACGGGATGAATGCACGGCAGGCCCTTTTTTCGTATTCAGGGTCCGGAAGGATATGGCCGTTTTATCGGTGATTTTGGCCATTTCCCCACCCAGCGCATCGAGCTCCTTTACGAGCTGACCCTTGGCCATGCCGCCAATTGACGGGCTGCAGGGCATCGCAGCCAGTTTGTCCAGATCGATGGCCATCAGCAATACGCTGCAACCCATGCGCGCTGCGGCCAGGGCCGCTTCGCAGCCGGCGTGACCGGCACCGACAACAATAATGTCATATTTTTTGGGATGATAGACCATTTAGAAACGCCGATCGTTGCTGCTTAACCTAATGATAAATATTTGGATTCTTACCACGAAGTTCACGAAGCATAAGGATTTTGAATATTGCTTATAAATCTTCGTGTCACTTCGTGCGCTTCTTGGTTAAAAGAATAAGCCAAGCGCTAGTTGTCAGCTGAAGCTGCCTGTGTTAAAAATAATCATACTTTTCAACTACCTAAATTGAGCGATTGTCGAGGTTGGCGCAGCTACAAGGCAGATGTCTTTCCGCTATCGTTGCCTATGCGAAACGGCATCTTACACCGTAGATGCGGTAAGATCGGCAATTCCCCGAAGGGGGTTTCAAATTTAAAAATTTGAAGCGATAAAATTCCTTATCATTAATGCCTCCCATTTTTAAATTTGAAACGCTCAATTTGGGTTGATTATAGTACCGGCCTTTTACAGGGTCAAGGTTTTGGCCATGGTGGCGAACAAACGATATAACGACTTAAACACCTATCTGAGAAACATCTTTGGATGTCGGGTGCAAAAAATTACTGTCGACGCCGGTCTCACCTGTCCCAATCGGGATGGAACCCTTTCGCGCAAGGGGTGCATTTACTGCAACAGCCGCGGGTCTGGCAGCGGCGCCTATGCAAAGGGTCTGTCGATAACCCGGCAGTTGATCGATGGAAAAAATTCGCTTTCCAGGCGCTACAAGGCCAGAAAATTTATTGCCTATTTCCAGTCTTTTTCCAACACGTATGCCCCGTTGCGGGATCTGCAGCGCCTCTATGACGAGGCTCTGAGCGTCGATGATATTGTGGGGCTTTCTATCGGCACCCGGCCCGATTGTGTGAATGACGAGGTTTTAGATTTGCTCCAGGATTATGCAAAACGCCAGCTGATCTGGATTGAATACGGTCTGCAGTCGGCTCGCGATGCGACCCTGGCATATATCAACCGGGGTCATGATGTGCAGTGTTTTAAAGATGCGGTCGCAAAAACCCAAGGCCGCGGAATCCAGATATGCGCACATGTCATTCTGGGGCTTCCCCATGAAACCCGGCAGGACATGCTGCACACAGCCGCAATGCTAGCAAAGCTGGGGATTGACGGGATTAAGCTTCACCTGCTTTACGTGATTAAGGGAACCCGCCTGGCAACCCTTTACCGTCAGGGGGAGTTCAAATGCCTTGAGCAGCAGACCTATGTCAACCTGGTCTGTGATTTTCTGGAGCGGATTCCGGCCGGGATGGTCGTCCAGCGTCTCACCGGTGACCCCCATTCCAGAGAGCTGCTGGCACCGAGTTGGTCCCTTAAAAAATCCGAGACCCTGAATCTCATCGACCGAACCCTGGAAAAAAGAGATTCCTGGCAGGGTAAGTATTTCAAAAGCATGTCAGTCAGCTATTAGGTGTTATACCTGTTTAATTTGTTTGATTGGTTCCATTGGTTCGATTGGTTTATCTAGTTCTGTTAATTAACCAATACAACTAAGAGAACGAATCAAACTAAAAAA
>JGI2160J19893_10000467_pt1 | contig 13677 bp, 15 predicted proteins | sample DeeMarSeWOR28_12_FD_19893 | JGI IMG/M metagenome (IMG submission 19893)
GCACAGGCGGTAACCAGGGCATTGGATTCGCTGTGCCAAGCAATATGGCAAAGACCGTCATGACGCAATTGATCGAGGATGGAAAGGTAACACGGGGCTGGCTCGGGGTGGCCATTCAGAACTTCACTCCTGANCTTGCAAAGGAGTTCGGAATGGAAAAAATCACCGGGGCNCTGGTTACAGAAATATTTAAAGGCAGTCCTGCTGACAAGGCGGAAGTAAAGCGCGGTGATGTCGTGCTTGAGATAAACAACAAGGAAATGAAAAACGTCGAGACCCTGCGTACCCTCGTTGCACAGAGCAAGGTTGGAAGCACTATTAAGCTGAAACTGCTGAGAGAAGGAAAGATTCTCTCTCTGAATATCTCAATAGCCGAGTATCCCCAGGACCTGGCCAAAGCAGTCCCGGACCAGCCAGAAGAGCATCTTTTTACTGAAGAGAATACTCTTGCCGGTTTTACTGTTATGGAGTTGTCCCGGGAAGTGGTCAGGCAGCTCGGCCTGTCACGATATGAAACAGGAGTTGTGATAACCAGGGTGAACCGCTATAGTGCTGCTGAAGAGGCAGGACTGAAAAAAGGGGACTTAATACAGGAAATTAATAAAAGGAGGATTAATAATTTAAAAGATTTTAACAGTTTGCTTTCTGATTTGCGGGAAGGAGACACCCTGCTGTTATTTGTGAACAGAAGCGGTAATAAATATTACATTACCCTGAAATTGTATTCTTAAAAGGGAGCGATATGTTATACCGAATAATATTTTTACTTATTTTTATCGCCGGCGGATATGTGATCGGCCTGCGGGAAGCATGGACCTATGAAGGCGCCCTGTGGGGAGCCGGCGTCGGCCTGATTGCCCTCAGTATCGATTATATATTCACCATGGTCGGTTTCGGTACAGTCTTTGGCGGCCTCCTGGGATTGTCCATTGGGCTCCTGTTTGCCAAGTTGATTTACCTGCCGATCAAAAGTTTTTTTGTACATATCGATGATGTGTACACAGCTGTAATCATAAACGCCCTCCTTGGGTACAGCGGTCTTCTGCTCGGATTGAGAGCGGGCAAGAATTTCACACTCAATAATATTGTCAAGGCTTTCAAGTCACGGTCAGACGAAGAACATGCCAAGATCATTGATACCAGTGTTATTATCGACGGAAGAATTGTTGACGTCTGTGAGGCCGGATTTATTGAAGGAACATTTATCATTCCGCAGTTTATTCTCCAGGAGCTTCAGCACATTGCAGACTCAACTGATTCTCTCAGGCGGGCGCGCGGCAGAAGGGGGCTTGACATCCTGCACAAGATCCAGAAGATGAATAATGTTGTCGTAAAGATCATCGATGAAGATTTCCCGAAGATCAAAGAGGTTGATGCCAAGCTGGTTGCCCTTGCGAGGGTTATGGGCGGAAAGATTATTACCAATGATTTTAACCTGAACAAGGTTGCTGAACTGCAGGGGGTAACGGTGCTGAACCTCAATGAGCTTGCAAACGCCCTGAAGCCTGTTGTACTGCCCGGTGAAGAGATGAGTATCTTCATCGTCAAGGAGGGCAAGGAGCCCAGTCAGGGTGTCGGTTATCTTGATGACGGGACCATGGTCGTTGTTGATAATGCACGCAAAAAGATAAACCAGCAGATGGACGTCATAGTTACCAGCGTGCTCCAGACCACAGCAGGCAGGATGATCTTTGCCAAGCTCAAGGAAGATGCGGATCGGGAAGAATTAAAGGCAGCACGTAATTAATGAAGAGAAAAGTTGTTGCCATAGTCCCTGCTGCAGGAACAGGAAAGAGATTTGGCTCGTCAGTTAAAAAGACTTTTATTGCCCTTGACGGGACCCCCCTGTTAGTCCGCACCCTGAGAAGGCTTGAGGAAGAGAAAGCTGTTGATGAAATCATTCCCGTGATGGGGCAGGAAGATATAGAAGAGGGCTACCGCCTCTTTCAGGAACAGGGATTAAGCAAAATTAAAGTCATAGCGCCAGGGGGCAAAGAACGGCAGGATTCAATCAACAACGCACTGAAAGTGATCGACGATGAATGTATCGTACTCATTCATGACGGNGTACGGCCCATAATTCCCGGCGGCACCATTGATGCCCTGCTTGCAGGACTGGAAAAAGCTGATGGTGTTATCCCCGGTATCCCGGTAAAGGAAACCCTGAAAGAAGTCCGTGAAGACGGTCAGGTCACAGAGACCCTCAATCGTGAGTGCATCAGGGCAATCCAGACTCCGCAGGCATTCTCCCTGAAGGTGATCAGGAAGGCCTATGACATGGCCTATAGAGATGGTTTTCAGGCCACTGATGACGCAACGCTTGTGGAGAAAATGGGAGGCACAGTGAAAGTCATCCCCGGCAGTTCATTGAATATCAAAGTAACAATACCTGAAGATCTGGAAATGGTTGAATTCATACTGAGAAAGCATGCTCTATAAATTAATCCCTGAAGACTCAGTCATTCCCCGGTCAAGCCGGACAATGACAAAAGCTTTAAAAAGGAACAAAATCAATGAGAATCGGAACAGGTTTTGACTCCCACAGGCTGGAAGAAAACAGAAAGCTCATCATAGGAGGGGTCCATATCCCCTACGAAAAAGGCCTCCTCGGGCATTCCGATGCCGATGTATTATGTCATGCAATCATCGATTCCATCCTGGGAGCCCTTGGAGAAGGAGATATTGGTATCCATTTCCCTGATACGGATCCGCAATGGAAGGATGCCAGGAGCATTGATTTACTTTCAAAAGTAACTGCTGTTATGAGAGGGAAGGGGTTTGAAATTGCATGGGTTGATTCAACAATCATTGCAGAGAAACCGAAACTCGCACCCTATATTCAGGAGATGAAGGAAAACATTGCCAGTGCAGGTATACCTGAAGCGTTCATGAATATAAAAGCCAAGACCAGTGAAGGAATGGGATTTGTCGGAAATAACGAGGGCATGGCTGCCCAGGCAGTCTGCCTTTGAGGCCCTGCGACAGTTAATTGCACTGTTCTTTTCTGCACAATCAAACCTGTCCCAAATAGTACAAAGACGATGGCTGAACCCCTCGGAAACATTATCAGTTCCTCTTATGGAAAAACAGTATTTTTTCAAAGTCTTTGTCATTTCGACCCTGCCTGCACCTGTCTGCCGTAGGTAGAGGCAGGCATCGGGAGAAATCTTTTGGCATTACAACGGGTTAAGATTTCTCGTTTCACTCGAAATGACAAATACCTTTCTAACGACAAACTTTTACAACAGGAACTGGCTGAAGCATTTCCTATTCGTAGGCTGTCATGGTATGGTAATAACGTTCACATTGAGTTCAAAATGATCAGATAAGCTATAATTATTATAAAGACACTAGGGGGAAAGCATGAACTATAAAGCACTTGTATTAATAGTTATTCTGGCGCTGGCCGTTGCTGCGTTGATTTTTATCCCTGATGAAAGAACATACGAGAGTATTGCTGAAGTGGGTGAGCCTGCCCCGGTTTTTGCCCTGCCCGATGCTGACGGGAAAATATGGAAACTCTCTGATCTGAAAGGCAAGGTTGTCTTTATTAACTTCTGGGCCACCTGGTGCACGACGTGCAAATCAGAAATGCCCACAAAAGAAGTACTGTACAAAAAAATGCAGGGCAAACCCTTTCAGATGCTGGGCATGCTTTTCAGAGACGACCCCGCAAATCTGCCTTCATACAAACGTGAGCAGCCTGTCAGTCCGCCCACCCTCATCAGTTTTAACAATGAATCCGCCAAAATGTTCGGTATAACCGGCGTGCCTGAGACATTTATTATTGACAAAGAGGGAATCATACGGGAGAAGCTCGTAGGGCCAAAAAACTGGGACAGTGATGAGATGATGGCTATTCTCGAAAAGTACCTGTAGCTGAATGTATGATGAGCTAAAAAACATTGTCCTTGCATCCGGTCCGTCTGCATTTGGGGTCTGTGNNNTAGAAGAGCTGCGCCCCCACTTTGACGCCCTTCCCATGGACCAGACAGAGGGNCTTTCTCATGCCATCTCCATAGGGGCGCCTGTTTCAGCAGCTGTTCTCAAGGGCTGCATTATAGGACCTACCCGACATTACCTCCACAACTATAGAATGACGAACTGGACGCTGGATCTGACTGCAGCAAAGCTTTCAATAGCTATTCAGAACAGGGGATTTTCTGCCCTCCCGATACCGGCAAGCCAGATCGTTGACTGGGAAAAACAGACTGCGCACCTGTCCCATAAAATGGTAGCCATCAGGGCAGGGATGGGATGGATTGGCAGGAATAATCTTCTTGTACACCCCGAGTATGGTTCAAAGATCAGGCTTGCAACCATTCTGACTGATATGCCCCTTGAAGCAGACAGGCCCCTTGAGCAGGATTGCGGTGAATGCAGAAAATGCATTGATGTATGCCCCGTCAAGGCTATATCAGACTCACACACAGACTGGAACAAGGCCGCCTGCCTGGAGAAATTGAAATACTTTGCCAAGGTTCATAATGTCGGTCAGTACATCTGCGGGCTTTGCGTAAAAGTATGCCAGCCCTGAGCCGACCACATCCCGTTAAACTCTTTACCGGTTTACTGTCAAATGATCTATCCCTTCTTGCCATCGTGAAAGAGTCACTTGAAAATCTCTTTGGTCCCGCTGACCTTGAAAGTCCGGTCTGGCCATGGGAGCACACGACCTATTACGAAAAAGAGATGGGTGCTGCTTTGAAGCGCTGCTTTGTCTTTTTTAAAGAGCGTATTATGCCTGACACTATTGCAGGCATTAAATTAAAGACGATAGAACTTGAAAAAAAGTATCGCTCTGAACAGGGTGGAAGAAAAATCAACATTGACCCTGGTTATCTGGATACAGCAAAGATCGTCCTCGTCTCCACCAAGGATTTTTCTCACAGGATATATCTGAATGACGGGATCTATGGAGAGGTAACGCTCATATATTCAGGAAAGGATTATCAGTCACTGCCCTACACATTCCCTGACTTCAGAACATCAGAATATCAGGCGGTTTTCAAACAGGCGCGGGAGATATATAAGAAGCAGATCAAGAATAATGAAATCAAAACAACCTCATATTGAATTAAACAATGAATTCAAAGAAGCCCTCCGAATCATGGAGGATTCGGACATGAACGCCTTTATCACAGGAAGAGCGGGTACCGGCAAATCCACACTCCTTCACTATTTCAGAGACAGCACAAAAAAGAATATCGCCGTGCTTGCACCAACGGGAGTTGCCGCTGTCAATGTGAAGGGACAGACCATCCATTCCTTTTTCCATTTCAGGCCTGACATAACACCGGAAACGGTGGGCAAAATCAAGCTGCGAAACAAGGATATCTATAAAAAACTTGATGCCATTGTGATTGATGAAATATCCATGGTGCGGGCAGACCTCCTTGATTGTGTTGACATGTTTCTCCGAAAGCACAGCAGAAAAAAAACACGGCCCTTTGGCGGAATACAGATGATCTTTATCGGTGACCTATATCAACTGCCTCCTGTTGTTACATCGCGAGAGAAGGCCCTCTTCAAAGAACTCTACAAGAGCCCTTATTTCTTCAGTTCCCCCGTCTTTGAGAAAGACCTCTTCACCGGTATATCGGGGAGCAAAAAGTTCGACATGGAGTTCATTGAACTTGAAAAGGTCTACAGACAGGAGGATGGGGAATTCCTGAATATCCTGAATGCAATCAGGAACAACACGGTTACTGATAAGGACATCCAGGAAATCAATAAACGCTATGATCCCGAGTATGAAGAGATTCCCGGTGATTTTTATATTTCCCTGACCACAACGAATGCTGTGGCGGAGAGCATCAACATAAAAAAACTTGCAGCGTTAAAGGGCAAAGAGCATAACTACACGGGCTTCATAGACGGAGATTTTGAGGCCAGGAGCCTGCCCACCTCACATAATCTTACCCTGAAAAAGGAAGCACAGGTCATGCTCCTGAACAACGACTCACAGGGACGCTGGATAAACGGCAGTATTGGCAGAATCAGGGACATTGACCAGGGCGAGGACGGACCTGATGTTCTTTGGGTCGAGCTTGCAGATGGGGACGTCGTCGATGTGACGCCCTATGAGTGGGAGATGTATGAATTTTCCTATGACAAAGAGGCCTCCCGGGTTATATCAGAAAGCATCGGTTCCTTCACCCAGTATCCTCTCAGACTTGCATGGGCCGTAACCATACATAAATCCCAGGGAATGACCTTTGACAAGGCAATCATTGATATCGGGCGAGGCACATTCTCCCACGGCCAGCTCTACGTGGCGCTCAGCCGTTGCACGAGCATTGACGGTATCATTCTGAAAAAACTGATTCACAAAAAACACGTCCTGCTGGACTGGCGGGTGGTTGAATTTGTAACCCGGTACCAGTATGAAAAGGCAGCAGAAAAGATGTCCATCGAAGACCGCCTTGCACTCCTTGACCGGGCAATCAGGGAAAAGCAAAGGCTTGAGATCGTCTACCTCAAGGCAAAGGACGAAAAGTCAAAAAGGACAATCATCCCCAGTTATGTGGGAGAAATGGAATACAGGGGCAGGAAATTCCCCGGGGTGCAGGCCTTCTGCGTCAGCAGAAAAGATGAGCGGGTATTCCATCTTGAGAGAATACTGGAGATGAAGGTTGCAGAATGACCTCTTAAGGGGATACGTCATTCACCCACTGTCTGTCATCCTCTTATAACGTGTAACTTCTCTGTTGTCATTTCGAACCAGCCTACCGCCGTCAGGCAGGCGCAGTGAGTATTCTCATTGTCACGAATAAGTTTAAGATTTCTCGTTGCCTTTGGCTCCTCGAAATGACACCTGTTCCTGTAACCGATCCTGAAGATAGTGCTTCAGCATATCCATTGCAGACAGTATCTCCCCAGTCTGTGGTAATTTCGCTATTGTGGCATCGATGTAGTGTTTTGACTGAAGCAGTCTGATAGATTCTTTAAAGTTCATATCAAATACCCAGGACAGCTGCATCAACTTGAAATCATGCTCTGTCCTAATCCTGGAATAAGAGGCAACTCTTTTTTCCAAAATGCAGGCGAGCATTTCCTTTGAATATTCCTCGGTATCAGGGACCCCGAAGGCTGTTGCAGAGGCCCTGTCTTCTTTGGGGCTTTCGTAATACTCAATAAACACCCGATAAATATCAACCTTGTCAGCGTCACGGACCATCTTTAAAAAGAAAATACTCCTGTCATCAAAGTGAGGAGGTATTGCATAGGCGTTGTGGAACTGAACAACCCGCAATAATAAATTCCGCTCCTGTGCCGGCAGCGCATGGAGTACATTTTCTTTCACCAGTACCCGCATGCCGAGCAATCCATGGTTTATTGATTTGCGGTCCTCAAATGTCCTGTATTGTGCATACTGAGAGAATCTTCCGATATCGTGAAATAAACCAACCGCTTCAGCCAGCATTATCTCTTCCCTGCTTAAAGAAAGACCGGAGGCTATAGATACAATGTTTTCAGCGACATGGAGAGAGTGATCAATTTTAAGCTGTATATTTCGACGGTCAGCCTCTTCGGTGTCCAAAAAAGACTCTGTATAACGGGTAAACCATTCCCGATATGCATGCAGGTCCCTGAGCGTCATTCATCACCCTGCATTATAATCACAACATTGGGATGGTCAAAGGACATGCCTGCAATCTCAACTGCTGTGCCTGACGTGATTTTCTCATCATCATATCCCAGCTTTTCACAGACATAGATGATACTTGTGTCATTGCGAACCGTAGGTGAAGCAATCTCAAACGTTGCAGATGGTATGGATTGCTTCGTTGTCCTGACTTCTCCGGGACTCCTCGCAATGAAGGCATCGGCTGCATCCAGCAATACCTGCGCGATCTTCTCGGGAGTATTTATCTTGTCGGTCAGTATTGCTAATGTCCTGTGCTGTTTTAACAGTTCCGGCATCTCAGTGATTTCGTACTCCAGTTTTCGTCTCCTCTCAGGATCAGGCCCACCGTGTAGGCTGAGAAAAAATGCATTCCCGGATGGTTCTTTTATTTTAGAAAATGCAACCTGGACGCTGGACAGGTCAGGAAAGACCTCTATTGACTCTTTCCCAATCTCGTCCCTGATCACCCTGCCGATTCCAAAGAACATGGGATCGCCGACTGCAAGCAGTGCAATGATCTCATTTTTATAATTATTGCGAATATAGTCCTTTGTTTCATAAATATCTTTCAGGACTTTTATTCTCTCCTTGACTGTTTCGTATTCGTTGTAATCTTTAAAGGCCTCCAGCAGTCTTCCATTCGATAAAACAACTTCTGCTCTCAAGAGGGCTTCTCTTGCCTTTTTATCAAGAGGCCTGAAGCCGATTCCTATGATGGAGACCCTGTTCATCTATATCAAATTCTCTTAGGATACATCAGGATTTGAGGTCTGTTTCAGATTGTATTCTCTCAAGCACAATCTCGGCAAGCTTTTTGTGACTGCCAAGGGGCCCGGTATATACAAACTCAATGGCAGGGAATTCCTCTCTGGCCCGGTTTATTGTTTCTGGGATGTTCTTCGTAACATGGTATCCGCTGCTCAGCAGAAAGGGGTGGACTATAATTTTCCCTGCACCGCCTGCTGCTGCTTCCTTTATTACCTTTTTCAGATCAGGCTCCATAAACTGAAGGTAGGCGACCCGTATACAATCCTTCCTGCAGTCTTTATGCAGCATTGCATGCAGCATGTCTGCTACCTGGGAAGTTGTATCCGCTCCTTCTTCAGAACTGCCGTGCCCTACAATAATTATCACTTCATGCAGCATAGCCTTATCTTTCCCTGACCAGATTATATGTCCTGTGCCATCTTTTTGAGGCAGGCATCCATGCCGACCTGTCGTAAAATGAAACAAATGTCCACTTTGGATTTAAGAATATCGGCCCACCTGTCGATAGCCTTTTCTTTCTCCTGGAAATAATTGACCTGTACTTCTCTTGCAGGGAGCCCCTTTTTCAGCCTCAGCGAGTTGATGACAGCCGTCCTCAGACCATCGTTATCAAAGATGCCGTGAATATAGGTGCCCCACACATTATCCTTTGCTGAACCGTCCAGAACTTCAGAACCCAGAGTCCAGAGCCCAGAGCCCAGACCATTTTTATTTTGGTTTTTGTCTGTATTCTGTGCCTGCCTGTCCGGTAGGCAGGTTCTGTGTTCTGTGTTCTTTAATCTTTTTAATTTAAAGAGCCCTACGTCCCCTGTTGTCTGCCCCATATGGATTTCATACCCCTTCAGGTGGTTCCATCTGCAGCTTGAAGTGCTTTCTACTGCATCGAACCATCTTGGGCTGGTAATACCAGCCGAGACCTGGCAGGTCGTCTTTGTCCTGTCAAGTGTGGTCTCTGTATCCAGAAGACCAATACCGTAGATCTCTTTCATATCACTCTCTACACCGAAAGGGTCCTGTATTTTCTGCCCAAGCATCTGATAGCCGCCGCATATACCTACCAGAGAGATGCCCTTCTTCACCGCTGTTTTTACTGACTCCTCAATGCCGTGCTCGCGAAGAAAGAGCAGATCACTGACAGTGTTCTTTGAGCCGGGAATAATAATAAGGTCCGCATTGTTAATGTCTGCTTCGTCAAGAGAGTACTTTATCTCAACATCCTCTTCATACATGAAGGGATCAAAGTCAGTAAAGTTAGAGATATAACGCAACCCGAGAACCACAATTTTGACTGGTTTATCGAAATCGTTTTTATATCGTGGAATCAGTCTTTCCACTGGTATGGCATCTTCTTCATGGAGACCAAGATCACCCATGTAATCAATTGTACCGATCACGAGTTTCCCTGTTTTTTTTTCGATCATTCGCAGGCCCGGGCGGAGAATGTCTCGGTCACCGCGGAACTTGTTTACAATAAAGGCCTTTATATAGTCGGCATCGCTCTTTTCCTTCTGCGGCAATCCATCGATACTGTCCTTCAGCAGTTCAACAGTACCGTGAAATGATGCAAAGACCCCACCCTTGTCTATATCACCTACAAGGATTACCGGTGCATCTGCATAGCGTGCCACTTTCATATTTACGATTTCTTCATCCCGCAGATTTATCTCTGCCGGACTGCCAGCACCCTCTATTACTATCAAGTCATATTTCTCGGTAAGCCTTTCATAGGCAGCTGTCACAGACTCCCAGGCCTTTTCCCTGATGTCATAATATTCGTTGGCTTTTAAGTTTGCGTATACTTTGCCATTGAGAATCACCTGGCATGCTGCCTCTCCTGCTGCCTTCAGCAGCACAGGATTCATATCATTGCATGGTTCCAGCCCTGCGGCTTCTGCCTGAAAGGCCTGTGCCCTGCCTATCTCTCCGCCCTCTTTTGTTATAAAGGAGTTGAGCGCCATGTTCTGTGCCTTGAAGGGTGCAACCTTTATACCAAGGTCCCTGAATATCCTGCAGAGCCCGGCAACAATCACGCTTTTGCCCGCGCCTGAGCCAGTACCCTGTATCATTATTGCTTTAGACATAGAAATCAGACCATAGAATACAGATAACAGAACCTGCCTACCGGACAGGCAGGCACAGACTAAAGCTGCTTTGAAAAACCTACTATCATAGCAGCAATTTCGTCTGAATCTGCAATCAGTACCTCAAAATCTTCCTCCTTCAAATAATTCAATTTCATAGCTATCTCAAGACATGACATAACTTCATAAATTGATCTTAAGGCAATTTCCAAGAATCTTTTAAATTCTTTGGCCGACTTGTTGCCACTGCCTTCAGCAATATTTAATGAAACGGAAACAGCAGCCCTTCTGACTTGGCTCACCAACCCAAACTGTTCTTCTTTAGGAAATGTTTTTGTATGATTATAAATCAACACTGAAAAGTCTATGGCTTTCTTATAGACCTTCAATTTTCTAAAATTATGCATTTGTAATCTTATCTGTTATCTGGGTTCTGTGCTCTGTACTCTGAAATTCATACACCTTATAGTGGGATAGTCCCACAACTCAATTATGTTCAGTGCAGCAAAATCCTGTTCTATGCGAAAGATATTTTCAAGCGGCATCCCCAGCATTTCACAGAGAATAACCCTTGTAATACCACCATGAGAAACAATCGCTATCTTTTCATCTTCATGGTTTCTGATAATCTCATGAAATACCTTCAGTGCCCGCTCCTTTACTTCGAGCGTACTTTCCCCCTCCATCGGGCTGAATTTCAGCGGATTCTCTGCCCAGGCCCTGAATGCGTCAGGATATTTTTCTTCTATCTCGCTGAAGGTCATCCCTTCCCAAACACCGAAGCTTCTCTCTTTTAAATTTTCAATAACAACAGGTTTCAGATTGAAGGGCTCGGCAATTATTTCTGCGCTCTTCAGGGCACGGCTCAGTCCGGATGAATAAACGGCGTTCAGACCGTTCAAGCTGTTCAATCGGTTTGAACTGTTTAAACTATTTGACCGTCTTGAACAATAGTGAACAAGATACTCCGACAATCTCTGTATCTGTTTTATTCCATTAGCAGATAACGGTACATCTATATGCCCCTTGTAGCGCTTCTCTTCAGCGTCTTCCGTCTCGCCATGTCGTATCAGATAGATTGTTGTAGCCATATCACCGTTATGAGGAGAAAGATCAGTCTCGTAATTTCATTCACCGCTCCAAGAGCATCTCCTGTCAAGCCGTCAAAATGCCTCTTTGAAAACCAGACAGCCAGAACACTGAGGCCATAGAGAGCAGGGAACAGCATCATGGAGAAGAAGATAAAAAGGTTCATGCTTGAAAAGAATATCCCATCTGCAAGTGCAATAGTAAACAGTATGAACGTTGATACCAGCAGTTCTCTGCTGCCAGTGTTTTCAATGAAGAGTCTGCCCAGCCCGTCCTGTCGTGCTGATCGGCCGTAACACAATGCCGGCACCATTGCCCAACGGGTAGAGACTGTCATCAGAAGGAGGATTGCATAGTATAGATTCCCTGCTGAATAAAAATGTACTGCATTGAGCATGACATAACTCAGCAGCAGGCTCATGACAATCGCGATGACCCCTATGGGCCCGATGGAACTGTCTTTCATAATCAAAAGTTTCTTTTCCCTGTCGCCTCTCGATGCGATTGCGTCAAAGGTATCTGCAAGACCATCCAGATGGAGGCCGCCGTTCAGTATGAGCAGTATGAATACAATCAGTGCATTAACAACCTGGGAAGGCAGAATGCTCATAAAGAGCATGGCAATAACAGCAACAGCTATCCCTTCAGCAAGTCCCGCAACAGGGAAATAGGTCGAGGAGCTGCCTATCTCCTTCTCAGAAAGCTCACCCATATCTTTCACTGGAATGATAGTCAGGAACTGAAATGCGATTAAGAGTTTTTTCATCAGATTACAGAGCACAGAAAACAGAACACAGACTGAAAATTACAAAGATTATAAGCAGCCTGCTGTCTGTGTTCTTAGTTCTCCTTATTTGATACCGCCGCTTCCTCAAAGGTAGCCATTTCTTTATATATCTTTAAGCCGGCTTCAATGAGGAGCATGGCAAGCGCTGCCCCGGTACCCTCTCCCAGTCTCAAGTCGAGATCGAGTATGGGACGCAAACCTATTTTATCAAGCATCGCCCTGTGGCCGATCTCCTGGGACATATGGGAGGCAAACATGTAGTCTTTTGTTTTCGCATTGATATCGTAGGCAATCAGCGCCCCAGCTGTCGAGATAAATCCATCAATGACAACAGGAATTTTGTTTGCTGCAGCGCCGAGGACCAGACCTGCGATCCCTCCTATCTCCGTACCGCCTATCTTGGCAAGCACATCAACAGGGTTTGAGGCATCAGGTCTGTTGATTGCAATGGCATCCTTTATGACCTGTACCTTATTTGTCCATGCATCATCATTAATACCAGTACCCCTGCCTGTAATGTCTTCAACAGACACTCCGGTCAGAACATTGGTAATGGCGCTTGAAGGAGTTGTGTTCGCTATTCCCATATCACCTGTACCAAATATTTTATATCCCTTCTCCGCATACACATTCGCGATCTCTATCCCTGTTTCTATACATTTCCTGGCCTCAGCATTCGTCATCGCAGGTCCTCTCCTCATGTTCTTCGTACCGGAAACCACCTTGCGGGAAAAAAATCGTTCATTTTGAAGCCCTCCGAAATCATGGTCAACACCGATATCCACGACAACCACCTCGGCGCCTGCATGACGTGCAAGCACATTAATGCCTGCTCCTCCGTTTATAAAATTAAGCACCATTTGGGGAGTAACCTCTTTTGGAAAGGCAGAGACTCCCTCGTCTGCAACACCGTGATCACCGGCAAAGGTAAAGACTACTTTCCTGTCCAGCTCCGGCATAGGTGTTTCCATAATTGCAACAAGCTGCTTTGCAAACTCCTCGAGCCTCCCCAGGCTTCCCTGGGGTTTTGTAAGGCTGTCCAGCCTGTGCTGCGCCGCTTCAGCGAATTTGCCGTTGGTGTTTGTTATGCCCGTTACAACTGTATTGAAATCCATGCTATCCTCCCCGTGAACTTGTATTATTCATTGTCATCCTCGGACTTGATCCGGGGATCCAGTCTTTTTTCTGGATTCCGCATCAAGTGCGGAATGACAGAACTGCTGCTTTTATTTAATTTTCACCGGTATCCCTGCTGTTACCGTATACACCTCGTCCGCCAGAGCAGCCACCTTCTGGTTCAGAAAACCCGCCAGGTCCCTGAA
>JGI2160J19893_10000468_pt1 | contig 13646 bp, 13 predicted proteins | sample DeeMarSeWOR28_12_FD_19893 | JGI IMG/M metagenome (IMG submission 19893)
AAAATACTGCAGAAAAGATGTTNCTGAGCGATGCTCTTTCTTAAGCATTTCCTTGAGATAACCTTGAAAAATAAATGTTACAGCTGCCATGTTCAATAATAAGAAATGTTCCTGATAAACTACTTGCTATTCTCTAAAAAACTTTATAGTTACTTACCTTGGCCAGAAATAAAAACTACAAAAAATAATTTGTTTGAGATTGCGGTACTTGGAATATTGTTCCAATTGAGACTGCAAGTTGCGACATACTTGAATAATTGGTGAAACAGTATGGCAACAAGTGACAGAAGGATAATCCAACGTATTCCTGTGGACTTCAGAGTAGATTTCATCCATGCCGGGGATTATATGATTTCCTGCAGCAAAGATATTTCCATGGATGGCATGTTTATTAATACTAAATCTCCCGCCCCCGTGGGTACTCATGTGAACCTGATCTTCCCGGCCGAGGGTAATCATGATTTGGAGGTTGCCGCACTCGTTGTCTGGAACAGGGAAAAAAGTACATACCAGAGACCGGGCATGGGTGTCCAGTTTCTCTCTCCTCTTCCGCAGGTGGTAAAAAAGAACTTTTTCAAGCACATGGACCGGATTGTGATTTTGAGCGAGAAGGGAGTTTCTTCTTAAGAAACAGGTTCATCTGTTCCGACAATCCCCTTTTTTGATGCCGAAAGACTTATTGCGCCAGTCGTTCGACTAATTTTTCCAATACAGTTGAAAAATTTCCTTCCAGGGTAATTGCAGCCAGGTGATTAAGAGCTGGTTCCCTGTTAATTTCTATGATTTTTCCCCCCTTATTGTGAATGTGGTAAGGAATACGAGCAGCGGGCTCCGTCTGGCATGAAGTGCCTGCAACCAGCAGGAGATCTGCGCTCGCCAGCATTTGTTGGGTTCTGGCAAGGACCATATGCTGGATCTGTTCATCAAAAAAAACAATATCCGGTTTGAGGATAGTATTACAGACAGTGCAATGCGGGGGCAACGAACATTGCCTCACATAAGCGAGGGAATAACTCTTTCCACATGAAAGGCAGGAGAACGTGGCCAGTGAACCGTGAAATTCAATCACATTCCTGCTGCCGCCCTTTTGGTGCAGTCCGTCAATATTCTGGGTGATGATACCTGTTAAAATCCCTTTTTTCTCAAGAAGTGCCAGTCCTTTATGACCGGTGTTCGGCTCAGCATTTGCAATCTTCAAAAGGCTTGCAAGCATTCGCCATACCTTTTCGGGATTTGTTAAAAATGCTCCCATGGTGCCATATTCATATGGATCGAAACGGGACCAGAGGCCGTCTTTTCCCCTGAAATCAGGAATGCCGCTTTCAGTGCTGACCCCGGCACCAGTCAGAGCCACTGGATTATGTGATTGTTTAAGAAGAGAAATCGTTTTATCAAAAAGGTTTTCAGGCATGCGAATGTTCTCAGTTTAATTTTCTCCTTCTTGTCGCCCTGATACCGCATATTTTATTGATAAACCGCTTGATAACCGAAAAATACATCTCACCCGCCTGGGCAATGATTGTGTTGTGCGAAGCTCCCGGGACAACCTGAAGTTCTTTGGAGCGAGCTGGAGATTCGGCCTGGAGAATTGCCGCAGAGTTGACCGGTATGATTTCGTCATATTGTCCATGGATGATAAAGGTCGGCTTTGTGAAGGTTGAAATTTTTCGCACGTTGCGGAATCCGTCATCCTCAGTGATCCCCATATCCGCAATATTTATCCCCAGTTTCATAAGCAGAGGCAGCGTTGTGGCAAAGCCGCTTTCAATTATCAGTCCTGCAATTTCATCGGGGTGGGAAGAGGCAAGTTCAATTGCAGCAGCAGAGCCCAGGGAACGACCCATAATGAAAAGAGGGCCGCTGTGCCCAGCCTTATTCAACCATTGTCTTGTCGTATCAAGAATGATATGCGCATCTCCCAACATGGAGGTTACCGAGGGGCTGCCCGTACTCCTGCCATAGCCGCGGTAATCCACAGCCAGAAAATTCATGCCGTATTTAAAATAAAAAGGGCCAATCTCATCGTAGTCGCTTACAATTTCACCGTTGCCGTGAAAGAACAGGATGTTGGGGTCTTCTTCAGAAGCAAGATGAAATCTTGCATGAACCTGGATCCCTTTATCGACTGGTATATCAACGTCAACAGCATTATGAGGTGGTGGCGTAGAGCGTGCTTCATGGCGTGGGTGAAATAATGCCTGCAGCACTTTCGGCTGGTCAAGCTTGCTATAGTCATAGGTTGTCTCGGTCATATTATTCTCCAGAGCAATGTGAAACAAAAAAACTAAAAGAGCGGTTTATTTTTTTTGCAAATTTTTTTAGATATTGCTGAGTCTTTTTATCCACCCAATTTAAAAGGTATTTACAAGAATTTCATGATTATTTGCTGTTGGTGAAAACCCTGGGAAAAGCTTTTTGCACGGTTNTTCACAGGAGATATAAGCTTTTTAACACCCTGTCTTGTATCAACTGTCGGCATTTCATTATGCTGACAATCAACGATTAACTGCATCCTTGAAAAAATGAAGGCATACCTCTGGACTGGACAGTCAAACTGTTACAATATCAATGGCAAGATAATTCCCTGTGAAGACTCAGGCCAGGATGGAGAGCTTCGAACCGGTATTCCCTGGCCTGAAGACCGCTTTACTGTTAGCAATGAACTGGTGCAGGATAATCTCACCGGCTTGCAGTGGCTGAAGNATGCCAATCCTGCAGAGTTTCCTGTAACCTGGCAGGAAGCTCTTGATTATATTTCCCGGTTGAACCGTGAAAAAAAAGGAGATCATTCTGACTGGCGGCTGCCGAACCGGAGAGAACTCAGAAGTCTTATGGCATTTGGGACGCGGAAACCCTCTCTGCCTTTGAATCATCCTTTTGAAAATGTTTTTTTGGGCTGGTATTGGACTTCGACTACTTCTGCAATGCATTCAGGCTATGCCTGGTATATCCACATGGAGGGAGCGCGCATGTTCTTTGGCCGCAAGGACCAGTATTATCTCTTTTGGCCCGTATGCGGCCAGGGAAATGGCGTAATAGCCGCAACGGGTCAGAAGCATTGCTATGATAGTGGAGGTAAGGAGATACCGTGCCAGGGTACAGGACAGGATGGGGAGCTGCAGCTGGGCCAGGTCTGGCCTGAGCCCCGCTTCGTTGTTGAACAATCAGTTGTCCTGGACAGGCTTACAGGTCTATATTGGCTGCAGGATGCGGCTATCAGCTCCAGGACAATGGATTGGGACGAAACGCTGCAATATGTAAAAACCCTTGAACTGCCATTACCTGAAAGTTCCATGCGCTGGAGGCTGCCAACCATCAATGAGCTGGAATCTCTTGTTGACAGTTCCCAGCACACGCCGGCTCTGCCTGTGGATCATCCTTTTGAGAATGTCAGAGATGTTTACTGGTCATCAACCACCAGCTTTTTTGAAACGGACTGGGCCTGGGCTCTTTATTTCAATAAAGGAGCCACCGGCGTTGGCTTCAAGCGGGAAAAAAACTTTCACCTCTGGCCGGTGGCTTCGCGGATAAAACAAAGGAGCAGTTCTTAGTCTGCCTTAAAAAAGGCATTGGCGTTGGCGCCGCACACCGGGCATTTCTCCGGGGCTTCTTTTTCGTGGGTATGCCCGCAAACTGAGCAGATGTAATAATCACACTCCTCCATGTTTTCCATGTTGTCCAGGGCTTTTTGGTACAGGGCGGCATGCTCCTGCTCAACTTCATTGGCATAAGCAAACGACCGTGCTGCTGACTTATGGCCTTCTTCTTCTGCCGCCTTAATCATATCCGGATACATGTTTTTGAATTCATGAGTTTCGCCGGCAAGAGCCTCTTCTAGATTTTCCTTGGTGGACCGGATGCCATCCATTGCTCTCAGATGTGCATGGGCATGTACAGTCTCAGCCGCAGCCGCAGCCCTGAAAAGTTTTGCTGCCTGTGGGTAACCTTCTCTTTCGGCCTTTTTGGCAAATGCAAGATATTTTCTGTTGGCCTGTGATTCACCTGCAAACGCCTCAGCCAAATTTTGTTCTGTCGTGCTCATGGATTCCTCCTTGGTATGAATTGATTGGTGAATGGTAATGCATTGTCCTGTGACCTGATTCTATTCCTATTGTCTGAAGGTCAGAAAACATGATTTCCGGATACCGGGGTGATGAGTTGTAAATTATATACCAGAACAGAAGTACTTCAACACTTCAGTCATAAGTATATTTATGCTTCATAATGGATTAAAGATCTTTCCACCCCAGCAGTTTGTAGTTTGAACAGCGATGATAATAATTCTCAAAAAGTCTGACAAGCCTTATATTTCAGTAATTATACCTTTTGCAAATTGGATTCGTTTAATAACAATGAAGAAGGCGAAAGAAAACGGATTGAAAAATGAGACATTATCCTGACATGATAAAGTTTACCCGTTATAATATATATACGACACGTTTAATAAAAAGAAGCTGAGAAAGAAAAATTTGGTGCATTTTATGGCACAGCGAGTCTTTCAGTTATTTTATGCCTGGTTATTTCTGTTGGTGAGTTGCAGCAATGCGACGGGTGCTGACCAATATGAAGAAGCACGGCTCAACATGGTAAAGGTAATCGAGGCAAATGTTCGTGATACCAGCTTTCATATCAACAAAAAAAGCCTTGATCCGCGGGTTATGNCTGTTATGGGCCGGGTGGAGCGCCATAAATTNGTGCCCCACTCCGAGCAGTCATGGGCNTATGCCAATCGACCTCTGCCTATTGGCCATGGCCAGACAATTTCCCAGCCATACATNGTCGCCNTGATGACCGATCTCATCAGCCCTGATCCCGGTGCCAAGGTGCTCGAGATAGGTACAGGTTCAGGTTATCAGGCAGCCGTGCTGGCTGAAATGGGAGCTGAGGTTTTTACCATTGAGATAATAGGCCCCCTTGCAACCGAGGCCTCGAAACGGTTGCAGGATTTGGGGTATGAACAGGTAAAGACCCGCCATGGTGACGGATATTATGGCTGGGAAACTGAAGCTCCGTTTGATGCCATAGTGGTAACAGCAGCGGCCGACCATGTTCCGCCACCGCTTATCCGGCAGTTAAAACCCGGCGGTGTCATGGTAATACCTGTAGGCAGCAGGTTTTTAGTGCAGCAACTGGTGCTGGTTGAAAAAGATGATACAGGTGCTGTAACAACCAGACAGATACTCCCTGTCAGGTTTGTGCCCCTCACCGGAAAACACTGAAGATGTAAAGCCAAAACATTTTTTATCATGTCTTTCCTGCCTGATTGTAAGTTCGGTCCGGTGAACACAACTTAATAATATTTATAGGCAAAAAGCTTCCAAGAGCATGCATGATATTTCCCCACCCCGTCTTTCAATATTGCTTGTGTCAGCAATGGCGCTCGCCTACGAAATACTTTTGATGCGGCTTTTCTCCATTATTCAGTATCATCATTTTGCCTATATGATCATAAGCCTCGCCTTGCTCGGGTATGGCGCCAGCGGAACCTTTCTCGTGTTTTTCAGGCAGCGCTTTTTGCGTCGCTTTCCCCTGGCATTCATCACCAACATACTCCTCTTTGGCATAACAGCGGTAACCTGCTATCTGGGAGGTCAACACCTGTTTTTTAATCCTGAAGAGATACTCTGGGATAACAAGCAATGGCTGAAACTTTTTGCTCTTTATATCTTCCTGGCCCTGCCTTTTTTTTTCGCGGCAAACTGCATAGCCCTTACATTTTCTCAATTTAGACAGAGGATCTCGCAAATTTATGCTGCTGATCTTTTGGGGGCAGGAATGGGCAGTATCTTTATAATCGGGCTACTCTTCTTTCTCCTGCCGCAAAAAATTCTTCTTCTCCTGGGCAGCATGATATTTACAATTTGTGGGGTGGCATGGCTGGAACTTGGCTTGCAACCACAATGGCGGGCCCTGATCTTTATCGGGACTGCCGGCATGTTTTTTCTGCTGCCGACAGCCTGGACCGATCTTGCAGTTTCCCCCTATAAGGGGTTGAGCCAACAGATGCGCATTGATGGAAGCAGAATAGTAGAGGAGAGATCAAGTCCGCTGGCCATGCTGACTGTTGTTGAGAATAAACTTGTGCCATTCAGGTATGCACCTGGATTGAGTCTTACTGCAGAGTCTGAACCACCTGAACAATTGGGAATATTTACGGATGCTGATTCCATGGATGTCATCACCCGTTTCCCGGATGATATTTCCCGACTTGCCTATCTTGATAAAGTCACTTCGGCTCTGCCGTACCATTTGAACCAGGCAGATAATATCCTGATTCTTGGTGTTGGTGCCGGGACTGATATTCTGCAGGGTCTATACTTCGGCGTACCGAATATAACCGCAGTGGAGCTTAATCCACAGGTACCAATGCTGATAAATGACAGGCCTGAATTCTCCGGCAATCTTTTTAATCGGGGGAATATTCATTTATATATTGGGGAGGCACGCAGTTTTGTCTCCGGCAGTTCAAGAACATTTGACCTTATTCAGCTTCCCGTATTTGATTCTTTCAGCAGTTCAGCGGCAGGGCTTTATGCCCTGAATGAAAACTACCTGTATACCGTCGAAGCTTTTAAGGAATATATCAACGATCTTACACCGGCAGGATATCTGAGTATGGACCGCTGGATTAAACTGCCGCCGCGGGACACTTTGAAATTATTTGCAACAGCAGTAAAAGCCCTTAGGGAGTCAGGAGTTCAGGATCCTGAAAATTATCTTGTTATGATCCGCTCCTGGCAGTCAGCTTCCCTGCTCGTAAAAAAATCCCGTTTCAGCAGGGCAGAGATCAGCCGGATAAAGGAATTCTGCCGGATACGACTTTTTGACCTTGTTTATTATCCGACCATGCAGCAACATGAAGCCAACCGGTTCAATATCCTGNNCCAGCCTTATTTCCATGATGCNGCAGTAAGTTTACTGAGCGATGAATCCGACAGGTTCATCCAAGAGTATAAATTCAATATAAAGCCGAGCACGGATGACAAACCCCACTTCTCAAACTTTTTCAAATGGCAGACCCTGCCTGAGATCCTACAGCTCAAGGGGCAGGGGGGGATGGTGCTTCTTGAGTCAGGCTACCTGATTCTCGTGCTTACCCTGCTCCAGGCAATAGGTGCCAGCCTGATCCTCATTTTTTTGCCGATAATAGTCAGGCCGTATTCATCGACTCAAGAATCAGCCTGGAACCGGACCCGGATTATTGCGTACTTTTTTGCCATCGGCCTTGGTTTTCTCTTTCTCGAAATTGCCTTTATCCAGAAGTTTATCCTTTTCCTGGGCCATCCGCTCTATGCGGCAGCAGTCGTCCTGGCAATATTTCTCGTTTTTGCCGGGCTGGGCAGTCAATACGGCCAGAAAAGAAAGTTCCATGTCATCTGGCCGGTGACAATTATTCTGGGTCTCGGGATAATGGACATGATCGCAGCGTATTTTTTATTTGATGCAATCAACTGGCTGCCGAAATCCATTAAAATAGTGATCGCTGTCCTGATGCTTGGGCCCCTTGCTTTCAGCATGGGAATGCCATTCCCCCTAGCCTTGACAAGGGTTGGTACTGAAACACCTGACCTGATCCCCTGGGCCTGGGCCGTAAACGGCTGTGCCTCGGTTATTGCAGCAGTTTTGGCCACCCTGCTGGCTATTCATTTCGGTTTTGCAGCAGTTGTATTGACAGCACTTGTTCTTTATGGGTTTGCAGCGGCAGCTTTTCCGGCTGGACAAAAGTAACAGTGCGATACATAGTTTCAGCATTGAATAGAGAGTAATAATAAAGATCATTGTCTCAAAATAATGAAAAGTATTACCAATGAAAGATGAAGGAACTGCTATTACCGCTACAGAGATACAAAGCCTGACTAAACGTTTTGGCAAACTCACAGCACTTAATTCTTTGTCTTTCAGGGTTTGCAGAGGAGACATTTTGGGCCTCCTGGGACCGAATGGGGCTGGCAAGACCACAGCAATTCATTGTATGTTGGGATTGATAACGCCCAGCAGCGGTTCGATTCGTATCCTGGGCCTAGATATTAGCCGCTATCGTCGAAAAATTCTTTCACAGGTAAATTTTTCGTCAGCTTATACCGCGCTGCCCTCAAACCTGACAGTCAGGGAAAATCTCTTAGTCTTTTCCAGGCTCTATGGTATTAAGTCTGCCCGCGAAAAAATTGAATCCCTCCTGGAGCTTTTTGAAATAGAAGAGACAATTGACAGACTCACCGGCAGCCTATCTTCAGGGCAGTTGACCCGCTTGAACCTGTGCAAGGCCTTTTTGAACAACCCGGAAATCCTTTTCCTGGATGAGCCGACAGCAAGTCTTGATCCCGATATCGCAGCCAAGGTTCGGGAACGGTTGCTTGAACTGCAGCGGCAGCGGGGTCTCACCATGATTTATACCTCTCACAACATGCAGGAAGTTGAACAGATGTGTGACCGGGTAATTTTTCTGGCAAAGGGGAGCATCGTTATGCAGGGCTCTCCATCAGAGATTATTAAACAGTCGGAAAGTAGCTCACTGGAAGATCTTTTCATTGCTATAGCAAGGAACGGCCACCTGTATCAGACAGTTGCCAACCAGGGGGATGAACCATGTGGCTCAGAATAAGTGCCATTGTAATGCGGTATTTCTTCCTGCATCGACGCAGCGTCGCAAGAGTCATGGAAATTTTTTTCTGGCCGGTGATGAACCTTCTTGTCTGGGGATTTGTGACCCACTACCTGCAGGATCTGGCTTTACCCAAAGCAGTATTATTCCTGCTTGGCAGTGTCATCCTGTGGGATGTCCTCTATCGTTCACAGCAGGGGATTACTTTGGCAATAACAGAAGAATTCTGGGTAAAGAACATCATTAACATCTTTATCAGCCCGATTAGTGTCGGAGAGCTTTTGGCGGCAATCTCCATTGTCGGCATAATCAAGTCGATAGTCACTACTGTAGTTCTGGGTTTACTGGCTTTTTTCTTTTACAAGTTCAACCTGTTAAAGGTCGGACCGGGGTTAGTTCCATTTCTGGCTAACCTGCTCCTATTTGGCTGGGCCGTGGGGCTTTTTACCATGGCGCTTATATTTCGGTACGGTCGGGCTGCGGAGGCACTTATCTGGGGCGTACCCTTTTTTATTCAGCCGATTTCAGCTGTTTTTTATCCAGTATCGGTTTTGCCGGTTTGGCTGCAGAAAATTGCCTACCTTCTACCGTCAACCTATGTTTTTGAAGGTATGCGTCAGGTGCTTGCAACCGGTAAAATAGATATATCCACACTGGGTATTTCATTTGGGCTGAACCTGGTTTATCTTATACTCGGCTCTCTCTATTTCAGTTGGATGTTACGCAAGGTCCGGGAAATGGGATATCTGAGCAGATTCCATCTGGAGTGAGCTTTAATAACAGGTTTTAAGGTTTTTGAGTCGTCGAGGATTCATGGAAAAGCATATAAAGAGCATAAAAATTAATTTTCATTATTGAGGATAAAAATGCCGATATACGAGTTTTTTTGTAAGGACTGCAATACTATCTTCAATTTTTTTTCACGGCGCATCAATACAAACAAGGTGCCGGACTGCCCAAAATGCAGCAGAAAGATGAAGAAGCTTTTGTCATCTTTTGCCACCATCGGCAAGGCAAATGAGCCGGGTGAAGAAGATGTGCCGCCGGGTTTCGACCAGGCGAAAGTGGAGAAGGCCTTGGAAGATCTGGCCCAGGCAGCGGGAAAAATGAATGAAGAAGATCCAAAGTCAATGGCTCGGCTGATGCGCAGATTTACAGAAAAGACCGGCCTGGTTTTAAATGAGAATATGGAGAAAGCCTTATCACATCTTGAGGCAGGAGAGGATCCAAGCCATATTGAACAGGAAATGGGAGATATCTTCGAAGGGGAAGACAGTCTGCCGTTTGAATTCAGAAAATCTAGGAAAAGCACCAGGCTAAAACCTCCGGTGCATGATGATTCTCTCTACGAAATGGAATAGCTGATTCTAGCGGAAAGGGTGAGTAATTGAAAAAGATTGATAAAACAAAAGCGGAACTCTTCAAAGAACTCGAGGAGACCAAAAAACAGGTCCAGGAGCTAAATCTTTGCCAGGCGGAATTTGAGAAGGCCCGTGAAAACTATGAAAAGGTCCTTGATTCAACTCCGGATTCCATGCTTTTTGTTGATACGCAGACCAGAGTTGTTCTCGTCAATGCACAATTTGAAAAGGTTTTCGGTTATACCCAGGATGAGATTGTTGGAGAGAAACTCAATATCCTTGTTCCTGATCGTTACAGAAATAGTCACAGCAAAAAAGTAAGGAATTTTTTTGAGCATCCCAAGGTGCGCTCCATGGGATCACATATTGAGATCTACGCAAAAAAGAAGAACGGCGAAGAGTTTCCCGCAGATATCAGTTTAAGCCCAATGCAAACCGATGAGGAGCTTCTTGTTGCTGCGGCTGTCAGGGATATCACTGTCCGCAGGAAAGCAGAGGAAGAGGTTGAACTGAATTATTATATCCAAAAGGTGACAAACTCCATGCTCAAAATTTCATTGGAGCCATTGTCCCTGGAAGAACAGTTTGACCGTATTCTGGAACTTATCCTCAACGTACCCAAACTGTCTCTGCAATCGCGGGGCGCCATTTTTTTAAAGGATCCAGAGGCTGAGGTTCTTCATTTCAAGGCGCAGCAAGGTTTTACAGAAGAAGATCCATTGCCCTGTATTGAAATCCCCATTGGGCATTGCCTCTGCGGTAAGGCAGCCAAACTTGCAAAGTTTATGTACGCTGAAGATATGGATTCAATTCATGATATCCATGATGAGAACATGTTTCCACACGGCCACTACTGCGTACCTATTCTTTCTGGACAAAGCCTTTATGGCCTGCTCAATGTTTATCTCAAGAAGGGACATAAACGCAGTAGCCGGGAGGAAATTTTTCTAACATCGGTAGCGAGTACGCTTGCCACCATAATTGAACGGGACCGGACTGAACAGGAGAAAAAAGACCTGCAGCAACAACTGGCCCAAGCAGAAAAACTGGCGGCTCTCGGGCGTTTTACCGCCAATATCGCCCATGAAATACGTAATCCCCTGACATCTGTCGGGGGGTTTGCCAGAAGGCTGGACAAAGCCGTGCCAAAGGATACGAAAGAAAAGGATTATACCAAAATCATAATTGCCGAGGTGAGCAGGCTTGAAAAGATTTTGAAAAACATTCTGAGCTTTTCAAAGGAAACCCCTGTCAATTCCACAAATAATAATATCGCTGATACGATAGAACAAGTGATGCTGATGCATGAAGATTTATTAAAGGAAAAATCGATTGAAGTGCAAAAAAATCTCGCNGAAATTCCTAAATTTTCATTTGATAAGGATCTGCTCATAGAGGCCCTTGATAATATATTATTGAATGCGGTTGATTCCATGACCGGAGGTGGGACCTTGACAGTCATTACAGAGAAGGAAGAGGAACAGGGGAAGCCCAAAGTTCTGGTCAAAATCAGGGATAGCGGAGCCGGCATATCCGTAGACCGGCTGGAAGTGATTTTTGAACCATTTTATACGACAAAGTCGGCGGAAGGAACCGGTCTTGGGCTGTCGATCACCAAGAAAATCATGGAAGCCTTGAGCGGTAAGGTAAAAATTGAAAGTGAGGTTGGCAAAGGCACAACAATTATACTTTCTTTACCCTTCAACGAAGATAAAATTCAGGGATGATGTGTTTCATATTTCCAATGGAGACCTTTATTTGAAGTAGGCTTACCATTAGTCAACATTGTGGCAAGTAATATGGACTTTTCAGGAAGCAAATAGTTTATATTGCCAGCATTAAAAAGCTTGGCCTGATTCATACCACTTTATAAAGTCTGTATAACCAAGAATATATACATCTAAGGTACGAATTTTTTTTCCTACCTAACAAATAAGTACTAATAAAAATACTACATCCGTACGATTTCCTTTTTTATATTAAATGTTTAAATTTATAAATGAAATGTTTACATGAGAAATTACTTTTCAAGTTCAACCGGAAATAGTTTTTAATGAAGAAGTTTAAAGAACGCCGCATGAATGAGCGGTTCATTGTAAAGAACCGATCAACTGCACTGGTCTCGCCAACCACAAATCTGTCATATGCAGTTTTGGATATCAGTGATTCAGGACTTGCATTTAGTTATACTGGTTGGGAGAAATGGCCATCGAGAGGGATAAGGCTTGATATCCTTGATCGCGAGTTTTTTCTGGAGGATATTCCGGTTGAGGTAATTGAGGATGTTCGATTTGATGATGGATCAAGGAAGTTGCGCCGATGTGGTGTGAAATTTACTAGTTTGGAGAAGACACAACAGGCTATATTGAGGCAATATATTGCCAGTGTGGCGACCGATTAGATTAGAAAAGCTAAATCTATTCTTAGTTGTTCAATAATTCTAGGCAGGCATAAATTGATCCTGCCTTTTTTTGTTTCAAGACGTAAGCTGCCTGCCGATATGTCTGACAGTATCAAGTAAAAAAACTAAGCCATTCCTCCCTATGTTATTGGGGATTTTTTATCTGGCATATATCGCATTATCGACTTTCAATTGCTGCTATCATCGAAAGTCGCGAATCGTTCCTGAATAATAAAGATGTCCATCGGACATGTTGATTCAGACTATATGTCCGACAAAACTCAAGATGTTGGCAAGCTATGTTTAATATCCAACAATGAAAAAATACAGCAATTATATTCAAATTCCGGTTTACATAATTATATGTATTTTGCTTTTTTCATGTAGCGGAAATGAAGATAAAAAAATGGGGAATAAATTTTTTAAAGAAATTGAGTTTTTAGGCAGGAGTGATTGCTCTCATTCTCCAGCAATGGAGAAAAATCTGTTGTCTGCATTAGAAAACACTGGGCTGGAAGTTAAATATAAATACATTGATTTGGCATCGTTACCTACAAATGACTACAGGCGAGGATATGGCACACCCACAGTCCTAATAAATGGTGATGACTTGTTTGGAATGGCAAGGCCAATGCCGACAGTTGCTGTTCCCACCTGACGCTTTTACTCAGGTGGAGTTCCATCTTCTGANTTAATCGAGAAAGAATTATCCAAACCTAATTTATAGAACTGCTTTAACTGTAACTAGCTGTCCTACCCCTAGAACTTACTATTGCCAGTGCANACCNTAACTGGTAAATTTTCATTTCCGATTCAACATTGTGGCAAGATCGTTTGACTGTTGTTATTCCAGCTCAAATTGTTTTATCCTCGGATTTCCCTCCTTCAATTAAATTTCAGATTTTAAAGAAATTACCCGACAATCTGGGTGTTGTTTAGGTGCAGGAATGTATCACGGCATGAAAAGCATCAGCCTGCCAGGAGGAGAGACTGATGCCCAGAGACATTAAGATGATACGTGATTGGTGAATTTAATCAAAGGCCATTTCTGTCTTCCACTCTTTCCATACATTGCCAACCAGGCTGATTCCTGGCTTCAGGGTCATTTTGCCAGGTTTCCAGCCAGACGGCGTGGCTTCCTCGCCCTTTGTTTCCCGCACAAGCTGAAATGCCTGCACTTGCCGTATAGTTTCATTGACATTTCTCCCGACTGGCGGGGTCAGCACTTCGTACCCCTGGACAACGCCGTCTGGATCTATGATAAATCTGCCGCGTGTCTCAA
>JGI2160J19893_10000472_pt1 | contig 13531 bp, 12 predicted proteins | sample DeeMarSeWOR28_12_FD_19893 | JGI IMG/M metagenome (IMG submission 19893)
TGTTCCTTCCCGAAGGAGTAATCATTCCATAGCCGGTGATAACGATTCTGCGTTTGCGGGGAGAAGAGGGCATGTCAGAATATTTTCTTTTCTTCCTGTACGTTTGTGAGCCACTCCTTGATCAGATCGTCTCCATTGGCGTAGGCAGCAGCCTCTCCACATGACCCGCACGCTACATGAGTTCCGTCATCTGTTTTCCATGCTGCACTGCTGCACTTACTGCACTGATCAGGAAGGCTCTCAAGTATGTCCATGACACCCTGTGCAATAGACTGGGCCGTTACCAGGGAGGGCACTTCATCCATGTCCATACCGGGTTTTAATTCAGGCATGTCTTCACCAAAACGTATCTTCAGAAGCTGAATGGCCTTTTCCGTCAATTGGCCGTTTTCATCAATGGCTGTTCCCTCACCGAACATTTCTTCTATGTGCTCAAGAACAAAATGGCGCGCCATTTTTATTCCAAAAGCCTGCTCAAGCCTGTAATTGATATCGAGAAAATCCAGAGACTCTGCACCCAGATCATGTATCAACGATGATTCCGGTTTGATGTCGTTCTCATCGACTCTCAATGTTTCGACTATTGCTTTTTTTAACTCTTCAAAGACCTTTTCCTCTGTAATCAGGTTCTGACTCATGATGCCTCCTTCATGTTTTCTCTATAATTAACTCTCAGGTGAACATTGCTGCCCACTGTGTTATCCGGATGTTTGATCAAGAATACAGGACTCACTTTTTGCTCATAGGTCTGTACAGGGCGTTGCTTAATCCCCTGTCTACAACTATCGATTGGCCATGGATTCCTCTGCTCTCAGGGCTGCATAGAAAAGACACAGTATCAGCTATTTCAGCGGGCTCTACGAAAAGGTCTTCAGGGAGCATATCTATGTTTTCCCAGTACTGTCGCAATACTTTGAAGGAATCAGTTTTAACAATACCACCGCAGACAGCATTGACAGAGACCCCGTCATCCCTGAGACTTTCCGAGCAGTCCCGTACTACTGATTCCATGGCAGCCTTCATGCTGCCCAGGGGATAGGCTGGATTATAAAAACGGCTTCCCAGGCTCGAAACAAAGACAATGGAGCCCCGGCTTTCCTTTAACAAAGGTAATCCTTCCTGAATGCAGAATATATTACCAAGATAATTTGTCTCAACAAGCTGTTTCAGCTCCCTCTCAAAAAGCTTTTCAATTGGTTTGAAAGGCGCTCTGGCAGCATTGAGGATCAGAAAATCAAGACGGCCAAAATGCTTTTTAATGTCACCGAACAATGACTGAACAGAGTCCTTCTGAGAGATATCAGCCTGCACAAGAAGGGTCTTTCTTCCCTCCTGCTCTATATCGTCGCGCAGCTCTTCAGCCTGCTTCAGGGATGGTCCCGCATTCCGTCTGAAATTGATTACAATATCAGAGCCGTCGCGGGCAAGCCTCATGGCAATGGCTCTGCCGATTCCTCTGGAACTGCCGGTAATAAGCGACACTTTACCTGTTAAGGGATTCATGACCAGTCTATTTTATAAAAATGATGGTCTTAAGTAAACTGCAGCGTATCGTAATTTGGATTATATTACTTTGTGTTATATCCTGAACAGTTGCATTATCATTACTATATGGGTAGAATGAAAGAGGTTTTATGATGGCTGTTGCAGTGCAGGGAGCCATCATTTTTTTAATAGTGGCCTTGGTATAAAGAAATATTACGTAAAGCCGATACATATAGTAAGGATGATCATGGTATTACATATACATTTTAAAAACAACTGCCTATGAGACAGTTACTAACTGCAACGAGCATTCTCATTTTATCTGTCCTCCTGGCAGGCTGTTCTCTTCAAAATAAGCAGGCCATGAAAGGGAATGAATTGACTGCAGACATTCCTTCCGGGCAGGGCGCTTTGCCGGATGTTCATCCAACTCAAGAGGGGGAACTCCTGACAGGCAGCGGTGAGCTGGTGCCGGGCAGGCAGTTTACTGGCACATCATTAAATGAAGACGATTTCATTGCCCTTACCGGTGGGGTCAACCTGCAAAATGGCAAACATGAAGGACCTCTCAGGCAGGAAGACCGTATAGTTGAAGTAAGCAGTCAGGAACTCCTTGACTCAGCCCTTGAGTTCTGCAATGCATCCCAGGAGTTCTGGTCTGAGGGCCACCTGGACAAGGCCCTTGATGCTCTGGATGAGGCATATACCTGTGTGCTGAAAGTTGATGCTGTGAATGAACCCGAACTTATCCAGCAAAAAGAAGATCTCAGGATCACGATATCAAAAAGGATTCTGGAAATTTATGCATCACGGTATACTGCAGTGAATGGTAATCACAATGAAATCCCCCTGACAATGAATGAACATGTTGAGAAGCAGATCAAGCGGTTTCAGGGAAGGGAAAAAAAGTTTTTCCAGGAATCATACAGGCGCTCGGGCAAGTACAGGGAAAAGATTGTAACAGCATTGAAAGAGGCTGGCATGCCGGAGGAGTTGTCATGGCTTCCGCTTATTGAGAGCGGATTCAAGGTCAAGGCCCTGTCCCGGGCTCGTGCACTTGGGTTGTGGCAGTTCATCCCCTCGACGGGCTACAAGTTTGGCCTCAAAAGAAATACCTGGGTTGATGAGAGGCTTGATCCTGAAAAATCTACAGAAGCTGCCATATCCTATCTGAAAGAGCTCCACCAGATATTTGGTGACTGGACTACTGTTCTGGCAGGTTACAACTGCGGTGAAGGGCGGGTCCTGAATGTAATCAGGAAACAGAGAGTGAACTACCTCGACAATTTCTGGGACCTCTATGAGAAACTTCCCTTTGAGACGGCACAGTATGTTCCAAGATATCTGGCGACGCTGCATATCCTCAAAGACCCGGAAAAATATGGAATTGAGCTGCCAGAACCTGACAGCCCGGTTCGCTTTGAAACAATATCTATTGAAAAGCCGGTCAAAATTTCGGACATTGCGTCCAAACTCGAAGTTTCCCTGCAGGAGCTGAAAGAGCTGAATCCTGAACTGCGACGCTATTCGACTCCACCGAGCCAGTATACATTGCGGGTCCATGAAGGAATGGGCGAAACGCTTCTTGCAAGAATTGATACTATACCAAAGTGGGAGCCGCCACGAAGTGAATTTGTTTACCATCGTGTAAGAAGCGGGGAAACCCTTTCCGTGCTTGCCCTGAAATACCACACATCTGTCAGGGCAATCATGAGAATGAACAATATCAGGAAGAAGCATTTTATCAGAGCAGGACAAAAACTGAAAATTCCTGTTGGGAGAAAGTCAGTCCATACCCTCTATGCCTCTGCTGAAGCCATTCCTCAAGACGGGAAGTACCGTATCAAAAAAGGGGATTCACTCTGGCTTATTGCAAAAAGGTTCAATACCAACACAAAGAAGCTGAAAAGGATAAACAACCTGAAGACGACCCGTCTGCAGGTTGGTCAGGTTCTGAAAGTTTCGGAATAAACCACGCCTGCTGTAGCGGTCAGCCCTGAACAGCCTTCACAATTGTTCGTCCAATATAGTCCACTGTTTCCGGTGCAAGTTCCGGATAAATAGGGAGAGAGAGTACATCCTCTGCAGCAGCTTCTGCTTCGGGAAAACTGCCTTTGCCATAGCCAAGATAATCAAAGGCCTTTTGAAGGTGTAGCGGCATCGGGTAATACACGACAGAGGATATTGCGTGATCAGCAAGATCCTGTTGGATCTTATCCCTTAAGGGCGTTCTGATCGTATATTGATGGTAAACATGTTTTCTGTTTTCTATCTCCAGAGGGCACTGTACAACGCCGTTTAATATTGAAGTGTAGAGGCTGGCCAGATTGCGGCGTTTTGCAATATACTCATCAATATATTTAAATTTAATCCTCAAAATGGCAGCCTGTATTTCATCAAGCCTGCTGTTAAAGCCGATAAAATCATGAATGTAGGGCCCAACAGTACCATGATTGCGGAGAAGCTCTACCTTTTTACATAGTTCAGCATTATCGGAAATCATCATGCCGCCGTCACCATGGGCGCCCAGGTTTTTGCTGGGATAAAAACTGAAACAACTGGTATCGCCGAAACTGCCTATGGCAGCACCTCCATATTTTGCACCAAAGGACTGGGCGCAGTCTTCAACGACCCTGAGATTGTGTCGTCTGGCAATGGCCATAATCTCATCCATTTCCGCCGGCTGTCCAAAGAGGTGTACAATGAGGATCGCCTTTGTCCGCTCCGTTATTTTGTCTTCTATCTGATCGGGATCCATATTCAGGGTGTTCCTGTCAATATCAACAAATACAGGTTTTGCGTTTACGTACGTAATCGCTTCTGCAGTTGCAATAAAAGTGAAAGGCGTTGTTATTACTTCGTCTCCTGACGTGATATCAAGTGATTTCAGGCTGAGATGAAGCGCGTCCGTGCCTGATGCCAGTCCTACAGCACCGCTGACTCCATGGTATGCAGCAATTTCCTTTTCAAAAGAAGCAACATTTTCTCCAAGGACAAAGCGTCCACTGTCAAGAATAGTGCTGAAGGCGTTCTCAATCTCTTCCCGCAAAGGCATGTACTGTGCCTTGAGGTCAAGCATGGGAACATGTGTCATATGATGTGTGCTTTCAGTCATCCTCTTCCCTGTCCAATCTCAAGTCGTTCATTAACAAGTCCCGATATTTTTAATGCAACTTTCAACGCTTCCCTTCCCTCATGCCCCGATACGAGCGGCCTTGTGTTGTTCCTCACGCAATCGATAAAAGCAATGAGCTGTTCCTTGAGAGGCTCTTTCTCTTCCGGTTTTATGGTTTCCTTTTCAACCAGCCCGGCACGCTTTGTATGACAGGTTATTTCCTGACTCTGATAATCCAGATTTAAAAAAGCATTCTCCTGGAATACCTTTAACTGCCTGACTTTTCCTTCGGCAATTCTGCTTGTAACTGCTTCAGCTATGCACCCATTCTCAAATTCAATCCATGCATGAGCAACATCAATATTCTCTGTCAGTACCCGGGCCCCTGTTGCCCGCAGATCTGCAATATCAGAGTTTACAAGACTAAGTATTATATCTATGTCATGTATCATTAAGTCAAGAGTGACATCCACGTCTGTTCCTCTCCCCAAAAAAGGGGAGAGACGCTGAGATTCTATAAATTGAGGCTTCCTGACCTTTTCACTGATCATGGAGACCCCTGCATTGAACCGTTCAAGGTGGCCGACCTGAAGAACACAATTCCTTTTTTCGGCCTCTTCAATGAGTCTGTCTGCTTCTTCGATCGTTGTTGTCACAGGTTTTTCAACCAGTATGCCTTTACCGTGCCGGAGGAAATCCATGGCAATTGTATAATGAAAGGTCGTCGGAGCGGCAATGCTTACGGCGTCCACTGAATCCATGATTTCATGGTAATTATCAAGGACGGCGCAGTTATATTTCTGTCCTACTTCCTGTNCCCTTGCAGCATCTGAATCAACGATAGCAGTGAGATTGACACCTTCAATTGCTGAAAAAATGCGCGCATGATGAATGCCAATTGATCCAACTCCGATAACTGCCACATTAATCATAGGGTTATATGGTCCGCACTTTTACTGTCGATACCGATTATTGCAATACCATTGCTGTCGGCTTCCTGAATAAAGGCATCCCTGTCCACAATGATACATTTTTCCGCCTCTATGGCCAGCACCCGGGCTGACGTTTTGATCATCGAATGGAGGGTGTTTGTGCCGACAACGGGGACATCAAAACGCATGTCCTGCTGCGGCTTGCTCACCTTGACAACAACGGCCCCTTTGACTGCAAGACGTCCCCCACGCATGACTGCTTCATCAGTTCCCTCAATTGCCTCGATTGCCATAACCGCAAGGTCTTTTACAACGACGGTTTGCCCTATATCAAGCTCTCCCATCTTCTTGGCAATATTCCACCCAAAACCAATGTCCTGCATTTCCTCCTTCGTGGGCCTGTTCCTGGTCATCACGCCTTCAGGAGCCATAAGGTCTCCGGTGAAGGCGGTAGTTTCATGGATGGTTATACCGTTTTTTTCTATCTCGCTGACAATGGCCTTGAGAATTGTATCATCAGCACGGTCCTTAATTGAAAAGAGCAGTTTGGCCATTTTCATATCAGGGATAAGGCTCAACTTGTTTTGATAGAGGATACTCTTCGGCACTTTGCCGGCCATGACAGCGTCCCGTACATCGTTCTTCTGCATCAGGGATATAAGACTGCCCAGTTTACTGACTTTGGAGATATGGAAACTGTCCACATGGGGTTTGAGCGATGTATCACCAGGAGGCTGCAATGAGATACCGACAACCCTGTAGCCCATTTTCTTTGCTTCCGATGCAATCGCTAATGGCAGACCGCCCATGCCTGCAATGATCCCGAGGGTCTTTGATCCATTTGACAGGGGGTATGCCTTCAGCGGCATATGCCTCTTTTGTTCTCCTCTATGAAATCAATGAGATTACGTACTTCCTCTGAAAGATTCCCTTCCTGCCTGAGCAGGGCTATTGCTTCTTTTACTGTCAATTTACTTCGGAAGAGCAGTTTGTAGGCCTGTTTCAGACTGCGGACCTGAGAGTCGCTGAAGTTCTGCCGTTTGAGGCCAATGGCGTTCAAACCATAGAGTTTTGCCCGGTCCCCGGAAGCTGTCGTGTAGGGAGGGATATCTTTCGTAATGGCGCTGAAGCCTCCGATCATTGAATAGGCCCCGATCCGTGAGAACTGATGGACTGCAACGAGTCCTCCAAGGAAGCAGTAATCATCCACGGTAACATGGCCGCCGAGAGTGGATGCGTTGGCCATGATTACGTTATTGCCTACCTTACAGTCATGAGCGATATGGACATAGGCCATGAAGAAATTGTCATCGCCTATGCTCGTTATCTTGTCTCCGCTTACAGATGCACGGTGAATCGTGCTGTATTCCCGTATGACATTGTTATTCCCTATCTTTACCTTGGTCTTCTCGCCCTTATAGCGGATGTCCTGCGGAGGCAGACCGATTGATGTAAAGGGGTAGACCGTGCAGTCTTTCCCTATTTCCGTATGCTCTATCACAACATTTGAGGTGAACTTTGTATTTTTACCGATCTTTACTTTTTTCCCGACTATGCAGAAGGGCCCGATCTCCGCGCCGTCGGCAATTTTTGCGTCTGGCTCAACTATTGCTGTCGGATGTATTTTTGGTTTCGCCATCTTACAGTTCCTCTTCCGAGACCATAGCAGTGAATTCCGCTTCTGATACCACGTTGTCATCAACAAAGGCCTTGCCGGCGAACTTCCACACAGCGTTCCTGTGCTGAACGATAGTCACATCAAATCGAATCTGATCACCGGGTACAACAGGTTTCCTGAATTTAACCTTATCAATAGCCATAAAATAGACTGTGTTGCCTTCTGCTCCGGATCGCTTGGCCAGTATACCGGCAACCTGTGCCATTGCCTCTACAATGAGAACACCTGGCATAATTGGAAACTCAGGGAAGTGTCCCTGGAAGAACTGTTCATTAATTGTTACATTTTTGATTCCCACCGCCCGCACCTCTGGTTCAAGTTCGATGACCTTGTCAACTAAAAGAAAGGGGAACCGGTGCGGCAGTATATTTTTTATTTCCCTGCTATCTATCATCTGAGTTCTCCTCCTTCGAGACCAGTTTTTCAAGTTTCTGGACTTTTTTCGCTAATTCCGGCAGCCGGGTGAACGTTCTGTTTACACGGAGAGATGTATGATGGGGGAGGGCAGGGCTTCCGGAATATATCTGTCCTTCAGATAAATTACTGATCACGCCGGCCTGGGCAGCTACCATCACATTCTTTCCTATCTTTATATGGTCTTTAATACCGACCTGGCCCCCGAGAATGGTCCCGTCCCCTATCTCTACGCTGCCGCTGATTCCAACCTGAGCAACTATTATACAATTTTTGCCGATTTTGACATTATGGGCTATCTGAACGAGGTTGTCTATCTTGGTACCGCTGCCCACAACAGTATTTCCCGTTGTGGCCCTGTCAATTATTACATTTGCCCCAATTTCAACATTATCTTCAATAATCACTCCTCCCACCTGGGGGATCTTGTAGTGTATCCCTTTCTCCTGGACATATCCAAAGCCGTCGGCGCCAATTACTGCGCCTGCATGGATAATGACACCCTTGCCAATCCGTACCCCTTCCCTGACGGTAACATTCGGATATATAAAGGTGTTATCCCCGATAGTGGTGTCCTCTCCTACAAAGACCCCGGGGAATATGGTTACCCCGTCGCCTATCACTACATTGCTGCTGATATATGCCGCTGGATAGACGGTTACATCCTTCCCGGTCTGTACCCCGCTGCATATAACTGCCTGTTCACTCACGCCACCGGGCTGCAGGGATTTTTTGTGAAACACCTCAAGAGCCTTTGCAAAGGCATATTGTGGATTCTCAACAATGACCATGTTTAATGATATGTTCTCTATTTTGTCATGAACAAAAACAGCCGATGCCTGAAGTCCATCAAGGGCAGAGACGTTCTTTTTATCAGCAAGGTACGTTATGTCTCCCTGTCCGGCTTCCTGAATACCGGCCACACCGGTAATGTCCGTCTCAGGATCACCGGCTATCCTTCCGTCAACTATATCTGCGAGTGCTNTCAGTTTCATTACTGGAAATAGCACTGAAATAAAAAGGGATATTCTATTTCNGTGCTTGCGGTAAATTGCGCAGAGACCTGAATGACCTCTATTTCATACTGTTNAACTTCTTGATTAATTTATCTGTTATGTCAGTCTCAGGTACAATGAACAGAATTCCGCTCTGGGCTTTTTCAAATATCACGGTAAAACCTTCATCTTTTCCCATCTGGGCAACAACTTCACGGAGCTCATTTATTATACTTTCCATGAAATCCGATTGTTTCTTCTGGACTTCGCTCTGGGAGTCCTTAATCATTCTCTGATAGTCTCTCATGAGGGTTTCACGCTGTTCCCTTTTATCCTTGATTGCGTCGGGATTGAGTATTGATGACTGTTTTGCGATTTCCTCGTCCAGTGCTTTGAGTTCGTCTCCCTTTTTGTTGATCTCAGTCTGTCTGGACTTTACCATTTCCTCTAAGAGACCGACGGCTTTTTTGCCCTTCTCCGATTCGTTCAGGGCCTTGTTCATGTCTACGTATCCAATCTTCATTTCTGCAGCCTGTACAGAAACTGCAAAGGCTACTGTCATTACCATTGCGATTATTATCTTCTTCATAATCCCTCCTGTTTTATTATTTTCATAGCAGAAATCTTAAGATTCTGATTGTCTTTCTGTTAGAATACGCTGCCCATTGAGAATTCAATTTTATTGTCACTCTCGCCTATCTTGGGATCAAGGTTGAAGCCCCATTCAAGCCGTAAGGGACCGAAGGGCGAAGTCCACCTGAACCCAAAGCCTGTGGTTTTGCGCATACCGTTAAATCCGATATCTTCGTCATCATTAAAGGCTGCTCCGTAGTCATAAAATACCACGCCTTTCAGCCGAATGTCTTTTATGAGTGGGACAATATACTCAACATTAAATATCAATTCCTTGTTGCCTCCAATTACCTCCCCAAACTCATTTCTTGGTCCGCCTTCTCCGAAACCAAGTCCCCGCACCGTATTAATGCCGCCTACGTAAAATCGTTCATAGAGGGGCAGATCGTTGTCACCAAATCCATTTGCGTATCCAACCCTTGCACGGGCGCTGAATACGGTCTCCCATAGAAAGGGGAAATACCAGCCGGAATCAGCAAGTACTTTGTAGTACTTATTGTCGCCACCAAGACCGGCTACGGTACCCTGCAGGGAGTAGCGTGAACCGGTCGTGGGATCCAGAAAGTTATCGCGCGTATCGCGCCATATGGAGGGGCTGATACTGCTTGTGACTTTCTTGCCAATCTGGTCTTTTATGAGGGAGGATGCTGTGACAGCGACATCGGTGATTTCAACCTCCTCAAGGTTGTATGTGATATTGGCCCCCACATACTCTGAGAGTTCCTTGCCAAAACCGATTGATCCGCCTGTTGCCTTTTTATTATAGTCAGGAAATTCAAGTGATTCATTATACAGGCTTATGGAGGCTGAAACAGGTTTGTCCATAAACCAGGGATCGCGCAGGGAGATGTTATAATTGGTTCGTCTGGAGCTCAGGTCAGCCCTGAACTTCAGATATAATCCCCTGCCGAAAAGGTTGGTCTGAGTAATTTCTCCCATGACCATAAACTTGTCGATTGAACTGTACCCGCCGCCGATACTGAGCATGCCTGTGAGTTTTTCCTCAACACCGACGTTGATGTCAATGATATCCTCCTCCGCCCTCGGCATGGGGGTTACATCAACAGTCTCAAAGTAGTTGAGGTTGTTGATCCTCTGATAGCTTCTTTTCAGAAGTTTTTTGTTAAAGGTGTCACCTTCATCAAGGCGCATTTCCCGTCTGATGACCTTATCACGGGTCTTTGTATTTCCAGATATATCGATGCGACCGATATGGAATATTCCTCCTTCAGTAATGGAGAGTGTAATATTTGCCAGCTGCTCTTCTGCATTGAGCGTGACCATTGGGTTGACATCTGCCCTGGCATAGCCTTTTTCCATGTAGAGATCAATAATATTATCAATTCCTTTTCTCAAAGCCGACCTGTCGAATACCTTGCCGGTAGACAGCTCTATCTGCTCTGACAGTTTTTCTGTCATAAATATTGTGTTTCCTTCTATACCAAAATCACCGACACTGAACTGTTTGCCTTCGGATACAGTAATTGTAACGGACAGGTTTTTCCTGTTATTGCTGAGAGACAACTCAGGTTCTGAAACGGCAGACTGAATGTACCCGTTGTTGTGATAGAGTTCCTTGATTCTCTCAAGGTCTGCCTTGATCTCTTCTTTTTTATAAAAACCGCTCCCTGTTATGAAGGAGAAGAACCACCGCTTCTTCGTCTTCATGGCTTTTTTTATCTGTCTGTCTGAAAGGGCCCTGTTGCCCTCAATGGTAATTTTCTTGATAACCACCTTGGGGCCTTCTTCAATCTGGAAGGTTAATGCAATTGCGTCATCTGAAATTTCTCTGACAACGGGAACAACACTTGCCAGCCAGTATCCCTCAGCCTGATAGTATGCGATGATTTTCTGTGCGTTGTCTGTTATAAGCGCCTGATTCGCAATAGCTCCGGAGGTGATGGTAATCTTCTCTTTTATGTCATCGGTTTTCAGTTTTTTATTACCCTGAAAATCAAGGCTGATAATGGTGGGCTTTTCGATGAATATGTATATGAGTTTTACTCCACCCTCAAAGGAATCTATCTCAACACGTACATCATCAAAGTAACCGATGCTGTAGAGCATTTTGATGTCTTCCTGCACCGTATTCTTTGAGAAGGGTTCTCCTTCCCTGCTCTGCATCCGGGCAAGGACAGTCTCATTGCTGATTTTTCTGTTTCCCTGCAGTTCTATCTGTGTAACAAGGGGCGAAGTATCTGCCCCGGCAGAGGATGGGGTAATAAAGAAACACAACAGGAGAAGCGTAATAAATAAGGAATGAGTGTATGCTGTCCCTATACTACTTTTATATTGAAAGCGTAAAATATCCCGAAACACGGATGTCTCCCTGAGAAAATTAAGAGGTAGTATAGCACCAAAAGACTTTAAAATCCATAAGTTCATGTGGCGGGATGTTGCCGGTTTTGGAGGTGAAAGTATGGTAAAATACAAACTTTGAAAAAGGGTGTAACTATGTCTGTTCATGTGGAGGAGTTCTTTGGAAGAAAAATACAACCCACCGGGTATTGAAAAAAAATGGCAGGATTTCTGGGAGAGTGAAAATCTGTTTTCAGTAACGGAGGAAAGTCATCTGCCCAAGTTCTACTGTCTCGAGATGTTTCCCTACCCATCGGGAAAGATTCATATGGGTCATGTACGCAATTACGTTATTGGCGATGTCATAGCCCGCTACAAAAAAATGAATGGATTTAATGTGCTCCACCCCATGGGTTGGGATGCCTTTGGCATGCCGGCGGAAAATGCAGCCATCAAGCATAATCTCCATCCCTCAAAGTGGACCTATGACAATATGGAATATATGAAACAGCAGTTGAGAAAGATCGGGCTTGGGTATGACTGGTCGAGGGAAGTTGCGACCTGCGATCCTGCATATTACCGCTGGAACCAGTGGTTTTTTCTGAAGATGCTCGAAAGGGGACTTGCATATAAAAAGGCATCAGCTGTCAACTGGTGCACTTCCTGTGAAACAGTGCTGGCAAATGAACAGGTCATTGATGACGGATGCTGGCGATGTGATACAAAGGTGGTGCAGAAGGAACTGGAACAGTGGTTCTTCAGGATTACCGATTATGCAGAAGAGCTGCTCAGGGATGCTGACACACTGAAGGAATGGCCTGAGAAAGTCGTTACAATGCAGAAAAACTGGATCGGCAGGAGCGAGGGTGTGGAAGTGGATTTCCCGATAGTTGACACCGATAAAGCACTAAGGATATTTACAACCCGTCAGGATACTCTCTATGGTGCTACCTTTATGAGCATTGCACAGAAGCACCCTCTTGTATCTCAACTTGGAATGGATAAGCAGACCATGGATGCCGTCAGGAATCTTTCTGACGACCCTGAAGAGAAAGAAGGTGCCTTTTCCGGTTACTATGCTGAAAATCCTTTGACTGGGGACAGGATTCCCATATATGTCGCAAACTTTGTTCTCATGGAATATGGGACAGGGGCGGTTATGGCAGTGCCTGCCCATGACCAGAGAGATTTTGAATTTGCAAAGAAATACAACTTGCCAGTTAAGGTTGTCATTCAGGGCACAGGGCACAGGGCGGAGAGCACAGAGGATTTAACCGAGGCCTTTGAAGAATATGGCTTTCTGGTGAACTCCGGACAATTTTCCGGCCTGTCCAGTTCTGATGCGAGGATGAAGATAGCTGATTATATTGAAGAGAGAATGCTGGGCAAAAGAGTGGTGAATTACAAACTCAGAGACTGGGGTATATCAAGGCAGCGTTACTGGGGCACTCCCATTCCAGTTGTTTATTGTGAAAAGTGCGGCGTCGTGCCCGTCCCTGAAAAGGACCTCCCTGTCATACTCCCTGAGAATGCAGTGCTCACAGGGGCAGGGGATTCCCCCCTGGCTGAGTTAAAGGAATTTGTACAGGTTGCCTGTCCCGCCTGCGGCAGTGATGCACGGAGAGATACTGACACGATGGACACTTTTGTAGATTCATCGTGGTATTTTTTGAGGTACTGCTCTCCCAGGAGTAATGACAGGCCCGTTGAACCGGAGGCTGTCAATTACTGGATGCCGGTGGATCAGTATATTGGCGGTATTGAGCATGCAGTGCTTCATCTGCTCTATTCCCGTTTTTTCACCAAGGTGATCAGGGATTTAGGACTTGTCAGTGCAGATGAACCGTTCCAGAGACTGCTTACTCAGGGGATGGTAATCAAAGATGGTGCAAAGATGTCCAAATCCAAGGGAAATGTAGTTGATCCTGATTTTCTTGTCAATAAGTACGGCACTGATACAGTAAGGGTATTCTGCATGTTT
>JGI2160J19893_10000475_pt1 | contig 13499 bp, 9 predicted proteins | sample DeeMarSeWOR28_12_FD_19893 | JGI IMG/M metagenome (IMG submission 19893)
GGTCTCGAACCAGTCGGCGATCTCGTTGAAGCCCTCCTGGCGGGCATCTTTGGCCATGCCCGGGTACATGTCGGTGTACTCGTGGGTCTCACCGGCAATGGCGGTCTTGAGATTGTCTCCGGTCGGGCCAAACGGAAGGCCGGTGGCCGGGTCCCCGCACTGCTCGAGGTACTCGAGGTGCCCATGGGCATGCCCGGTCTCGCCTTCGGCGGTGGAGCGAAACACGGTGGCCACATCGTTATAACCCTCGACATCGGCCTTGGAGGCGAAGTACAGGTAACGGCGGTTGGCCTGGGACTCGCCCGCGAAGGCGTCCTTCAGATGCTGCTCGGTCTTGCTGCCTTTGAGTTTCATGGAAAAAGTCTCCTTACTCGTATGTCTGGGTGCTTGGTGGGAACAGACCTAAAAAACCAGCTTACACTGATTTAGACTAATTCTAATATATAAATGGACCGGAGGTCAATACTGGTGGGTATGCAGCACGGTCGCTTTGATAGGCATCAAAAAGCACGCCCTAACCGGCTATCCGACATGCTGACCGTCAGTCGAGCAGCGACTTGGAAACGCCTTGGGGCACATCTGCCGAGGCCCCGGCATTTCCAGAGAAAAGGCCGCTTGGCTGAATCTCCTGTGTTGGGCCTGCAGGCACGGATGGGTTTGGCGTCGACACATTCCTAAACTACTATGTGGAAAGCCCCGGGCGAACCAGTGGTTGCCACGCAATCCTCGCCCGAAATCAACGTTTTCTCACCCGCAGCTACCGAAACACTCAAGAATGGCAACTCCGAGCACGGCAAGCAATTTGAGCGGTTTGGCCCTGCGCCTCGTGCGCGACAAGCTGCTCAGCACGACAGATGCTGAGCGCCTGCAGGCGCAGTCTGTTACCAACAAAACCTCGTTCGTTACCCAGCTAGTCGAGAGCAAGAAACTCGATGGTGCCACGGTGGCGCGGATCGCTTCGGAGGAATTCGGGGTACCGCTGTTCCAGATCGGCTCCCTGGACATCGAGGGTGCACCGGTCAAGTTGGTGGAAGAAAAGATTCTTCGCCGTCACCGCGTGCTACCGATCTTCAAGCGCGGNAAACGACTGTATGTTGCCATCGGCGATCCGACCAATCTAGCTGCTCTGGACGAGATCAAGTTCCACACCGGGTTGATCACGGAACCCATCCTTGTCGAAGAAGATAAGCTTGCGACGGTGCTCGAGAAGGGCATCGAGGCGCACGATACAAGTTTCCAGAATCTGTCAGAGGACGGCGCCCTAGACGGTCTCGATAATCTGGAGATCGTGGCGGATGTTGATGACGCCGGTGGCGCCGGGGGCGAGGAAGGTGTCAACGAAGCCCCGATCGTCAGGTTTGTGAACAAGGTATTAATGGACGCCATCAACCGTGGCGCCTCGGATATTCACGTTGAGCCATACGAGAAGACCTACCGGGTACGTTATCGCGAAGACGGTGTACTGCACGAAGTTGCGGCCCCTCCGCTCGCGCTGGCGCCTCGCATCTCCGCGCGCCTGAAGATCCTTGCCCGTCTCGATATCGCCGAGCGGCGCGTTCCTCAAGATGGCCGCATCAAGATGAAGATATCCAAGAATCGGGCCATCGATTTCCGCGTCAGCACACTGCCGACGCTGTGGGGCGAAAAGATCGTGCTGCGTATTCTCGATCCGACCTCGGCGATGCTTGGCGTTGAGAAGCTCGGTTTCGAGCCGGAACAGAAGGCTGCGTTTGAGGAAGCGATTTCCCGCCCCCAAGGCATGGTACTTGTTACTGGGCCGACCGGTAGCGGCAAGACCGTCACGCTGTATACCGCGCTCAACATGCTTAACCTGCCGGAGAACAATATCTCGACCGCCGAAGATCCGGTGGAAATCAATCTTGGCGGAATCAACCAGGTAAACATCAACGAAAAAACCGGACTGACGTTTGCTGCGGCGTTGCGCGCCTTTCTGCGCCAGGACCCGGATATCGTCATGGTCGGCGAAATTCGTGATCTGGAAACTGCCGAAATCTCGATCAAGGCTGCCCAGACTGGTCATTTGGTGCTATCGACTCTCCATACCAACGACGCGCCCGCGACGCTGACGCGACTCGTGAATATGGGCGTAGCGCCCTTTAACATTGCTTCTTCGGTACACCTCATCATTGCGCAGCGTCTCGGCCGGCGCCTCTGCAATACCTGCAAGCGGCCGCTCGACATTCCGAAACAGGCGCTCCTTCGAGCGGGCTTCAAGGAACCAGACATTGCGGGCGGGATCACTGTTTACGGAGCGGTCGGGTGCGACGCCTGTAGCAATGGCTACAAGGGCCGTGTCGGTATCTACCAGGTAATGCCCGTCAGTGAGGCGATCGGCGAGATCATCATGCGCGGGGGCAATCAGCTGGATATTGAAAAGCAGGCGCAAAAAGAGGGCGTGCTTGATCTGCGTCAATCGGGGCTCAAGAAAGTCAGGGAAGGCGTCACCTCGCTCGAAGAAGTCGAAAACGTCACCAATCAATAACCGGTACGGAACTCATGGCGCAACAAGCAGCGGTCAGAAAACCCAAAACCACGATCTTCACCTACGAAGGTGTCGACAAGCAGGGACGCAAGGTAAAGGGTGAAATCGAGGGCGCGAATGTGGCCTCGGTCAACGTTTCCTTGCGCCGCCAGGGAATTAACCCGCAGCGCGTTGCGCGGCGCCGCGGCGAGTTATTCAAGTTCAAGAAGCCAATTAAGCCAAAGGACATCGCAATTTTCACTCGTCAGCTCGCGACCATGATGCAAGCCGGCATCCCGGTGGCGCAATCCTTCGACATCGTTGGAAGGGGGCATGAGAATCCAAGCGTTCAGGAACTCATTCTGTCGATCAAGCAGGACGTCGAATCCGGCACTAATTTGACTGCTGCGCTCTCCAAACACCCGCTCTACTTCGACCGACTCTATTGCAATCTCGTTCAAGCTGGTGAGCAGGCCGGCATCCTGGACAACATTCTCGACAAGCTGGCGATCTACAAGGAAAAGATCGAGGCCATCAAGGGTAAGATCAAGTCAGCACTCTTCTACCCGACGGCGGTCATTGTGGTTGCCTTCATCATCACCGCCGTGTTGCTGGTATTTGTGATTCCCCAGTTCGAGAGCTTGTTTCAGGGTTTCGGCGCCGATCTCCCCGCGCTCACCAAAATGGTGATCGACCTGTCGCGCGCTTTCACAGAATGGTGGTATGTCATCATTGGAGGCATCATNGGCACGGTGGTCTCCGCCACCTATTTCTACAAGCGTTCGGAAAAGGCCCAGCACACCATGGATCGGACGCTGCTCAAGGTNCCGGTCATCGGTGANATCATCAAAAAGGCAACNATCGCGCGCTTCGCCCGTACGCTTTCCACCATGTTTGCCGCCGGCGTCCCCCTGGTGGAAGCACTGGATTCTGTGGCCGGTGCCTCCGGTAACCGNGTCTACTACGAGGGCACGCTCGCCATTCGCTCGGACGTAAGCACTGGCATGCAACTGCAGGCCGCCATGAACAGTACCGGACTGTTTCCGAATATGGTCATACAGATGGTTGCCATCGGCGAGGAGTCGGGTGAACTCGATACCATGCTCGGGAAGGTGGCGGACTTCTACGAACGCGAAGTTGATGACGCCGTCGCTGGCCTCTCGAGTCTGCTCGAGCCGATTATCATGGTGTTTCTTGGCGTGGTCATCGGCGGCCTGGTTGTCGCCATGTATCTGCCGATCTTCAAGATGGCCGCTACTGTCTAGCTCTTGACCGCCCGAGTGCGACCTGCCCACTCCGGGGTGGAACGATGACGTCAATTCAGGCGGTCATGCTGCACTACCCCCTGGTGCTGCCGCTAGCTGCCGGTTTGCTTGGGCTGATTGTCGGCAGCTTCCTGAACGTCGTGATCCTGCGCTTGCCCGTGATGCTGGAGCGCAAGTGGCGTCGCCAATGTGCCGAGATGATCGGTGCACCCTTGGAGAGTAGGGAGACAGAGCGCTTTGATCTTGTCCTCCCGCGCTCGCGCTGCCCGCATTGCGGACACCAGATCAAGGCCCTCGAAAACATTCCAGTAGTCAGCTTTCTGTGGCTGGGCGGCAAATGCCGGGAATGCGGGAAGGCGATTTCCTGGCGCTACCCGGCGGTAGAACTGGCTTCGGCCCTGGCATCCGCGATCGTCGCCTGGCAGTTTGGATGGCAATGGCAAACCGTCGCGGCGCTCGGATTCACCTGGACCTTGATCACGCTCACCGTCATCGACTATGACCACCACTTGTTGCCGGACGACATTACACTACCGCTGCTCTGGGCGGGGCTGCTCATCAACCTGCTCGTACCAATCGCATCGGCGTCGAGCGCCATCATTGGAGCCGCCGCAGGCTATCTCTCGCTCTGGTTGTATTTCATGTTTTCAAGTGGCTCACCGGTAAGGAAGGCATGGGCTACGGCGACTTCAAGCTTTTTGCAGCCTTCGGAGCCTGGCTCGGCTGGCAACAACTGCCCTTCGTGATTCTGTTCGCTTCATTCTCCGGTGCCCTGGTAGGAATCGCTGCGATCATCGCACTCGGCCGGGACCGGCGTCTGCCGATTCCGTTCGGGCCTTTCCTGTGCGTGGCGGGATGGGTGGCCCTACTGTGGGGGGAACAGATTACGCGCGCCTACCTGCAATTCGCGCGCCTCGGCTGAGTGCCGTGCTGCGCATCGGACTTACCGGGGGAATCGGCAGCGGCAAGTCAACGATTGCCACCATGTTCGCGCGCCACGGCGCCCCGGTCATCGACACCGACGTCATTGCCAGGGAACTGGTTGAACCTGGCCTACCCGCCCTGAGAGAAATCGTAAATCACTTCGGATCAGACGTCTTGGATACGTCCGGACGCCTCGATCGAAGTCGCCTTCGTGATCTGATCTTTACCGATACCAAAGAACGAAGNGCCCTCGAGTCGATTCTCCACCCNAAAATACGGGCCATCGTCAGCGAGCGAATGGTGGCGCTCAACGCGCCCTATTGCATCGTAGTCNTTCCGCTACTCTTTGAAACCGGNTCAATGAAGACAATGGTGGATCGCGTACTTGTCGTCGACTGCCCGGAGGAACAACAAATCGCAAGNGTTGCCGCCCGCGATCATCTGAGCGAGGCCCGAATCCGCACCATTCTGCAGGCCCAGGTCACGAGGAACGAGCGACTTGCACATGCTGACGATGTGATTGTTAATGANCGTGATATCGCGGCGCTGGAAGCCGACATCGCCAAACTGCACGATCGCTATCTTGCCTTGGCAGCGCAATCCGAANGGTAACGGCGCGCCTTAGGAACGGTAGTCTGCNTTGATACTGACGTACTCGTGCGAAAGATCACTGGTCCAAACCGTGGCCTCGGCTGGGCCCGCATTAAGGCCGATCGTGACGCGGATTTCCGGTGACTTCATGACGGCTTGGCCCTGTGCCTCGGTGTAATCGGGCGCGAGCGCGCCATTGCGCACGACACAAACATTGTCGAGATGAATTGTCACGCGTTCGGCATCCAACCGCACGATCGGTGCGCGGCCAACCGCTGCAAGAATACGTCCCCAATTCGGGTCACTGGCAAAAAACGCGGTCTTTACGAGCGGCGAGTGAGCCACCGTGTAGGCAATCGCCAACGCGTCTCCTTCATTTTCTGCGCCAACCACGTGAATCGTGATGAACTTGGTGGCCCCTTCCGCATCACGCACAATCGCCTGTGCCAATTCCTGGAATGTCTGAGTGACCGCGCCGAGCAGTAGATCATAGTCGCTACCCTGCGGGGCACCAATCAATGGCGCGCCAGATAGGCCAGTTGCCACGAGCACACAACTGTCGTTCGTGGACGTGTCGCCATCGACAGTGATGCGATTGAATGACTGGCTAACCGCTGCGTGCACGCACGCCTGCAGTGCCTCGCGCGATACGGTCGCGTCGGTCGCGACAAAGGCCAGCATGGTAGCCATGTCCGGACGAATCATGCCGGCACCCTTCGCAATACCCGTCACGGTTACCTGCCGCCCGCCTAGGGAAATACGTCGTGAGCTTCCCTTGGGCACGGTATCGGTGGTCATGATCCCGTGCGCTGCGTCCGGCCATCCGGTATCGGAAAGTGCCGCAAGCGCCCCGGCCAGGCCATGAACCACGCGCGCAACGGGAAGTCGCTCGCCAATTACCCCGGTTGAGAATGGCAGAATTTCATCTGGCAAGCAGCCGATTTGCTTCGCCAATGCCGCGCAACAATCTTCGGCATCCGCGATGCCGGGCGCGCCGGTGCCGGCATTCGCAAAACCGGTATTGATGAGCAGCGCGCGGGGCGTTTGCCGGCTGAGATGCCTCTTGGCAACTGTGACGGGCGCCGCGCAAAAGCGATTCTGGGTGAAGGTCGCCACGCATTGAGCCCCGCTGGGGCATTCAATAACGACCAGATCGCGGCGATTGGGTTTGCGTATCGCAGCGGCGGTCGTTCCCAGGCGCACACCTGGGACGGGATGCAACAGCGGCAGACCGGTTAGACCGACAGGCATGCGCAACGCTCGCTGGTTCTGGTATCGGACTGCGATTCTAGCCAGAAAACACCAGACCCGTACGGATTAGCCTAGCTTCCCGTGGCAGTGCTTGTACTTCTTTCCCGATCCGCACGGACAGGGTTGATTGCGGCCGATCTTAGGCTGCTCGCGCACAATCGTCTGAACGGCGGCAGTCTCTGGTTCCGCCGCTTCGGGCTCCCCTGCGCTCACGGATGGATGCAAGAAGTGCATTTCCTGCGGCGCGTGCTGCTTCTCCTCTAGGGCGGCTACATCGGACTCGGCCCGCACCTCCACCCGCGCGAGCAGTCCTATCACCTCCTGTTTGATTCGGCCAAGCATACCCGAGAACAACTCGAAGGCCTCCCGCTTGTACTCCTCCTTTGGATTCTTCTGGGCATAGCCGCGCAAATGAATACCCTGACGGAGATAGTCCATCGCTGCCAGATGGTCCTTCCACGCGGTATCCAGAATCTGCAACATCACCACTTTTTCAAGATGGCGCATCACCGGCACACCGACCGCCTCAGCCTTTTGCTGGTGCTGCGTGTCGGCTTCTGCGATCAATCGCTCCCGCAGGGTTTCCTCGTGCAAACCGGGTTCCGCCTTTAGCCAATCGCTCAGCGGACATTGAAGGCCACAGTCGCGGGCGAGCGCTTCTTCGAGCCCCTTGATGTCCCATTGTTCCTCGAGACTGTCCGGCGGGATGTACTGACCAACCAGTACGCTCAGCACGTCCCGGCGAATCGCCGCGACGCTGTCGGAAATATCCTCAACTTCCATGAGACGATTGCGCTGCTCGTAAATCACCTTGCGCTGGTCGTTGGCGACATCGTCATACTCGAGCAATTGCTTACGAATGTCGAAGTTACGTCCCTCAACTTTGCGTTGGGCGTTTTCGATGGCGCGCGTCACCCATGGGTGCTCAATGGCCTCACCCTCCTGCATTCCAAGCCGCTGCATGAGTCCCGCAAGCCGTTCGCTCCCGAAGATACGAAGCAGATTGTCTTCCAGCGAAAGATAAAAACGTGATGAACCGGGGTCGCCTTGGCGTCCCGAACGACCGCGCAGCTGGTTATCGATGCGCCGTGATTCATGGCGCTCAGTGCCGATAACGTGAAGTCCTCCGGCTGCGAGCACATCCTCGTGGCGCTTGCGCCACGCCTCGCGGGCATGCGCATGCTTGGTAGCATCGTCCCCGAGCGCGGCAAGCTCCATTTCAAGGTTGCCGCCCAGCACGATATCGGTACCACGCCCCGCCATGTTGGTCGCGATCGTCACGGCGCGCGGACGCCCGGCTTCTGCCACGATATGCGCCTCGCGCTCATGGTGCTTGGCGTTCAGGACCTGGTGCGCAATATTCTCGCGCCCCATCAGCGAGGAGAGTTCTTCCGAGGCTTCAATCGAGGTCGTGCCAACCAGCACCGGTTGACCACGTTGATGACAGTCACGGATATCGGACAGGATCGCCGCGTGTTTTTCGCGTGCCGTGCGGTAGATCTGGTCACCCATGTCTTTGCGGATCATCGCGCGGTGGGTCGGAATAACCACCACTTCGAGACCGTAGATCTGCTGGAACTCATACGCTTCGGTATCTGCGGTACCGGTCATGCCGGCGAGTTTCTTATAGAGTCGGAAGTAGTTCTGAAAGGTAATCGTGGCGAGCGTCTGGTTTTCGTTCTGTATCGCCACCCCTTCCTTCGCCTCGATCGCCTGATGCAGACCTTCCGACCAGCGCCGACCCTGCATCATTCGACCGGTGAATTCGTCGATGATGATCACCTCGTTGTCGCGCACAATATAGTCGACCTCGCGCTTGAACAATGCATGTGCGCGCAACGCGGCGTTCAGATGATGCATTAGAATCAGATTGCCGACATCGTACAGGCTCGAGCCCGCCGCCAGCAGATTCGCTTTCGCCAGCAGGCCTTCGACCTTGTCGTGCCCCGCCTCCGTCAGAAATGCCTGCCGGGTCTTCTCATCGACACTGTAATCGCCTGGTCCATCCTCGAGCTGCTGACGCTCAAGCTTTGGGATGATGGCATTGATCTTGACATACAGATCTGTGCTTTCTTCCGCAGGTCCGGAAATGATTAGTGGCGTGCGTGCCTCATCGATCAGGATTGAATCGACCTCGTCAACGATAGCGAAATGGAGTCCCCGCTGAGCACGTTCCTCAAGGCGGAAGGCCATGTTATCGCGTAGGTAGTCGAACCCATACTCGTTATTCGTGCCGTAGGTAATATCCGCCGCATAAGCGGCGCGCTTTTCGGCCTGGTCCTGACCAGACACCACAACTCCCACGCTGAGACCCAGAAAACTATAGAGCCTACCCATCCACTCGGCGTCGCGTCGGGCCAGGTAATCATTCACCGTCACCACATGGGCGCCTTGCCCGNCGAGGGCATTCAGGTACACCGGGAGTGTTGCGACCAGTGTCTTGCCTTCGCCNGTGCGCATCTCGGCAATCTGGCCCTGATTGAGCACCATGCCACCGATCAGCTGGACATCGAAGTGGCGCATTCCAAGCGCACGCCGCGAGCCTTCGCGCACTACCGCAAAGGCCTCATGCAACAGCGAATCCACCGATTCGCCATTCGCAATCCGGTTGCGAAACTCGTTTGTCTTGGCTCGCAGTTGCTCGTCCGACAGCGGCACAAGACCTGCCTCCAGGGCGTTGATGCGCGCGACATCGTGGCCCAGACGCTTAACGAGCCGCGTGTTGCGGCTGCCGAAAACTTTGGTAAGGACGTTGGTGATCATGAATCGACGCGACTCACGCCCCGGGGCCGGGGTGCGAGGCCGCGATTATGGAGGAAAAGCGCCGGGACTTGAAGCGTGCGCGATCAGCGATCGGAGCGCAGATAACGCCCCGGGTTTACCGCAACGCCATTCTTGACCACTTCAAAGTGCAGGTGCGGGCCCGTGGAACGGCCAGTCGAGCCGACACGTGCGATCGCTTGACCCTTAGCGACCCGATCACCAACCTTGACGAGTGCCGCAAGAGTGTGCGCATAGCGCGTGATCAGACCGGACTCATGCGTGATCTCTACCATGAGCCCATATCCCGCTTTCTCGCCGGCATGGGACACCACACCGTCACCCATGGCAAGAATGGACGATCCGAGGCGCGAGGCAATGTCGACGCCCTCGTGGTAACTCTGATAGCCGGTAAAGGGATCAGCGCGTTGACCAAAACCGGATGATACCCAGCCGCCTTCCACCGGCCAGCCCGAAGGTGTTACGGCGGCCGTCAGTTTCCGGTCGAGCAAGAGCGTTTCGAGCGCCATGAGCCGTTCGCGTTGGCGGTCAATCTCTCCGCCCACGCGATCCAGTGAAGCTAGCACATCGGGGCTCGACGCGGCCGCGAGCGCCACCTTTCGTTCTGGGCCACCCATCGCCGCATCTTGCGAGAAATTGAATTCGCGATTGTCGATCCCAGCCATACGCGTGAGTCGCGCACCCAGGGCATTGAGCCGCAGAATCTGTGCCTGCATCTGCCCGAGCTTGAGCGCAAGTGCGTTCAGATGCGCTTCAGAATTCTTGCGCATTTCGACCAGCTTGGCCCGCTGGTTAGCAAGCGCGCGCTCATGCACCGCAATCGCGGCGAGTTCACCGCCATCGCGCGCCAGCATGACCTGCACGCGGAACGTCAGATAACCAAGCAAAATCGGCAACGCGATGAGTACCAATCCGATGACAATCAGATGTCCACGACTGAAGCTGGCATTTTGGCCCTTGCCGCTTCGACTTCCGGGAACAATGATGACATTCATGTTGAGCTGACTGGCCGGCTGGAATCGTTGCAATCAGGAAACCGGAACTGCACGCACGAAAGAAATCGGTGCTTCGTCCGTTTCCTCGTAGCTAATGAGTTCCCACGCGTCGCGCGTGGCGACGACCTTGCGCAAAAGGCGATTGTTGAGCGCATGCCCGGACTTGTGAGCACTGAACGCACCAATCAGCGGATGTCCGAGCAAGTAAAGATCGCCAATCGCGTCCAGGACCTTGTGTTTGACAAACTCGTCCTCGTAACGCAAGCCATCTTCGTTCAGAACCCGGTAATCGTCGAGCACGATGGCATTGTCAAAGCCGCCGCCGCGCGCAAGGCCGGCAGCACGTAGCGCCTCGAGATCGCCCATGAACCCGAAAGTGCGAGCTCGGCTCACCTCGCGAACGAAAGAGGTCGTGGAGAAATCGACGGTCGTCCGCTGGGAAGAATCCTGAAACATCGGATGCTTAAAATCTATCGTAAAGGAAACCTTGAAGCCCTCGAACGGCTCGAAGCAAGCCCACTTATCACCATCATCGATGCGAACCGGCTGCTTGATTCGCAGGAAACGCTTGGGAGCGGCCTGTTCGGCAATACCCGCGGATTGGATCAGGAATACAAACGGCCCGGCGCTGCCATCCATAATCGGCACTTCTGGCGCGGTCAGGTCAACAAAGGCGTTGTCGATACCAAGACCGGCAAAGGCTGACATCAAGTGCTCAACGGTAGAGACACGCGCACCACCACTTTCAAGGGTGGTCGAGAGCCGGGTATCACTTACGTTCTCCGGGCAAGCGCGCACATCGACGGGTTCATCGAGATCGACGCGGCGGAAAATGATACCCGTATCTGCTGGAGCTGGACGCAAGGTGAGGTAAACCTTCTCGCCCGTGTGCAAACCGACGCCGGTCGCACGAATAACATTCTTAAGTGTGCGCTGGCGAATCATCTGAAAGAAAATTGTTGAAGAACTCCACCCTGACCGCCCGAATCCGTTTTGTATGGTCGCGGAACAGACAAACAAAAACAGGCGGGGCAGACGCATCCCCCGTGGGATGGGGGAAAGCCGGCCACACTCCTGTTACTAACAGGTATTTAAGGTCATAAATCCGCGCCTGTCCAGCAAGTTCGCAACAGAAGTGGCACTCCTAAATACCCGAGGAACCGGTGGACCTACATCCCGGGCCGCCCGGTCTCAGAACTGCCTAATCCGCCTGTTTGCGCAGAAACGCAGGGATGTCGAGGTACTCAAGACCCCCATCCCCGCCCGTGCCGCCAGCGACGCTGCTGCGCCGATTGCGTATCACCGTCGGAGTGTCCAGCCGCTCGTAATCCGTTGTTCCGGTTCCGGTTTTCACCACCTTGTACGGCTGCTTGCGCTTTTCCTGACCTAGCCCGGTTGCCACGATGGTCACGCGCAGCTCCTCGCGCATTTCCGGCTCGATCACAGTTCCAATGACGACCGTCGCGTCATCCGAGGCAAATTCCTTAATGGCACTACCGACCTCGTCGAATTCCCCGATCGCCATATCAATGCCGGCGGTCACATTTACCAGAATCCCGCGCGCACCAGAAATGTGCACGTCCTCGAGCAGCGGGCTGGATACCGCGGAAATCGCGGCCTCGCGCGCCCGCCCCTCGCCCCGGGCAGTGGCTGAACCCATCATGGCCATACCCATTTCGGCCATCACGGTACGGACATCTGCAAAGTCGACGTTGATAAGGCCGGGTCGGGTTATCAGCTCCGCGATTCCCTGCACGGCGTTCTGCAGCACTTGATTCGCCTTGCTGAAAGCATCGAGCAGGGTAGCTTCCTTTCCAAGCACCGTCAGGAGCTTCTCGTTCGGAATCGTGATGATCGAGTCCACAAACTCAACCAGCTCCTTGATTCCCTGCTCGGCAATCGTCATGCGCTTCTTGCCCTCGAACGGGAACGGTTTGGTCACGACCGCCACAGTCAGGATGCCCATGTCTTTCGCCACCTGTGCGACCACTGGTGCGGCGCCGGTACCGGTCCCACCGCCCATGCCAGCAGTGATAAATATCATGTCAGCGCCGGACAACACTTCGGCGATGCGCTCGCGGTCCTCGACCGCAGCCTGCCGCCCCACCGAAGGATCTGCTCCACAGCCGAGCCCCTTCGTAAGATTGGTACCGAGCTGCAGAATGCTCTTTGCGCGCGAGCGCTTCAGCGCCTGAGCGTCGGTGTTGGCGCTAATAAACTCCACACCCTCGATCTCGGCGCCCAACATGTGATCGACGGCATTTCCTCCCCCTCCGCCGACACCTATTACCTTGATTACGGCCTGCTGGCCGTAGGTATCCATTAACTCGAACATGCCAAGTTCCTCCTGTGCGTTGAACCGTTGAGACCCACTGTCGTCCCGACCCTAAAAGTTGCCTTGAAACCAGCTCTTCATCTTTTCCATCATTCCTTTCACGCCTTCGACCTTGCCCGCCCGCGGCACAAATGATTGCCCGCTTTGACACTTCGCGCCGTACAGCACCAGTCCGACGCCAGTGGCAAAGATCGGGTTCTGAACAACGCCCTTTAGTCCACCGACGTATTGGGGCAGACCGAGACGCACAGGCATGTGAAACACCTCTTCAGCGAGATCCACCATGCCCTCCATCTTGGCGCTACCGCCTGTAATCACGACACCACTGCCGAGCACGTCCTCGAAACCGCTGCGCCGCAGTTCCGCCTGCACCAAGCCATACAACTCCTCAATGCGCGGTTCGATCACCTCGGCCAGCGTCTGGCGCGAGAGCTTGCGCGGAGGACGGTCCCCGACGCTCGGCACATCGATCGTCTCGTCCCGACTCGCCAGTTGGGTAAGCGCACAGCCATATTTCTTCTTGATGTCTTCGGCACTTTGCGTCGGCGTGCGCAGCGCCACTGCGATATCGTTGGTCACCTGGTCTCCGGCAATCGGAATGACGGCGGTGTGCCGGATTGCGCCCTCGGTGAATACCGAGATGTCGGTAGTGCCCCCACCGATGTCCACCAGGCAGACACCGAGTTCCTTTTCGTCCTCGGTTAGCGTGGACATGCTGGAGGCGAGCTGTTCTAGAATGATGTCGTCCACCTCCAATCCGCAACGGCGCACGCACTTGATAATGTTCTGTGCCGCCGAGACGGCTCCTGTGACGATATGCACCTTGGCCTCGAGGCGCACCCCGCTCATTCCGACCGGCTCGCGGATCCCCTCCT
>JGI2160J19893_10000477_pt1 | contig 13484 bp, 17 predicted proteins | sample DeeMarSeWOR28_12_FD_19893 | JGI IMG/M metagenome (IMG submission 19893)
CGTTCCCCGGTTCTGATCCGGACAGCATCTTCAAGGTCGTAGACAAAGATCTTCCCGTCTCCAATCTCGCCTGTTTTCGCATTTTTCTGTATTGCCCCAATGACATCATCCAGCTTCTCATCAGGCACGGCAGCTTCAATCTTAACCTTTGGAAGGAACTTGACCTCGTACTCTACTCCTCTGTAGACTTCCATGTGTCCCTTTTGTCTTCCAAAACCCTTTACTTCGATTGCGGTCATTCCCTGGACACCGATTTTATTCAGGGCATCCCTCACTTCATCGAGTTTGAAATGTTTTATAATGGCTGAAACCATCTTCATTTGATATTTCTCCTTTCAAATACCCTCTCCTCAAGGGGAGAGGGGTAGGGTGAGGGGGTAATTATTCCCTCTATTTATAAGGCACTGCTCTTGGCTGCAGGACGAAGTGCAAGATCCGGGTATGCCTCAAGGCCATGCTCACCAAGATCCAGTCCCTCAACTTCCTCTTCTTCAGAAACACGCAGGCCCATCGTTGCCTTAACGACTGAAAATATGACCGTTGCGGCAACTGCCGTTGTGATACCGTAAGCGCCCACTCCCAGCAGCTGTATGGCGAACTGCTTCAGTCCTGCCATGGCGCCGAAGATACCCACTGCAAGGGTGCCCCATATTCCACAGACAAGGTGGACAGATATTGCACCGACAGGATCATCTACTTTTAGTCTGTCTATTGCCATAACAGATACCACTACAAGTCCGCCGGCTATCAATCCTATTAAGAAAGATGAGCCAAGACCCATCTGATCAGCGCCAGCCGTGATACCTACCAGACCGGCAAGGCAGCCATTTAATACCATTGACAGGTCAGGTTTCTTTGAGATAGTCCATGTCGTCAGCATTGCACCGACTATACCCGCAGCTGCAGCTATGCAGGTTGTAACCAGTGTTAATGATACGAGTGCAGGGTCCGCACTTAAAACTGAACCGCCGTTGAAGCCGAACCATCCCAGCCAGAGCAGGAATACACCAATCGTTGCAAGCGGCATGCTGTGACCCGGGATGGGTTTGATCTTGCCATTGACATATTTGCCTTTCCGGGCTCCGAGCATTATTGCTCCAATAAGTGCTCCCCAGCCGCCGACGGAATGAACAAGGGTAGAACCTGCAAAGTCATAGAATCCCAAATTGTCGAGCCAGCCGCCTCCCCATTTCCAGGAGCCAAGGATGGGATAGACAAGACCTACAAATATGGCGGAAAANACNAGAAANGAATTNAGCTTNATCCGCTCAGCCACTGCCCCTGATACGATGGTTGCAGCCGTCGCTGCGAACATGCCCTGAAACAGGAAGTCGGTCCAGTAGGTGTACCCTTCATTGTATGCGAGGTCCAGGGCCCCTCCCACCGTTGGAAAGGGCAGACCAAAGCCGGCGAAACCGAAAATGCCGTTAAACTCACCTGGGTACATGAGGTTGAANCCGAACCATGCATAGGTTAACAGCCCTATGGCAGGGATAAGGGTGTTCTTAAACAAAATATTCACTGTGTTTTTGGATCGCGTCAGGCCTGCTTCAAGAGAAGCAAAGCCGAGATGCATAATGAACACCAGGAATGTTGCCACCATCATCCAGACATTGCTTATCGTCAGCCCCAGCGAGGGGCCTGCAACAGGTGCCGCATCTTCTGCAAAAGCTGGCACTGCCAGAGCTATTAAAAAAAACATTAGTTTTATTATCAGCGTACGGTTCATTTTTTATCCCTCCATTAGAAGCTTAAAGTTACATTCAGTCCGCCATAGACAAAACTGTCCTTGGCTTTGCCTGTGGCATCAAGATTCATGATCGCATTCTCTGCGTCATCACTGAGAGCAAAGGTAGCTGCAACCATCGGTTCTATTGACAACGCGTCGGTAATCGGGATGCTCACCGATGCAGACAACTCCCCGTTGTAGAGGTCACTGAAATCATTTCCGGCAGCGTCAGTGCCCATGATCGAGTTATCAAAATTAACACTTGCTGACGCCCCAAGGTTCAGGGCATACTTTTCAGCAAACTCAAAAGAGTGCCCTATTGAAGCAACGAGGAATGCCCCATCGCCCTGATCAAAATCGACGTAAAGTGTTGCGCTTGGACTGAGCAATGTGTCATAGCTGACCGTAAGATATATCTCCTGGGTGTCGCCTCCACCGGGAAATGCATAGTAGATATATCCGGCGTCGAAGCCGAACTTTTCTACTGCAAATGTGTAATTCAGTGTAAGGTCCGTCTCTGTAACGCCTGCAGTGGTGAGGCTGTTTGTATTGTCATCCCAGTTGACCCAGAGGTTGGCTCCAAAGCCGCCATAGGTTACTCCAACTGAAGGCTGAATGACGAATCCGTCAGAGAGCCTCTGGCCGCGCCAGACATAGTGGCTCATAAAATCGGCTGAGGCGCTTGCCGATTTTTCTACCTCTGCTTTTGCGCTCAACGGTGCTGCTGCCATTCCAATTAAGATTAAAACTAGTAAAAACTTTTTCATTTTCTCTTCTCCTTTGTGATTATTTTTTTGTTTACAGTTATCTGCTTTCAGTTATTTGCCGCCTCTGCTTCATGGTAAACCACCTCCTTTGTAATGCAGTATTTTCTGACCTTGTATGCGATCATGCGCTCTGTAATTCCTAACAATCGTGCTGCACGGGCCATGACCCACTCACACTCCATAAGGGCGAATATAATTTTTTCTTTCTCAATGAGCCCGATCCTGTCCTTTAGCGAAATCATGTGATGATATTTAGCGAAAAGCATGCCAGCCTCCAACTGCTTGAAAAGAAAGAATATCCAGTGCTATAAAAATAACAAAATTGTATTTAGTAAGACAAAATTGAAGCTATACGACATAATTGTAGTGTAATCGAAAGAGGGAGAAAGAAAATCCTGGTAATCAGGTGAAGAGTTTTTTCTGGTCGGCTCTCAATTGAGCATGAGCTTCATGGGGAAGGCTGAATAAACCTTTGAAAAGTCTGTTCATGACAGCACACATCTGGCGGAATTTGTAGGCATCATGGTGTGCATCACCTTTCTGTTCAGATTCATGCCAGCTTTGTTTGTCAGATATGCGAAGCTCAAGGTCAAGGGTATGCTGCTCGGTTTTTTTTGTAATCTGGTGTCGCCTGGAATAGGCAGCAGTGCCGGGAATTATTACCTCATTTGTCATTGCGTTGCGGTGTATGGGCACGGAATAATTTATCTTGCACTGAAACTTTTTATGGCCAAGAGAGGAGTAAAGATTTTTTGAGGCATTGGCGCCCAGGGCCTGATAAAAGGCTTTTGCATGTGCCATTATGTCCTGCTCATCAGGCACTACATTTTTGCCCTCGCTTCTTGCAAGGCTGATCATCAGGTGGCGGATGGCTTCAATCATTTCTTCAGGGTTTTTAAAGAGAGTCTGGGTTATGGAAGGTGAGATGGTGTTTTCCTGTAAGATGACACCTCTTTTCTGGAGCGCGTGGAAAAGCTTCAGTATGTCATAACTGTTTTTTAATATAAATGTGATTGCAAGGACATCCCGGATGTCATTGACCTCTCCTTCCACATCTTTCCCGAGCTTCGTAAGCATGCTCTCAGGGCTCTTCAGTCGTGCCTTGATCTCCATAATTTCCACATCAACGCCATCTCCGCTGTTGAATACAAGACAATCTATTCCCTCATTAAAGCAGACTGACTCCCTCAGTTTGTGGAAAAAGGTGGAAACCTTTACAAAGGCCCTTTGTGCTGGTTCGCTGTCAGGAATTTGAGCCGGCCTTTCCCATCTGTAGTTATAAAGATCATCCGGCCTCTGCCCTTCAATTGCCAGAAATAATCCAAGTTGAGCATAGTCGTTAATGTCCTGGCTGTCCTCTTCAATTGACTTGATGAGGTACGCTGATTTGAGAACAGCACAGGCCATGTGCTGCCATTCGGGTCTTATATTCAATTTCTTACCCTTATATCCATAAAAGACGTGGGGGTGTTTCTTTGATGATGCCAGTAATAATATATGCCGCGGGTCTTCGTGTAGTATCTTCTTGAAGTGCGGGTCATTGAGTTTTGACTTAATGATATCAACGGATTTCAGGCATGACTTATACAACGATGTCTGACCAGAAGGAAGCTTGCTGAGATCTGTCAGCTGCTTCTTTATAAATGGGAATAAGGAGCGGAAGAAATAACTATAAGCTTTCTCTATATAACCAAGGGCCCGATTTTTTTCACAGTCCTCCAACTCAGTCCCCCTGATAGTATCAAATCCCCGGTTTCCCATCATCCGTGCTGCCTGTTTCATGGCTCTTTCATAGGTATGAGCTTTCAGAAGCAGGTAGGGGGTCATTTCATCTCTGTCAAGAATAGAGCCGAAAATTTCGTGGTGTAATTCCTGATGGAATGTTCTTTCCTTCATAAAGGTTCTCTCATTATTTTGCTGTATTAATGATAAATGAATTAGCGAAAACCATGCCAGCCCTGTAACTCTCTGATAAGAAATGAAGTCATTTCTGGAAAACTCACAATAGAGTCGTAGCTGCTACAATATGGTACTCCAAATTTGTGTTGATGGTCGGACTGCGGGGACACATACCTGATGGATATGTCCCTTATCGTTATGAAACTATGAAACTCCGGGTCATGCAAACAAAAAGACTGGATAGCAGGAATGGCAGGGATTTATTCAACCACTCAGCAGCCCGTACAAGCCGCAATAATCGGTCATGCTGAGTCAGTTTATTATCCATTTTAAGTCTGCTTTCATCAGCTATTTTATTCTTTCGCACTGCGCTTCCTTGCTATTAATCCAAAATAAGCTCACAATACATGAATATGAAACAGAAAAAAGCGCATATAAAAAATGTAAAAATATATTGTGATGATTTGGAAAAAACGATTGACCAGGACGGGTGTTATGATGCAAAGGGTTCAACGATTTGCAAGGCCTGTTTACAGAAACCACTTCGAAAAAAAGTAAATCGGTTGAGTAAAGATAAGTAACTATAATAGTCGATCCTGCATTCTCATCACATTAATTTCACCGGGGAGGTAGCTATGGCAAAACGTTCTGGAATGTTCAGCAGCGCTAAACGACAAAAAGAACTAAAGCGACAGAAAAAGCAGGAAGAGAAGAGACTGAAACGCCAGAAGAACACAACTGATCCTTCAGAAGTTTCCGATGAAACGGAGTCGGTGAATTCTGAATCGGAGACTTCTGAGAGCACACCTGAAGAAAGGGATTAATCCCCGCTATCTCGCCCCACTCATTACAGTCTGGCTATTAAACACTTTAAGAAATACATACGTATAGTACCGAAAGACCTNACCTATCTACCNGTACTATTAATTATTCTGACGAATCAGAATAATAAGNNTAAATAGCATATAATATAATTACATTGGAGGAATAACCCATCAAAAAGACAAACAAAAAATTACGTGTCTATGAAAACCTGGTTGACTTNATCAGCGATCCTGAGAATCCTACACCACTGCTTGCGGTAAACGGAAACATTAATCCAAAGGAAGACTATGAAATTTATCTTAAACTTGAGAGGTTCAATCCATGCGGTTCGATAAAGGACAGGACGGCCTTAAACCTGTTGAAAGGGACTGAAATAAAAAAAGGAAAAACAATAGTTGAACCTTCTTCCGGAAACACAGGAATAGCCCTGGCTTCAATAGCGAACGCAATGGGCATTCCTCTGGAAATAGCCATTCCCTCCGGTGCCCCTGAAGAAAAGAAAGTGTTGCTTAAATTATTAGGTGTAAACCTTTGGGAAGCAGATGATGACTTATGCCCCTTATATCCAAATGAAGGAGCACGGGGACTTGTCAAAGGGATTTTGGCAGGCAAAGGGGGAGAAGAGTATGTAAGTCCAAACCAATATGAAAACCCATTAAACGCGATGGCCCATTACAAGTCAACAGGACCTGAAATATGGAAACAAACGGAAGGAAAAGTAAATTATTTCTTTGCCGGTTTTGGAACATGTGGAACTATCAGCGGGGTTGGAAAATACCTTAAAGAGCAAAATCCTGATGTAAAAATAATTGGTGTTGAACCTAAATCAAGAAACCACAACCTTGCTGGTATGAAAAAGATATCAAACCTTCCTGAAGAGCTTATCCCTAACATATTGAACAGGGACGTGATTGATGATATTGTGGAAGTTGAAGATGATCAGGCTTATCAGACAGCAATAGATCTGGCGAGGAAGACAGGGATCCTGATGGGACCAACTACTGGAGCGGTGTTATTTTCAGCACTCAAGCACTCAAAGGATAATCAGGGTTTAGCTGTTGTCATCGCGCCTGATGACGCATTCAAGTATGTCAGCCTGTTTGCGGATTATCTGAAGGATTAATGCAACCTGAACAGTGACCAGATTCATTCTCACGATATCATGAAGGTATCCGCAGAACAAATGCGAATTGTTATTAGCATGATGACGCAAATTTGTAATTCTTATTAACTCTATAAATATTTTAAATTGGCATATTAAGACGCTAACCATGTAAAATAAAGAATACCTTTTATTCTTAGAAGCAACCGTATCCAATAGAATATTTACTGTTCTGATAAAGCCGGCGAATCCTTGAGAGAGTATTGTCAGCTACAAGTTTCATATGGATAAAAGAGATTTTAAAAGAATAGAGACAAGCTTAGAATCTCATTGTTCAGATTTAAACTACTTTGGAACTGTAACGAATATATCAGGAAACGGCATGTTTATTAGGTCTCCAAAAATAAACTTCCCTCTTGCATCGCAATTTGAGATTTCTATTCCTTATAAAGAAGAGATGTTAAATGTCCCAGTAATAATCAAGAGGCTTACCAAGTCAAATGGATACTATGATGGTATGGGAGTCAAGATTATAAACCTGCAAAAAAAATACTTGGATTTATTAATCAGGCTGAACGCTGGTTCTCAGCCATAAAGCGTATCTCTTGTAATTCTATTTCTTTCATTTGATCGCTTTCTCTGCCTTCTACTATCCCCGGAATTAAATCTGTTATAATCATTCAGATCGTATGAATTTCATAGAAAGACTGTTTCCATGGCAAGAATCGGCATATTAACCTGTTCCAACGCAACTCAGGACTTGGGATGTTCATCCTCAAGTTGTCTTTCAGCTTTCAGAAAAAGGCAGGGAGCGTTTTCATCATACCAGGATGATGAGGACCTTGATCTGATCGGAATTATTAATTGTCCCGGTTGTCCAACCCTGACCGGTCCGGAAAAATTAATTCAGAGAATAAGAGGATTAACTGAATTCAGAGTTGATGTTATACATTTCACCTACTGTATAAAAGCACTCTGTCCCTTCAAATCAAAGTATAAAAAGGCACTTGAAGAGGCATTCCCGAATATCAGGATTGTTCTTGGCACCCATCAGGTAAGCATTAAAGATAAAGACTACAGAAACAAGGTTAAGAGATTATTTTCTCAGGACAGGAAAACCATGGTAGATGTTATTTTAAAGAAGGATTGAATACCCCGGGGCACTTCCCGGGAAGCTCGCTGTACCTTCGACTATTCTATGACCCGGATGGCGCAGCTTCTTATCAGATTGCCAGGAGAAAACCTGACAGAATGAACAGTCCTCACCCCTGTTACGTACTTTGTTTTCTGAGTTTTGTTACGGACTGACCCCCTATACCCCAGTTGTCGGTGTCTACCTCGTCTATGACGACAAAGGTTGTCCTGGGGTCTTTGCCAAGCACATCAACAAGCAATTGTGTGACCCCTTTGATAAGTTCCTGTTTCTGGTCTGCAGTGACTCCGCCTTGTGTTACCTTGATGTTTACAAATGGCATGCTATCCTCCTTTAGAATGGTTTTTAATAGTCAATGTGGTCCGATCACAGCATTGAAACAACACACATAGTATATTCGATTGTTTTATGCACAGGTTGATATACTTATAAAACTGTATTAACTTATATTTAATATCAGACAACATATGCCGATAATGAATGTAAACCTGTAAGGGAGGTACAATGAAAGAAAATGCATTACAGAATGAAGTTATTGTAACAGATATTAAGCTGCCTCTTGGAACAATGATCACATTTATGATGAAACTGGCAGTGGCTGCAATTCCGGCAGTAATGCTTCTGACAATTGTTGTCTATATGTTTTCGCTCTTTGTATTTAGTCGATTTCACGGGTGAAGGTTCTGCAACCGATTCTTGAAAAGCCTAAAAGGCGGTTGCCATTTTTTTTGCAAAGTCCGCGAGAGTGTCGTCACGGGCTCCAAGGATTACATAATTGTCCCAATCGTCAGATCTACGGAGTATCTCCTCTCTTTTTTCAATGACTTCGGCAGACTTGCCCCTGGTCCTTATTCCCTCAGCAAGGTCTTCGCTGGAAATGTCCCGCCTGACTGATCCGCCTGCGTAAAAGATTGGCAGGAGGATGAGGTGGTCAAGAGGACGAAGATTATCTGCAAAGGTATTGATATATTCGTTTTTCATCATTCGTGTAGGCCCAAAACCATGGGGTTGAAAGATGTAGCATATCCGGTCCCGCAAATTCTTTGTTGTGTCCATAAGGGCCGCTATCTTGTGGGGATTGTGTGCGTAGTCATCTATGACAAGCCTCTGGCCGTCATTTACATGAACATCAAAACGTCGTTCAATCCCCTGAAAACCGGGAAGTGCATCAGCGATCATTCTGAGATCGATATCTATTTCTGAAAGTACGGCGATACAGGACAGGGCATTATAAATATTGAATTGCCCCGGAAGATTGAGGGTGAACCTGACATCATTGACAGTAAATTCCGAGGAAAAGTCCTTTTGATCAATATCACATGCCCTGTACTGAGAATCAGCGTACAGGGAAAAGGGTATCCTGTTTTTCCCTGAGAGGGCAGTAAGATTGCTGTCATCAGCATTCATGATAATTGACTTCTTTGTTTTACCCATAAGTACCTGGAACATCTCTGCTGTTTTTTCAACGCTGTGGTGGTCAAAGGCAAGGTTTAAGAATAGGGAGACTTCCGGCGTATAATGAATAATACTTCCATCAGACTCACAGGCCTCGATAACGAGAAAGTCTGAACTGCCTGAGAGGGCATTCCCCCGGGATCCATCCTTCTGAAGAGACTTGACCCCTCCGCCTCCGATAAAATTTGGACTGAGCCCCAGTTCCTTCATGAGATAGGCGAGCATTCCGGATGATGTTGATTTCCCGCTTGTGCCGGCCACAGCAATAGTCCTGAAAGATCCTGTTATCTCGGCAAGATATTCAGGCCTGGTCTTACAGGGGATGGCAAGTTCCTGTGCTCTCAGGGCTTCAGGATGGACAGATTCGACGGCTGTGCTGAAGACAGCGAGATCAATACTCCTGTCCAAACCGCTGCCGTCCTGGGGAAAAAGGGTGAATCCTCTTGAGAGAAAGAACTTCTTCAGGAAATGATCAGGGTTCATATCAAAGGCCCTGTCCGATCCGGAAATACTATTGCCTCTTTGAGACATGAAATCTGCTATTGCCGAGACACCGCTGCCTGCTATTCCTGAAAAAAATATCTTTAAGGGTCGTTCCACACAATTATGATACATGAAAGAGGGTCTATTCAGACAGATACTCAGGCATGATCCATACCAAAGGTATGGAATTATATATAATGGATGGACGATCGAAAGGGGAGAAATCTGTGAAGGAAGAGGCAGGGGCCGTTAATCTCACCAGCGGAAGTATAGGGAAGAACATATGGTACATGTCATGGCCCATGCTTCTTGTCATGTTCTGCAACTTTCTTGTGGGCCTTACCGACGTTTATGTTGCCGGCTTTCTTGGCCCGGAAATACAGGCCATTGTCGGATTTGTCGGTGAACTCTATTTCTTCATCATCATTGTGGCAAACGCAATCAGTATCGGCACTGTGGCCCTGATATCAAGGGCAGTGGGAGCGGGCAAGTTTGAAGATGCTCTCTCTGCAACAAGACAGTCTCTTTCCCTGGGGCTTCTATGCGCTCTTCTGCTTACCGGTGCCGCTCTGGTCTTCAAGGACCTGATCATGTCCTTTGCCGGTTTTACAGGAGTCACCCATGAATTCGCCGGAAATTATTTCATAATTTTTGTCTTTGCACTTGCGCCGAATTATATCGTAATACTGTCAAATGCCATATTCAGGGCCGGAGGGGAGGTCAGGCTCACACTGATAACCATGTTTATCGTTAGCCTGATAAATGTTGCATTGGATTTTCTCCTCGTTTTCGGACTCTTTTCTCTCAAGGGAATTGGTTACAGGGGCATTGCCCTTGCCACTGCTCTATCGATGTCNGCCGGTATGGTCATATGTATTGTTCTTTTTAAAAGGAGCCGGTGGAAGGATGTCTTTTCCGGTGTGTGGCACCTGTCCTCTGATCTGGTCAGGCGTATCGTCAGGGTGAGCTGGCCTGCCGCCCTTATACAGATATCATGGAATGCCGGCAACATCGTCCTCTACACTATCCTCAGCCGTCTTCAGGAAGGAAGTATTACCGGTATGGCTGCGCTCACAAACGGATTGCGGATTGAAGCGATCATTTATATGCCGGTCTTTGCACTGCATGCCGCTGCATCTGTGCTGACCGGTCAGAACCTCGGGGCTGGCTCGCCGGAGAGGGCAGAAAAAATAGGATGGAAGATATCCCTGGCAGGAGTGGCATTTGTCAGTCTTATGGCCTTGCCTATTTTTATATGGGCCGGGACCCTCGCTGCGCCGGTGGCAAAGGACCATAATGTGCTTGTGGAGACAGTACGGTATCTCAGGATCACAATGCTGTCTGAACCCTTTATGGCTATGAGTGTCATCCTGGCAGGCTGCCTTATGGGTGCAGGAGACACAAAGGGAACCATGCTTGTAATTGTGAGTGCACTCTGGATAATCCGGTTGCCCCTGGCTTACATCCTTGCTGTCGTTGCAGGCTACGGTGCCCTTGGAGTCTGGCTGTCGATGATTATTTCCATGTTCTTTCAGGGGATTGCAATGACAGCACGGTTCCGGAGCGGTCGATGGAAAGAGGTGAAGCCCTGAAACTGATTCAGGTGAAGTATATTAACAGGTGGCTCCCGAAAGACACTTGATGAAGATAGGGTTGGGGAAAATGGTACAAAAAAAATCTCCTGCTGCATAGAATCATGCTGCAGGAGACCTCTGCTCGAAGCATCCCTGGTTAACCGCCTGCATATCCTCCTGACGGAAAGTCTTTATTCCTCAAAGAATCTGAAGTAGGTACAGATGCTGAACTTTCACTGGTTTTTCCCAGTGTGTTCCAATCAACGGGACACTCTTTTGAAAATATCTCCAGCTTCCAGTCAATCATCTGAATCAGCTCATTGAGGTGCTTGACATGCGTGCTCAGTACACCTTTTTCCCTGCCCTGCATAAGCTCTATCTGGGTCAGGAAAGAGTCAAGGCTGTCCTTCATGTTGGCAAGTTCCGTGTAGAGGCAGTCACAGTAACCATTTATGTCTATATGTCTTGCGCTCATGACCGAAACCTCCTTTCTTTGCCCTTCTGGAACCCGGTTGTCTACCTGTTCCATTTTATTCTCTTCTCTACTCATACAATATCCCTCTTTTCTTTGAAATTCTATGATAATTGTCATAAAAGGGGATATCGGGTAATTCAGTTGCAGGGAGTCTGATATGAAAAAATGATAGAACTTTACAGAGTGAATAATTCTACGGGCATCAGATTCGGATTGAGGTCTTCCTTATTTCCTGCTGAATATCAGTTTCAGAATGAGCAGCACCCAGGGAGCGCTGTGCAGTATGAGATCAAACCAGTCAATGGGCCGGACAAGACGGCCCTGAAAGAGCATGGTAAGTTTCTCTAAAATATGAGGCGGTTTAAAGGGCGCAAGACCAAGAGTGAGACAGAGCAGCACGACCATACCCCAGGGGATTTTTTCAAGGAACTGTTCCATACAGGGAGTATATCATATAAATATTGTAGAGCACGACAAATCATCTGAGAGCATGATAAATGTTTATTTCCCTTAACTGTATTTGTCATACTCCGGCTTGAACGGAGTATCCAGAAGTTAAAAAATTTAAACTAAGATGATTTTACAATTTATTATAAAACTTTTAGAATGGATATGATTTCTGGATTGCCCTATCAAGTCGGGCAATGACGCTTTTGTGGTCTGTTTAAATTCTTTAAGCAATAATCAACAGGAGATATTTCATGGCCGAGATCGGAAAAATCACCAAGCCTGAAGTAAAACAATACGAGAACAGGAAAAAAATATATTTTATAAAAAATATCTATCTTCCCCAGAATGCAACAGATACATACAAGAGCATCTTTAAGCGGTATTGGAAGGAAGTAGAGGAGCATCTGGGAAAACTGGAAGCTGCCGGCAAGGTATCAAAGATATTCTGCGAGAGCATTTACATGACCGGTGAAAAATCCATGCAGGTATTGCACAACATGAACGCCAGGCTCGGAGAGATAGTAAAGAAAAAGATTGATGAAGGGGCTCTGTTTCTGCCCCTTGAGGACAAGGATATTTTCGGCGCCTATATTGACTGGAACAACTGTCTCATGATTGTACAGACCTCTGCTGTGTATGAGACGGTACACGAGCTGTTCAAAGAGGCTGTGATGAACAGGTTAAAGCATATAACCAAGGTGTTGGAGGAAAACATCGCAGATACTGAAGCAGTGCTGCTCATTATGCGTGAAGAGGACCGGAAAGCTCTGGAATTTCCTGATGACATGGAAGTTTTTCCAATTGCGCCTCCTGCCCTTGATGATCTGGAACAGTACATTCGCGACGCGCAGAGCGGTAAAGAATACTGGAGAAGCTGAACGTCATTCAGTATAGTGAGAGATCAAAGAAGATTGTCATTTCGACGGTCAGGAGGAATCGTCATCCTGCCGAGGTTGAACCTCCAATGGAGGGACGATCTCTACTCAGGTGTGGTACAGTAACCTGAATCTGCCGTGATTTTTTGATTTTTGACAGCAAATCTACTATCATATAGTCTCATTTACTGCTTCATTGCAATGATTCCAGAAGACATATCAATTTCACTATCTGATGAGTTCAAAGGAAAGAGGTAAGGCATGGCTAAGATAGGCATTATCGGAGGATCAGGGCTTGATGATCCCGATATTTTGAAAGATGCACAGGAAGTGACTGTCCAGACACCCTATGGTTCACCCACATCTGCGCTGACCTGCGGATCGATAAAAGGCATTGATGTTGTAATCATAGCCCGCCACGGGAAAGACCACTCAATAAGTCCGACACAGGTCAATTTCAGGGCGAATATCTGGGCACTGAAAGAGCAGGGATGCACGCATATCCTTGCATCAACTGCCGTGGGCTCTCTTCGTGAAGAACTGGCGCCAGGACATATTGTCCTTCCCAACCAATTTATTGATCACACGAGAAAGCGGGAAGTAACCTTTTTCGATGAAAATGAAGTTGTTCATACTGCGATGGCAGACCCATTCTGCCAGAATCTTATAGACTTGCTTGCATCGACAGCTGAGGAAC
>JGI2160J19893_10000478_pt1 | contig 13480 bp, 12 predicted proteins | sample DeeMarSeWOR28_12_FD_19893 | JGI IMG/M metagenome (IMG submission 19893)
CGCCAAACCGCATGTTATTTATACCTGCACCAATGAAGACGGATCGTTTACCCTTGACCTCTCGCAAGTGCGTGTATTCCCGATAACACTCACTATTGAAAAGCTGGATGAAATTCAGGAGATCACACTGACTCTGGAAGATTTCAACTCCAATATCGGCACCATTGCCATGATTTCCGAAGTACCAGTCAGCAAAGAAAAAGTCGCGGTGGTCATGGATTTTTATAATCCCCTGCAGGACATCCAGGAGTTTCTTAACGCTAATCCATCGCAGACCCAGGATGTAAAATTGCAGCTGATGAATGAGTACCAGAATTTATATGAGATTAACAGCGATGGCCGGGACATCAGCTACCCCACATTTTATTCCCTGTTCGTCGATGCCGACAACAACGGTCAAGCCGACATTTTTAATTACGATGTTGTTTATATCAACAGCCGCCAACAATCGGATCTGGCCCTGCTGGATCAATCATTGCGGCAGCAATTATTAAACTACATCTCCAGCGGCGGAAACCTGTATATCACGGAATGGACGGTAGAACTGGAAAAGGAAGAGCCTTCCCTGGATCAATACATTTAAGCAGACGAAGCTAATTCACGAACATAAAAAAAGAGGCCGTATGGCCTCTTTTTTTTATTGCTTCGGGTAATTACTTTAGTAATTACTTTAGTAGTTACTTTAGTCTTCTTTTAACAGGTCTTCCCAATACTCTTCCGGCATATCCTGGGCCAGGGCCAGGGCACCGTCGGCACTGGCATAAACAGGATCGTCGACCACGCTAACCTTGGTAGCTCCATCTTCCGATAGCGCGTTTTCGATGTATTTCGCCATGCCGCGGATTTGACTGCCACCACCGGCCAGGACAATATTTTCCCGTACAATTTCCTGGTACTCCGGATCAAATTTGGCAATCAGCTCCATGGTATTTTCCACAATGGCAGGTAATACGCTCTCACAGGCCCGACCCATTTCCTCGGTAATATCATGGATCATCATGCGACCGGCTACCGGGATTTCCACTTCAATTTTCCCTTTTACCGAACCCACATAACTATGCGCTTCCTTGAAATTGCGCACCATATTCATGTTGAAATCCGATTCGGGATATTTGTCCTTCATCATGCCATACAACTGCTGATCGATATAATCTCCCGCAGTCTGTATGGTACGCTGGTCATCCTCAGTGGGCATGGCACCGTGCATGATACAGAAATCCGTGGTACCGGCACCGATATCGATGACGATGGCATTATTCAACAAACCCCTGCCGTAAGCTGCAGCAAAAGGTTCAGAAACTACCATCAGTGAATCCACGTAATCCTGAACCGCACGCTTGATCGCCAGTTTGTTCGCACGCAGTGATTCGGCAGGTACGCCAACAACTGCATAGATTTCCTGGCTTTCTAACGCTCCTACCAGCTCCAGCAAGTGACCTACCAATTCCTGGACCGCTTCTTCATCACGGGAAATACCTTCCTTTATGACACCGTGTTCCAGAGGGCGGACCAGTTCCAGTGACAAGCGGTTATCCAGGGCATCTTTTCCAAATAATACCGGTTTACCCAGTACCTTTTCGGAAATGAAATCCTTGGGCCAACCCACGTAACTGGCAACATAATCACGCGCGCCATTGCTTGCGGATATTGCACTGCGCGAGGTCCCTAAGTCGATACCAACTCGCATTTTATTGCTGCGCTTTGGCGAGCTTTTCTTTTTCGCCATTCCTTTTGCCTCCTACACTGGTGTTTTTATTCAAATACGAAACTATACCTTTTTCCAGAAACGCTGCGATGTTCTCTCGATACTCCGCGGTCTTTAGCCGTTTCTCTTCTGCCGGGTTACAAAAACAAGACACTTCAGTCAAAATACTCGGGGCATCCAGTCCCAGTAACACCACAAAGGGCGCGGACTTGATGCCATGATCACTGGCGTGCTTGTTGATTTTTTTCATTCGTCCATACAGATTGGACTGGACTGAATGTGCTAACTGGCGAGACTCCTGAAACTTTAACGTATCACCAATTTTCTGAATGATGTCCTTGAACTCTCCATATTCGTAATGCGAATCCGCATTTTCCAGTTTGGCCAGACTCGCTACCTTAGCGTCATTCGTTGGCCCAAAATAATACGTTTCTATAAAACTCTGCTCGCTGGGGAAATAATTTATATGTATTGATATAAATAAATCCGCATGGTTGGCGTTGGCGTATTCAACGCGGTCATTCAGGGAGATAGTATCGTCACTCTCCCGCGTCATCAGCACTTCATAATGCCCATGTGACAGCAAGCGATCCCGCAGGCGTTTGGCAATTTCCAGCGCAATATCTTTTTCAAAGACCCCCAGTTTGCCCACCGCGCCCGGGTCTTTACCACCATGGCCGGGATCAATGACGATGGTTTTTACGCCCAACCCAAACAACTCGGCAATGGGGACATCTGATTCCGCCAGGGCCTGATAATTGGCCGGGTCCACGTCAACGGCGTCCAGGCCGGGTATTGCAAGATCCTCCAAGTTATCGACATCAATTAACTTTTTTTGAAGTGTTTTCGGTAAACTTGTAGGATCAATCGCCGAAACAACCGGTTTTTGCTCATTCAAAGGTACCAACACCGCTTCCCGGCTGGTTGAAACTTGCGCAGACTGGCCTGGTCCTGCGTTGGCGACTCGTTCCGACGCCATACCCGCCGTCAGTTCACCAGTCGTCCTGGTCGCCGAACCCAGCCAGAACATAAACACGCCGCCAATCAGAATGACGCTAGTCGCACTTAACAGTGATAGCGGATGCAGCTTGCGCTTGTCTAAAGAGCGTGCTGCTGGCTGCTCAGCTTTTCGGGATTCGCCTTTGCCCGCAACCCATAAATTCTCTTCGTAAATCCCTTTGAGAATGTCCCGTTTGTCCGATCGCTTAAACACTGCTTACCCGATTGACTTCGTTGCGTTACCGGTCGACTCGAACCCAGAACGTTACCAGGTTTATCCAAGTCCCACCTTCAAGAAAAATGCCAATGATCAACGGGATATAGGGATTACTACCTTTCACGCAACGCATATTTACTACGTCATTAAGCGGATCGGATAAACAGAACCTATCGCCCTGCGTTGATCGACTTACCAGTTACCTGGTCTTTACAGTTTGTATACCCTGCCCCACTTGCGTGTACGTATTTGATCAGTATGACATATTTCACAGATCGGAAGCGCGAATGATTACGTATTTGAGAAAAAACTACAAATTTAGCGCCACTTCTTCGATAATGAGGCGTGTGTCCTGGTATTTCATCGAAGGATTTGCATAATCCTTAAACGTTTTTTGGCATTAACCACCGGTACTACCTCACAAAATGACGTTCTGGTGGCGAGCTGTTAGCCATTAAGACTAAATCTTTGCGACAAAAAACCGCTGTAGTTTCTAACCAGACCTGGTAGCTAGTATAGACCGATCTTTTTATCGCAGGTAATAACAATTGGTTGTTTGAGTTACCAATTTGCCCGGAATTGTACAGGCCAAGATCATTTATTGGATCGTGACATTATTTTAACCAACTGAGATTTACTATCGTATATGGCAATACCCAAGGTTAAAAACAGTTTTGACGACACCCAGAAAATTTTAACGTCGTTTGCCAAGGCGCAACTTTCCTATGTTGACACCACGTCGATCAAAAAAAATTCCTTCCAGTTTTTTGCGATCGCCGCTTTCCTCTATGGCGCCGTACAGCAATTGGGAAAACAGTCCACCGTACCAGTGCAGCTGGTAAATAAATATTTATGCAACGTTATGTGCGATGCATTCAAGTTGCCGCAACACAGCGGGGAAGGATTGGTGAGTTCCACCAACCGCATGATGGAAAAATACTATTTACTGGAAAATATCTATCATGACGGCGAAGCAGCGGCAGAACGCTGGCTGACCAACGACGATGCGGATTGTGCAGAATTAAAAGCACTGCTCGATAACTACCAGGAATTTACCTTGATGGATATGAATGCCGCCGGCATGAAATCCAATACCCCGGAACTCAACGCACAATATGCTGCAAAATCCACCAGTGGAAAATCATCAATCGCGAGCAGAATGATGCTAACAGTTATAGTAATGGGCGCATTACTGGGCGTAGCTTATTTTGTTCTCGCGCAGAACCTTAACTAAACTCTGTTTTGACCTGCGGTTGAACCGCCCCAGTAAGCGTTTTGCTTGAACCTTCACCCATGCGCAACAGACTCGGCAACAGTATCAATGTAAAAATTGTACTGACGCACATTCCCCCAACGATCACACCTGCAATGCCCCGATAGAGCTCAGTACCTGCGCCGGGCATCAACAACAACGGTAACATACCGAATATGCTGGTGAGGGTACTCATCAAAATAGGCCGCAAGCGCATTCTTACCGCCTGGTGTACCGCGTCTTTACGCGCCAGCCCTTCGCGCTCTGCTTCCCGTGTCTGGTGCACCAGCAGGATCGCGTTATTCACCACCAACCCCAGCAGAATAATGAAACCAATCATGGTTAATAGATCCATGGGTTGAAAGGTAACGAGATTAATCAAATTCAGCGCAATCACGCCGCCCACGGTTGCCAGGGGTATTGCCAGCAGCACCAGAAAACTGTCCTTAAACGATCGGAATAATGCACTCATTAACAGGTACAAAATCACAATGGCCAGAATGAACGAACCACCCAGACTCTTTATGGCAACACCGAGTTGATCGGCAGTACCCGTATAGTTTATTTCACCATCCTCGGGCAACATCTCGGTAAGTACCGGTTCAACTTCCTGTTTCATAATGCTAATCGCGCGATCCAGGGGCATATCTTCAGGCGGCGTTACCTGCAGACTGATGGTCCGCCGACGATTGATGCGACGCAATTCATCAGGCCCTGCGGTCTGCAGCACCTTCACTAATTCATTCAGCGGCAACACCCCACCATTGGGCGTCGCCAGTGGAATACTTTCGAGTTGTTCCGGCAATGTCCATTCCTGGCTGCGTAAAATAATATCCAGACGCTGATCACCGTCAAAATAGTCACCCACATACAATCCGTCACCCACGGCGCGCACTACACCCGACATCACGGCACGATTCCAGCCTACTTCGGCAATGCGCCGCTCATCAGGGATCAACCGAATCTCCGGCTCTGCCAGATCCAACCCGGGGAACGGACGGATTTTTGAACCGGGAATTTTCTGCGATATCAGACCAAAACCTGTTTGCGCCACCGTTAGCAAGCTTTCAACATTGCGTGCCTGGATATTCACATCAATGGTGCGCCCGCCACCAAATTTCCCAAATAGAGAGGTTCGCTTGGCAAAAGCAATGGTGCCAGGAAAACCCTGCACTACCCCGTTAATCAGAGGCACCAGTTTGTCAGTGTCGTTATCATTTTTGGTTCGTGCTCCCATAAAAGCACCGCTGCCAAACGCCACAAAAAAGTAGTCATTCACATGGGGATCTTTCTTGCCATCGATATAGGGTCGCATACGTTCAGCAACCACCTGACCCATTTCCTTTTCCAGAAAATCAATATTGGCGCCAGGTGGCGGCAAGATGAAAGCGAACACCAGGTTACGGTTACCCTGTGGTAAATAATCTCGATCCGGTAACAGTAAAAAACCAACAATCAAAGGCACAGAAATTAACAGTGCAATCCACATCACGCGCAACTGTGCCGTGCGGGTGATATTCATAATACCGTTACTGATACCGTCCCACCATTTTGTATGAGGATCGTCCTGCATCTTGCCTTTCAACCATTGCTGGGCAGCGGTGGGTAATATGGTTACCGCTGCCAGCAACGAAAAACAAATCGCCACGGCAATGGTTAATGCCAGGTCGGCAAACAATTGCCCCGCCTCGTCTTCCAGGAAAACCACCGGCAAAAAGATCGCAACAGTTGTTGCTGTGGATGCCAACAGAGCGCCCCAGACCTGGGTTGTGCCATGCAGTGATGCAGTATCAGGTGATTCGCCTTTTTCCCTGAGCCGCACAATATTTTCCAAAACGATGATGGCTGCATCCAGCACCATACCCACTGCAAACGCCAGTCCTGCCAGGGAAATCACATTCAGGGTACGATCCGCGGCATCCAGTAAAATAAAACTGGTAACCACCGAACTGGGAATCGCCAGGGCAACCATCAAGGTGGCGCGAAAGCGCCGCAGGAACCACCATAAAACGCCAATAGCGAGCATAATGCCCAGCGCCAGGTTGGTTTGCACCATGGCAATGGAGCGATCAATGTACTTGGTTTCGTCGTACACCTGGGTCATGGTGAGACCGGCGCGCTTCAGGGGACCTTCGCGCAATTCCTCCGTGGCTTGCCGCAATCCCTCCATCACTTCCAGCACATTCACACCGGTTTCCCGATGGGCGTTGACCGCCATGGCTGGTTCACTGTTTTGAATGACAAAGCTGTTGCGATCAACATAACGGATTTCCACATCTGCCACATCGCGCAACTGAATAGGCTTACCATCACGCCATTCCAGGATCATTTCGCCCAGTTTGTCGACGTCATACTTGCCNGCGAAGCGGATGGCATAGCGTCGCTTACCGACATAGGTATCACCGGCAGAAACATCCTTGCCACTACCCGCCAACTCGGCTGCGACGGGGAGCTGCACACCCAGTGTTGCGGCTTTGTAGGGGTCAAAAGTGACACGCACTTCCCGTTCACGACCACCCCGCACTTCCGATAACGCCACACCCGTCACACGTTCGAAACGGGTTTGAACAACTTCCTCGAGAAAATCCTGATAAGTGGCAATAGGACGGTCGTTGCCTTCGATGGGCTTGACAATAAACCAGGCGATCGGACGGCTATCGCCGCCAATGGTACTGATGATGGGTTCTTCTGCATCGTCCGGATAACGTGGCACGCGGTTAAGACGATTCAACACTTCCAGTAATGCGCGTTCCAGGTTGGTGCCTACGGAAAAAGTAATCGTGACTTCGCCCTCACCCTGCTTTGATTTCGTCAGCAGTTCGGTCATGCCGGGCAAACCACGGAATACTTTTTCCTGTGGTTCGATGATCTCCGCTTCCACCTCTTCCGGCGCCGCTGCCCGCCAGCGAGTTTTAATGGTAATTTCCGGAGTTTCTACTTCCGGGGTGAGCTGAATGGGTAAACGATCAAGACTGAGCGAACCGAATATGATCGCCAGTATCACCGCGACCACGACAGCGACAGGATTACTAAGTGAAAGGCGAGTCAATTGCACGGCGATTGAGTCCTTTATCGATAGATCAGCAGGAACACAGCTTAGTTGGCGATAACACTCACATCCTGGCCTGGACGTAAACGCTCACTTCCGCGTATCACCACATCGTCGCCGGGATTCAGTTTTCCGTTTACTTCCACCAGATCACCGGAGGCTACACCCACCTGCACTGGTATATTTTCCGCTTTATTGTCACCGTTAACGCGGTAAACTGATGTGCCGCTGCGACGCAACACCAGGGCGTCACGCGGGACTGCAAGGACTTCTTTGGGTACCGCAGTGGGTAATGCCACACGTACCGGTTGCCCAATGCGCCAGTTCGTATCGGAAAAGCTAATGCGCAAATCCATCAGCCGCGAACGTTCATCACCAACCGGTACGATAACACGCACTTTTCCTTCCACAACTTGTGATGAACTAACCTGTAAATTAATTTTACTGTTTTCGTTAACATAGTTAATGGACTGTAATGGCACCCGCGCCTGCACTTCCATTGTTGTAGGATCGATTAAGCGCACCACCGCGCCACCTTCAGAAACCCGTTCGCCAGCCTGCAGATAACGTTCTGCAATCACGCCGTCAAACGGTGCGCGAATCCGGTGACGCCACTTTTCTTCTTCAGCCTGACGCAAACGGGTACGGGCTATTTCCAGTTCATTGTGCGCAACTTCCCGGTCGGCCTGCGTCTGTTCCAACAGGGTCTTGGCGGCGTTATTCTGTTTGGCGAGTCTCTGTAACCGTTTCACTTCTTCGCGTAAAAATATCAGCCGCGCCTTTTCCCGCTCCACTGCAGATTTCAATTCTTCAATACGCAAATCTACAAATGTGCTATCTATGGTTGCCACCACCTGACCGGATTTGACACGCACGCCGACATCCAGCACTTTCTTCAGGCGTCCTTCAACTTCGGTTGCCAGTTTGGCATCGTCCCGGCTGATCACCGTACCGGCCATCCAGGTGACTGGCGCCAGTGTCGTAGCTTTGGCTTGTGCGACAACCACCGGTGCTGCGCGCATTTTTGGCGCCGGTGCCGCCATCCCGATGGTCGCACTGATTCCCAACCAGGTAACTAACAGAACAAAGATCAGGACAAAGATAAATTTTTGCTGGCTCATAGCTCACTTTTGATTGAAGGGGAAAATCAACATTATGTTGCACACCCGTTATAATACGAATGCACTTCGGTTCGTCTATACATAGAGGCGAACCAACATTGCTCAAGCACTACCCAAAGCCTTTCGCAGTAATTTTGTGCGCGACAAGTTTCACGCCGCTCCCGTCAACGGGAAGTATAAATGTCACAATGTGACGCGCTTTTTTACCGCCTTCGTGGACGGTTTCCAATTGATAGATAAAAAACTTACCGCTGTAGCGGGTATCCGCCTGGCGGTTTCGAATTTTGAAGGATTCAACCGGACCCATCACCTCTATAAATTGTTGCAAGCGCAATTTCCACGCTTCCCGGGGGAACGCTTTATAAAAGTCCTCAGAGTAAGACTCGAGTGCGGTTTCATAGTCTTTGGCCTGTAAACTGGAAAAAAGTTTATTTACTTCCGGTTCCAGATCAAGGTTCGGCATTGGCGCATCACACGCGGCAAAGAGTAACGCCAGCGGCAACAGCAAGCATCTGGTAATAGGCTTTACGTTAATGAACGACATAAGAAAGGATAACCCATTGAATAAATGGCTTTTTCAAGCCTCTTTTTGTAAGTATGGACTGAAGCAGCCACCGTAACATAAATTCAACATGCTGAGAACACGAATCCTCAGATGGTGGCGGAGGCGAAAAACCGAGTGATAACTGGGAAGATTTTTCTTGCCGGCAGGAGCAGACGAGCAGTCTATGACTGAAAAGCGGAATCCTTATTCACTGACGAAAAGCGTTTAATAAAGCTTATACGCTGGCAATCAGGTGGAAGAAAACAAAAACACTAATAAACACCAGATTAAAAATAAAAATTTGCAAATCCAACATATCCCGAATCCCTCAAAACGGCCGCTTGCTGATAAGCTATTGTTTTAAATAATTAAAATATTGGCTACAGTTAATGGACGGGCATTATTCCAGACTTGGTCAAATTTTGTCAACCCGAACCGGTTTGGTGGCAAAGCCCCAATTGATTACAGCCAGTGAAAATACTGCAATGATAAGTTGTTGTTATATATATTTTGTTATTGTTGCCCAATTCCCGATGGACGAGACAACTCACTGCGCATTGCAATGATATCGCTTAAACTGAAATCTCGTAACAATCGCGTATATTTTTCGTCGACTTTCAGCAATTCGGATGAGTTACAGGCATCGCGTTCGGATAACCACATCTCAATCAACCAACTAGCTGCGGCACGGCTTGCCCAGTCCGGAATTAGTTTTTCGTCCTTGAGCCAGTCTTCAATGTAGTACGTATCCGCGTACACTTTGTTAGCACGCAGCACGAGCCCCTGTTCAATCTGTTCCAGCGAGAGCCCAAACGAACTGTTCAGAACGGTTAATAGATTCATTGACTTAAGTCCAACTCCCTTTCGAATCTGTAGCGTGAAACCTTAAACTCCATATTAAGGCATCAACTAAACGTGGAACTTATACTGCCACAGACCGCTAGTCAATTTCCACAAATCGCATTTCGACTCTCCGATTAAGTGAACGGCCTTCCTGGGTGTCATTGGTGGAGACAGGCTGCGTCGCCGCATAGCCCCTTGTTGTCAGTACCTTAGAGCTAATCCCTAAATCCACTAAAAATTGGGTGGCTACCCGCGCCCGACTGAGTGATAACTGCTGGTTAATAGCATCCGAACCAGTATTATCGGTATGACCCGCCACTTCAACGCGCATCCGAGGATGTTCACGTAATGTCGTTGCTACCCCGCGCAAAGTCCTTTGCGCACCGGCACTTAACTCGTCACTGCCAGTCTTGAAATGCACGCCCAATAGCGTGACCACCTCGATAACATGACAACCCATGGGTTCCACTAACACACCGGGCGGTGTACCGGCACACAAATCCTTGCTATCCACAACACCGTCATTATCCGTGTCCCATTCGCAGCCATTGCCATCAACGCTGACATCCCTGATAGTGTTACTGCAGCGATCTCGATAATTGGGCACCCCATCATGATCGTCATCAAATCCGCAGCCACGCGCGTCGACTTTTATTCCGCGTGGTGTGCCACGGCAGGCATCACGGGAATCCGCCACCGTATCACCGTCAGTATCCAGCGCACAGCCTTTGATATCAACGATGGTATCGGCTGGTGTGTTCTTACATTCGTCCTCATTATTAACAACGCCGTCATTATCATCATCAAGCAATGTAGCGGTTTGTTGCTGCTGTGGTATTGGCGTAGTGGATGACGCTGGTGAAGTTTGTTCCTTGCTCGCTGATAGTCCGCGGTCAGAATCTGCATCCCCGCGCCCTGTTGTTGTGCATCCCCATAACAACGCAGACAACCCAGTACAATATATAGTTATGATAAAAGCGACCGGCAGGCGTAACTTATATGTGTAATTCATCCCCTCGTTCCTTCTTATTGTCTTTTTTCTTGTAATTCTTTTTACTTGTAATAAAGTACAACGACAATAGCCTAACAGAATTTTTCGCTCGCCTCACTAACGAACCGGGAATTGCTAACTGGCTATACTATGAGCCCGCAGTAACAGCAAACGGAAGTGTAATCATGATCGAAAATCCTGACTTACTGCCGCTGATAACCCTGGCGTTTGGCCTGGGTATGTTGCACGCGTTGGACGCAGATCACATCATGGCGGTGTCAGGCCTGGCCAGTACCCGGGTCAGTTTTCGCAACAGCCTGCGTTTTTGTCTGCGTTGGGCAACCGGACATGGTTTATCGCTACTTATTATTGGTGCTTGTGTCTACTTGCTGGGAATGGCGATTCCCCACAGTTTAAGTCACTATGCCGAAAGTACGGTAGGCATCATGCTCATCTTGATTGGCGCCTGGATTCTCTGGGAACTAAAAACGAAAAACACCCATTTACATTTCCATCATCACGATAATCTTCCCGAGCATGCCCATTGGCATCAGCACCATCACCGTCGACATGATCAGGATCCTCATTCACACCAACATGGCGCCTTGCTTGTTGGCATCCTCCACGGCACAGCCGGTTCTGCCCCGCTGCTGGTATTGATTCCATTAGCCAAACTCGGTTCACCCGCTTATGCCATTGCGTACTTGCTACTATTCAGCACAGGCGTGTTATTAGCCATGCTGCTGTTTGGTGGACTTCTTGGCGGTATATATCATTGGTTGTCGAAATTAGGCAGCGGCTTCGTTAAAACCTTGCGCGCTATTGTTGCATCTAGCTCAATCGTGTTTGGCAGTTATCTGGTTTTCGGGGCATTCAATTGATGCAACTCGCAACAGCACATTCATCCTGGAAAGCATGCCTGTCATTAGAGTTTGAAAATCGAACACAGCGCACTATTATCAGCCACAGAAAACATTCGGGCCCCCTGGTTATTCAGAAACCCTTTTACCCGGAAGGCAGGCCCTGCCATATTTACTTGTTGCATCCTCCCGGCGGGCTGGTGGGTGGCGATCANCTCAGCCTGGACGTTCTTTTACATAAAGGTAGCCATACTCTAATTACCACGCCGGGTGCCGCAAAATTTTATCGTTCCGCTGGTCCTCTCGCGCAACAGATACAAACCTTCAACATTAGCAACGACGGCCTGCTGGAATGGCTGCCACAGGAAACCATTGCTTTCAATCAGACCAACGCACTGATCCAGACCAGGGTCAACCTGGACGCAGGCGCAAAATTCATTGGCTGGGAAATCACCTGCCTGGGCAGACAGGCGAGCGATGAGTTGTTCAATTCGGGTCGATTCGTACAGAAACTGGAAGTCGCTATTAATAATAAACCTTCACTAATTGAACGTGCACTATTTGAGGGCAACAGTGAATTGCTATCCTCGCCCTGGGGACTTGCAAAGCATGCCACAGTGGGTACCATGATTGTTACACCTGCCAACCAACAACTGGTCACCAGCGTAAGAGAACACTTGCAGGTCTGTACGCAAGGCAAGTCCGGGCAATTGTTTAGCGCCACCTTGGTGGACAACATCATGGTTTGCCGTTACCTGGGACCACAGGCAGAAACAGCGAAACACTTATTTATCGAAGCATGGAAAATTGCACGACCCTATGTGCAAAACATTGACGCTTGTATACCCCGAATCTGGAACACATGAACTTTAGATTATTCACTACTATAAAACGCAATTGTTAAGGAAAGCCCCATGGAATTATCACCGCGCGAAAAAGACAAATTGTTACTTTTCACTGCCGCACTGGTAGCTGAGCGTCGCAAGGATCGCGGCATCAAGCTCAACTATCCCGAAGCGATCGCTTATATTTCGGCCGCTATCATGGAAGGTGCGCGCGAAGGTAAAAGCGTTGCCGACCTCATGAGTTATGGTACAACCTTGTTAACCCGCGATGATGTCATGGAGGGCATTCCGGAAATGATCGATGAAGTGCAGGTGGAAGCCACCTTTCCCGATGGCACCAAGCTGGTAACCGTGCACAACCCTATTGTTTAATGCAAGACGGGAGACTATTCATATGATACCCGGCGAATACTTTATTGATGACGGCGACATCGCGCTCAATGCAGGGCGCAAAACGATTCAGATCAAAGTCGCCAACACCGGTGACCGACCTATCCAGGTAGGATCGCATTATCACTTTTATGAAACCAACAGCGGCCTGTCATTCGACCGCGAAAAAACCCGCGGCTTTCGTCCCAACATTCCTGCCGGCACCGCGATACGCTTTGAACCTGGCCAGGAACGGGAAATCGAACTGGTGGAATACGCCGGCGACCGGCACGTCTATGGATTCAACGGCAAGGTAATGGGGCCACTGGAGGACAAACCATAATGGGTAAAATCAGCCGGCAAGCATATGCAGAAATGTATGGCCCCACCACGGGTGACCGGGTACGTCTGGGCGATACGGAAATTATTATTGAAGTGGAAGCCGACCGCACTACCTATGGCGACGAAGTCAAGTTCGGCGGCGGCAAAGTGATTCGCGACGGCATGGGCCAGAGTCAATCCACTTCCCATGAAGCCGTCGACGTTGTGATCACTAATGCGCTCATCCTCGATCATTGGGGAATTATCAAGGCCGACGTTGGCATTAAAGACGGCCGCATTGCCGCCATAGGTAAAGCGGGCAATCCCGGCGTGCAACCCAACGTGGATATCATCGTCGCGCCCA
>JGI2160J19893_10000479_pt1 | contig 13469 bp, 5 predicted proteins | sample DeeMarSeWOR28_12_FD_19893 | JGI IMG/M metagenome (IMG submission 19893)
GGTGTCGTGGGCCACCGGCAGCGATCCGTAAATGGGGGCAATCATCTGGGGCAGGCCGCAGGGCTCGAAGCTTGACGGCATCAGAACAAAGTCCGAGGCGGCATAGGCCAGGTGCTCCAGATGAAAATCGAAGTTGCAGATGGCCACGCGCTTATTAAATCTATGGTAATTAACAATGTCGCGAAAGACGTGCTGATAATCGCCATTGGCCACAAACACGATTTGCAGATTTTGCTCCCAGTAGCTGGAGATGACCTGGTAAAAAATTTCCGCCAGCAACTGGCAGCCCTTCTGAATCGGATCCAGCCGCGACGGCCAGAAAAACACCGGAGCCCGATCATCCACGATGAGCCCCAGTTTTTTCTGTAAATACGACTTGTTGGCTCGTTTGCCGCTGACATGATCAGCAGGACCGTATCGGGTTTTCAGCTCTTCATCTTTTGTCGGATCAAAGGCCGGGTCCGGTGCATTCAGAATGCCGGCCGCACACCCGGCCGCCACCTTATTGGCCAATTCCTGTCGCAAAGGGCCATACACGAAACCATGCCGACCTTCGACGATTTCTGCCAGGAAATTCGGGCTGACCACATTGACAAAGTGGGCGGCAAAGACCCCGCTGGTGAGCAAATCAACGGGGTTGTTATTGCGTATTTCCTCGTAACGATTGGCCATATTCACGAAAAACAGATTCTGCCAAAACGAGGCCGCATCAATGCCCCGGTCTTCGATATACGCCAGGGTTGTCTTAACGGTGTGAACGTTGTGGATCGTGAACAGACAGGGAATGCCCATGCTGCGGGCCATGGCGGGGATTAAGCCGGTCATCCAGTCATTGCAGTGAATCAGGTCAGGCTGTACCCGCGGAACGATATTGTTGATCACCTCCCGCTGAAATGCCAACGACATTCGAATGTTTTCTTCGCCGTAGTAAGAATAAACCTGGTTGGTATAGTAAAACGCGCGGTCTTCGGCCAGGTGAATGCGATCGTCGGGCATCTTGCGCCGGATCTTGCTGAGCTCCTTTTTTAAAACCGGTGCCAGTCCATCACTGAAAATAGCCCGGTAGTCCGGCATGGCAACGTGGACATCGGCCCCCTGTTCGAAAAGAGCGCTGATGAGCGCGGCGGAAACATCCGCCAGCCCGCCCGCCTTGGCTGTAAAAAAAGAGGCCAGGCCCCCCATACGATCTGGAAGGTAGGTCACTTCCGGGGTTACGATAAGCACCCGGGGATTGCACGGTGTTTCACTCATTTGCTTCGTTCTTTTTTAGAGCTTTTAGAGATATAAATTTCTTAATTAGATTGACCGGCAAGTTGTTGGTTATCAGTTATTTGTTATTTAGAAAAGAGCGGCCAGCGATATTTCTTACCAATAACCCATAATAATTACAAATAAATAGAAGTTGTTTCAAATCCTTTATGCCCATGTAACCAAATGCGGCGTCGATTTGACGCGCGCGTCGCCACGGGGGGTTACTCTCACGGTAAATCCGAATCGACCCGAACCCTCGCAGGTTAAAGAACAGCCATACAGGTAATGTCCGTTGCCGCGGTCTTCTAAAACGTTCATTGGCTCAACACGGCTGGCTGCCAGGTCTTCTAAAGATCTCATGTGACCGTAGTAAAGCTCAACGTCGATTTCGTCGGGTTGAAGTTCGGCGAGCGTTACCTCCGCTGTGACCTCAAAATTTTCGCCCACCCGATAGGGACCCCGATTTTTTCTTACCGGGGGCTGGAGCACGATGCTTTTCCAGAGTGAACGCAGCCGTTTGATCTGGGTGGCCAGATTCTTTGCCTCTTCAGCCTGATTGGCAAGCAGGGTATCGAAGCGTTGGGCAGCCGGGAGATAGAAACGGTTTTGATAATCCATCACCATGCGAAGGCTGCAAAACATTTCCATCGCCATTTTCATGGAGGCCTTCATCTTTTGCAGCCAGTCCCCGGGCAGATCACCGTTTTTGCGATTATAAAAACAGGGGATTACTTCATTTTCCAGTACATTATAGAGCGCCTGACTTTCCACGGCGTCCTGATAATCGTGGTCCGTATATTCCTCACCGTTTCCGATGCGCCAGCCTCTCTCCGGTGTGTATCCCTCACACCACCATCCATCAAGTATGCTGACATTCAGCACCCCGTTAATGGCCGCTTTCATTCCGGACGTCCCGCAGGCCTCCAGGGGCCGCCGAGGCGTATTGAGCCACACATCTGCGCCCTGAAACAGATGACGGGCCAGATGCATATCATAATCTTCAAGAAAAATGATGCGCTCACGAAGTTTCGTTTGGCTCGCAAATTCGAAAAGCTTTTTAATGAGATCTTTGCCTTCGTTGTCCTTCGGATGGGCTTTGCCGGCAAAGATAAATTGTACCGGGTATTTTTCAGAGTTAACAATTTTCTCCAGGCGCTCGGGATCTTTGAATAGCAGATGGGCGCGCTTATAGGTTGCAAAGCGGCGGGCAAAGGCGATGGTCAGCACATCCGGATCCAAAACCGATTCAAGCGCTTCAATCACATTGAGGGGCGCGTTGCGCCGGGAATATTGTTTAATCAACTGTTCCCGACAGGTGCGCACCAGACGCCCACGGTTCATTTCATGGCCGCGCCACAGTTCTGCATCGTAAATTTCGTCAATCCGATTCATATTTTCCAGTTTGCGCGAACTCATGTACCAATCGGGCCCGAGATAGCGGTTAAAAAGAGCGGCAAATTCCGAGGAAATGAACGAAGAGATATGAATTCCATTGGTGATATGGGATATGGGGATTTCTTCCTCGGGTCGTTGCGGCCAGACGTGGGACCACATGCGCCGGGCCACTGACCCGTGCAGCTGACTGACACCGTTGCAATGGGCTGCGGCATGCAGCCCCAGAATGAACATCGACAAAGGCGCATCGGGACCGGAGCCGACCGGTTGTCCCCAGGATAATATTTCTTGTTCGCTGGTTTGCAGCCTTTTAACAAGGGGCTTTAAATACGGCCTGACATGATCGGCCGGGAATTCATCATGTCCTGCGGCCACCGGCGTATGGGTGGTAAAAACCGTGGTGCGGGGGACGATTTCAAGCGCGGTTTTAAGGTCAACGTTATGGTTCGACATGGTTTGTGCCAGCCGCTCGAGGCTGGCAAAGGCTGAATGCCCCTCGTTCATGTGCAGAACCCTGACGTTGATTTTCATGGCTGCCAGCGCGCGCATCCCGCCGATTCCCAGCAGCACTTCCTGGGCCAGGCGAACCTTCTGATCGCCGGCATAGAGCCTTGAGGTGATTTCACGGCAGGCCGGCTTGTTCTCAAGAATATTGGTATCCAGCAGATACAATGGAATCCGGCCGATCATGATTTTCCAGACGATGGCATGGACAGGGCCTTCCGGTCCGATAACCGACACCCGCAATTCATTACCCGTAGCATCCAGCACCCGCTCAACCGGAAGTTCATAAAGATCGGTTTCCGGATAGGCTTCCTGTTGCCGTCCATCAGGATCAAGATACTGACGAAAATAACCGTGGCGATACATAAGCCCCACTCCGGTTAACGGCAGACCCAGATTGGATGCGGCCTTCAAATGATCCCCGGCCAGAATACCTAACCCGCCGGCAAACAATGGCAGACTTTCGTGAATGCCAAACTCCATGGAGAAGTAGGCAACGGAATCGGCGGGACCAAAAACGGAATCACCTTGATCCGTTGAATCCAGCACCCGGATTTGAAATTGTTCCTGCACCTCCTTCAGATGAGCCAGGTAACCTTTATCCTTTGCCAGCTTTTCAAATCGGCTTTGGTCAATTTTTGACAGAAAAGCAATGGGGTTGCGGCCGGATTCTGCCCAGAGCGCTGGGTCCACGCGACGGAACAACTCGATGGCATCTTTATCCCAGCACCACCACATATTGCGCGATAGGGCTTCAAGAAATTGAAGATTTTGCGGTATATTCGGAAACACCTGAAAGGTCTGAAAATTTTTCATATTTGGTTCAAGCTCCATTTTAGAATCAAGTTCTGCGTAAGCGGGATGCAGATTTTTCAGAAAATATCGTTTAATCGGTAAAAAAGCAACATGTCATTATCATTTGGGAATCCAGAAAGAGAGAAATTAAAGGATTGAAGAATTCAGGAATTGAATACATGCTCGCTGGCGATTTAAAATGCCTAAGTGCCTGAATTGCTTGATTTCTATATTATTTTTTCGTCAGTTTGAGCCAGACCCGCAAAAGCTCACTTGCCCCCCAGGCCTGGGCGTCGCATCCCCTTGCGGTATGAGGCCAATCACCGTCTAAAATTTCAGGGATGTGACCCAGGCAGCCGCCTTCGAGCAGACGGATGCTGCTGGTCAACCAGGACAGAGCCGTTTCCCGGCTTTCTTTTCCATAGACCCTGGCCCAGGCTTCACAGAAAGACGGAAACAGCCAGGTCCAGGCCGTGCCGTTATGATAGGCCGGTTTGCGGCGGGTGTCTTCGTCACCCTCATAGCGTCCTTGGTAAGGGCGGCGGGGGTCGTTGATCAATTTTCCATGATGATGAATCGGAATCTCGTGTCGAACCGGTCGGTCGGCCAGGCTGCGGATGGCTCCCGGAACCAGCAGCTCTTGGCAGGCCGCCAGGATGCTCCGGCATTTTTGCGGTTCCTTGATGGCGCCCAGGGTAATGGCCAGCAGCTGATTGGGACGCAGGGCGTCGTCGGCCGTTGCTTCTTTGGCCGCCTGGCCGGGGGCGGCGTGGAGGCAATCCGACAAGCAAGCGCAATCCGGCTGCCAGAAGTACTTCAGGATCGAGTTTTGAACCTGTCGGGCCAGTTGTTGCCAGGCGTTTGCGGTTTCGGTAGAATCGATCTTGGACAAAAAGCCAAGCCCGGCATGCCACAGGGCCTGGATTTCGATGGGAAAGCCCTGGCGGGGGGTGCCGGCCGGGTGATCGGTGTCCATCCAGCTGAAGTGCCTCGGGCTAAATATCAATCCCGATTCCGGATCCATGCGCACGCCATTGGGTGTGCCTGCTTTTATGGATTGACCGATCGATAAAAGCACCTGCCGCATCGATCTGCCCCCGCAATCGGATTCAATAAATTTTTCATCTCTTTCTGCTTGAACCAAATCCGCACAGGCCGCAATCAACCATAGCGGCGCGTCGGATGTGTCGCGGTTGCCAGCGTTTTGGCCTTGAATCATATTTGGCAGGGTGCCGTCTTTCTCAAAGCGGGCAAACTGAGTAATAATATCCCGGGCAGCTGCCGTTTTTCCGGCGGCTGCCAGTCCGCGCACAAATATTAATGCATCCCGCCCCCAATCCAGAAACCAGGGATACCCGGCGATGACGGTTTTCAAGTTGCCGCGCCTGACCACATAATGGTCCAGCGATGTTTTCAGTGTGACGGCGATAGTTTCGGTCGACTCTAATTCTTTTGATGTTGCAGGCGTTGCAAAATCCGGCACAGGGGGGTTGCTTCGCATGATTTCCTGTTCGCTGCCGGCATCCGACCGGAAGATCACGGTCTGATTGCCCGCGATTTCGGCAGACAGGTATCCGGGGCTGAACAGATCCGAGTTCGGATCGTGGCCCCGCTGCGCATCTTGATGCCGGTTGACCATATAGAGCCACTCCGGCTCCAAGACAAACGTACCTTCGGAAATTTGCACCCGCAGCTGATGTTCGGCGTCCGGGGCGAAATGAAAGCCATTGGATAACGCAGTTATCGCCCTGGGCCACTGATCTTCAGGACCCTGATACGCTTTGGTAGAGGCGTGAAAATTGCGATTTTCAATATCCGGCCGCAAAATGATCGTCACCGGTTTGGCATCCGCCATCCGTTCCGGCTGATGATCGGCCGGATGGCGAAAAAAACCCATAGCGACTGAATTCTGGCCCTGAATCATTTCAACTCGAACGGTGATCATAACATGTTCACCCTGACCGGTGGGAACATGATATCGCCAGTTTCCACCACGGCCCCCATCCAGGTGAAAACTTTCCAGACAGTCCGTATTCAAAGCCTGGGAATAGCCTTGAAATACCACCCAGGCCCGACAGCGGCTCAACATCATCTGGCGGTCTTCAGGATAATCCGGATTCAGGTTTGCGGCCAGCAGCCCATCATACCGGCTGGTCAGTTTTCCCCATGAGACCGGGCTGTGCAGCATGGCCCCGCGGCCGTTGGCTGCCAGAAAGATAAAATCTTCATGCCGCAGTTCGGAGTGTCTAAAGTTCCTCTTGACACAAGGATTTGCCGGCCGGGGCAGCAGCAGCAAACGGGCGACGTCATGCCGGCAGCTTTCGGAATCAGCGGGCGCATAGATCGACAGCCACAGGCTGACGGTTTTCAGGGTCCGGGGTGTTGCCGCTGGCAGAAATAGAGCAAAGTGCTTTTCATTTCCATCTGAAACCGGAAGGCTGACTTCTGACGCCACCTTCCGGTCGCCGTCCATAACGTGCGCTCGAAAGGCGCTGTCACTGCGAACGAGCAGAAAATGATCCGGCGGAATCATAACTTCCCTCCGCAGGTCCTGCGGCCAGCGCCATACAATCACCCCCGGCTGGCGGCCCGGGCTGTCCTGACGGCGGCAAAATTCCAATGGATCTTCCTTCAACTGCCGGGCGGCCTCTTTGAGGTCAAAATTTTCGAGATGCGTGATTCCCCGATGAAATGAGACCACTTCAAGGGCTTTGGCATACAACCGCTGTCGTTCGATTCGCTCGGGCAGCAAGAAGGATTTTCCGGGAGAACGTTGAACCTGCTCAAAATCTTCGACCCGGGATGAAAGACATAATACCTGGCCGGGGTCCAGCAGCAGCGCATGCAAGCCGTCTGATCGGGTGGCGTTTATTTCATCTCCGGTCAGCAGATCGTAGAACTTAGATGCGTCAAGCCCCGTTGCTGCGGGATCCCATGCGGCGTGCGTGCGGTTTGCAGCATCCAGATTGGCGATGATCAGCAAGCTTTTTCCGGACCCGGGGTGCTTTCGTTTCAGGACCACAAAATTACCTTCATTTTGCTGGTGCATGCTTAACGCGGTATCTTCGTGAAACGCCGGGTTAGCCTTGAGCAGATCACTGAGCCGCCGAAGTTCGGCAACCTGGTTTTTTTCAGCGCCCCAGTTCAATGAAGGCGCGTCGTGGACATTGATTTTCTCAGTTGCAAACCATTCCACGCCGTTGGCATAGCCGAAGGCACCATTTTGGGAACTCAGAGCGCACAGGGCGGTGCGCATGCGGGCATAAGTTTCAGATTGCGCTGCCAGCCGAAGATTGTCATGGGTTTCCGCAAAATGCACCATGATGCCGTCTGTGCTCGAGATATCAATGGCTAGCGGCAGATATTGTCCGATTTGAGCGCGGTCGTAATTTTGAAACAGCTCCGAATAGGCCCAATTTAAGTTGGCACGGTTTAAAAGATCGCGCGTCACCGATATTTTTCCGCCCAGGCCTTCGAGCAAAAAGACCGTGTCGGGGGCCTGGTCTCTTACCCNGGCAATCATGTACTTCCAGGCTGCCACCGGTATCATGTAACCGGCATCACAGCGGAATCCGTCCACACCCCGCCGGCACCACGTAATAAAAACATCTGCCATGTATTGCCACAGGTCCTGCCGGGAATAATCCAGTTTGGTTAGATCTTCCCAGGCAACGCCCCAGGCGCCGGGGACTTCGATGCGTCCTTCGGGGCTTCTCATCAGCCAGTGGGGATGGGTTTCATGCAAACGGGCGGCCCAGCCGGTGTGATTGATGGCAATGTCAATAAAAATTTTGGCATTGCGCTGATGAACTGCGTCCACCAGCTCGATGAATTGCTCCAGCGGCGTGACGTGAGGATCAAACTGAGCCAGGGCGGGGTCGACAGCGGTAAAGCTCAAAGCGGCGTAAGGACTGCCGAATCTTCCCATGCGCCCATAGGTTGTTGGCGTCGGGTGGATCGGCAGCAGCAAAAGGATTCGGCATCCGAGTTCACCGATAATAAAGTCAAGCTCCGCGATCAGGTCACGAAAGGTCCCCGAGGGCGGGATCACCGCATAGCCGTTTTGATCGAGTTTTGCAACGCACTTTTCATCAGAAGGGGTCAGCCGCCGGGTTCCGGCTTTGTTGGGACCGAACTGCCGTACAAAGGCGTTGTAAACGATATTGGCGCAGCAGGCATCGGCCGCTTCAACATTGACGGCGGTGTTTTCTCCCGGAGGCCATGTGGGCTGCGCTTCACCTTCTTTTAAGAAAAAGCATTTGGCTTCAAAATGGCCCACCTCATATAGCGGCAGGATGGCTTCAAAATTCCGGTCGCCGACCCGCTTCATGGGAATATCGAACCAGGCTCTTCCCAGGGGCGTTTCATTTTTTTCCACTTCTCTGATAATTTCGTTTCTGATAATTTCAGCATGACCGATATTGGTGCGCACCCAGGCGGTGCCGGCTTGGGATTGGGGCAGCGTCAGAGTGAAGGTCAACAGATCTCCGCAGAAGCGAATCATGCGGGTTCCCGGGCTGGGGTCTTGTATTATACTGGCGTCCTGTGTCATCATTCGGGCCGATTTATTTTACTTTTCAAAATGAAAGCTTAACATATTANAATATAATAAGCCGGATCAATTTGCAAAATTTTTTAAGCATGGAAATTTTTCTTGAAAAATGATAAATATAAGCATTAGAAATGTTTATAGATTTATCAATCGGCGGCTTTTTGTAAACAGAAACCCTCACTGATTCTAAAAACGGATCCAGGACGCGAAACCATGAAATATCGATTCACCATTACTTTTTGTATATGTATCACCATTCAACTTTTGCTTCTTTTACCGTTACATCCCCTGAAAGATACCAACGCTGCCAATGCCGGGGGACTTAAATTATTTCAGGCGCTAATGTGCGAAGAAGTTGTTGACAACGCCCCCAGAAACCCCACAATGGTTTTCTCAGCCGGTAAAGAAAAAGCGGTGTGTTTTTCGCTATTTGACCCGGTAACGCAAAAAACCGTCATTTACCACAACTGGTATCATCGCGATGTGCCCAGCGCGAGAATACAGCTTACCCTGAATCCGCCGCGTTGGTCGACCCAAAGCAGTATTCAGTTGCGCAAAACCGATATCGGTCCCTGGCGGGTGGAAATCACCGACGAAACGGGTCGGCTATTAGGCGTGTTAAGATTCAGTGTGACGGATTGATAGAAAATGGAAAAATTAATTAATTTTTTACTCTCCATGCGCTGGCAGGATTTTATCGATATCTGTTTAAACAGCTATATCCTTTTCCGCTTTTACGTGCTTTTCAGAGGAACCAATGTTTTTCGAGTTCTGATCGGCATGACGGTGCTGTGGTTTTTCCAGCGAATTGCGACCTCACTCGGGCTGATCGTCACCAGCTGGGTGGTGCAGGGCATTGTGGCTGTCGGCGCCATCATTATTATTGTTGTGTTCCGAAATGAAATCCGCCGGGTCCTGCAGGCAAAGAATTTAAAATCCATTCTCTGGGGGCTGTCCTCCAAATCCGCGATCACGCCCACTGAAATTATCGTAGACAGCGTATTTGATATGGCCCATCGAAAATGCGGCGGTTTGATCGTTTTTCCCGGCAAAGAGGATTTGAGTGATGCCGTCCAGGGCGGTATTCCCTGGAAAGGAATGATCACCAGGGAAATGATTACCAGCATCTTCTGGCATGATAACCCGGTGCATGACGGCGCTGCCATTGTTCAGGGAGATCAGATCAGCGTTGTGGGTGCGATTCTTCCCCTATCTTACCGGGATGATCTGCCGTCCTATTACGGTACCCGGCATCGTGCCGCTCTGGGATTGGCGGAAGCGACGGACGCTTTGGTCATTGTCGTGTCGGAAGAAAGGGGTGATGTGCTTGTTGCCAAGGGCAACCGCCTGCGGGAGGTTCGGCAGAAACGAACACTGGAACAAAATATCCAGGAGCATCTGGGGATTGCGGCCGACAAGAAAGGGGCAGTCAGAAAAGGCGGTCTCGAAATTGGCGCCGCCGCCCTCTTGTCCATTGTGTTCATCACCGGCATCTGGTTCAGTGTTTCCAGGGGACAGGATACACTGGTTTCTCTCGACATCCCGGTGGATTATGCGAATCGTGCGAACGGAACTGAAATTGTCTCTACCTCGGTTAAATCTGTCAGCCTGGTGCTCAGCGGGTCGGGTGCTCTGGTTAAATCCGTAACACCGGATCAGGTCAGTGTGCGTTTGGATCTGAGCACTGCGCCGATTGGCCCCAACGTTTTTCCCATTACTTCGGATAACGTTTCGCTGCCGCCCGGAATATTACTGCGCGAAGTGACACCTGAAGTTGTCGAAGTCGTTATTGATGAAACCGTTAAAAAACAATTGCCGGTGCAAATCGATTGGGCCGGAAAATTATCTCCGGAATTAATCCTGCTGGATGTTATCATGGATCCGGAATCGATCGAGGTTATGGGCGGAAAGCGTATCCTTGAAAAAATAACGACACTTTATACCGAAAAAGTCCCGCTGGATAATTTGAGCGGAAGGGGCGAAATCTCAGCCAAATTAGCGCTGAATCCGACATCGCTCAAAATTGCACCGGGGTCGAAGGATAAGGTCACGATTCAATATGTGATCCGAAAAAGAGAATAGAAGCCATCTCAAAAATGTCTTTTGGCCCCATATCTTTGTTGGTGCCTCGTTTCAAATCCTCGACATGCAAAAGTATGCCTGCGGTGTTGAGCAGATTCTATTCGAACTGGGTTAATAATAGCTTAGAAGATGATATCGCGGTCGATGACCGTTCCTTTTTTGATGCTGGCGCGTGAACGCTGGCTGTTCTTAATCGATACGCGGTCTTTGATGGTGACACCGCTTTCAAAATAGACATCGCCTTCGATACTCAGGGATTCGCAGTCCACCAGAGAAGGCAGCCCTTCCTTAAAGCGTCTGTCCAGCAGGTCTATTATTCCGTAGTATCTCGGATCCAGTCTGATCTTAATGGTATCCGCTCTGCCGCTTGCCAGGCGTTTCGGGTTTACCTGCAGATTATTGTTTTCTTCAAGGACGTAACAATCTGAACGCAGGGCCAGCAGGTCATTGCACGATTTGACCGGGAAAAAGCGGGAGCGTGGCACCCTGACAGCCGTTGTGTCATCAAAAAGCGAAATGGCCGCTCCCATGGCCGTTTCAATCTGGTATACCGGCGGACTGGCGACGTTTCGGGGGTCCACCGGTTTAGGGTTAAGGATCATTGGCAGATTGATGGTACGTTCTTTTTCAAACAGCGTTTTCAAGGACTCCAGATGGATCCAGATGTTATTGGTATTAAAAAAGCGGTAACGGGTAATATCCTGAAACGCCGTTATTTCATCCCGGGGGCATTGAGCGGCCTCACGCAAAAGCAGCCGTCCGTTATGAAGTCTGGCCAGATGCCCGCCTTTGATATCCGCCGGCGTTTTTTCAGCCACCTCCATCATGAAAGATAACCGGTTTTCTGCAAAATAGCCCAGCAACGATTTTTCCATGCGGGCCCCGAGATTATCCAGGTTGTGGATAAACGCATACCGGATGCCGCTTTCCAACAAGTGCTTCAACATGCCGGATGTATTGAGGGCCGTAAACACATCCCCGTGACCCGGCGGATTCCACTCCAGTTCCGGATTTTGCGGCCAGGTTGCCGGGGCCAGATCCTGCTGGCGGATTTTGGGAAACTTGTGCTGGATGAATTGCTGCGGTGTTGAGGACGGTTTGATTTTGTCCAGAGCCGCCAGGGTTTCATCATGGGTGCTGAAGCTGTTCATTAAAACCAGCCGGACCCCGCTGTTCTCAGACTGCGTTAAGATGATTTCGAGAAACGTTTTTCCGTTTTTAGCCTCGATGAGTGACTTGGGCCCGGTCAGCCCCATGGTGGTTCCCAGGCCGCCGTTTAAAACGATTCTTACCGATCGATCCAGAGCGTGTTGACCGGCGGCGGCGTATTTTTTTAAATTTTTGAAATCTTCTATTTCACCGCTTTCAACCGGTTGAATCTCCCGATCGTAAATCAGGCCGGTTTCACCGGTCAGCACCTTATGGTAGTAATATGTGAATGTTTCAATTACCAGGGGCTGCAGTCCTTCTTTTTGCATTTTTGCGACAAATGCGGGCAGGTTTCCTACAGCCTCAGATTCAGGCATCTAAATCTCCATAGTCATTTTTTTAGCGATGGATTACAAAAATATCGAATATCGAACAAGGAATGTCGANTGATGAAGTTTTCTTTCCCTTCGACATTCATTATTCCTTGTTCAGTGTTCTGCGGTTTTATTTTTCCTGACACCGACACCTGAAACCTATCAGGCCACGGGCACGATCCACCCCAGCGGGTCTTCGGCTTTACCATACTGGATGCCGGTGATGGCGTCATAATATTTGCGGGCCACCGGACCGACTTCGCCGCCGGCGATGGTAATCACCCTGTCCCCGTATTTGATCTCGCCGACCGGGGAGATTACCGCTGCGGTTCCGGAGCCGAAAACTTCCTGCAGTTTGCCGTTTGCATGGGCCTGCATTAATTCATCGATGCTGATCCTTCGCTCTGATACTTTATCTTTCCAGTGTTTGGCCAGATTGATCACCGAGTCTCTGGTGATGCCCGGCAGAATGCTGCCGTTTAGCTGGGGGGTGACAATTTCGTCGTCGATCACAAAAAAAATGTTCATGGAGCCGACTTCTTCAATAAATTTTTGCTCGACGCCATCGAGCCAAAGCACCTGAGAATAACCTTCTTTATGGGCCTTTTCACCCGCCAGTATGCTGGCGGCATAGTTGCCGGGCGTTTTGGCCTCTCCGACTCCGCCGCGCACCGCACGGACGTATTCGTGGCTTACCAGAATCTTTACCGGATTGAAGCCTTCGGGATAATAGGCGCCAACCGGTGAAAGGATAATGAAAAAACGATAGGTATGCGAAGCCCGTACACCGATATAGGGGTCCATAGCGATTATCGTGGGCCGAATGTAAAGGGAGGTTTCCGGTTGAGCGGGTACCCAGTCTTTTTCCATTGTCAGAAGCTGGTTGAGCACACCGAGGGCAAAATCCTCGTCGATTTCCGGCATACACAATCGTTGGCAGGAGCGATTCAAACGCTTGAAATTTTCCAGAGGCCGGAAAAGCTGGATATTTCCGGAATCGGTTCGATAGGCCTTGAGTCCTTCGAAAGCGCCCTGGGCATAATGCAAAAACATGGTTGACGGTTCCAATGCCATGGGGGCATAGGGCTCGATACGAGCCGAATGCCATCCCTTATCCGGCTTGTAATCCATCATAAACATATGATCGGTGAATATGGTGCCAAAACCGAGCTTGGCCTGATCCGGCTTCTCCTTTAATTTTTCAGCCTCTTTAACGGTTACTTGCATGGAGTCCTCCTGATATAATANAAATAAATCGTCTGTTGTGTGCAAAAGATGCTTTAGATTGATTATTTTAATGGATATAGTATATTTGCGTGATAAATCAAGAATTAAGTTACCTTCATCACCGCAGGGGTTCAAGGGTT
>JGI2160J19893_10000482_pt1 | contig 13439 bp, 12 predicted proteins | sample DeeMarSeWOR28_12_FD_19893 | JGI IMG/M metagenome (IMG submission 19893)
CGGCTTACATATGGACAGGTTTCTTTGACTTTAATATCAACGGAATCTTCCACCATGGTACCAGCTTTATCTGCCACTTTATCATTTACAAGGACCTGTCCGGCTGCAATCAGAGCCTGAGCCTTCTGCCTGGTTGCAGACAGTTTTTTTTCCAGCAGCAATTTATCGAGCCGAATTTTCATGGAGCTGTGGATTCCAGGGACTGGAATTGTATTCTTTTCTTTTGTTTTTGATGCAAAACTGCTAAGGCTTTGCATGTTTTAAAATATCTATCATAAAATAATAGATTATTTTGTGAGGAAAAGGTCTGTTCAGAAGAGATTAACATAAATCAGTTCATGTCATGAAGTAATTTTAACCATGTCCAGAAGTACAATTAAAATTATTTTTTCTCTGAAGATGCTCGCCATGTTCACTCTTGGCTTTTCTTCGGGATTTCCTTTTTATGTCATCCGAGAGGTTCTCAAAGCCTGGCTCACCGATGCCAATGTCGATCTTGGCACGATAGGTCTTTTTTCCGCAGTAGCCTTGCCTTACACCTGGAAATTTGTCTGGGCACCAGCAATGGACGGAGTCCCGCCTCCTTTTCTCGGCCGGAGAAGGGGATGGATGCTCTTGACCCAGATAGGACTGTTTATCCTGATTGCTGCCATGGGGCAGTTTGATCCGACCGAATCCCTGAAAATGATGGCTGTCGTTGCTTTCTGCATAGCTGTTTTCAGCGCTTCCCAGGATATTGTTCTGGATGCATTTCGACGTGAATATTTAACGGATGAGGAACTCGGACTAGGGACGGGTATATGGATGAATGCCTGGCGTTTTGGCATGTTCGCATCCACAGGAACGGCTTTTTTCCTGGCCGATAGCATTGGCTATCCGGCTGTACACCTTGTTTTGAGTATCATGATGGGTATCGGCATCTTAACGACCCTGCTGGTATCGGAACCAAAGACCGGGGTAGCACCGCCGCGAACTCTGCATGAAACAGTGATCGAGCCGTTTCAGGAATTTTTCAGCCGTGGGGGGGCCTGGTGGGTGCTTGCCTTCATCCTGTTGTATAAGATAGGCGACAATATGGCCGGGGCCATGAATATTCCCTTTATCCTGAAGACGGGATTCACCAAGCAGGAGTATTTTGTCATAGTCAAGGGTATCGGTATGCTGGCCCTGTTCGGTGGCGCTTTTTTGGGCGGTATTGTTATGATCCGTTTGGGGATCACAAATTCATTGTGGGTTTTTGGAATACTCCAGGCAATTTCAACGGCCGGTTTTGCCTTGCTGGTTGTTTTCGGCAAAAACCATGTTTTGCTGGGTGGAATTGTGGCATTTGAGTTTTTGGCAACAGGGCTGGGTCAGGCTGCCTATGCCAGTTATATGGCAGTTCAGACCAATAAGCGGTTTACCGCCACCCAATATGCCATGATGACAAGTTTAATGGCAATTCCCGGTACGGTAGCTGCGGCCGTAACCGGTTATATGGCTGAATATCTCGGCTGGACAGGTTTTTACATTGCCTGCAGTCTGGCGGCTGTTCCTGGTATGTTGCTGCTCCTGCGTATTGCTCCATGGGGCAGCAGCAATGAAGAAATTGATGCGAGCATGAAACCCGGCAGATAAAAATTTTCGCGCTTTACCTCTTTAATGATTCAAGCCTGTTTTTTGTGGAAACCACTTCCTCGCTCTTGGGATACGTGTCAACAAGCTTGTTATATACAATGCGGGCTGTTTCAGGATCACCTATCTTTTCAAAGGCAAGTCCTTGTTTGTATAGGGCCTTTGGAGCCAGTTCATGCTTGGGGTATTCAACAATGACCTTCTGGAATTCCAGGATAGCCAGCTCATAATCCTTGTCCTCATAGAGACTTTCAGCCCCATAATAGCGGGCATTGACAGCCTCTGGCGCTGTAGGGTTTTTATCAAGGTATTCTGCAAAACTATTATAGGCATCTCTGAACTTCTTCTGTCTGAAAAGATTCATGCCTTGGTCATATGAGTTTGCGACGGGCTTGGAGGTGGTCGGTTGTGGGGCAGGCTCTGGGGCAGATGGTGCAGGAACTGCTGCGGTTTTCACCTCTGGCTTGGATGCAGCCAGATCATCCTCTTTTTCATCAGCCGAAGGTTCAGTAATGTTCTGGCTGCTGACATTAGTTTTAAAAGCTTCAGGTTGAATTTCCCGCGGCGGTCCGGTGCTGACTGTGGGTTCAACAGACATTCTCGCCTTTTTCTCAGCCTCTCTCGCTCTTTGGGCAGCGTCCATTGCTCGTTGAGTTGCTTCCCGGCTGCGAGCCTCCTTTATTGCCATAATTTCATTCTCTGCCAGGCTCACGCGTTCCTGGGCTTTGAGCAGTTGTTCTTCAGTCAGGGCCAAACGTTCTTCCAGCCTGCTGATATCTGTAGACCTGTTCTGCTCTGAAGTGTCTATCCGGCTCAGCAGCTTTTTTTTCAGTTCCGTGTTTTCATCCTGTACCTGCCGGATGAAAAAGTTATTTTCTTCAATTTCACCCTGCAGTCGATTGAGTTCTGACTGCAAATAGTCCAGACGGTTACTGGTTTCAGCCTGTCGGGCCTGTACGCTTTGAACGGTTTGTTTTTTCAGTTCATCTATCTCCTTATCCATATCTTCCACCTTGGTGTCCATTTTGCGTACTTTGACATTGGTGTATTCCACGTCCTGCTGCGTGGCAACACACTGTACCAGAAGGGTAGAAAAACCGAGAAAGACTAAAGAGTATAAAACAGCTCGTTTCATGGATGTCCTCGTTATTATGCTATTTAATTTAATTCATTCTTGTTGACCATTCAGGTGTAGACTGGTCGCCCTGGATATGGAACAGAGTGCGAAATCCTGTGCCGTTTCTGAAGACCGTACAGATCTCCCTATTATTTTTATGGTGGCGGGTAAAGACTATCTGCCTCGAATCCGGCGACCATGAAGGTGATTCATGATCATCCCGCTGCCATGTCAACTGTAGGGGCTGGCCTCCCTCCGCCTTGATAATAAATATTTGATACCGCCCTTCGTAAAGACCGGAGTATGCAATCCATTCGCCATTGGGTGACCAGCTCGGCTCAGTATTGTCATTCCCCTGAAAGGTAATACGTTTAACAGCTTTTGTCTTNACATTCATGATATAAATTTGCGGATTGCCGCTGCGGTCTGATACAAAGGCTATNTGTTTGCCATCCGGAGAAAAGGAAGGTGAAACATTGATGCCCGTATCTTTTGTAAGCCTGTTGAGAACNACCCCTTCGATATTCATCAGGTAAAGGTCGGGNTTATCATCTTTGCTCAAGGTGATAANCATCGTCGTTCCGTCAGGAGACCAGGCAGGAGAAAGATTGAGGCCGGGATAGCGGGAAATTGCTTTGGTGGTCTTTGCCTCCTGCCAGTTTGTGATATAGAGGTTGGGATTACCTGGATGATAGGAGGTATAGGCAAGCATTTTGCCGTCCGGCGAGAATTTCGGAGAGACAGCTAATGCTTTATGTCCTGTTATCTGTTTGATATCTCTACCCAGTACATCAGCAACAAAAATTTCCTTGAAACCACCGGGTACTTCAGATGAAAAAGCTATATTAGAAAGACTGATACCTCTTTCACCTGTGAGCTGGAAAATTACCTCATCACAGAATCGCAATATCATTTTATGCGATATGTCTTGTGAGCCCTTGTAACGCTTACCGAAAAGAATTCTTCCCTCGGAGATATCTATCAGCCTGAACTCGAAGGATATGGTATCCCCTGAAGTTTCGTAATCTGTGATAATGGCATAATCAACACCAAGATTGAGCCAATCGGTGTTCTTGGAGCCGTCATATCTTTCCGGTGGAACCACAGAAATAAAGCCGTGGAATTCGAGGGCATTTGAAAGCAGGTCCGTCATGTCCAGATCCGAATCTTTTATTTTGCCGGGCTCGTTTGTATCTGAAAAATAGGGAACAGCAAAGGGAACTTTGCGAAATTCAGGTGCTGTTATATCAAGGTAGACCCGTGCCTGGGCCATGGATGTGAACAGCAAAGCTAAAAGCAGTGCCAGACCATTTAGATATATAATTCGGGGGAGTCTCATAACGTTTTGACAATATTAAAGTTAGTATAGTTCACCGGGTTTGAATCGTAAACCTATCTCAAAAATATTTTCTTTCAATTGATCAGGGAACGGAGGTAATGGTGCAGCATCCTTTACTGCCTTTAAAACAAACTGATTGAAGTAGATGTTATCGGATTTTCTCTCAAAAGAGGTTTCTGTAACAACCCCATCTCTTCTGATGCTTATAAGTAACACGGCTTCAAGAGAATTATCCCAATTTTGCAGGTCTGGCAAGACCCAATGGTCATGAATTTTCTGATAGACTGCTGAAAGATACTGTTTCATGTAAAAATCCGGTTCGATGCCTGTTCCCCTTGGCCCCGAAATACCGGCAGATTTTGTTGTGGCAGAAGTTTGGCCCGTAGTCGGTCTTGCTATCTCTTTTGTTGCAACGTTACTTGTTTTCATGGCATCGGCCAGCTTGCTGACCGCATCTTTTGCGGCCTTATCAGCTAGTTCCTGGGCCTCTTTTTGGGCGGCACTTGCTTTGAGTCGTTGTACTACCTGGGATAACTTGGCCTTATCAAAAGCCTCCTCTTCTTTGGTTTTGCCAACCTTGATTTTCTGCTGGATTGGTTTCAGAGAAACCGGTTCGGCAATTGCTGTTTGTATATTGGATGCTGTTTCAGGTTTTGAGGGTTGGATACTGACCGCTGGTTTTTTTTCTTCCGGCTCAGTCGTCGCGCGGGCTGCAGGTTTTTCAGCAGCTTTTGGGGCAGGAGCGGGAGCTTGAGGTTTAGATATTTCAGTCGCATTGTACAGGTTTACCGTGTAAATTTCCGGCAGTCTCGGCTGCCTGTCAAAGAAACTTGGGGCCAGCACGGCAAGGGCCAGGACAATAACATGCAGTCCAATGGATATATTAAGGGGCTTTCGCCATTCGATTGAAAACATACTGAAAGGAGAGATAAAACCGTAAGTTCCAAGAAGTTTCATGGATTTATTTTCTTCTCAGCCGGCTGGGTGATCATTCCAAGTTTATCAAAGCCGGAATCCTTGATGTCCGCCATGACTGAAACGACTAAACCGTAAGGCACCTGCCTGTCTGCTTTTAAAAATATGGGTTTATCATGATCAGCCTTTGATAAGGTGCCTAACTGTTGTTTGAGCAGGGTTTGATCCAGTTTGATGTTGTTAAAATATATCTGACCATCTTTCTTGATGGTTACCAGGAGTGGGTCTTCTTTTTGGCGTAAAGGTTTGGCAGTGGTTTCCGGCAGATCGACATCAACTCCCTGGGTCATCATGGGAGCTGTTACCATGAAGATAATGAGAAGCACGAGCATCACGTCAACAAGCGGTGTGACGTTTATCTCGGATACCAGCCTTTTAGAACCGTTGGTACTTCCGAATGCCATGGCAAAATTCCTCTTAACGTTAATTAGACTCTGGACAACAGATCCCGTTCCACCAGATTCATGAAATCTGCAGAAAATCCCTGCATATTATTTTCAAGATCAGCAAGCTTATTGGAATAATAGTTATAAAAAATAACCGCAGGAATCGCGACGGCAAGTCCTGCGGCTGTGGCAATCAGCGCCTCCGAAATACCTGGAGCTACCACCGCAAGCGAGGCAGAGCCACGCATGCCTATATCCTGAAACGAGGTCATTATACCCCAAACCGTCCCGAAAAGACCTATGAAAGGCGTAGCACTTCCGGTAGTTGCCAGAAAGGATAAATATCTGCCTAAATGGGCAAGTTGTTTATTCTCCGCCTTGCGCAGGGTTCTTTTCAGGTTATCCATACTGGCCAGCTGCATTTCCAAAGTATCCTCAGATTTCTGTTTTGATATCCGGCTGCGACTAATTTTTTGCAATTCATTGAATCCCAGCAGGAAGATGGATGCTTCAGGGCTGGCAGGTATTTCCTTGGCAGCTTTGTAGGCATCGGGGAGATTCTTGCTCTTCCAGAAGATGTCCAGAAAAAATTCTGTTTCCGCTTTGGCTCTTTTATAAGATAAATGTTTCATGATTATTATGGTCCATGAAACCATTGAAAAAACTAGAAGGAGAAGCATGACAAACTTCACCATTGGGCCGGCGTGTATGATCATTTGGAGAATGCCTAAATCTTGCACGGATATCTTTCCTTTTATGAATGTAATTTAAGTTAATTGTTATGAAATAATAGGGAAGGGCTGTTCTTCGAAACAGAGGTTTCACCTAAATATAGGAAGGACAATAGTATATAGTTTTTTTGTTACATGTCAACAAAGCTGACATGGATCTGTTTATTTTTTTGAAATACGTCCTGGTGTTCGAAGTTTTTCCGAGCAGCTCCTTATAGTACTTGACAGGGTGTGATCGTACTTTATGAACTCCTATTCTTTAAATCTGCANCAGTTATGGCACAGCCAAAATCCACTTTAACAGCAACCTGGTTGTCGACCAGGACCTTTCCTTTGAAAAACCATGCGTTGCCGATGTTTTCATCAAGAGAGACCTTCATCCTGATTGTATCACCCGGTTTGACCGCTCTTTTAAACTTTGCTTTTTTTATCCTGGTGAGCACAGGTGTTTGGTGCCCGGTTACATGATTGGGTCCGGATTTCTGAAGCATCTTGGCCATGAACAGGGCTCCTGTCTGAAAAACAGCCTCACAGAGCAGGACTCCTGGCATTATCGGATTATCAGGATAATGGCCTTTAAATAAATCAAGATCCGGAGCAATGTGTTTTTCCGTCACAATAGTCTTAGTATCAAACGATATGATTGAATCAACCCACAGGAAAGGAGGTCGGTGCGGAATTGCTTCGTAAATCTCCGAATTAGAGTCCACCTGTTACCTCCAGGACCGTTCCGCTGATATATGATGCATGCTCTCCCGCCAGAAAAAGAACTGCAGACGCAACCTCCTCAGGTTTTCCAAACCGCTTCATGGGCACCATATTTTTGTAACTGTCCAACTGTTTCGCAGATAACCCTTCAAGTAGCTCGGTGTCAATGAAACCGGGTGAGATGCAGTTAACTGTAATTTTACGTTTTGCAGTTTCCTTGGCCAGAGATCGCATCATGCCTATCTGCCCGGCTTTGGAAGCGGCATAATTGGCTTGTCCTGCAAAACCCATATGGGCCATGGGTGAAGTGATATGGATTATTCTGCCGTATTTCTGCTTCATCATGAGCAGCACAGCCTGTTTTGACATATTAAATGTACCTGTCAGGTTTATGTCAATCACCCGCTGCCAATCCTCGGTATGCATCATGGCAAGAACCGCATCTCTTCGGACACCGGCATTATTTACCAGGATGTCGATAGTATCAAATTTTTTTTCTACTTCTGCAAAGAATTGAAGTACAGCAGTTTCATCAGATACATCGCACCGATCGAGAAAAAGCCTGTTTTCCTGAAAGGAACCATCCGCCTTCCACTCCTCCATAAATGCTTCAGCGGCAGTGCGGTCTGAACTGTAAACACCGATTACCGTGGAGCCGGCTTTGAGAAAGGCTTTGGCAATAGCTTTCCCTATCCCTTTTGTTGCACCGGAGACCACTGCTTTTCTTCCGTTAAATTCAGTCATATACGTTTCCTGGGAACAATTATATTTGTGCTTTACAGGTAAGGAGTTCCATCCCCCATGTTTTTAGCAATAAGTAATATACATTCTGAAGAGAAAAAAGTTATATGCCGGACAAACATATCATTGAAAGAATTACATGGAACGTATGTATCCATCAACATCATTTGCAACTATGACCCCGTAGTTAATGGCTCCCAGCCAGCCGGACATGATGATTCCCACAGAACCTACATGAAAAAGTCCCTGAACCGCTTTGAAAATTGAACGGGAGATATCCAGGCCTTCAAATTTCGTGCCGAACGATGTCCCCTTGGTATGGAGTGTATAGCGATGGATTGTTTTTGGTGTTGCAGCCTCAAGCCAGTCAATTTTTTGTCTAACATTCGGGATGTATCGTTCCAGGTCGAGCAGGGTTCTTTCAATCATGGCTTGCTTTTCAGCTTCATATTCACTTTCATTGAGTCTGTCCCAGTCGTCAAATCTGCCATTCATAGAGGCAACCACTGTGTACCGGTTATGACCCGGTCTGGTCTTGGGGTAGTAGAGTGAAAAGGTCCTGCTTTTGGTATGCATATCCAACAGTTCGTCTGAAGAAAATTTCTCAGCAGAGGAAACAAAGAGCAGGTCGCCGATATCATCAATTACTTCCTCTTTTTTTATGCCGATGTAAACCTGGCAGCTGGAAGTATTTACCCGAACGGTATTTACTTTGTCTAGGAATTCTGCCGGAAAAACATCTTTACCGGCCAGATCATAGATCGTATTGAGAATGCCGCTGTTTGACACTACACTGTCCGCCTTTATGAAACGATCACCTACCAGGACTCCCAGAACCTTTCCTTTCTCAATGACAATATGGTCTACCTTAGAGTTTTTGCAGATTGTTACACCGTTTTTGACCAGTTCATCCGCCATCATGCCTATGAGGTGGTCTGTTCCTCCCTTGAAGGTAAAGACGCCCTTGTTCATGAAGTTTGAGAAAACAATGCCGTANGTAATAGCNGGATCTTCAAGGGTAGANCCGTTGGCGTAGGTTATAGGTTCCATGAGNAGCCGATGGACATCGTCACGACCGGGNAAGAATTTTTCAAATAGTTCCCAGGTCGACATGCTCTGATCNTCATAGAAATTCATGGAGGCAACAGTATTNAAGAAATCATTAATTGTTGCCTGGGAAATCTTGAACTTNTTTATCAGGATGGAGGTAAAGTCNTGCCGGTCAAATGTTGTGGTAAGGGAAAACTGGGGGTTGTCAAAAACGATATTCTTGAGTTGGACTATGGATTCCATAATCTCACGGTTCCAGTATTTACGGCAGGTTTTTACCATGCCGTGGGGAAAACCGTGCAGGGATACATCAAAAATATGTCCTTTGCGTTTAAACCAGGTTGCCAGGCCGCCGAGTTGATGGTGGTGCTCAAGCAGAAGAACAGAGTGACCGCTTCTGGCGAGACGGTTTGCGGAGGTAAGGCCACCAAGGCCAGAGCCGATTACCACAACGTTGTATTGATCTCCTGCGCCATGAATGGATTTGTGAAGCATAACGAGTAAAAAAATTAAAGAATTATTAAACTTTATTGAGGATGTGCTGGTTGACCATTGTTACTCCACTAAGCATGGATCCCATTATCCCCAGGTATCCTTGATCTGTTCCGGCTATGTAAAGATTCGCAAAGTTTGTCCTGCCATCCTTTATTTTATCCGGACAGCCGTAAACAGCGCCCTGGGTCCGGGAAGTATACCGTTCAACAGTTACCGGTGTAAAGGAGTCTTCATATACAATGTTTTGGCTGCAATTCCCAATAATTTTGCTGACTACTTTCTTTGATTGATCTGACCAGTTTTCTTTCATAATAGAATATAGGTCCTTGTCATGGTTATCATAAGCGTCTCGCCATTTATCATAATTGGCAAGATGAGTGATCCGCATTTGAATGGTGTCATCCTGCCGGCTTCCCTGGAAGTTCCCCGGGAAACAGATGACACCGCTGTTTAAATCAACAGCTTCATCCGGACGTCGGTATGAAAATTTTTCAGACAGGTTATAAAAGATGATGGTGCGGTCTTGGGGTAAATGTTTGCAGGCAGCTTTATCAAAAAGGTAAATTGATTCAAGGAAACTTAAACGGCCTCCAGTTTCTTTCTCTGACTGTTTAGAAAGTGTTGTGGCTGTCCCAGGAGCATGAAAAAGTTTTTTTGTTTCGGGAAAACCTGCAGTGGATATGAGGAAATGACATCCGATCTCTTCTCCCGTTTCGAGCCTTACACCTGATATCTTGTTGTTTTCTGAAAGAATTTCTTCAACACCGGATGAAAATTCTATTTCACCCCCAAAATCCCTGTATTGCCGCTGAAGGAGATCAAGAAGATCTTTGATCGTTCCTTGTGGCCTGAAGAAACCTTCCTGGAAAATGGAACGAAAGAGTATGACAAACTGGCTTAAATCCATATCATGTTCAAGGCTGCCGCCATAAAACATGATGGGGCAGAAAAGCATTTCGCCAAGAAGTTTGTCTTGCAGGTAAGATGAGACAAATTCACGGGCGGATATTTTTGGACGTACCGTAAATGGATCATAGCGATCAAGCGCTGCTGTCAATTCGGCAAACTGTTGAACAGAATCGGGAAAATGTTTTGCGATCTGCGACTGCAGCAGGCCGAAGTCATTTGAAAAGATNAGGTTAGCNCTTTCGGGAAAAAGTATTTCAGAAGTTTGCTGTTCCTGTAGATTTAAGGTGCGGCGGGGAATTTTTAATTGGCGCAGCAACCTGTTTAAGGGTGCATGCTTGTCTTCTGGCGGCGCATAATTGGTGATGGCATGCAAACCGGTTTCAAATAGTCTGCCCTTGCGGAAATAATAAGAATTGAGTCCACCGGCTTTCGAGTGTTTTTCAAGGATGAGTACTTTTTGACCAAAACGGGCGAAGCGGATACCGGCTGCCAACCCTGATAAGCCTCCGCCAATGATCAATAATGGATAATCTCTCACCGGCCCATTAAGCGGCTTTTAGGCGAGGCATAAGATAATTGACACAACTGTCCAGGGTGGCGAGTTGGGGGTAGTCCGCCTCGGGAATTTGAATCTGATAACGTTTTCGCAGTTCCATGACGATGTCAAGAAAGTCCATGGAATCAAGGTCTAACTGGTCCCGCAGTGCTTCACTTGGGTCCAGGTTATCAAAATCAGCTTCATCGTCAATATCCTGGATAATATCCAGGATTACATTTTTTATTTCATCGATTGTCATTGAATATCTCCTTAGAAATCAAATACTATATATAAATAATCTTATTCTTTCAATTGAATCTTCAGTAAAATCTCTATTTCAGCAATTTTGTCCGATCCATTCATAAAGCAGCAGTCATTTTTTTAACAATAACAACCGAATTTATGCCCACCATTCCAAATGAGTTATTCAGAATAGTATTAACGGTTCCAAGTTGCTTCGGTTCGTTGGCCACAAGGTTGTTTAGTGCACATGCCGGATCCAGTGAATCCAGGTTGATTGTGGGATGTACTTTGCTGTCTGTAAATGCCGGCAAATTGCCAGCCAGTTCGAGCACACCAGCAGCACCCATGGCATGTCCTATGATGCTTTTGGTATTGTTTATATGAGTGTTCGGACAATTTGCAAAAAGGGAACGGATAGCGTTACATTCTTCAATATCACCCTGTTTGGTCCCGGTGGCATGGGTATTTATGATATGTATGTCCTCTGGTTGCAGGCCGGCCTGTTCGATGGCTAACTGCATACATTCAGCCTGTCTCGGGCCATAGGGAAGCACAAAATCCCTGGCATCGGAATTCATGGCATATCCTGCCAGTTCCCCATAAATACGGGCATTTCTGGCAAGGGCTTTATCGAGCCTTTCCAGGACAAAAACACATGCACCCTCTGATACTACAATGCCATTACGTTCGGTGTCAAAGGGTCTGCAGGCCTTTGTTGGGTCCTCATGTACGCCAAGGGCTCCTTCTGCTTTGAAGCTTGCAAAAATCCCAAAGGAGCCGGTGCTTTCAGAAATACCACCGGCAAGAGCCATGTCAACCTCTCCGAGTTTTAGCATCTGCGCCCCTTGAATCAAGGCCGCATTACCTGCAGCACAGGCACCGCCGATGGAGTAGTGCGGACCTGTTATACCAAGATTCATGGTAATCTCTCCGGCCGGGTTGTTAAGTACCGTACGGGGATTATGATGATGACTCCAGAAATCGGTATTAAATTCAAACTGACTCAGGTTATAAATTTCATTTTCCGTCTCAACGGTGCCGTGCTCGGTTAATCCTATATAAACACCGGTCCTGTTTTTACTGTAGAGTGAAAAATCTATCAGACCGGCGTCATGTAAGGCTTCATTGGCAACATATACGCCCAAACAACCTGCTCTGGTACCTCGTTTGTTTTCCTTTTTCTTGCGGTATTTCGTCTCCTGGAAAGAACATATACCTGCCGGGACCTTGCCGACATAGCGAAGTTCAATTTCAGAAATGCCACTTTTGCCTGCAAGGAGGTTATTACGATAGTCCTGTAGGTTGTCGGCATTGGGAGCCGCCAGCCCCACACCGGTAATGACGATTCTTTTTTCTTCAGTAAGATGTGGCATATTATTGGGTGTGGTATAAGCCAAGTATTATAATTGAAAATTATTCAAAGGTTTCAGTTTGTTTGGAACTTATTTTATTTTGTATCTGCGGCCAATTTATTTTTTTATAATACTGTGGGTTGTTCAATACAAACCTTTTGATTTAAGTTTTCCGTAACTTGTTTTATGATTACGCTCAATTCCAGCAACCGGGAATAGGATTGATGTTATAAAATGCAAAAGCCCGATACTATAGTCGAATTTTTTTTCTCTGTCGATATTGTCAGAAAAAAAATTAAAAGAATATTTTTAGTTATTTTTTTTTAAATAAATATCAGGAGTTATCTTTATGACAGAACAATTATATGATGTAATTATCATCGGTGCCGGTCCTGCAGGTCTCCAGGCAGCCATAAATGCCGTGCGTAAAAAGGCAACGGTTCTTGTTTTAGGGCGGCCTGAACGAAGCAGTCTTTACAAGGCCCATATTGAAAATTATCTCTGTATTGAGGGTGTCCGGGAGGGTGCTGAACTTCTTGCGGTAGGCATTGACCAGATTAAACGATTCGGAGCGGAATATTCCCCGGAGGATGTTCTGCATGTGGAGCATGCTTCAGATACTTTTGCCGTCCGGACTGAGAGCGGGAAAACCCTAAAAACAAGAAGTCTGATTTTTGCCACCGGCACGTCGAGAAAAAAACTGAAAGTAAAAGGGGAGAAAGAGCTGTCCGGTAAAGGGGTGAGTTATTGCGTTGACTGTGATGCCAATTTTTATCGGAATGCTAAAGTCGTTGTTGTCGGTAATGAAAGTGCGGCGGTGGATGGGGCTCTGACCATGCTGGGGTATGCTTCTGAAGTCCACCTGATAACCAAGGAACTTACCGTGACTGAGGAATTACATAAAAAGTTAACGGAAAGTGGGGTTACAGTTCACCAGGAGACCTGGGTCTCAGAAATATTTGGAGAAAACAGCGTTGAGGGTGTTCTGCTGGAAAACGGTTCAAAGTTGGAAGTCGAAGGTATCTTTATCGAGTTGGGAGCAAAAGGCGCCCTGGAACTGGCAACAACTATCGGGGTGCAGCTTGACTCTGAAACCTTCACCCATATTGACTGCAATAACAAGCAACAGACCAATATAACCGGGGTCTATGCAGCTGGAGATATTGCCGGACATCCATACCAGATGGCAAAGGCTGTTGGTGAAGGCTGCGTTGCGGGCTGGGAGGCAGCCAACTATGCCC
>JGI2160J19893_10000483_pt1 | contig 13429 bp, 8 predicted proteins | sample DeeMarSeWOR28_12_FD_19893 | JGI IMG/M metagenome (IMG submission 19893)
CGTGGTCAAATCGACGACCCACTTAGCGAAAAAGGCTGGCAACAAATGCGTGACGCCGTCAGGGGTCACAACCCATGGGACGTTATTGTCAGTTCACCCTTGTCACGTTGCTCGGAATTTGCCAGTGAGTTGGCGCAGCAACTGGGTATCCCACTGGAATTTGAAGAACGCATCATGGAAATTCGCTGGGGAAGCTGGGAAGGCAGCAAGCCCGCCGAACTTAACCAGCATGATCCTTTGACCGTAATGCGAGCATTACGTGATCCGTTAAATCATCGTCCGACTGATGCCGAAGATATCCGTGGATTTCAGCAACGGGTTATCGAAGCATGGCTNGATATAANACAGCGGCATGCGGAAAAACATGTATTNCTGGTCGCCCACGCCGGCATCATCCGGGCGCTGGTTACTTATATACTTGATACGCCGGTAGAAAATATGTTTCGCATACATGTCGCCAATGCCGCCATCACCCGCATCCAGATTGACCACCATGCGGATGAAGCTTTTACCAAGCTACTGTTTCATGATGGCAAGTTGTAAAAGACAAGAGCACTAAAAACGGCCATTGAGTCCCAGGTGAAATATCACATCCGGCGATGCATGCACTACCAGGTCTTCCACCACGGCAATATCCAGATCCCACTGTTTGTTGAATTGAATATTGCCGCCTAAAGTCAATTGCAAAGCATAACTGTCAATCTCTACCAGGCTGCTGTCCTGATAAAATTGGGAGTGGGTATCAAGCTGGGCCTGCAGGACCACGTGATCGCTGACCTTGACACCACTGCCGATACCACCAAACCATACCCAGGATCGTTGTTGCTCAGATAACACTTCGCCCTGCTCCAGCCACATCGTCCCCAGGTTCAGATAGGTCAGACCTTGCCAGCCAAACCAGTCAGTGCGCATATCACCGCTCAACCAGGCCGATAACGCGTAGGCTTCATTACCGGTCAGTCTTGCTGCATCACCGGTCGGAAACTTGATCGCCGTTTTGAACGCCAGGTTGTTTTGCTTTGGCAACCATTGCTGATCTAACTTGACGCCCAGTATCAACTGGATATCACCCACCCCGCTGGCTGGTTCCTGTAAATCCAGCAGCGTTTCGCCATTTTTTTGATAGGCATATTCCAGCTGATCTCTGGGCGCCAGGTCCCGGCCATTTTGTGGCAAGCCAAAAAAGTCGTGCCAATTGATGATGAAAGAATCCAGGAAACCACCATCATGAGACAGGTATGGCAGCTGGATCTCAAGCTCCATATCCCGGCTCACGCCGGTTTTCACCGATAACAACGCGCGCGTGGTTTCACCATCGAAGAGTAATTGCTCGCTATCGGTATCCTGAAAAGTAAAGTGACTGGTAATTTCATAAACCAGGTTCACTTTAAAATTTCCTGGCGCGGTGAGTTGCGCATCGCGCGCATTGGGTAATCCCTGCACCATAATTACCGGGCTAGTATTAGTTATGTTTAGCGGATGGATTTGCGACGCCCACAGGCTGCCGGGCAACAACAGAAAGACAGTCAGTATGAATGCGGCAAAGAATAAAGCGGCGCGCAATGTACTAATGCTCTTCATAGTTAAGGTAAACAACGCTGCTAAAAACACGAACGTTATGTGACTAGATTGCTATGCCAGCGCGGCATCGATAACATTGCACGCTAGGCAGCTGGAGACTATTTCTGGGACAACCACAGACGCGCACGAGCCACGGCTTGCTTAACCTGTCTGGGTGCAGTACCACCTATATGATCCCGCGCGGCTATCGATCCCTCCAGAGTCAGCACCTCAAACACATCTTGCTCGATGACGCTGGAAAATTGCTGCAGCTCTTTCAAACTTAATTCGGCCAGGTCTTTGCCGTCCTTAATTCCCTTTTGCACCGCCTTGCCGACAATTTCATGCGCATCACGAAACGCGACACCTTTGCCGACGAGGTAGTCTGCAAGATCCGTGGCTGTAGCAAAACCTTTAAGGGCCGCAGTACGCATATTGTCAGCCTTAACATTGATTGTGGGCACCATGTCTGCAAATACACGCAGGCTTCCCTTCACATTGTCCACGGTATCAAACAGTGGCTCCTTGTCTTCCTGATTGTCTTTGTTATACGCCAGCGGTTGTCCCTTCATTAATGTGAGTAGTGCAACCAGGTTGCCATTAATACGGCCGGTTTTGCCCCGCACCAGTTCCGGCACATCCGGATTTTTTTTCTGCGGCATAATGGAAGAACCAGTACAGAAACGATCCCCGAGTTCAATAAAATCAAATTGTGCCGACGACCATAAAATCAATTCTTCCGAGAAACGCGATAAATGAGTCATGATGAGGGAGCACACAAACACAAACTCAATGGCAAAGTCCCGGTCGCTGACGGCGTCCAGAGAGTTTTCGGCAACGTCACTGAAACCCAGCAAGTCCCGGGTAAAATTGCGATCCACAGGGTAACTGGTACCAGCCAGGGCCGCGGCACCAAGGGGCATAACATTGACCCGACTGCGGCAGTCATTTAAACGGCCACTGTCTCGTTTTAACATTTCAAACCACGCTAGCAAATGATGCCCAAAGGTCACTGGCTGGGCGGTCTGCAAGTGAGTAAAGCCCGGCATGATGGTGTTTACGTGCTGTTCGGCGAGATCCACCAGGCTGGTTTGCAGGCGATTTAACTGGACGCTGATGGCGTCAATTTCCTCGCGCAAATACAGCCGGATATCGGTGGCTACCTGGTCATTGCGCGATCGGCCAGTGTGCAGCTTTTTACCACTGTCACCGATGCGCTGGGTGAGATTGGCCTCGATATTCATGTGCACATCTTCCAGGGCGACACTCCAGGCAAAATCCCCACGCTCGATATCGTCCTTGATCGCCTGCAGGCCTTCGACGATGGCCTCGTACTCTTCACTGCTGAGCACGCCAATCTTGGCCAGCATACGCGCATGAGCGATGGAACCGGCAATGTCATGCGCATATAGCCGGTGATCAAAACCAACCGAGGCCGTGAACGCTTCGACGAAGGCGTCGGTGGGTTCGGTAAATCGCCCTCCCCAGGGCTTAACCACGGATTTTTCTTTTTTCGCCATCTTGGTTATCCACTACTCATTCAGGTATGGCGCAGTATAGTCGATATTGGCACTATATTGCGACGCTACATCACACTCACAACTTTGCTTTCGAGCTAGACTATAACGCATGCAAAATCCGCAATCTGATCATGAATCCACCGAAAATGGTGATTCCGCCAGTCCAGACGACTTTTTCCTGCCCGATTTTTGCAACGTACGCATGGTATTTGCGGTGATACTAATCGCCGAACTGCTCGCAATCGTACTGGCGCTGGCCCCTATGAACACCACCAGTAATCGCTGGGAAGACCTGGGAGTAGTGTCGCTATTCATTCAATGGGTCGCACTGATCAGCGCGGGGGTGCTATGTATCGTACGTCCCTGGTTGCGCAGGCTCAGCGTCAATATTGCCGCTACGGCCAGCTATATCGTATTAATCTTTACTACCACACTGGTGAGCGAAGTCACTTACTGGACCCTGCACTGGATGACCGCGGATCCCAGTGTCAGCATGGGCTGGTATGGCGATTTTCTGCTACGCAACCTGGCGATCAGCGCCATTGTGTCTGCTGTGGCCTTGCGCTACTTTTATGTGCAACATCAATGGGCGCAGAACCTGGAGGCAAAGTCCCAGGCACGTATCCAGGCGCTACAATCAAGGATTCGGCCACACTTTTTATTTAACAGTTTAAACACCATCGCCAGCCTGACGCGAATTAATCCGGAGTTGGCCGAAGAAGCCACCGAGGATCTGGCGGATCTGTTTCGCGGCACCCTGGCCGACTCCAGTTACGAGGTACGCCTGAAAGACGAGTGGGAACTGGCAAAACGTTACCTGCACATTGAAGAATTGCGCATGGGTGACCGATTAAAAGTGCAATGGAATGTAGACGACTTGCCAGAAAATGCGCTGATACCCCAATTAACAATTCAGCCGCTACTGGAAAACGCCATTTATCATGGCATCGAACATATTCGCGACGGTGGCACCATTGTTATTAACGGCGATCTGGAGAAGGACATCATCACTATTACGATTATAAATCCGATGCCGGAATACACCCGGCCACTGGAACGGGCCAGCAACAAAATGGCCCAGGAAAATATTAAACAACGCCTGTCTGCGCTTTACGGTCACCAGGGCCGGCTGCTGGTGACTCAGACTGGAACGCAATATGAATTAACAATTCGATTCCCGTATGTACAGGAACGTATATGAATATCTTGATTGCAGACGATGAACCCCTGGCACGCTCCCGGCTGAAGCGCCTGGTGGACGAAAGTGACAACTACCAGGTGGTGGGTGAAGCCAATGACGGCAAGGAAGTCTTACTGCTGTGCGGCAAACTCAACCCGGATATCGTGCTGATGGATATTCGCATGCCCGACATGGATGGCCTGGAAGCGGCCTATCATTTATCGCATCTGGAAAATCCACCGGCCATTATCTTTACCACGGCATTCAGCGAACATGCCCTGGCGGCATTCAGCAGCAATGCCGTAGACTACCTGTTAAAACCCATCCGCAAGGATCGCCTGGAAGAGGCGCTGAAAAAAGCCCGCAAAGTCAATCGCGCGCAATTACTGGAACTGGGCAAGAACGAAGAAACGGACCATACGCGTAGTCATATCAGCGCGCAAATCAGCGGCAACATTCACCTGGTGCCCATCGAGGAAATTTATTATTTCCACGCCGAACAAAAATATGTCACGGTACGCCACAAAAATGGTGAAGTCATTATTGATGAACCGCTGAAGTCCCTGGAAGAAGAATTTGGCGACCGCTTTCTACGTATACACCGCAACGCGCTGGTCTCGAAAAGCTATCTCGACAGTCTGGAAAAACAGTCATCGGGGCAGTGGATGGTGAAAATTCGTGGCGTCAATGAAAAACTGGAAGTTAGCCGCCGTCACATGACGCAGGTGCGCAAGCAACTTAAACAGTTAAAGAAATAATTTAGAACAGCGTTGGATTAGTTTGAGCCTGTGGTACTTTTGACGACATCCTGCGTGATGGCATCTTGCGACTTGTCAATGGCGTTCTCGATGTAAGCAGCATAAAACTCCGGCGTGTTATAACCAATCATTTCAGGTGCCAACTGGTTGCCACTACCATCGACGAATTGCAGTGTCGGGGTTACCTGCACACCGCGTTTGTAGGCAAAGTTGTCAGCATGCACCAGGTTACCGTTGAAATCCCGGATGTCATAAATGCCATCGATCATGACCTTGCGGATGATTACCCGGTTATTGAACTGCCCGCTGCGGTACATGGGCGCGAGGATTTCCTCTTCCAGCCGCTCACAGTATTCGCAGGTTTCCGCAGCGTACATAATTAAAATGGGAAGTTTTTGCTGATTCGCTTGCAGCGCGAGTAAAGCGAAGTCATCAGCCTGGGGAAGGTTTGGATCTACATCCTTGGCGTTAGAATGCGCGACTAAAAACACCAGAACGCTTGCGATGATCAACTGGTTAATAATCCAGGACTTCATTTAATACCTGCTTAATATCTATATATAACAATAACTTGTGATAAAAACCATACCCAGCGAACTCTTAATCCATTGGATATCGGGTTTGCAAATTATATCGTAATCACCCGCACAGAATACTGCGCAAAGCCTAATTTAATTTTATGGAAGATTGATAAGATTTTATGAGACGGCGTTGGCAAATCAGCCAGTTTCAGTCAACAGACCACGCAAATTAGCAAGGTGGGCACGACCTGATTGTTGGCGTTGCTCAGGATCCTGTTGCGCCCGTTTTTCCCAGGTCACGGTATCATCGGGTAATTCCTCAAGAAAGCGGCTGGGCGAACAGGGAATTTCTTCACCGTTGCGCTTACGTTTTGCCGCCATGGTAAAAACCAGAGAATGCTGCGCCCGGGTAATGCCAACATAAGCAAGACGTCTTTCCTCTTCAATATTTTCCTCCTGCACACTCACATGATGGGGCAGCAGATTTTCTTCCATGCCTACCAGGTAAACGTGAGGGAACTCCAACCCCTTGGCGCTATGTAGGGTCAACAGGTTGACGCAGTTTGGCACCTCAGAATCATCATCGCGGTCCAGCATGTCGATGAGCGTTATTTGCTGCACCAGTTGCGCAAGATTCATCTCTTCACCAGAGGTTTCCACAAGATGTTCAATCCACCCCAACAATTCCAGCACATTTTCCATTTTTCGTTCGGCACTGGGTATGTCACGGCAAATATCTTCCAGCCAGTCCTTATAGCCAATTTCATCCAGCAGGTCATTCAAGGCTGCCAGCAAATTACTGCGTTCCATGCGATCGGACATGTAGGCAACCCATTCGATGAACCGCCGCACACGCTTGAGCGGACGTTCTGCGAGGTGCTGCGACAGCCCTAGCTCATAACCGGCTTCGCATAAACTGGCGCCACGCCGATTGGCGTAACCCACCAGTTTTTCCAGTGTCGCGGGACCAATTTCTCGCCGCGGCGTGTTGATAACCCGCAAGAAAGCCTGATCATCGTCATTGTTGGCCAATAAACGCAGATAGGCCATGATATCTTTCACTTCAGTCAGCGAGAAAAACGAGGTGCCTCCGGTGATACGGTAAGGAATTTTGTATTCGCGCAGACACCTTTCAAACTGCCGCGATTGATGGTTGCTGCGGTACAACAGGGCATAGTCACGAAATTCCGTGCGCTTTTGAAACTTGTGGTTTAGCAGATGAGTGACCACGCGCTCGGCTTCATGTTCCTCGTCGCGCGCCTCCAGTACTTTAATTGGTTCGCCAAAACCATATTCGCTCCACAGGTTTTTTTCGAATACATGGGGATTATTGCTGATTAATCCGTTGGCGGCTTTGAGGATACAGGAGGTGGAACGGTAATTTTGTTCCAGCTTGATTACCTTCAGGTTTGGGTAATCCGCTTTTAGTTGCGCGAGGTTTTCCGGGCGTGCACCACGCCAGGCATAGATCGACTGGTCATCATCACCCACCACGGTCAGCGCCGCGCGCGGCCCCACCAGCAAGCGCACCAGNTGATACTGAACNGCGTTGGTATCCTGNTATTCATCCACCAGCAAATAACGCATCCGGTTTTGCCAACGCTCCAGCACGTCCCGATTATTTTCCAGCAGTGCTACCGGCAAACAAATCAGGTCGTCAAAATCCACCGAGTTATAAACTTTCAGTTGGTGACAATACGCAGCGTACAGTGCCGCCACCTCATGTTTGACAGGATCACTTTCTGCACTAAGTGCCAGTTCAGGCGTGATAGCAGCGTTTTTCCACAGGGAAATTTGCTGTTGTACCTGCTCGACCGGGATCGTTTTCAGCAAATTACTGGAAGCGAGTTGTTTCAAGAGCAGCTGGCTATCCTGGGCATCGTAAATGGATATGCGTGATTTATAACCCAGCTGCGCATGTTCCTTGCGCAGTATCTTCAGGCCCAGGGTATGAAAGGTCGAGATGGTTAAACCTTTTATTTCTTTTTTTGACAGCCCCCCGGCAATACGCGACTTCATCTCCCGCGCCGCTTTATTGGTAAAGGTCACCGCGGCAATTTTTGATGACGCAATACCGCAGTCTTTAATGAGATAAATAATTTTTTGCGTGATAACGCTGGTTTTACCACTGCCGGCACCCGCCAGTACCAACAACGGGCCTTCAATATGATGCACAGCGCTGCGCTGCCGGGAATTTAATTTCGCCATACTAATAAAACGCTTGAAAAATCTTTTTTATGGAACAACCAATGTTGTATGAAATTGCAGTTGCCTACCCAAGTTAATGCTCATGCTTAAGAATGGTGTTTAACTGCTTCACTTTTCTTGTAACCGACGACAGGTAAATCGAAATAAAATGTGCTTCCCTCACCTGGCCGCGTCTCAAAGCCGACTTGTCCGTCGTGCGCTTCTATAATCGCTTTTGAAATGCTCAGCCCCAAACCTGAACTGCGTACTTTACCACTTTTCCCTGTGCGCGCCATGACAAATTTTTCAAAAATCTTGTCCTTAATATGCGGCGCTATGCCTTCACCATGATCTGTAACACTGACGCGTACTAAATTTGCATCAGGCTTAAACACACGTATCTCGACAACATCGTTCGCCGCGCCATACTTTGCTGCATTGGACAACAGGTTCGCCAATACCTGCTCGATACGCATGGCATCACAATCAACTTGTATGGCATCGGTATTGTTGTTCAACACAAAAGTGACCCCAAACTGGTCTGCATAAATTTTATTATTCCTGATAGCCTTTTCCACAATGGAATGCAGTTCACAATATTGTTTCGTCATCTGTAATTTTCCATTTTCATATTTCTGCAAATCCAGAAAATCATTTACCAGAGACAATAGCTGCAGCGTGTTATTGCGCGCCATCTCGACCAGGTGTCTGGTTTCGGCGGAAATCTGGCCTGACGTGCCCCGGGTGATCAACTCCAGCGCACCATGAATCGCGGCCGCCGGGGTACGAAATTCATGGCTGATCACCCCCATTAATTCCTGCTTCTGTTTTTCCACCAGCTCACGCTGCAATTCTTCCTTGCGCAATCGCCATACCATAACGATGCCCGCACCGACAAAAATCAGAAAAATGATAACAGCTTCGATCGACAACTTTTTTCGATAATCAGCAAATAGTCCCGACTCATGCAAATCCACCACGTGCCAACGTGTTTCCGGCACTGGTATGCTCACCAGAATCCGGTTCTTTTCTTCGTCAGATAAACGATAGTCGTCGCGCGTGACATGGTTACGCGCACCCTCCGCCACTACTTCGATTAAATCATTGAAGGCAGGGTAAGTTAACATGAGGTTATGGCCAGGCGTTTGGGCGGCGCGCAATATGGAACCCAAAATATCCGCATGGAAACTGACAAACAAAACCCCTTCCTTATTGCCAAAGTTTGTCATGACATCGAAATGGTAGCCTTCGAAGTTGGGATGTATATAAGGGTGGTAATACTGCTTTTCGACAAATGACTTGATATCAGTGCGGCACGATTCGGCAACCAGGCCATCAAAATCCTCAAACAGGGGGTTGCCTTGCGTATCCGCGACCGTAAAGGCAAAGTGGCCGGGAAAGTATAGCCTGATGAGCTGTGCCAGCTGTCGATAGTGACTGTCGTTGCCGGGATCCCCGGACACGGCGCGAATCGCCGCAAGGTGTTGATCGGCAAATACCTGTACCAGGCGGTTGCGTTCTCCCACAAACCGCGACACTTCATCGCTTATAGCCGACGCCGATTCTGCGGCGATAAGCCGGTGGTATTCCTGGTGATCCACAATTCTGTTGCGCGCCGTCCACAGCAAAAATATTGCAGTGAGTCCGACAATAATTACGACAAACCAGAAATAGCTTTTAGCCACCAACCGGGCTGGTTGTTCATTCTTCGACAAGCGCCGCTACCTGATTAAAGGTTATAAACTTCAATAAACTGAAAGTAGTAATATCCGCGAGTGGATTGCATGAGTCAACTCATGCCTGATCGACAATGGCTTTTTTCAGGGGACTTTCGGGAAGGTAGTGTTGTAAAAATTTATCGATTTCATCTGCCGGGACAGGCGGACTGTAATAATAGCCCTGTAGCACATCGCAGCGGTGGCGCCTTAAAAATTGTGCCTGGGTTTGAGTCTCAACACCCTCGGCCACGACTTTTAATCCCAGGCTATGCGCCAAAGCTATAATGCCTTTGGCGGTATTGCCATCCTGTTCCCGGTCTGCAATACGCATAATAAATGACCGATCGATATTCAGAGAGTCAATGGGCAGTTTCTGCAGGAGATTCATAGAAGAATGGCCGGCACCAAAGTCATCTATTGCAGTACGTAAACCCAGGGACTTCAGTTGATTCATGGTTTCGATGGTACCGGAAATATTTTTCATCGCGACTTCTTCGGTGATTTCCACACAGATGCGACTGGGATTTAATTGAGTTGAGCTAAGCATCTGACTGATATTCTCGATAATACCTTCCTGGACAAACTGACGTGACGACATATTAATGGACAATCGCAATTCGTCGTAACCAGACTGATGCCAGCGCAGCAAATCATTACAGGCGGTTATAAACGCCCAATGACCGATGGAAATAATCAGCCCGCTGTCATCAGCAATAGATAAAAATTTTGAGGGCGCCAATAGGCCATACTCGGGGTGCTGCCAGCGTAACAACGCCTCCACACCGATAACGGTATTGGTATCGCTGTCAATCTGCGGCTGATAATACATGCACAGTTCATCGTTACTAATTGCTTTGCGCAGATTTTTTTCCAGTTCCAGGCGGCGGCGCGCCCGATCATTCATATCGTAGGTGTAATAACAAAAACAGTTCCCACCTAATTCCTTCGCACGGTACATTGCAGCGTCCGCATTGCGTAACATGGTATCGCGATCGGCGCTGTCCAGCGGGTACAACGCTACACCGATACTGGCGCTGGTATAGATTTTATGCCCGCGGATGCGGTACGGCTGCGCTAAACGAAACCGCAGTTTCTCGACGATTTTTTCCAGTTCATCAACAGTACTTAAACCTTCAATCGCCAGGGCAAACTCGTCACCACTGATGCGTGCGACAATATCCCCCTGGCGCATGGTACTGCGTAAACGTTTTGCAACCGATTTCAATAATTCATCGCCCACCGCATGCCCAAGATTGTCATTAATCATTTTGAAACTATCGAGATCAAAAAAACAAACTGCCAGCAGTTTTTCTTCGCGATGCGCCTTCGACATAGCGTGCGACAACCGCTCCTGAAACAAGCGCCGGTTCGACAGATCCGTCAGACTATCGTACAAGGCCTGATGCTGCATGGAGGCTTCAGATTTCTTGCGTTCCGTAATATCCTGAATTAAGCCGATAACGGATACCGGGCTGCCACTATTGTAGGTCACTTCCCCCTGCAAATTAACAAAGCGTTCGGCGCCGTTTTTCGTGATGATACGGTAATCGATATTAAGTTTTTGATGATTGAATAATGCGTTGTCAATTACTGTTTTCACTTTATTGCGGTCTGACAGATGAACCAGATCAAGGAAGGCACTGAAAGACTTATCGATTTCGTTGCGCTCGATGGCAAACAGGCTCAACGCTTCTTCGGACAGGGCAATGCGGCAATCCGGCACGCTTAACTGCCAGTAACCCATCTTTGCCACCTGGTGTACCTGTTTTAACTGTTGTTGCCAGGTTTTCAAATCCTGGGTGCGGCTACTGTTCCTTAGCGCATAGCGTATTCGTTGCGCAACCAGGTCCAGCTTGGTGGTTTTGGTAACAAAGTCTGTTGCGCCGGCATCAAAAGCGCTGCGGATGTAGTCCAGCCCATCAACGCCGGTTAACATTAAAATCGGGATATCCTTGAACGTTGGATGTTTGCGGATTTCCCGGCAGGTCTCGATGCCATCCATACCCGGCATCATGACATCCAGCAAAACAACTTCGGGAGTCATGGTCGACAGTTTTTCCAGGGCGGCATCACCGGAATTGCATTCGAGAACCTGCATACCAGCTACTTCCAGTTCACGACGGATCAAAAAGCGCTCATCCGGCTCATCATCAACCAGCAGTACTGTTGGCTGCACCAATGCCAACTCACTAGACACTATTATTGTCTCCCTGGATATTCATAAACATGTTGTTCCGCAAAATTGATGTATTCTGCCGTCAGCAACTTTTGAAGTTACGAGCACCTATTCATATGAATTGTATTCACTGTGCGCTTGTAAAAATTGTTGCAACAACCGGAAACTACCACTCGAGGTGACGCAAAGCTCCCTTATTGTTTAATAACTTTAGCCAATCAGCCGGGCGACATTGCGCCCAGTGTAACCCCGTCAAATTTACACTCGACTATCACGCCTGGTACGGTATGAAAATACACTTAAAACCAAGCGTCGTTATTAAACAACTGCAAAATTACCGTTCTTGCTATTGTTATAAATTATTTACTTCATTGTGCCGTGAAACAATGAAATTCCCCTAGTACTTGCAGAAGAATAGATTTTTGTCTTCATCCCGTCAACGACTTGGTTCAATATATTAATCAGGTATTATATTGATAATCTTTATCCAGGGATTGAAGTACTGAATAAAATCGTTGTTCCAGCGGTTGGGCTTTGGCTGGATCCATAAAACCTGAACGATGCCATTGACTTAGTAGTTGTTCTATTTCTTTATCGATGTTCTGGTCCCGGGATTGCTTCATCTTATCGGCGAGTTGCGCAACCTGGTATTCCATGCGTCGTTGTTTTGATTCAGCGGGTGACTCAACACCCGCAAGCAGTTCCATTTGAATACACAGCAAATCCTTACTTTCTGCGCAGGAACTTTCATCCGCGTTGAGTTGTGATAAAACACGGTCCAGACTGCCATGACTGCATTGCTCGGCACAGTTTTTTAACGTTTCAAAACGCTGCTTTACAGCCTGGTCTATGGTTCGCAACCTCGAATCTACTAGCAACCAGCGTTGCTGCAGATCTGCAATTGTATCTTGTAACGAATCGACATTTAGCTTGCCTTTTAGACAGGCAAAAAGTGCATTTTCCAGCTCGTAACAAAGTGCCACATTTTGCTGCAATTTTTGTTTTTCCTCTCGCAGTTGTTGTACGTGCAATTGTGCCAGTTGTTTTTCATACTGCTGACAAGCTCGAGAAAAGCGGCGTTCCAGAGCATGATCTTTCTTAAGGCGCGGCAACTCGGACCATTCGGCTTTCACTTCTTCAACACGTGAACGTGCCTGCAATATTGCCTCGCTATCCTGCTTAGCCGCAGCTTCCACTGCTTCGATTAGCTGCTCACGTTGATGCCTCTCTGCTTCACGCGCCTGATTGATCGCATCCTGTTCGGCGCGCTGAGCCTGAAAGACGCTGTCACAGGCTCCACGAAATTGCTGCCAAAGTTGCGATTCTTTTACCGCAGGGCCTATGGTCTTCCATTCCGCCTGGATCTGTTTTACGGATTCTATTGCCTGTTCAATGCTCAGCGCCTGTTCTGCAAGCTGTTTTGCCAGGTGCTGCACCCGTTTAATCAGCAATTCCTTGGTCTCGCGATTTTTCTGTTGTTGTGTGCGCAGCATTTTTTCCAGTGCATGCAGCACATGGTTGTAACGTTTGTTGATTTTGGCGCGATCACCGCGATTAACAACACCCAGCTGCCCCCAATCCTTACGCGCCGTGTGAATGATTTTTTGCATCGCTTTCCAGTCGATCTCCTCCGCCTCCTGGCTGGCGACTTTTTGTTGATAGGCTTCCAGTTCCTCACACACCTGTTCGCGTTTTTGCAGGTTCTCTGTACGCTGTTCCGCTTGACTGTCGAAATATTCCTGACAAACCGCGTAGGCCTGATTACAAGCAGCATCAAACTGCTCCCATAACTCCTGGTCGCCGCCAGGT
>JGI2160J19893_10000486_pt1 | contig 13387 bp, 14 predicted proteins | sample DeeMarSeWOR28_12_FD_19893 | JGI IMG/M metagenome (IMG submission 19893)
TTGAAAAGTTCTGGTCCACACCGGGCATGGCAGGGGAATATAGCCTTTTTGCCGTAAATTTTTTTATTGTGCTGGCGATTTTGAGCTGGTTGAGAAATGTAAAGGCCGGGCCCTGCCGCTGTTTGTAATACTTTATCTTGAAACATGAACATGATCAGCGAGCGTTAATACCCATTGAGGCAATTTATGCCTATGCAGGGTGTTTATTATGGTCTGGCAAGGGTACCTTTCTGCTGCGGGGCATTTCAATAATCTGACACAAGTGCAACCATAAAAACTTTTGCGCCACGTTGTTTTTTGTCAAATACGATAAAATAATTTGTTGCTTATGATGTGGGTATAAAAAGCCATATTGGTTGCTACAAAGAGTACTCTAACCGGAAAATTGACTTGACAACCATAGATAATTTTTTATAGTCTCCGCTGTTTAGTATTGGGTTAACGCTAAGTAGATTTTTTGGAAGAAATTCGGTTCTTCATAAAGTATACTGTAAAGAAAAATTGTAAATATATTTGGAGGTTATAAAGTGGCTTTACCTAAACGTAGACATTCTTATTCCAGAACGAGGAAAAGACGCTCCCATGATGCGTTGACTCCTGCGTCTGTCTCCAGTTGTCCAAAATGTGGTGAGCCTAAGCTCTCGCACAGACTTTGTGGTGGCTGCGGCACATACAAGGACAGAACTGTCATCAAGCTAGAAGAAGAATTGGAGTAAGTGACATTGCGTATTGCCCTGGATGCCATGGGTGGCGAGCTAGGCCCGGAAGAGATGGTTGCCGGGGCGATACAGGCTGTTGAGGAGTCTGATCTGGATATAGCTCTCATCGGAGATGAAAATATTCTTAACAGCCTCATGCAGAAGCTGCCCCTGGTTTCTCCACGATTGCAGATCATTCATGCTTCTCAGTCAGTTTCCATGGATGAGTCGCCTTTTGAGGCAATAAGGAAGAAGAAAGACTCATCAATTGCCCGAGCATTTGAACAAGTCAAAAACGGTAAAGCTGATGCTGTTGTCAGCGCAGGAAATTCCGGTGCTACAATGGCCTCAGCCATAAGATCGCTGGGTAGACTGGAAAATATAGCAAGACCTGGAATTGCCAGTATATTCCCAACCCTGAAAAAACCCTTGGTAATGATGGATGTTGGGGCAAATGTTGACTGCCGCCCGCAGCACCTGTTCCAGTTTGGTGTCATGGGGGCAGCATTTTCAGATAATCTCTTTCAGATAAAAAAACCGAGCATAGGTTTGCTTAGTATCGGGGAAGAGGGCGGCAAGGGCAATGTACTGGTCAAGAGCGCTCACGAACTTTTTAGAAAAAGCTCACTTAATTTTGTGGGTAACGTGGAAGGCAGGGATATTTTCCAGGGTGATGTTGATGTTATTGTCTGTGACGGTTTTGTTGGAAATGTCTGCTTGAAGGTGAGCGAGGGATTGGCTGAAGCAATCATATCCATGTTGCGGACTGAAATATCAAAGACTTTTATGGCAAAAATGGGCTATCTGCTGGCTAAAAAGGCATTTAACAACTTTGGTAAAAGAGTTGATTATGCTGAATATGGAGGTGCTCCCTTGCTGGGTGTAAATGGCACTGGAATAGTCTGCCATGGACGTTCTAATGCCAAAGCCATAAAGAATGCCATAAAGGTTGCAGCAGAAATGATCCGCAGTAAAGTAAATGATCATATAGTTCAACTTCTGTTAGAGTCCCGAAATGATTCTCCCAATGAAGAGCAAGACACCCCAATAATAAAAGGGGCAGGGGAAGGTGGATGAGCGGCAAAGCAACCATTATAGGAACGGGCTCTTATCTGCCGAAACGCATCTTATCCAACAAAGAACTGGAAAAGATCGTAGAAACCAGCGATGATTGGATTACCACCCGTACCGGCATCAAAAGCAGAAGGATAGCTGACGCTGGAGAAAAGACCTCCTTTATGGCGACTCAGGCAGCCATTAAGGCCATGAAAATGGCTGGTGTCAGTGCCCCTGAACTGGACATGATCATTGTTGGCACTATTACACCTGAAATGGTGATGCCCTCCTGTGCCTGCCTGGTTCAGAAGGAAATTGGTGCTGAAAATGCTTTTGCATTTGATGTAAGTGCTGCTTGTTCCGGTTTCGTCTATGCCCTTGAGATTGCAGACAGGTATTTGAAGAATGCTCCGGACATGAAAATCCTCGTAATCGGGGCGGAGACACTTTCAGCAAGAGTTGACTGGCAGGACCGTAACACCTGTGTTCTTTTCGGAGATGGAGCTGGCGCCAGCGTAGTTACTGGCAGTAAGGCTGAAGATGGTCTGCTTGCCAGTCAACTCTATAGTGATGGGCGCCTCTGGCAATTATTGAGCTTAGATGCGGTTCCGCGTCGCTATTGCCCGGTTGTAGATTATGGCACAGTTCCTGATCGCAACAGTTTTTGTGACGGATCTGCATTTAACATGGTCGGAAAAGATGTTTTTAAATATGCAGTCCGCGAGATGGGCGATGCCGTTGAAATTTTACTCAACAGAGAAGGGATTTCAGTCGGTGACATTGATCTTCTGATTCCCCATCAGGCAAATATCAGAATTCTCAAGAGTCTGGCTGAAAGAGTCAACCTCTCATTCAAAAAAGTCTATACCACCATACAAAAGTATGGTAATTCATCTGCTGCCAGTCTTCCTATAGCTCTGGATGAGGCAAACCGGGAAGGACGGTTGCAGAAAGGCGACTTATTGTTATTCAGCGTTTTCGGCGGAGGTTTTACCTGGGGAGTTATGCTCTGGCGCTGGTAAGTCTCATGCGGTTCTGCAAGAAATGATTTTTAGGCTTGCCTGCGAGGTATAGAAAAGAGTATAGATTTTGGTTATTTCTTCTGAATTCTAAATATTGGAAGTATTGCAAACTAAGGAGACAATCGTGGACTATTTCTTGACTGAAGAACAGCAGATGATTGTTGATATCGCTCGGCAAATAACAGATGAAAGAATTATTCCACAACGGGCAGAACTTGACGAAAAAGAAGAGTTTGCCACAGAAATACTTAAAGGTATTGGCCAGGCAGATCTTTTTGGCCTATATATACCGGAAGAATATGGTGGATTCGGCGGTGGGTGTTTTGAAGTAGTTCTGGCTCTGGAACAATTCGGGCGTGGATGTGTTGCGATTGCGACGAGTTTTGCTGCCAGTGCCTTGGGGGCTTATCCGATATTATTGTCCGGCAGTGAAGAAATGAAACAAAAATACATGCCGGATGTTGCAAGTGGCATCAAAAGAGCTGCTTTTGCACTGACTGAAGCAAATGCCGGAAGTGATGCATCCGGCATTCAAACGACGGCGGTACTTGATGGCGATGAATGGGTATTGAATGGTACCAAGCAGTGGATTACCAATGCCGGTGAAGCGCAGATTTATTCAGTAGTTGCCATTACCGACAGGAGCAAGGGAGCCAGAGGCGCTTCCATGTTTGTGGTGGAAGACACCGACCCCGGATTTTCCTGCGGCCCAAAAGAGAAAAAAATGGGCATCCGGGCTTCTGCTACCTGTGAACTGATTTTCAAAGACTGCCGGATTCCCAAAGATCGTTTAATCGGGCGACAGGGTTTGGGGTTTATTACAGTTATGAAAACACTTGACCTGTCTAGGCCTGGAATTGCGATTCTTGGAGTAGGATTGGGGCAGGCAGCATTAGATGAAGCTGTTACCTATGCAAAACAGCGAGTTCAATTTGGCAAGCCGATTATCGCATTTCAGGCGATCCAGCATATGCTGGCTGATATGGCGATTGAGGTTGAGGCATCCCGGGCTCTTGTTTATGCCGCTGCTAAGCATATAGGAGCTCACCCCAAGGATATGTCTAAGGCTTCCTCCATGTGTAAAGTTTTTGCAACCGATATGGCAATGAAGGTTACTACCGATGCAGTACAGATTCTTGGTGGCTACGGCTACATGCGTGAATATCCGGTGGAGAAGATGATGCGTGATGCAAAGATTCTTCAGATATATGAAGGGACGAATCAGATCCAGCGGAATGTGGTAGGCCAGGAGTTGAACAAGGAGTATACTTAATAGTTTCTGACCCCCAGGAATATCTCTTGTCTCCAAGAAAATTTAACGAACCGTATAATTCCGATGAACATAATTGTCTGCATAAAACAGGTCCCTGACGCAAAAGATGTCCGTTTGGACCCTAAGACGAANACCCTGGCCAGGGAAGGGGTGGAATCGATCATGAACCCCTTTGACCGGCATGCTGTAGAGGAGGCAGTACGGCTTAAGGAACAGCATGGCGGGACAGTGACAGTCATAACCATGGGTCCACCCCAGGCTGAAGCGGTTTTGCGGGATGCGGTCTCTTGCGGAGCGGATGCAGCGGTTCTTGTTTCTGATCGTGCTTTTGCCGGTGCAGATACCTGGGCAACAACCTATACCCTGGGAAAGGCTATTGAAAAGATAGGTCTTTTTGATCTCATTCTCTGCGGCAAACAGGCCATCGACGGGGATACAGCCCAGGTTGGTCCTGGATTGGCAAAACGTTTGAATATCCCATATGTCAGTTATGTCCGTAAAATAATCGGTTTTAAAAACGACGTCCTGTCGCTGCATCGTTTGATGGATGACGGGTATGATGAGGTAGAAATTCCGTTGCCGGGTCTACTTACCGTGGTTAAAGAGATAAATGAGCCGCGGGTCCCGTCGTTAAAGGGAAAGATGAAGGCCAAAAGCCTGAGCATAAAAAACTTTAATGCGGAAGATATTGGTGCAGACCCTGGCAGTATAGGGCTTCCGGGTTCAACTACCCAGGTGGTCAAGGTTTTTGCGCCTGAGTTCAAAGGTGAACGTGCAATGCTCAATGGTACTGTTGATGAGCAGGTAGAACAACTGGTTAACAAACTTGAACCCTATCTGTAATTATGCTGCGAATTGATATAGAAGCGTGTATAGGCTGTGGTGTCTGTGAAGAGGTCTGTACTTTCGGTGCCATCGAAGTCATTGACGGCGTCGCAGTTGTCAATGAAAAGTGCACGCTCTGCGGTTCCTGTGTTGACAGTTGTGAAGCAGGAGCATTAAGTATTGATGTCAAAGAAAAGGCCTTACAGACAGACCTTACCGAGTGGTCAGGCATCATGGTTTATGCTGAATACCGTCATGGAAAAGTAGTGCCGGTGTCCTATGAACTGCTAGGTATAGGGCGCCAGCTTGCTGACCAGCAGAAAGTGCCTTTGACTGCTGTTTTACTTGGCTTCAATATGGGAGATGCTGCCAAAGAGCTGGTATCCTATGGTGCAGATATCGTCTATCAGGTAGATGATCCTGCCCTGGAATTTTTTACGGATGAAACTTATGGCAATATCCTGGAGGAAATTGTCTACGCGCAAAAGCCTGAAGTGGTCCTGGCTGGTGCAACTGCGATTGGCCGCTCTTTCATCCCATTGGTGGCGACTGCTTTAGCCACCGGTTTGACTGCAGACTGCACCCAGTTGGCAATTCGACCTGAAGACGGCGTCTTGCTCCAGACAAGGCCAGCTTTTGGCGGCAATATCATGGCAACAATAGAATGCCCCTATACCAGGCCGCAGATGGCAACCGTCAGGCCGCGGGTCATGAAGGCCGCAGAACCGGACCCTGACAGAAAGGGAGACATAATTGATTATCAGCCGAACCCGGAACGACTGCAATCCAGGGTCAAAGTTCTGCGAAACGTTCTTGAGGACCAGGATCAGGTTAATATTACCGAAGGTGATATCATTGTTGCTGGAGGCCGGGGGCTGGAGAATGAAAAAGGGTTTGAACTCATGAGGCAACTTGCTGATGCTGTAGGTGGAGCAGTCGGGGCCTCAAGGGCAGCAGTAGACTCGGAGTGGATTGCATATCCGCACCAGGTCGGCCAGACGGGAAAAACAGTCAACCCAAAACTTTATATTGCCTGTGGTATTTCAGGCGCGATACAGCATATCGTAGGAATGCAATCCTCAGAGACCATTGTTGCGATAAATAAGGATCCGCATGCCCCTATTTTTGATGTTGCAACATATGGTATTGTGGGGGACCTGTTTGAGGTAGTGCCGAAACTGATAGAAAAGATCAAGGAGAAAAAGGGATAATGAGTCTGGCTGGGAAAGTGGCTGTTGTTACAGGCGGCAGTAGAGGAATCGGTCGTGCTATCTGCCTGCGTTTTGCTGAAATGGGGGCCAGGGTAGTAATAAACTATGTCAGCCGGCCTGATGCCGCGGAAGAGACTAAGGCACAGATAGAAGCCCATGGTGGCGAATGTCTTCTGGTTAAGTTTGATGTAGCCAGCACTTCCGAGGTCCAGTCGGCTTTCAAGCAGATAACTGCCGATTTAGGTAGAATTGATATCCTGGTCTGTAATGCTGGCATCACCCGGGACGGTCTTCTGGCCACCATGAAGGAGGAAGACTGGGATCAGGTCATGGCTGTTAATCTGAAGGGAGCTTTCAACTGCATCAAGGCCGGTTGCAGGCCTATGATGAAACAGCGATGGGGACGCATAATCATCATTACATCCGTTGTCGGTTTTGCCGGTAACGCTGGCCAGGCAAATTATGCCGCTGCCAAGGCGGGCCTCGTTGGGCTTACACGATCCACCGCCAGAGAATTGGCATCACGATTTATAACAGTAAATTGTATAGCACCTGGATATATAGATACCGATATGACGGGAGAACTGCCGGAAACAGTAAAGGAAAAAATTCTCTCTGAAATTCCCCTTGGCATCCTTGGTGAACCTGAAGATATAGCCGGTGCTGCAGCCTACCTGACATCCGATGATGCAAAATACGTGACTGGCCAGGCTATTCATGTGAATGGCGGGATGTTTATGGGATGATCTGACAAAAAAGATTCTGTGCAGAAATTATTCGAAGATGCATGTATTTATTTAGGCGAATATGCTTTATATAACCAATTAAAGAGACAACAAATACTTCAAGGAGACTGAACATGTCGGCGGAAGAAAAAGTGATTGATATCATTGTTGAGCAGTTAAGCGTTGATAAGGAGAAGGTGGTGCCGAGCGCTTCTTTTGTTGATGATCTTGGTGCGGATTCTCTGGACCTTGTAGAACTTATCATGGCAATGGAAGAAGCTTTTGGTATAGAGATTCCTGATGAAGTGGCTGAAAAGATAACCACGGTCAAGGATGCCATAGAACATGTAAATAAAGTTTCATAAGCCCTTTTTTTCATAATCGTTTAAGGGTGTTAAAAGTAAGGGCGAAACAGTATCATTGCCGGTCCTGCAATTAGATTAAACCTATTCCGACGGTTTGCAGAATAAGAGATTTATTTCATGGGTGAAGATAATGAAACGTAGGGTAGTTGTGACAGGCACCGGTCTGGTTACCCCACTGGGAACCGGAGCTGAAAAAACCTGGCATAACCTGTGTGAAGGAAAGAGCGGCATCGGCCCAATTACGAGGTTTGATACCACCGATTTCGGGGTTAAAATAGCTGCCGAGGTTAAAGATTTTAACGCCGAGGATTATATTGAGCCCAAACTGGCACGCCACCTTGATCTTTTTGTTCAGTATGCTGTGGCAACTGCAGGTATGGCCTTGAAAGAGGCCAATCTGACTCTTGATGATACAAATGCGAGCCGTGTTGGTGTATTTACAGGCAATGGTATCGGCGGTCTGACAACTATTGAGAAATACCATCAGATAGCTTTAGAACGCGGCCCCCGCAAGATTACACCGTTTTTCATTCCCATGGTCATCTCAAACATGAGTGCGGGCCAGATTTCTATTGTATATGGTGCCAAAGGGCCGAATCTGTCAGTGACCACAGCATGTGCCGCCGGAACCCATGCTGTAGGCGAAGCTTTCCGTTCAATAAGCCGTGGTGACTGTGATGTTACCATTACAGGCGGCAGCGAATCAACTATATGCCCTCTGGCTGTCGGTGGTTTCAACGCCATGAAAGCTTTGTCGAAACAGAATGAAAATCCGGAAAAGGCATGCAGGCCTTTTGACATAGACAGGGATGGATTTATCATATCAGAGGGTGCAGGTATGATGATCCTGGAAGAGCTTGAGCATGCCCGCAATCGTGGCGCTGATATACTTGCTGAAGTTGTCGGTTTCGGTCTGTCCGGAGACGGTTATCACATGGCAGCCCCCCCGGAGGATGGTGACGGGGCAGTACGCTGCATGAAGATGGCGCTTGAAGATGCAGGACTCGAGCCTGAAGACATAGACTATATCAATGCCCATGGAACGTCTACACCGTTAAATGATGTGGTGGAAACCCGGGCAATTAAAACTGTTTTTAACAACCATGCGTATAAACTTGCCATCAGTTCGACAAAATCCATGACCGGGCACATGCTCGGCGGTGCAGGCGGTATTGAATCAGTTTTTATGGCACTATCCATCAAGAATCAGATTATTCCTCCTACCATAAACCTGGAGAATCCTGACCCGGAATGTGACTTGGATTATGTGCCTAACAATGCAAGAGAGACTGTTATCAGGGCCGCTATTTCAAACTCTTTCGGGTTTGGCGGTACAAATGCCGTTATAGTCATGAAAAAATATGCTGGCTAAAGCTCGTATCATTGTTGAGGTGAAACTGTGAGGGTTGCCATAGGTTGTGATCATGGCGGAATTGATCTGAAGAATACAGTAATATCAGTTATTGGGGAATTGGGCCATGAGGTTAATGACCAGGGGTGCAATTCGATTGATTCCGTCGATTATCCGAATTTCGCCAAGTCGGTTAGTTCACTGGTAAAGGAAGGCAAATGTGACTGTGGTATCCTCATTTGTGGAACAGGCATCGGCATGTCCATGGCCGCAAACCGCATACCCGGAATCAGGGCAGCCCTCTGCAATGAAATGTTTTCCGCCAAGATGAGCCGCGAACACAATGATGCAAATATTCTCTGTCTTGGTGCCAGGGTAATTGGCCCAGGTCTTGCTGCTGAAATAGTACGAACCTGGATGACCTCTGATTTTGCCGGTGGGAGGCATCAGCGCCGGATTGATATGTTTTGAAAAAATTTCATGACAATTCCATATATTACCTCAATCAAACACAACAATGTCAATTTTGAAATCTCAAGACCCGGAAGTATACAGCGCTATTAAAAGTGAACTGGAGCGTCAGCGCTACCAACTCGAACTCATTGCCTCCGAAAATATTGTCAGTGAAGCTGTCCTTGAGGCTCAAGGCTCAATTTTCACCAATAAATACGCCGAAGGCTACCCCAGCAAACGCTATTACGGCGGCTGTGACTATGCAGATGCTGTAGAAACCCTGGCCATCGAAAGAGCCAGGGAGTTATTTCAGGCCGAATACGCTAATGTTCAGGCGCATTCTGGCAGCCAGGCAAATATGGCAGTTTATTTCGCCGCCTTGAATCCCGGCGATAAGGTTTTGGGCATGGATCTGGCCCATGGTGGACATCTTACGCATGGCAGCCCGGTTAATTTTTCAGGTCAGCTCTTCAATTTTATCTCTTATGGGGTTGGCAAGGAAACAGGCACAATAGATATGGCNGATGTGGAGCGTGTAGCCCATGAACACAGGCCCAAGATGATAGTGGCCGGNGCNAGTGCCTATCCGCGTCTCATAGATTTTGAGGCCTTCAGAGTAATTGCTGANCAGGTTGACGCCCTGTTCATGGTTGACATGGCCCATATTGCNGGCCTGGTGGCTGCGGGAGTGCATCCATCTCCTGTGCCCTATGCCGATTATGTCACGACCACGACCCATAAAACCATGCGAGGTCCCAGGGGCGGACTGATCCTGGCCAAAGAGGAGTACGGTAAAAATCTGAATTCCCAAATTTTTCCTGGGATCCAGGGCGGCCCCTTGATGCATGTCATTGCAGCCAAGGCTGTAAGCTTCAAGGAGGCTATGTCCCGGGAATATGTCCTTTACCAGCAGCAGGTGGTAAAAAATTCGCAGGCCTTGGGAGCAGCCCTGATCCGGTATGGTTTTGATCTGGTATCAGGTGGATCTGACAATCACCTCCTCCTGGTAGACCTGACCAATAAGAACATCACAGGCAAAGAGGCTGAAGAGACTCTGGAATCTGCCGGCCTGACAGTTAACAAGAATGCTATACCATTTGATACCAAAAGCCGTTTTGTTACCGGTGGCATCAGGATTGGCACACCGGCGGTTACCAGTCGCGGTCTCAAAGAACAGGACATGAACCAGATTGCTGCCTGGATTAATCGGGTAATAACAAATCTTGGGAATGAGCAGGAAATCAGCAAGATCCGTTCCGAGGTGAGAGAGCTGTGTGAAAGATTCCCTCTCTATCCTGATCTTTATGCTGAGGACGAATAGCCGATTTTCTAGAGACTATTCCTTGTGTTTATGCCCTTATTTTTTTCCTTAATGGCAATGAAAGAAATAGTGTAAAATCATGCAAAAAATGACTCGTCCCTCCTGGGAGGAATATTTCATGGGCATTACAGGACTTGTAGCCCAGCGCTCCACCTGCCTAAGGCGGCATGTAGGCGCCATTCTTGTTAGGGATAAGCGCATAATTACCACCGGGTACAACGGGGCTCCAGCCCGGATAAAACATTGCCTGGATGTTGGTTGTCTGCGTGAACAGATGGGGATCCCTTCCGGTGAACGCCATGAGTTGTGCCGCGGCCTGCATGCCGAGCAGAATGCCATTATCCAGGCGGCCATCCACGGTGTAAGTATAAAGGGCGCGATACTCTACTGCACCAACATGCCCTGTTCAATCTGTACTAAGATGCTGATAAATGCCGGAATTGTTGATATTTATTACAAGGAGGGCTACTCCGATTCCCTTGCCTCTGATATGCTCGCTGAAGCAAGTATTACCCCGAAAAAGCTTGGTTAAACACGTATAGTTGATTAGGCTGTTTTTATGAGGCAACTACTTACTTGCTGTAGGCAGAGTTGCCTTTCTGTTTTATAATTAACCAAATCAAACCGCCCACGTAATAAGCAGGGGGAGAATATCATGAAATGTCCATACTGCGGTCATCTTGAAAACAAGGTTGTAGATTCACGGCTGAACAAGGAGAATACCATAATTCGCCGTCGCCGTTCCTGTGAATCATGCGGACAACGTTTTACAACCTATGAGCGTCTTGAAGTCATGATGCCCATGCTGATTAAGAAAGATGGACGGCGGGAGGCCTATGACCGGTATAAGGTTGTGGCCGGACTAAAAAAAGCCTGTGAAAAAAGGCCAGTTAGTATAGCGGACATCGATGAATTTGTAGACTCACTGGAAAGAGAACTCCAGGACATGGGCGAACGTGAGGTGCCGACCCAGTGGATAGGGGAAAAAATGATGGAGGGTCTGGCAAAGCTTGATGAGGTCGCCTATGTCAGGTTTGCTTCTGTCTATCGGCAGTTTAAGGACATTAATGAATTCATGGATGAATTGAAAGGGTTGCTCGACACCAGGAAAGATACGAGTGGCTGATATAGATAGCAATTACATGCGCATGGCATTGTGGGAGGCCAAAAAAGGCATCGGCAGGACCTCTCCCAATCCCTGTGTCGGAGCCCTTGTCGTTAAGAATGGCAAAATAGTGGGTAAGGGCTATCATCAAAAGGCCGGAACACCGCATGCTGAAATTCATGCCCTGCAGGATGCCGGCAGTAAAGCAAAAGGTGCTACCCTGTATGTAACACTTGAACCCTGTAATCATATAGGCCGCACACCTCCATGCACTGAAGCCGTTTTGCAGGCTGGTATTGCCCAGGTGGTAATCGGCATGAATGATCCCAATCCACGAGTTGCAGGAGGTGGAGCAAAATATCTGTCGTCCAAAGGCCTGACCGTTATTTCCGGAGTACTGGAGCAGGAATGCCGTGAAATAAACCTGGCCTTCATCAAACATTCAGCCACCGGCCTGCCCTGGGTTATATTGAAGGCGGGCATGAGTATTGACGGCAGGATTGCTGCAGCACCAGGCAAAGCAACCATGATAACGGGAAAACACTCTTTGGCGCGCGTTCACGCTTTACGGAATCGGGTTGATGCCATCCTGGTTGGTATTGGAACAGCGTTGGCAGATGATCCTTCCCTGACAACCAGATTACAGAAATCCGGTTCAGAACGTGATCCGCTACGTGTAGTTCTTGATGCTGGTTTGCGCTTGCCGGAATCAGCGAAAATGGTGCAGCAGCATTCAGCTGCAGAAACCTGGATTTTCTGCGCCAGGGGAGCTGATAAAAAACGACGCAGTGCACTTGAAGCAGCCGGAGCTGTAGTAAAAACTGTCCCTGCAACATCCGAGGGAGTTCTTGATATTAAAGCGGTGTTGAAGGTTCTAGGGGGAGCCCAGGTAACCAGTGTTCTTGTTGAGGGCGGAAGCAAGGTGCATGGTTCCTTTTTAGATGCAGACCTTGTTGACCAGCTTCTGTTATATGTCGCCCCGAAATTTTTAGGTGACCGGGGAGTGCCCCTGGCAACTTTCCCCGTTAAGAAAAAAAGAAATGATTTAGCCAGATTTAAAATAATTAAAACCCGCCGTTACGGAGAAGATGTTCTTATCGAGGGCAGGTTTATCAAGACGATGCAAAAGTAAATTAGTTATGGAAGAACGAGATAGAGTCCCAGCTGCAAATTTTATTGCAGCCATCATTTCTGCAGATATCAAGGCCAATAAGAATGACGGTAAGGTTATGACCCGTTTCCCTCCGGAACCGAACGGTTATCTTCATATCGGCCATGCCAAGTCCATCTGCCTTAATTTCGGTCTGGCAGAAATATTTAACGGTGTATGCAATCTACGGTTTGATGATACGAATCCCATCAAAGAGGAGCAGGAATATATTGATTCAATTTTGGAGGATGTCCAGTGGCTGGGCTTTGACTGGGAAAACAGGCTATACTTTGCTTCCGATTATTTTGCAAGATTCTGTGAGTTTGCTGTAATTCTGATAAAAAAAGGCAAGGCCTATGTCGACAGTTTAAGCGCTGATGAGATCAGGGAATACAGAGGTACATTGACTAATCCCGGCAAGGAAAGCCCTTATCGAAACCGAACTATTGAAGAAAATCTTGACCTTTTTGAGCGCATGAAAGACGGAGAGTTTCCTGACGGAACGCATGTTCTGCGGGCTAAAATTGATATGACATCTGGGAATCTCAACCTGCGTGATCCTGTGATATATCGGATTCTGCATGCCAGGCATCATAGAACCGATGATACATGGTGCATTTATCCAATGTATGACTTTGCCCATGGTCAGTCCGACTCTATTGAAGGTATCACCCATTCAATCTGTACGCTTGAATTCGAAGATCACCGGCCCCTCTATGACTGGTTTATAGATGAATTGGAACTTGACTGCCATCCGCAGCAGATTGAATTTGCCCGATTGAATCTCACCTATACTATTATGAGCAAACGGAAGCTGGTGCGCCTGGTAACA
>JGI2160J19893_10000501_pt1 | contig 13213 bp, 6 predicted proteins | sample DeeMarSeWOR28_12_FD_19893 | JGI IMG/M metagenome (IMG submission 19893)
GAAACCAAGCTCCAAGAACAAGAGACCGCTCTGGTCGATCGCTTGAGGGTGGTCATTGAAGAATTCAGATCAAAGGGGGGAAAAGTCGAGGATTATGAATCCTATATCACCGCAATATCTGGAGTTGAGGTGGATGTTTCCGATGTCAGCGCCGCGTGGACAGTGGTTACGGGCTGGTTATCATCGACCGAAGGCGGCATCCGGTGGGCAAAAAATATCATATTTTTTCTGGTTATCATATTGATTACCTGGATTCTGTCGAAGGCCGTCGGTAAGGCCGTTAAAAAAGCGGTCTCAAATATTAAGAGTGCATCTGAACTTCTAAAGGATTTTATTTCGAACGTATCTCGTAAAACCATTTTGCTGGTCGGTTTCGTAATAGCCTTATCGATGCTGGAGGTTAATATCGGACCGTTGCTGGCTGCCATCGGTGCCGCCGGTTTTATCCTGGGCTTTGCACTTCAGGGCACCTTAAGTAATTTTGCAGCCGGTATTATGATACTGATTTATCGACCCTATGACGTGGGTGATATAATTGATGTGGCCGGCACCTTTGGCAAGGTAGATGCGATGACCATTGTATCAACAACGTTAAGAAAACCCGACAATCAAAAGGTGGTCATTCCGAATAATAAGATTTGGGGGGATATCATCACCAATGTTACCGGCACTTCTAAGCGTCGCATCGATCTGGTGTTCGGAATTGGGTATAATGATGACATCGCCAAGGCTCAAAAAATATTGGAAGATATTCTGGCGAGTCATAAATCCATACTAAAAGACCCTGAACCCGTCGTTAAAGTTCACGAATTAGGCGATTCTTCAGTTAATTTTGTGGTCCGGCCATGGGTTGCAACCGACAATTATTGGGATGTTTACTGGGATATAACCCGTGCCGTTAAAGAGCGGTTTGATGCTGAAGGTGTGTCCATACCATTCCCGCAACGTGATGTTCATGTGCATCAGGTAGCAACGATCTGATACCTGATTCTTGCATGAAAATTATTGCAGATATCCCAGATATCGCAACCTATTTTAAAACGGTCTATTTTTGCCGCTTTGTTGGAGATCTATTGAGCATTTAAACGGTCGGAAGCATGGTGATACATTAAATTATAACCGCACTTGCCGGGGTCCGAAGGTGGCCTGTGGCTTTGAACTTCGGACTCCGGATATTTTTCTAAGTAAATAAACAGAGCTTGCACTCCTTGGCATAAACTAAAAATTCTTCTGCCGTCCAGACGGTGACACCTTCGATCAGTTTGTCCTCATTGATTTCCATCATGTCCACCGTCATTTTGCAGGCGATCAGCTCTACACCTTCGATCTGGGCCATTTCCTGAAGATCCGCAAGACTGGGGATGTTGGCTTTTTCGATTTTGCGCTTCATCATTCCGGTGGCCAAAGAGGACATCCCCGGGATGGCCCCCATCACGCCGGGGGGAAAGAATTTGGCCCGATCGAATCCGCCCGCCATTACCAAATTAAGCCCCATAAAAGAGTAAAATATCTTGCTCTCCATGCCCTGACGGGCTGCATTGATGGCCAACACCAGCGAAGGGTAGGCACCGTCGATCGTGTCCTTTACGCAAATGAATCCGGCTTTTTCTTTTTCTGCTTGCATGGGGATCCTCCTTGAATATGTTGTCGGGTGGCATTCGTGGTAAACTTCGTTGATTTTAAAACGCTAGCAAAGCAATAAATACGTTCGATAACCTATGATTTATTAAGAATCTGCAAAGGTGACGCCAATTATAATTATCGAAAATACGTGACTGGACGGCCCGGCTCTAATGTCAATGGATCCATGCTCAGGTTGGGCCTTGATTCTTTTTTCCAATGTCTTCTATTTTTTTTAAAAGCCTCTTGATGTTTTCCTTCTTTTTTTCTTCTCTCAATTTTTTCTGCGACTCAGTATAATACTGGTGTGTTTTAATAATTTTGAGGGTGCCTTTGTACCATTGTGCGTCATCACTGACATCGATTCCTCTTGCCCTCCGTCCTTCCCTGAGCTTTGCATCTAATTTGAAAAAATCCTCTCGGCCCAGGTGGTCGAGATCGGCATCACAAAGGATTTTTTCAATATGGGTTTTTGGTTTACGCCCAAGATCAGTCGACAGGATCATATTTTGAATCTTTTCAATTTCGTTCGGCTTATAACCGATCAATTTAAGGATTCTGCCTGCCATTCGTGCAGCAATCGGTTCATTTTTATCATATTCTCTAATGTATCCCGTGTCATGAAAATAAGCCGCGGCAATTAGCAATTCTCTGTGATGTTCGGAAATATTCTCAGCGATTGCAATTCTGTTGGCAACGGCAACGACACCTCTGGTAGGATGAAGCGTATGATTGGAATCATGGTATTTTATCGCGCCCGGCAACTCATCTCTAAACAACGACCTTATATATTGGTCCACCATTTTTAGCCGCGCTGTATGGGGCTTGTAGTTTAGGCTCATATCACGACCTGTTAAAATTTTGTCTGTGTCATGATTATACCGGTTTTTGGAAACCATCAAAATCGTTGATATGGCGGAGGCAAAACCCCGGTGAGCATGAACGTTTTAGAAGCCATCTCAAAAATAGGATTTTGGTTCAAGATCGCGACGGGGCCGAGTTTCCCAGCATAGCTGGATTCCCCATCTGATTCTACCCTGTCTGTGGGTCGAAAACCGCAGACAACCTGCTGGTTGTCGAGGATTTGAAACGAGGCACCAACAAAGATATTGGGTCAAAAGACATTTTTGCGATGGCTTCTACGCATAAGGCACCCACCCTTCCCTCAATATGCTAATTTAAGGCGTTAACATTTAGTGGCTATGGCAGAGAACGGATATAGAAGTCCGGAATAGGTTCAACAACGAATAGGAGAAGCGAATAAGAATTTATCAGAAATAGAAATGCGTATGAGATTGAGCTTCAGATGAGCACGATATTAAAATTCAAATATTATGGGCACCGTCTAATGTCAAGATAATTCAAATACCGATATATTGAGATAATTGCCAATTTGGGAGCGTGCGATGTTCGAACCCGGGTTATATCAGGGGTGCGGCCTTTGGTTTCCAGCAAAAGAATCAACCCCCAAAAATGGGTGCGTTGATTTTTCAGCGATTCAGCTGTTCTTGACAATCAAGCCCGTCTTCGTTAATTAACCTTTGACGTTCTTGCAGAGTTGATCTCTCCAAACTTCGGACTGCAGCCGGACCCGGCTTTTATTTCAAATTTGGGCGTTTTCCTGTTTCCGTGCCCTTTTACTAGCTCTATTTTTTATCGGGGCATCTAAAATAGCAGGGGCGGACTTTAGGTATTAGATCTAAGGGATCCCGCATCACGCACACTTCCTACCGCGCTGCTTTTCATCCTACTCTATGAGGGACCTTACATTGAGGGGGAGGGCAAAAAATGAACAAGATCTTTCAAATCTTTGTTATAGCAGCTCTCGTCGTTATTTTTGCTTTTCTGATTATAATTTACATTTTTCTTTTTCGTGACCAATCCTGGCCGCCGCGCGCTGAAGCACGCTTTTTAGCCCAGGCCCAGTTAAAACAACTAAAAACTCTCGAATCCTTTAAAGATCTGAGAACCGGTCGATCATTTAATTATTTCAACCTCGACGGTTCTGAATCTTCGATTTACGAAGTCGAACTCATTGATCTGCACGGTGAACAAAGCGGCTATATGGTGGTTAGCCTCGATCAAGATGACTTTCCCATCAAAGAATTTGCAGCGGAAGGCCCCGGTTTGCGCAGTCGACTGAAAGCAAAAATCGGTCATGATCGCTTCCGGCCCGTCTGGCTGACCCCGACTTTTACGATAGCGATTGATAAAGATGGCAATACCCTTGCCAGGGAAGGAAACTATATTCGCAAAAAGAAACCTGCGGCATCGGAACCGTCGAAGGCTTCTACGGATCAAAACAAATATCAGATGATAGTAGAAGAGGAGGCCTTATTTAGGCAGAGAAACAAGCCTTATATCCAAAAAGCACGCTCGAGTGGTATCTTTCGCAAGAAGAAGTCCTCTGATCTTGTTACCGACTACCCTGAAGGCAACTTCTTTCAATATTTGGCGGAGGGCGTTTACAGCGCCGCAGAGTTGCAACAAATCGACGCCAACACGGGGGCGAATTCAAAAAACTATGTGTCGGGCTGCGGACCAACCGCCTGGGCGATGTTAATCGCCTGGCATGATCTGGTTTGGAATCCAGAGCTTTTGCGCGGTTCCCAGGACCGCAATGGTGCAGCCTGGGGGCCTGCTGGAAATCCGAACACCGAAGCGGCGTGGAATACCTATATCGACCGAATCACCATGCGTTTGGCCACTCATCTCGGAACATTTAACGACGATGGTGAAGGTGCAACCTATGACGATGATATGGATCGCGGCTTTGATTTTATTCGCACGCGTTTAAACAAGCAAATTACCGGTAACACATTCGATACCGACCATGGCGACGCCGTCCAGGGGGTTTATGACATTATGGTGTTTGACTCACGGCCCGCGCTGGTTGGCACCCCCGGGCATTATTCGGTTGCATCCGGTTTCCTCTTCAATTGGGATGACCCCACTTCAATTGATAACCAGTGGCTATACCTCAATACCGGCTGGGGATACCACAAATATATCCAATCGCTTTATCTTGATAGCTATTGGTATTTCCGCGATGTTACCACGAGCCAAAAAACAATCTATAACGAAGCAAGCACTGCCAGTCCCAGCATGATAACCACTGTGGATGCGAGCGGCAATTACACAAAGCTATGGGTATTCTGGCGCGGGACAAACGGAAAAATTCAATACATGACTGGCGACCCCCAGACGTTTCCGTCCACCGCTGACAAGGTTGTGCTGGATATCGAAGCCAAATATTCACCGGTGCTAACGAGCCGCAACGGGCGAATCATAATGGCCTATGTTGATACGGCCGACAAAATAAAGCTGCTGCTCTTTGATCCCGGCAAAGGCTGGAGTCCGCTGAATTTTCCCGATATCACAACGGCGGTGCGACCGGCGATTTGCGGATGGTTTGGTGACTGGCTGACAGTTGCTTTTTCGGATCGCGAATATGGCGTGCAAATCATAGCTACCAACGCAATTGACATCGACGCCCACGATGCCTGGCCCCGTTCAGTGATGGCAGGTTCTACAGAAGATGGAAAATACTGGAATCAATTTGACTTTCTCGGCACAAATGCGCCGCTAAGCATGGTTCGCAGCCAGAGCCTCCAGTATGTCGCTTGGAATTCAAACCGCCGAAATGGAGACTTTTATTACATCCATGTCGGGGGCAAACATGGCAGCGGCAGCCACGCCTACATGACGAAAAATTTTACACCAGGCGGTGTTGATTTGGCCATCGTCAACGATGATCTTTACCTGGTGTACCGCGGCGGGGACAACCGCTTAATCGTTGACGTGGGGCGCTATCGATTAAATGACGCCGGTGTATGGGTACTGGATACGGAGCAAAAAGCATACCTGCGAGAAACTTCTAATTTTTTACCGGCCGCAGCTGTCATGGAGCGCGAAAATGGCGCCCATCCCAGTTTACTGGTAACCTGGCTGGGCGCTGCCGACAAAATCAATATAAGAGAACTTAGCATCGATACTGAATTCAATCCGATGAACTATGCCTCACATCCTAATTTTTAGAATTGAAGTGGGGCAAATGTCTCTTCCTTCTATTTTTATTAAACACCGAGCGCTGAAATCATTTCTATTCGCCATGCGATAATGCATGAAGTTTGTTAAAATTGCAGATATGAAATGGATATCAAACGCAGGCGCAGCTTTCAAAAGTGTGGGCTTTTTGGTAAATAAAAAGTTCAATTAAATACAGATGGTCGGAATTGTTTTGGCTTCCATGATTGGGGGAATCACGTGTAGTTTCAATTTATTACAGATATGCTCTGGATAGCACAGCTTTTCCAAGGTCTTAAAAGTGCTGATTTGTTCAAGATATAGCAAGTTTTAGTACCGCAATGAAGTCTGTATTCTATGGCAGATATTTACATTTTAACTAATCCGGCAATCCAGCTTTTCGTGCAGCATCACAAAAGCGTTTTGCGTATGCTCGATCTTTAGAGGGAAACACATTTTCGAAATCATCAACAGAGAAATCAGGGTCAATACTTAGAGCTTCTGAGGCTGCCGCTCGTGCCTCATTATCCCGACCCATATTCATGTATGTGACTGCTAAATGAACATAAGCATATAAATACGTTGGAGTCATCTCAGCGGTCTTCTTATAAATTTCCAGTGCTTTTTCAAATTTACCCAAATAAAAATAACAAGATCCTAATCTAAGAAAATAAAAGCTTGGAGGCATGGGATTAAGGCGGATAGCCTTGTTTACATAATCTATGGCTTCTTCTGGCCTGCCGGACCAGTAGAAAGTGCTCCCCAATTGCTCATATGCGTCAGCAGAATTGGGATTAATTGTAATAGCTTTTTCCGCAGCAGTAATTGCTTCATTAAGATTTTTTTTCATTGTATGAAGATAGCTTAAAACAATATAGGCATCTGAATTATTACTATCCAAAGATAAGGCCTTTTTAATATTTTTACTGGCCTGTGCAAAACAGAGTAGTGGTGATTTAGAACGATACCATATATCCTCTATATAAGTCAGAGCCAATAGAAGGTAGCTTTCTGGATGGCTTGAGTCTAATTCAATACTTTCTTCGATTAATTCTCGAGCTTTAACATTTAGTTCTTTGTTATGTTGTCTATATGATTCAAGGGCCTTGAGTAGCTTGATCGCTGCTTCAAGATTTGCCGGTCTGTTTAATCGAGTGCGAAATTGATCCCCCTCTGTCAGTTCGACGGCTAAAGCTTTAATGATTCGTATCGTGATTTCATCTTGGATTTCAAATAAGTCCTTTAAATACCTATCGTATCTTTCCGCCCACATGTGATGCCCGGTGGCAGCATCGATTAGTTGCACAGTGATTCGCAATCGATTTTCTGTCTTCTGAACACTGCCCTCAATAACATATCTGACACCCAGTTCTTTAGCTATTTGCTGAACATTCAAAGACTTGCCTTTATAAGCAAAGCTTGAATTTCTGGCGATCACAAAAAGCTTTGGGCAGCCAGATAGACCGGCGATTATGTTTTCAGTCAAACCATCGCTTAGATAATCCTGCTCCGGGTCCCCACTCATATTGTCAAAAGGCAGAACCGCAACCTTTGGCCCCTTTGGCAGATTGAACACTTTATCCTCTGTAACTGCCATCTCTACATGAGGTAGGTGAAAGTAGTTTTCCCAAATTGCCACGGCTGCAATTGCCAATATCAGAATGATCGATAGGGCCACGGCAATTATGCGCCATTTCCGCCTTACAACTTTTTTCGCCTCAATCACCCTGTGAGCAGCCGCACCCGGATAGGACAACACCCGGTAGACTCGTATTGGCGTGCTGATGTTCTTGACCTGGTGCTCACCGAGGTTTTCGTATTCCAGTCCTAACTTATTGGCAACCTGATCATAGGCTCTGCCAGTGATACAGATCCCGCCGGTTTCGGCCATAGATTCCACCCGGGCGGCTATGTTGACTCCGTCACCGTAAATTCGACCCTCCTCCTCGATTACATCGCCAAGGTTCACTCCGATACGAAACTCCATTTTTCGATTATAGGGCAGCTCTGCATTCCGCTCGGCGAGCTCACGTTGGATTTCAACAGCACAGTTGACAGCATCCACCACACTGGTGAATTCAGCCATAAGGTTGTCGCCGGTGATGTCAACCACACGACCCCTGTATTGCTGGATAAGGTCTGACATTGCGGTGCGATAGGAGTTTAATGTGCGGACGGTTTCTTCCTCATCATCGTCCATCAGGCGACTGTAACTGACAACATCTGCACTGAGGATGGCGGTGAGCTTGCGCTTAAAACCTTCATCTGCCATTGGGCACCCCCGATGTTAAGGTTTCAAACAATGGGACTCAGTATGTGGATAATTCAGAATAAAACAGGTGTCAAACCTTGAATTGTGAATTCAAATCGTCTATGTAATCTCTAAATTTATGCTCTTTAGCCATTCTGGACTTAACCGCCTTCACACTGTGGCTAACCGATGAGTAAGTCAAATTAAAAATTGTACCGATCTTTTCGTTGGTTAGTAACCCTGTCTGCCAGATTAAATAAAGGATGATATCTCTTTTTTCTTTCTGTGACCCGGAAACTCTCGACAATTTCTTTAATTCTTCGATATTACGGCCAAGCAGCCGTGCTGCCCCATTTGAAATTTTATACAGGTCCAAACTTGCTGCCGATTGGCGATGTGCGGATATTTCTATATCAGGTTTTTCCGGCATGTGTTGTTTGCGAAGTTTAGTGACAAATCTTTTGGATCCGAAAAACAAACCATGTCGAAAATCTTCCCACAATCGTTTTTCCTCTTTTGAATATCTTTGAACTTTTTCGCGGTACTGCTTATGCGCATCTTCAGGCGCAAATTGGGATAAAATCAATTTTGTTGACAACCAATCCGGCGCAGATTTTCCATATCCATAGGCCAAATAACTGCTCCACCGGTATTCAGCCAGCCGTTTAACGATGCCAGCTCTTAACGGGTTTCGATGAATGTAGCAGGAAAGCTGCATCAAATATGCATCATTTTCTATGATGATACTTTTAAATCGGCCCTGAAATAAATGCCCACTCCTATTATGGCGGTTATTAAACCGTCGAGTGTACGCGGTGCCAAACCATTGCATGGCTTTGGACAGATTCGCACGCCTGGTTTTTAGCAGCAGATGATAATGGTTGTCCATTAAAACATAGGCAAAGATATCCACTGCAAATCGCTCGGACAATTCTCCGACAGTATCTAAAAACCGCCCGCGATCAGTATTGTCATAAAAAATGTCGCCCTGCTCATTACCCCTGGATAATATGTGATAAAGTGCCCCCTCGTATTCAATCCGCCATGCCCTGCCCATAGAGAATATGTATCCAAGTCAATTTAGATGTTAATTTCTATTCACTATTCAAGGTTTGACACCCTATTTTTGTTTTCAATTATTTTACTTTTTAGCGATTTCCAAATTATTAAAAACACTTTCAAAGAGTTGGTACTCCTCCTGGATCCCTTCAAAATGGATTAATAATTGAAATGGAATAACCAGAATTGAGTTATGAACAGTGGAACTACCAACAATTTTGTGTTTGATCTCAAAGCTTAAATTCCCATTTAATTGACTATAGTGGCTATCAACTATTGTATGGCCTTGTCTTTTTAAGGCATTCAGTAATTTAGTCGGGTCAGAAGAAAAATTTGAAATAGACATGTGACTCATTTTTTCTTTATTCCAGTAAGTTAAAACTATTTTTTCAGAGTCGACTTGGTATACCATGTCTTTGGCCAAATGAACTTTAACATTTTTCCAGATTACAGGGCTAGGGCACTTTATTCGCCAATACAAAGAAATTGCGTTATTCTTGAAGATAAATAGTATAGAGCAAATGACAGCGAAAAATATTGCTGAAATTAGAGTTACTCGTTTGAAACTTATACTTTTCATCAGCAAAATCTTATAAAAATTTATGGAAAAGTCACTGGTCCTCCAGCAGGTGTGCCGGGGAGTGTTTGAGCCCTTGCAGCAGCCCTACCACCATGTAGATAGCCTTTCTGTCTGGAAGTAGAACATGCTTTTCGCAATTCGGACATTTCTCGGTTATCAGGCATATTCAAATTTTCAACACTTTCCGCTAATTTATTTATATATTCTTGTTCCTTTTCGGCTGCTTCCTCCAAAGCCTCTCGGCCTTCTAGAGCATCTTTGTAAACTAAATAGAGCGTTACAGCTCCCACTATTATACCTCCTACTGTAACTAAGGCACCAAGATATTCTCCATTAGGGTCTATCCAATTTATAGGATTATTTAATACATACCCATAAAGATCCGTATCGCCGCCGGCAAAGAGTATGGGGTCCTTTGCGGTCCACCGACCGACGTCCGGGTCATAATCACGGTAACCGAACCTGACTAATTCCGTATCGCGATCATATAAACCTCCGGCAAATCCAAAGGGCACTTCGAATGCCGGGTTGGTGTCTGTGATTATATTGCCGAATGAATCGTAATCGATTCTTTTTACCACATTGCCGGCAGAATCCGCAACCGCTCTGAGCGACCCCACCTGGTCATATGTCAGGTAATAGGTATTTCCAGCGCGTGTCATGGCCGCCGGCATGCGGTTATCGGCATACTCAAAGCGCATGAGCAAATTGTCAGAACCGTCATAGACAGCCAGCAGTCGCGTCATTCCCTGCCAGAGGTATTTTTCGACTATGGCCCCCTCGATCTTCTTTACAATTCGTCTTCCAAGCGGATCGTGGAGATATTCAACTTTGGTGCCATCCGGCAGGGTCACATTTAACAGCTCCCCGCGGGAGGAATATACATAATGCGTTTTATCAGTTGAATTGGTTAGATTGGTTTTATTGGTTAGGAACCCGTCCGGATCGTATTCATATTGCATATCACCGGCAGTCAGCAAATGATCCTCATCGGAGTAGGTAAAGCCTTTTCCGGCAATCCCCCTTAGCGTGTTTATTTCAGAGGTTCTTGTGCCGCTGAGATCATAACTGTATTGCTCCACCAGATTGCCGTCTTTGGTTACCGTCTGCAGCCGCCCCATCGAATCATAGGTATATGTAAAACTTTCGGTAACGCTATCAACTGTTTCTGTTTTGCTGACGATTCTGCCATTGTTGTCGCGGCTCAAAGCCCAGGAGTTAGTATTTTGCCCGGCAACCGTAAAGCTCTGTTCTTGAACCTCGCCATAACTGTTGAAGCTGCGGGCAAGGGTCAGCGCTCCGCCGGAAACATCCTCAGGCAGCCCGTTTCCGGCATTGCGGGTAATCGTAAAATCGCCGGCAGCGGTCAAGAGACCATCCTTGTCATAGCTGTAATTTTCGGTCCGGCCGGCATAGGTAAAGTCCNAAACATCAAAGTCATTATTGTAGGTGTAGTCCAATGATTGATTCAGCGTCCCGCTTAACACCTCTGAGGTGATCAGTTTGCCGTCATAGCCGTAATTTATGGATTCCGTGCCCCTGGTGATTGAGTCGATTTTGGTCCCACACAGGTAGGTGAAATCGATATTGCCTTCCGGAGTCTGTATCTGCGCCAGCCGGGTGTTTTCATAAAGGTTGAATATCTTTTTTCCGGATGGGAAGTTTGTCTCAACCAGCTGCCGATCTTTATCATAGATATAGCTGTAACTGCCGCTCAACGGCGTCGTATAGGAACTGCTGCGGTTAACCGTGTTGAATCCGAAGTTGTGATCAACATCCACCGGATTGGTCAATACCGTCATATTGCCGTTTTTGTCATAGGCAAATCCAACACGGCCATTGTCCGGACGGTTGATCCCGGTAATGCGCCCCATGGGGTCATACTCATAAGTGGTTTTATGTCCTTCAGGATCGGTTACGGATTCAAGAAATCCGATAGCATTGTAAGTAAAATAGGAGTGTCGGGTGTTCGTGCTGACGAAAACTAATCTTCCCCTTGAGTCATAACCATATTCCGTCGGATACAGACCCGTCACGCTGGCGCCTTCCATCTGCAAGGTGGCCGGATTGTAAAGCGAGGTTGTCATCCTACCCTCGGGTGAAATAAAGGTCCTTTGTGCCGCGATGGTGTTGTTCTGAACCTCTGTGGCTTTGCCGTTAACGGTAACCGTCTCTGTGATCAGATCTGCGATATCGTCCTCGTTGGAATCAGCGTAGGTTTTGTCGATAGTTGAAATTTTTTCCAACCCTGAAGGTGTGCTTTCTGTCATCTGTCTTACATATTTGTATTTATATTCCGAATTGATGTCATAGATGTACTCCAGATCGGTACCGCAGGGAAGCGAATGGTTTTCGATCAACCCATCATCAGACTGGACAAAAATCGTAAGTGCCCCTGAAGAATCTGTAGTTGTCGATGTGTATCTCCCCGTTGAATCCGTATGGTCGAAGAAAGAAATGAGATTGCCTTCGCCCGATGTCACTTCAGCCAAGATCTCACCTTTTGCATTTACCGATCGGGTATAGGCCCAATGCCCGCCTTCTTCATCCAGAACTTCTTTCAATCTACCTTTGTCATCGAAAACATGTTCAAACCAATTTCCAGCCGGTTCAGTCTCCACCATCATCAGGCCGTCTGGAGTGTACTCAAAATTATAGAAGCTGCCATCAGCGTATGTTACCCGTTTAAGGTGGTAATCCGCATCGATTGACAATTCGGTCCGGATCCCATCCGGTGAGATAATGGCGATGGGCAAGCCGGTTGGCGCGTCGCGTTCGATTTGGATGATGTTTTCAAACTGGTCGGTAATAGCCACTAAATTGTTTTCTCCATCATATCCGAACTCATATAACAAAACGCCTGTATCCAAATCAATTGTCTTCATGTGACGTCCATCGATAGACATAATATAGCCAAGACTGCTTTCTTCGGTGAAGGAGAATGCTGATTCTGCAGTTGCTTCCTTTATCCCAGCTGTTGGGAAACTCACCTTTCGCACACGACCGTTAAGCATATCGGCGATAAAGATATTTCCAGCTGGGTCTATGAGAACATCAGTTGGCTCATTAAGCTGTGCCTGAGTTGCAAAAACACCATCACCGGAGTATCCGCCGGAGCTATTATTAAGACCTGCCACAGTTGTTATTACGCCATGAGTATCTACCTTACGAACGCTGTTATTCCAGGACTCTACAATATAAAGATTGCCTGCAGAATCCATGGTTATCTCTTCCACTCCATAGAGGTGGGCCTCGGTCGCAGGACCGCCGTTGCCAATTGTCCCCCAGGCTCCGCCACCGGCAACAGTTGTGATAATACCGCTGGAATCTACTTTCCGAACTCCCCGATATCTCTCTGCAATGTATAAATTGCCATCATCATCCAAATAAACGTCGGTAGGATAACTTAATTGAGCCTGGACGGCTGGTCCGCCGTCACCTTCAGAACCACTAGTTCCGTCACCGGCAACCACTGTCAGGACACCAGCGGGATCCATTTTTAAAACTTTATGCGTGCTGACGGCCGCATAAATGTTACCCTGATTATCGATATGCATTCCTTTAAAAGTAATCCCACTATATGAATAATCATCAGGTCCGCAAGCACCGACAATCGTACTTATTTCCCCTTCGGGGGTGACTTTCTGAACACATCCGCCATTCGGGCCACCATACCA
>JGI2160J19893_10000502_pt1 | contig 13202 bp, 13 predicted proteins | sample DeeMarSeWOR28_12_FD_19893 | JGI IMG/M metagenome (IMG submission 19893)
GTTGGCACCCGACTGCAAAATAAAGTCACTGCCAAAAATATAAATCGTCACTTTTATAATCGTGAAAACACCCGCCTTCACTACTGCAACCGCATGCAACAATGCGCTCACGGGCGTCGGCGCAACCATGGCGGCGGGCAACCATTTGTGGAACGGCATCACCGCCGCCTTACCCACGCCAATAACAAACAATGCATACAAAATTCCTGCATATGCAGGATCAAGCTTGCCAGCTAATACGCCACCATGCACAAAATCGAGCGTGCCTGCCACCGACCAGGTAATCATAATTGCCAGCAGCTGAAACCCTATTGATGTGCCCAGCAAGATACCCAGATAGATTCGTCCACTACGTTTTGCTTCTGGCGTGCCTGCATGAGTAACCAGTGGATAAGTAGAAATGGTTAAAATTTCATAACACAGGAACAGCGTGAACATATTCCCTGCAAAGGCCGCAGCCAGCGTACTACTAATCGCAATGGCAAATGCCGCATAAAATCGGGTTTGATTTTTTTCATGATGGCCGCGCATATAACCAATGGAGTATATAGATGTCAGTAACCACAAGGTGCCAGCCACTAACGCGAACAACATACCCAGGGGCTCGATGTGAAAGCTTAGAGTAATTCCGGGTACTACTTCCAGTAACTCCAACTTGAGATCTTCACCGGCGCGTAATCGCGACGCCAGATTAATAACCAGAATGGCAACAATAGAAGCTGTCACCAGGGTAATCGATTCCCGCAAATTGGGTGACTTATCTGCAAACACGATGAGCACTGACGCGATCAGCGGCAGCAATATGGAAAGCAAAATCAACTGCTCACTTGTAATACTCATTCGTGCGCACCCGGAATCAAGCTACTCACCGCCTGCTGCGCTACCCCAACGGTTAATTCAGTACTGAAGCCAAAATAGATGTTCGCCAGCACCAATACCCATGTGGGTATCAGCAACATCAACGGCGCCTCTTTAACCAACGTTGCTTGCGAAGCTGGCTGATCCTGCTCACTTGAGCACTTGAAATACATAACTTCTACCAGCTTCCACACATAGATTACTGCCAGCAGGGAGCCCAGCAATATGACGATAACAATGAACCAGTTTTGCTTTTCGATTGCAGCCAACACCAAATACCATTTACTTATAAAACCAGCCGTACCTGGTACGCCAATTAAACTCAGTCCGCCTATCACGATGGCAGCAAATGTCCATGGCATTTGTTTACCCAGGCCAGCAAAATTTTCCAGGCGGCTGGAACTGACACGATAAACCAGCGCCCCTATTGCCATAAACAACGCACCCTTCATCAAGGCATGATTGAACAAATGTACTAACGTTGCAGTCAAGCCAAGCATGCTGCCAAAGCCGATACCCAGCATCATATAGCCAATTTGCGCAACACTGGAATAAGCTAATAAACGCTTACTGTCTTTTTGATAGATAGCATAGAAAGACGCCATTAATATGCCTATTACGCAAAGCAGCAAAAACAGTTCGTCCGTGGGCGTGCTTGCAATCATGGAAAAACCAAACACACTAAAAATGATACGCAACATCACGTAGACCGCCACCTTGGTGGCGGTGGCCGCAAGAAACACTGTGACAACTGACGGCGCGTAAGTATAGGCATTAGGCAGCCAAAGATGTAAGGGAAACAATGCCAGCTTGAGCGCAAAACCTACCATAATGAATGCAAATGCAGTATGGATAGTGCGATGTTCAAACAACGCAGGCAGGCGTTGCGACAGGTCCGCCATGTTCAGGGTTCCTGTCATGGCATACAACAAACCAACACCAATTAAAAAGAAGGTTGCCCCAATGGTACCCATGATCAGGTACTGGTACGCAGCCGTCAGCGCCTGGCGCTTTTTACCAAGACTAATCAGGGCATAAGAAGAAAGCGAGGATATTTCCAGAAACACAAACAGATTAAAAATATCGCCGGTTTGCGTAATTCCCAATAGACCCGTCAGACACAGCAGGAAGGCCGCATAAAACAGCGAATGCTGTTTTTCAGGAATTTCACTAATCACACTTTGTAACGCATAAGGTAATGTCACAGCCGCTATCGCGGTAACAATCAATGCTACTAATGCGTTCGCAGTATCAATACGATACTCAATACCCCATGGAGGTGCCCACCCTCCCATTTCGTAACTCACCACGCCGCCTGCAATAACATTAATCAACTGCCAGCAGGCAAACACAAAGACAATCCAGCTCGTGAGTGTACTTAGCGCCCAGGCCAGACGCGCACCGGGAAGCACCGCAACCACTGGAGCCGCCAGCAAAGGCAAAACTACGATAAATAGGCTCAAATGACTCTCGATCACAACGACTGGTCCTGTTTATGAATATCCTCTTCTTCGATCGTGCCGTACGCCTCTTTTATGCGCACAACCAGAGCCAGCCCTAATGCCGTAGTTGCCACGCCAACGACAATAGCGGTGAGAATCAGTACATGTGGCAGGGGGTTAGAATAAATAGAAACACCTTCTTCAAGAATAGGCGCTGCACCGTCTTTTACATTGCCAATACTTATATAGAGCAGAAATACCGAGACCTGGAAGATATTGAGGCCAACAATTTTTTTGATCAAATTTCCGCGGCTAATAACAGTATAGAAACCTGTCATCATGATAATAATGACCAACCAGTAGTTGTAATGCCCGAGAATAAGTTCCATGTTGTTTTTCCTATTGAGGACGACCACGTTCTGCAAAGGCAAAATATATCAACAACATGACCGACATAACAGTCATGCCCACTCCCAGTTCAACTACCACAATACCCAAATGCTGACCGGCGACCCGTGTTGAAGCCAGTACACCAAATTCCAGGTATTTCCCGCCTAATATCAATCCCGCAATACCGGTACCGGCATAGATCAATACACCCAGGCTTGCGAGTAAGCGCAAGACAAATGGAGGAATAATTTTTTTCGCGGTCTCTACACCAAACACCAACGCATAAAGAATTAAACCAGCGCTGAAGATCACCCCTGCCTGAAATCCACCACCAGGACCAAAGTCACCATGAAACTGTACATAAAGCGCAAACAGGAAAATTAACGGGATAAGAAATTTGGATACAACCCTTAAGATCAGGTTATGTTTCATATTTATGCTCCGTCGCTATTTTTTGTTGTTGAGCTGCGACGTCCACCAATTAATAACAGTACAGCTATCGCTGCAGTAAAAATAACCGTTACTTCGCCCAGCGTGTCAAAACTACGATAACTGGCCAGTACCGCGGTAACCACATTTGGAACACCTGTTTCTGATAAACTTTTTTCCAGGTAATAAGGAGCAACGTGCATTTGCGCTGGCGCATCAGGATCGCCAAAACCCGGTATATCCGATGTTCCATATATCAACATCACGCCAGTGATAAAAACCACTACCAAAGGTAACCAGGGCTTATGCCCGCTTCGGTGTTCATCCTTCTTATCCTTGTGCGAATAAGTCAATGCCAATGTTGCTAACATGAGCACGGTAGATATTCCCGCTCCAACAGCAGCTTCTGTAAAAGCAACATCAGCAGCGTCCATGACAACAAATAAACCAGCTGAAATCAGACTGAAAACACTAAACAACATTACCACGGCAAAGAGATTTCGCAGCCGCGCAATGGCTAACGCGGCAATGGTAAGAAATGTTAAGTTTGTAATATCAACAATCGTCTCTATCATCACTTAAATGATTTTGGTTGCAGTCCACCGTGCATGGCCGCGTTGGCAAGCGAATGCGATGCAGTTGGACTGGTGATGAAAATAAATATAAATATCAGGCATAACTTTAAAGCGGCTAGCGATAATCCTGCTTGAAAACCAAGCCCCAGCAGAAACAAAGCGGCACACAGAGTATCAGTGATACTCGCGGCATGTAATCGGGTATAGAAATCTGGAAACCGATGCATACCGATACCCCCAACCATACCGAGTACTGCACCCAGCAGCAGGCAAATCCAGCTTAAGGTTTCCAGGATCATTTCTCTTTCGCCTCCTCTGTTGATTCACCAGCCGTATAAAAGTTACCTTGCTCCACGAGTTTTAATACAGCCACTACACCAATAAAGTTTATCAATGCGTAAACTAGCGCGATATCGAGCAAATCATGGCTGCCAGTTAAAAACGCGAGGACGGCAATCAGCAATACCGTTTTAGTGCCCACCATATTCACTGCCGTGATGCGATCATAGACAGTTGGACCCAACAAGGCGCGCGTCAATGCCAGAGCAATCGTGATCAAAATAGCAATAATGGCCATACCGTACATCATGATGATAGTTCCTCGTCGTCTGGAGCCTTATTTGCCATGCACCCACTCTGCAACTTATCCGCGCTTTCTTTACTTAACGCATGGACCTTGATTTTATTATCTGCCAATTCCATTGTTACCGTCCCCGGCGTCAGAGTAATGGAATTGGCATATATCACTCTACCTAGATCCGTTTTTTTATTATCAGGAACCTGGATGATTTGTGCATCGATGGTGCGACCAGACATGAGTATTCTTTTTACGACACCCAAATTCGCGATAACAATCTCCTTACCGAGATATAAAAAATAACGAAGCAAACGCGTGGTCAAATGGAAGGGATGACCTTCACGATCCATAATATTCATGCGGCGGGAGAGAAAAATCGTTAGTCCTGTCGAAGCAAGACCCAACAGCAGCAACCACAATTCGGTGTGGCCGGAGAGTACAAACCAGAATGCAAAGATAAGAACTGCCGCGATGATTATTCTCATTTTCCTGCTGCCCTGATCGCTATATGACATCTGCGGTTCATGTCACTTACAAAAGCGAGATAAAGAGTCGTCTCGCAGTCCTAATACGACGTTCTAAATCATCACTTTAGCACAGGTCTGGATACCATTTAAGAACGCTGGTTCGCATTCTTTCGGATCGTTCACGAAATTCGCTGGAAATGCCTGCAATCCACCAGTTGCACCATTTTGGCAGTTTTGAGAGGTGTATATTTCCTGTACGAGATATTTTGGCGAACTCAAAAACCCGCTATTTTTATAATAGCTTAAGAGACAAGAAACAATTCAGATGATGATGCTCAATTTTACTCAACGATAGCAGCACAAACGCGTAGCGGTAATCTGGAAGGTAATAATTTTGCTAGCGCTGGACAGGAAAGCGGGCACGTGGGCAGCAAAATACAAACTAAGTAAGTGCTGTATTTCACTGCCCATGGATTCAAATATGGTGGGCGGGTAGTTAATACCAGAGATAATTTACCGTAAACTGAATTGATGAAGACTCAATGGTTCTCTGGCTGAAATCTGAACTTTCCTGATCTGTAACCAGATAGGTTGCTTCAAGGTGGACGCCTTTGCTGACTTCGTAGCCTCCACCAATCATATAAGCATCACCGTCATATTTTTCTACATTACTATCAAAGGGAGCGGCACCATCACCGATACCAAAAGCACCAAGAATATAACCCGATGGCGTAGTAGGAGAAAAATAATACGTCGCGCCTATACCCATAATACCCACAGTATAAGTCACATCCGAAACAGAAAAATTATTTGCAACGGTTGCACTATACCACGAGGCATTTCTTAAATAATACAATGCAAATTGGTTTGTTATTCCTCCACCGATTTTAAACGAAGTTGCAATGCCACCTTCTGATTCTGATCCGACTTGGAACCCACTCGATTTGAAGTCAACATCAATAGTGTGTAATCCTATTCCCAATCCAAGGATAAACCCCTGGCGGTTGCCATCAAACCCATTAGCTGCTTGCGAAATCACCAGCCCCATAACTACTAGAATATATTTTAGCGTGTTAATTGTTATATCTCCCATATTATATATTTAATGCTTGGCACGCTTTTTCAACGTAGGGTGAGCGCTAAAACATACCGCCTTTTCATTTAGGCATTCTTATTCTGCCACATGTTTTGCTAAATTGAATATTATATTTAGAGAAATTACTAAGCTGCATATTACGAAAACAGCGGATACAAAATAATAAATAGCGCTACTTTTTCAAATTGGCGAACGCTTGCGCCATTGCCGAATTGATAGGTTGCGCTGTTTTACCTTTTGTTTTTGGGGACTTCTGTTGTTGCCGAGCAGGCCTGTCTTTGGTCTTGCTTTGCTTACCTGCCTTTTCATCCCTAGCCACTTCGTCGGTCAAACGCATGGATAGTCCGATGCGTTTACGGGGTACATCAACCTCCATCACTTTGACCTTGACCACCTGCCCTGCTTTGACGACATCGCGGGGATCTTTAACGAAGGTTTCCGACAGGGCGGAAATATGCACCAACCCGTCCTGGTGCACACCAATATCGACGAAGGCACCGAAATTGGTCACATTGGTAATAACACCTTCCAGTATCATACCCGCTTCAAGGTCTGTCAGTGTTTCGACACCTTCCTTGAAGCTCGCTGTTTTGAATTCCGGCCGCGGATCGCGTCCTGGCTTTTCCAGTTCCTGCAAAATATCACGTACCGTAACCTCACCAAACTGTTCATCGACAAAATCGTTGGCAGCAAGACTTTTCAAAAATACGCTGTCACCAATAACGTCGGTTATATTGCGTTTTGTCGTTTGAAGTATTTTTTCCACTATCGGATAGGCCTCAGGGTGTACTGCCGATGCATCCAAAGGATTGCTGCCATTGCGAATCCGCAAAAATCCGGCGGCCTGCTCAAATGCTTTGGGGCCAAGCCGCGGTACCTTGAGTAGCTGCTGCCGGTTGTCGATCACTCCCTGTTGCTCCCGAAAGGCCACAATGTTCGCCGCCAAGGTTTCGCTTAAACCCGCCACTTTCGCCAGCAGCGGTACAGACGCGGTATTCACCTCAACGCCTACGGCATTTACACAGTCTTCCAGCACCGCATCCAGTTTACGCGCCAATTGGGTCTGATTGACATCGTGCTGATACTGTCCCACCCCGATGGATTTCGGTTCGATCTTAACAAGTTCCGCTAAAGGATCCTGTAAACGCCGAGCAATCGAAACGGCTCCACGATACGATACATCAAGATTGGGAAATTCCTTTGCCGCCAGCTCTGACGCTGAATACACTGAAGCACCAGCTTCACTCACTACCAGGCTGGTCAGCTTTAATTCCGGATGGCGTTTGATGAGTTCACTGACCAGTTTGTCGGTTTCCCGTGATGCGGTACCATTACCGATACTCACTAGATCCACCTTGTATTTGCCAGCCAGTTTAACCAAAGTCACCAATGATTCATCCCACTGGTTTTTCGGCGCATGGGGAAATATTGTTGTGTAGTCCAGTAGTTTGCCGGTTTGGTCCAGCACCACTACTTTTACGCCAGTACGCAGTCCTGGATCCAGTCCCATGCACGCACGCATACCTGCTGGCGCCGCCAGCAACAGGTCTCGCAGGTTTTCACCAAACACACGGATCGCTTCGGCTTCTGCGCTTTCGCGCAAACGCAACAATAGCTCTACCTCAATACGCAAAGATATTTTTGTGCGCCAGGCCAGCCGCGCACAATCCAGCAGCCATTTATCTGCGGCGCGATTTTGTTGTGCAATCGCAAAATGTTTTGCGACCATGCTATCGCAGACACCCAACTGCAAAATGTTCTCAAGGTCATCCTGCCCGGCAATCTGTAACTTGATACGTAATACACCTTCGTCGCGACCACGAAACAAGGCAAGCGCCCGATGCGATGGCACAACTTTTACTGGTTCTGAATATTCAAAATAATCGGCGAATTTACTTCCACTGTCTTCTTCCCCTTTAACAACGGTCGAGGTCAATTGGGCATGCGCCCAGCTATAGTCACGCAATTCACCAACCAGGTCCGCTTCATCACTAGCACGTTCCATAAAAATTTGTCGTGCGCCGTCCAGCACGGCGGCAGCGTCCTCGAATCCGGCTTCTGGATTCAGATAAGCGCCTGCCAGCGCTTCGGGATTTTGTTTGGGATCTGCCAATATCGCATCAAGCAATGGTTCGATACCGGCTTCGCGGGCAATTTGCGCCTTGGTGCGACGCTTTGGTTTGTATGGCGCATATAAATCTTCCAGGCGAGTTTTGCTGTCCGCTGCAAGGATCGCGTCTTTTAGTTCCGGGGTTAGTTTTTCCTGTTCGTCAATGGATTTTAAAATTGTCGCGCGTCGCTCTTCCAGTTCGCGCAAGTAAACCAACCGTTCTTCGAGTTGCCGTAATTGCGTATCGTCCAGGCCAGCAGTGGCTTCTTTTCGATAGCGGGCAATAAAAGGTACCGTAGCGCCTTCATCCAGTAATGTAATAGCAGCGTCCACCTGGGACTGTTTAACACCAAGCTCTTCAGCAATACGCAGGGAGATATTCATGGGAGACTAAGACCTGAAAATATAGTGAGACGATGAAAGATTGCAGAGTTTAGCAGAACACAAATGGATTTACAGCCACTGATAATCATTAGACTATATTTGCCTGTACATTTATTGGTAATATTGAACCATGAAAATGAATGCATTGCGCTGCCTTGTTGCATTTGTCTTGTTGTATCATTTGCCTTGCTACGCGGAATCCGACACTGGCGCGGAGGAAGTGGTACACATTGGCGTGTTGTCCTATCGAGGCGATGAAAAGGCAATCAACCGCTGGAGTGCAACCGTTGATTATTTAACACAAAATATCCCCGGCTATCGTTTCCAGCTCAGTCCGCTGGATTTATCTGAAATGGCATTGGCGGTTGGTGAAAATCGCGTGCAGTTCATTCTTACCAACCCCGGCAACTATGTCGAACTGGAATCCCGCTACGGAATTTCGCGGATCGCGACCATGCAGTCGCTGCGTGCGGGTAATATTTCCACCCGTTTTGGCGCGGTCATCATTTCCAAGGCGTCAAATCAATCCATCAAAACACTTGAAGACCTGGAAGGTAAATCCTTCATGGCGATCAGCCCAGAGGCGTTCGGAGGTTTCCAAATGGCCTGGCGGGAGCTCGCGGAACATGACATCGATCCGTTTAAAGATTTCTCGCGCCTGGATTTCGTGGGTTTTCCGCAGGACCAGGTTGCGCTGGCTGTACATGAAGGCAGAGTAGATGCCGCCACTATCAGATCAGAAACGCTGGTGCGCATGGTAGAAGCCGGCTGGTTTAAAATGTCTGATTTCCGCATTCTGAATCAGCAATATATCGAAGGGTACGACATTCCCTTGAGTACCCGTTTGTACCCCGAATGGCCCTTCGCAAAAAACAAAAACACCTCGCGGGAGCTGGCCACTAAAGTCACGCTTGCTTTATTAGCTATGCCAATTGAGCATCCCGCGGCAGTCATGTCCCGCACCGCAGGCTGGACCGTGCCGCTGGATTATTCCCCGGTGCATGAGCTAATGCAGAAGCTGCAGATTGGTCCGTATGAAGTATTACGTGAAACGTCTTTATCAGCCATCGCAAAAAAATATGCCATCTGGTTGTTGACTGCTGCAACTTTTGTTGTCTTATTGTTTATCCTTATTGGCTATGTTTCCAGTACTAATCGCAAGCTGCGCGAGACCGACCGCAACTTGCGTATTGAAATTGCGGAACGTAAACAATCAGAAGCCAAACTGGCAGAATACAAAGACACCCTGGAGCAACGGGTTATCGCCCGCACCAATGAACTGCAACTCGCCAACCAGTCCCTGCAAAAAAGCCAGATCACACTACATAAACTGGTGGATATCACCAGTGCGCCACGTTTAACCCATGAAGAAAAACTGACAAAGCTGCTGGAAACCGGCCGTGAATATTATCAAACCGCAGTGGCCAACTTATCGAGTCTTAGCGGTTTCGACCGGAAGTCCTGCACTATCGCTGGCCTGGAGGAACTGGTCAGTAACCTGCAAGGTCCTCTTAACAAGCCTTGCATAGAGGCATTGCTCAACCAGCCCGATAATACACTCGATATTCCGGACCTACATAGCGCCGATTGCAATGAGTCTAGTAGCGCAAGCAAATCTTTCAACAGCTATCTGGCTACCGCGGTATATGTCAAAGGAACACCGCATTGTATTTTAGAGTTCGCCGACACCAAAGTACGAAATGACTACTACACACACTGGGATCACAATATTCTTGAGGTGATGGCACAATGGATCGGTAGTGAAATCGAAAAACAGGAGGCCATCGAAGAAAAGCAACGCCATCAATCGGAACTGGCACGTGTCGGTCGCGTCAGCGTCATGGGTGAAATGGCGGCAGGCCTGGCCCATGAGCTGAACCAACCGCTGACTGGCGCGATCAATTACAGTAGCGGCTGCTTACGTCGACTGAAACAAGGTGACTTCGACAAAGACAAACTGATTCAGGGACTGGAGCGTACTATCGAAGGCGCAACGCTTGCGGCAGACATTATTCGCCACTTGCGGGAATTTGTGCAAAAAGGCCATTCCCAACGCAAACTAACGTCATTAAATGATGTGGTACTCAATATCGTTGACCTGGTATCAGTGGAAATCAAACGGCACCATGCGAGCGTGGTACTCAATCTCGCCGACAACCTGCCACGATTAACGGCCAACGCGGTACAGCTGGAACAGGTAGTATTGAATTTTATCCGCAATGGTCTGGACGCCATGGAAAACACCGAGTCTTCGAAGCGAAAATTAGTCATTAGTACCGAGGCGGTTAATTGTAAAGTAAAGCTGTCTGTCACTGATAACGGTCATGGCATCTTGCCCGAAACCGAGGCAAAATTATTCGACGCCTTCTATACCACCAAGCCGGAAGGCATGGGTATGGGATTATCCATCAGCCGCTCCATTATCGAGTCGCATAACGGTATAATTGCGGCCAGGAATGTGGCTAACACCGGCGCATGTTTTTCTTTTGAGATACCCATAAACAGCGAGAATTAATCATGCAACCCACTGTTTATGTAGTCGATGATGACAAACTGGCACGTGAATCCCTGGAGTGGCTAATTGATTCCGTGGGCCTGCCGGTTAAAACGTTTGCTTCCGGCCAGTCGTTTCTTGACTTCTCCAGCAAGGACTTGCTTGGCTGCCTCGTACTTGACGTGCGCATGCCGGATATCAGCGGCATGGACCTGCATGTAAAGCTCAAACAGCTCGGCTGTACACTACCGGTAATCATCATGACAGGTCATGCCGATGTTGATATGGCGGTGCGCGCGATGAAAGCCGGCGCTTATGATTTTATTGAAAAACCCTATAATGATTCCCTGATGCTGGAACGCATTCAAAGCGCCATTGCCTTTGATCAGGACAATCGCAAAGAACAGGAACGCGTGAATTCAGTCAAGGAGCGCCTCGCCACCTTAACCCCGCGGGAAAAAGAAGTACTAAACTATGTTTTAAAATCAACTGCTAACAAGATCATTGCCGCGGAACTGGGTATCAGCATTAAAACCGTCGAGCTGCATCGATCTAATTTAATGACCAAAATGCAGGCCAGCTCAGTCACCGAGCTGGTACGCCTCGCTCTTATTGCCGGCCTGGAATAGCCACCTCACTAACTGCTTGTCTCGCAAGAACTAAATATTGTTAGGAAAAATCTGACTAGGGAATACCCTAGCCGCCTATGGGGTACGCGCCAGTTACCACATTTGACGTAATGTTTTAGCATCGGTTTCGTGATGTATTCAATATTAATAAGAAGAGGTTGATGTTAGGTGCTTGCGCGTAGAATTATAAGAATAGTGGCCATAATCGGTGTCGCGGTTTGTATGGGATTAGGGACAGCGTATGCCGGCAAGGACGCCAGCCATGGCCACGACTATCGTACCTTCCACAGTAACGGTGATATCAAGTACGGGCAAATCGCTGACTCATATACCGCAGACCTTGTCATGTATCTCGCCGGTAACCAGTTCATGGCAATGGAAGAACTGATCAACGATTTCCAGAAGCAAAATCCCGACATCAAAGCCGTCTATGTGGAAACCATCCCGCCCGGGCAGATCATGAAAGGCCAGATCCTCAAGCAGGGTGAAATCAACGGCGAGAAAACCGCACAAAATCCTGACCTGTTTGCCAGTGTTAACCTGGGCCACTTGACCAAGCTCAAAAGCAAGGGCCTGATGAGCGACTACATGATCTATACGCATAATCAGCTGGAATTAATGGTTGCCAGGGGTAATCCCAAAAACATCCAGGGCCCCAGGGACCTTGGCCGGAATGACCTTGTGCAATCGCATCCTAACCCATTGACGGAAGGCATATTCAAATTCTACGGCTCGCAAATGCTAAAAGACCTCGGTCTCTATGAGCAGGTGACTGCCAACAAGCAATGCAAAGGCTGTTGGGCAATTGAAGGCAAAACCTGGTTTACCCAGCGCCATCACCGGGAAACACCCCATCGCATCGAGAACGGTGAGGCCGATGTCGGTATCGTATGGACCACAGAAGTAAAACACGCTAAAGCCGAAGGGCGCAACATTGACGGCGTGTTGATCCCGGCACCATACAATATGGCGCACAAAGTGGGTTACGCCATTGGTATATTAAAAACCGGCCGCAATCACTACAACGCGGCGCGTTACCTGGCCTACCTGGGTACCAACGACGCTCAGTCGATTTATAAAAAGTACGGCTTCGTTGGCGCGTCCACCGAAGACCTGAAATTGAAACCAATACCACTGCCTAAATAAAAAGAAAACGCGAACAATAACAAGAAATACTCTGAGGGGAGAGAGAGGGAGTAAACTCAGTCCTGTAGTGAACACCAGGTCACCGGCTGTTTGGGTGACCTGGTTTTTTTATGCTTACTAAAAGCGGTCATTTAACGTTGTTAATTCCAGATCTCGAAAGCAGCGTTTGCCGGCCTACAGGATTTTGATTAGTTACAAGCCATAATTCTTATAAGCAGACATTCACAACCTGGGGAATTTAAACAAAGCGGACGTCAACGTTAGAATTAAATAGCGCCGTGCCGATTATGGCGTCCAAGAAAGGCATGTCTTTGCACAGCGTTTTTAATTGACTTGTTATGTGTCAGATTCATTTTAGGCTATACCTTTCCTTTTGTAATTATCATGTACACCAGTACTGGAAACCCAAAAAATGCTAGTGCGAAAATAAATGAATACATTGCAGTATATTCCATTAGCAACCAGCCAAATATGATTACACCACTTAATAACCAAATTAATATTATTACTGCTTTCGGTATATTTTCAGGCATTATTTATATCTCTCTGTACCAATATGACAAAAATATAATTGCTGCTTAATTTATTTAAATAATCTGCTAACG
>JGI2160J19893_10000505_pt1 | contig 13168 bp, 8 predicted proteins | sample DeeMarSeWOR28_12_FD_19893 | JGI IMG/M metagenome (IMG submission 19893)
CAGAGCATCGCCATCCTGCGAACAGGCATAGACAGGGAGCAGAAAGATCAACATGACGATTGCCATAATACATCTGTATAGCATCAATGGGGCTTCTTCATCTGTCACTGTATGAATTCTTTTATTCCCTGTCATCCTCCGGCCTACATGCTCTGTCGTAATTGTCATCCTGAACTAGTTTCAGGATCTAAGTCTTATGCCCTGTATTGAAACTGCGAGATTCTGAAATAAAATTCAGAATGACATCTCTTTTCTACTCTGTTACTGCGCGCCTTTGTTCCTCACTACGTCTATATTCCAACGTTAATAATTCCTGTATTTATTCGTTATGGGAAATCGCCTGTCCCTGCCAAATGCCCGCGGTGTAATTTTCACACCGGGCGGTGCCTGCCTTCTCTTATATTCAGACCGGTCTATCATGGCAATCACTCTTTTTGTGCAGTCAATGTCACAGCCCATTTCTTCAATCTCATCATAACTCAGGTCATCTTCGACATAGGCCTTTAAAACAGGATCAAGGACCGGGTACGGTGGCAGTGAGTCAGTGTCTTTCTGGTCCGGCCTGAGCTCGGCCGTGGGCTCCTTCTGCAGGATGCTTTCAGGGATCAAATCATACCCGGCCTTTTTATTTCTCCACCTGCACAAGTCATAAACAAGGGTCTTCGGCACATCTTTAATGACGGCAAATCCACCTGCCATGTCACCATACAGGGTCGCATAGCCGACGCTCATCTCTGATTTGTTTCCTGTGGTAAGCACAAGCCATCCGAATTTATTTGAAAAAGCCATGAGGATGTTGCCCCGAATCCGTGCCTGAAGATTTTCTTCAGTTATATCTGTTTTACGACCTTTAAAACTGTCTTTCAATGTCTTCAGGTATGCATTGAAAATTGGATCAACAGACAGAGTATGCATGCTTATTCCAAGATTCCGTGCCTGTGCCGCTGCGTCATCCCGACTTTCCTCTGATGTATAGAGAGAAGGCATAAACAGTCCGTGTACGCTCTCCTTTCCAAGTGCATCAACGGCAATAGTTGTCACCAGCGCAGAATCAATGCCTCCGCTCATCCCGATGAGTACCTCAGTAAATCCATTTTTCAGTACGTAATCCCCTGTGCCAAGGATTAACGCCTTATATACTTCTTCACTGGGAGACATCTTTCGGGCCATTCTTCTCCTGAGTGCTTTCTTTTTCTGCCGGCTTCTTTCTGCCTGAATTTTTACCTCTTCGACAAAGTCGCCTTCCTTGAGCAGTGAATCTAACTTCTTTTTCCTGCCCGCTGTAATTCTCTTGTGACATGATCCGACCTCTACATCAGCAATAATCATCTCCTCAGAGAACCGCCCTGCCCTCGCTACAATCTGCCCGCTCTTGTCAACAATAAGGCTTCCGCCATCAAAAACAAGCTCGTCCTGTCCGCCGATGAGGTTAACATATGCAAGGGCTGCACCATAGTTACCTGCACGACCCTGAACAAGCTGTTCCCTGAACGACATCTTGCCCATGTGAAAGGGAGAGGCATTAATATTGACAATAAGCCCGGCCCCTGCAAGGGCCTGAAGTTTTGCAGGGCCCCTATCAAGCCATATGTCTTCACAGACATTGACGCCAAAACATACACCGTTCACGGTATAGACAGGCACCCTTCTGCCAGCCTGAAAGTAACGGTGCTCGTCAAAGACCCCGTAATTGGGAAGGTTCATCTTATGATAGATATCAACAAGGTGTCCGTCTGATATGACTGCTGCCGCGTTGTAGATCCCCTTATTTTTATCTACAAAACCGGCAATGGTTATGATGCCCGTCGATGCCTCCTTTACACGATTCAGAGTATGAATATTATCCCTGACAAACTGATGCTTCAGCAGCAGGTCTTCAGGCGGGTACCCGGTAAGAGCAAGCTCTGGAAAGGCTATGATATCTGCTCCTCTGGCCCGGGCTTTTTGTATGTATGAGATGATTTTCTGACAATTACCGGAGAGATCACCAACGGTAAGATTAATCTGTGCAAGTGCAATTCTCATGTTCTTCAATGGCATTGACCCTTAAGGAGGCTGAAAATATGATTAATATTAATTGAAGGCATTTTCTTTGTAAAGAGTGATTTCATAATTTCTTCACATAAAATTGACTCAATAGAAAAGGAAAGATATAATTTCAACACATATCACAGCAACTATCAGTCAAGGAGATTTCAATGGTACAAAGAAAAAAGACGCCGGGTGTTATTGCCATCTTATTATTTATCGCCCTTTTTACGTCCCTGTCAAGTGCAGGGACCGAGGCACATGCTCGAGGTGCAGGTGTTTCCCTTGAATCAGAGAATTTTTTAAGGCAGACCGGAAAGGCCATGGCTGAAATTGTAGAAGCTGTAAAGCCGGCAATCGTAAATATTGCAACAGTCCGCACAGAAACATTAGGCAATGCCTATTCACCTTTTCTGGATGACCCTTTGTTTAGACGGTTTTTCGGAGACCAGTTGAGACAACGTGAACAGCCAAGAGAACGCAAGTCAAGCAGTCTTGGCTCAGGCGTTATTGTATCTTCGGACGGATACATCCTCACGAACAACCATGTCATTAAAAACGCAGATACGATCAAGGTTGTTCTCACGGACAAGAGAGAATTTACCGGCAAAATAATTGGAAGTGATCCGAAGACTGACATCTCAGTTATTAAGATTGAAGCAGAAAACCTGTCCACTGTTTCCTGGGGAAATTCCGACTCCCTGCGGGTTGGGGAACTGGTACTTGCCGTAGGTAACCCCTATGGTCTGAACCAGACGATAACCATGGGCATCGTCAGCGCCGTCGGGAGGGCGAATGTAGGCATCGCTGATTATGAGGATTTCATTCAGACTGACGCGGCAATCAATCCCGGAAACTCCGGAGGAGCCCTTGTCAATTCAGGGGGTGAACTTGTGGGAATCAATACTGCAATCTTCAGTACGAGCGGAGGATACCAGGGTATAGGTTTTGCGATTCCAAGCAATATGGCAAAGGCGGTTATGGACAGTCTTCTTGAACGGGGTAAGGTAATCAGGGGATGGCTTGGTGTATCAATACAGTCAATTACTCCTGAACTGGCAATGCAGTTCCAGCTGGAGAAGGACTTCGGCACTCTTGTGGCAGATGTCGTTGAAGGCAGCCCGGCTGAAAAGTCAGGGCTGATGCGAGGTGATGTGATTATTGAGTTTGACGGTAAAGAAGTTATGGAACCCTATCAGCTCAGAAATATGGTGGCAAGCACTCCTCCCGGAAAACCTGTTCAGTGCAGAATCATACGGGAAGGCACCATTGAAATACTGACTGTAACCATTGGAGAACTGCCTTCAGATGACCAACCGTTACCAACAGTGCACAAAAATGCACTGAAAGGGGTAAATGTTCAGAACCTTACTCCGGAGATTTACAGGAGATTAAATATTCCAGACCGTGTAAGAGGTGTTGTCGTTACCGGTGTGGAGCAGGGCAGCCCTGCCGAGTCTTCACTGATGAATGGAGACGTCATCATAGAAATAAACAGAAAGGCAATTTCAAACATAGATGATTACGAGTCCATCGTGTCTGCTATTGAAGCGGATAAAGATGTATTGCTTCTTGTGAATCGCAGGGGAAATACTATTTTTATCACAATCAGCAGCCAGCAGGAGGAGTAACACTGCTCTCAAAAGGTGCTGTCCGGCAGATGTCATGTCGGGTCTTCAGCTGAGAAATCATTGCACATACTGACGATAGCTGCAAGATTTCTTCTCGAGCCTGTCATGAGTGATAAAGAAAGATTTCTCACCTCGCCAGGAATGACAATGGGTGATGGAACAGAAATGACGTCAAAACCTCCTGTTGTATTAACACTCCTGAGTGGGAATGACAAAAACAGAAANTGCTGATTACCTGANGGTAGTGAGGACTTCTCTCAGAGGGATACAAAACTTCTCTGCTATCTTTTTACAGTCCTCATACTCGAGTGACACCTTCTCTTTCTCCCCATCAAGCTGCGCAACTTTAACATTCACTTTACCGTATCTGGTCTGAACAGACCTGATCGTTCGTGGAAGAGTTTTTCTTTCAGCACGGTAGTATCGCAGCCCGATACTGGTTGTCTCATTGAAGATGATATTGAAATATTTTCCTTTTTCTTCATCCCTGCAGAGTACTGTCAGCCTGGTGCCAGGTCTGCCTTTTTTCATAATCACCTGCGTCAGATAGACATCAAGGGCCCCTGCAGCAAACAACCTCGCTACAACATGCTCATACATCTGGGGATTCATGTCATCAATATTTGTGTCGATGACAGTGACTTTCTCTTCGCCCTTCCCCTCCCCCACAGGTTCACCAAGGAAGAGCCGGAGAATATTAGGCCGGTCCTTGATATTCTTACCTCCTGCACCAGATCCGGTTCGTTTCAGTTTCATTTCAGGAAGGTGCCCAAAGCCCCTGGCAAGAGAGGAAATCAGAACAGCACCGGTGGGCGTTGTCAACTCAAACTGCAGATCTGAAGCGTAAACAGGTACGTCTTTAAGCAATGCAACCGTTGCCGGAGCAGGGACCGGTAAAAGACCGTGTTCAGTTCGCACCGTTCCGCTTCCCAGGTTCAGGGGAGAGGCATACACATCCTTGATTCCCAGTATGTCCAGGCCGATTAAAGCACCAAATATATCAACAATACAGTCAATGGCTCCAAGTTCATGAAGATGTATCCCTGTGTAGCGTTTACCATGGACTTTGGCTTCAGCCTGAAAAAGCCTTTTAAAGATTGCCAGCCCCTTCTCCTGTACGGATGGTGACAGACGGGAGTCCAGGATTATCTTTTCAATATCCCTAAACTGTCTGCAGGCCTCTTTCGCTGCTTTCTTCTGAATGAGAACATTAACTTTTGNGGCACTGATCCCCGCCCGCTTCACTTTTTTTAATTCGAGNATATACCCGCGAAGAGGCAGACGGCCAAGTTCCTTCCGAAGTGTTTCAAAGGGCACTCCCGCATCAACAAGCGCGCCGAGAATCATGTCGCCGCTAATACCGGAACAACAGTCAAAAAAGGCAATCATAACAGTAATAAACAGGATTATGTTTTTATAGTTAACATATTGATTCTATGAGCTAAAACACCGGCACCAAAGCCGTTATCTATGTTCATGACCGCTATACCGGGTACGCATGAATTGAGCATGGCAAAAAGCGCCGTTAAACCACCCAGGCTGGTACCGTACCCTACTGATGTCGGAACTGCGATAATCGTTTTGTCCGTCATCCCGCCGATCACAGAGGGCAAGGCCCCTTCCATCCCGGCGGCAACGATCAATACAGCAGCATCATGCAGAACCTCTCTGGATTCCCTGATCCTGTGCAGGCCGGCTACTCCAACATCATAAATAGTTTTTGTCCTGGTGCCGAGGAAATCAGCAGTAACAGCGGCTTCTTCTGCTACAGGGATATCAGATGTGCCTGCGCAGAGAACGGCTATCAGCCCCTGCTTCTTTTTCGCACCACCAGCGGCGATAATCCCGGAACGTTCATGGTAATGTGCCTTCTTCCCTTTACCGGAGCACAGCCGTTGAACATCGGTAAAGTTTTTTTTCGTTGCCTTTGTAATGAGGAGCTTGCCATTTTTCGCAAGCATTGACTGGGCAATGCTCTTCACATCTCCCGTTGTCTTCCCCTCTGCAAAAATAACCTCCGGAATGCCATGTCGCATTTCACGGTGATGATCGACCTTTGCAATACCAAGGTCTTCATAAGGCAGGTGCTGAAGTTGCATAAATGCATCATTGATATTCAGTCCGCCACCCTGAACAGATTTCAAAATCTCTTTGATTTTCCTGTTGTCCATAAGGAAAGTTTAATACATTCCTAAAACTCTGCTTTAAGGCTCCTGCTCATGAGCTCCTTCACCGCCTGATCCGGCTTTTTTCCTTCGTTGATAACATGATTGATCTGTTCCACAATCGGCATCTCAACGCCATGCTTTTTAGAAAGTTCATAGGCAGATTGTGAAGTTGCAACACCTTCAGCGACCATTTTCATTTCTCCAAGAATATCTGTGAGCGTCCTGCCACTGCCGAGTTGAAACCCCACTGTATAGTTTCTGGAAAGAGCGCCAGTGCATGTCAGTACCAGATCTCCAAGTCCGCTCAGTCCTCCGAAGGTCTTTTCCCTTGCACCCATGGCAACACCGAGACGCGTCATTTCAGCCAGTCCACGGGTAATGAGCGCTGCCCTTGTGCTGGCCCCAAGGCCCAGGCCATCGGATATTCCTGAAGCGATAGCCATTACGTTTTTCAACGCGCCTCCGAGCTCAACGCCAAGCACATCAGAGTTTGTATAGACCCTGAACGTATCGGTATTGAAGACATCCTGCAGCACCAGGGCTGTCTTATTATCATATGCTGCTACCGTCACCGCCGTCGGAAGCTGCTTTATCACCTCTTTGGCAAAGCTCGGCCCTGAAAGCGCCGCAACCTCTGAGCCGGTCAATTCCTCAAGGATCGAGGAGACCGTCAACAGCGTTCCCTTCTCAATACCCTTTGAAGCACTTATAATGACAGATTTCTCAGAAAGAAGATTTTTTGCTGTGCTGAAGACGGAACGTGTGAACTGGGTAGGAACTGCATTCAGAATATAGCTTGCCTTGCTGAGTGCTTTGCCAAGATCACTGGTTACCTCAATGTTATGGGAAAGTGGCAGACCGGGCAAATAGGTTCCGTTCATACCGGTCCCTTTCATCTCATCAACAAGTTCCTGCTCATATGCCCAGAGAAATACGTCATGCCCCTTTTCCCCGAGCAGATTGGCAAGGGTCGTTCCCCAGCTCCCGGCACCTATAACAGCTATATATCCCATGTTTTCCGTGTGCACCCCCTACTTTACAATTACAGCAAACTGTTGTATATAAAGGGAGTACATTTATCCCTCAAGTGTGCCGTAAATAACTATACGTGATAGAACATGTCAGATGGCATCCAAATTGTTACCCGGTTTTGCCTGTGAACAGTAAAGATGATAACAGGAAAAACCTTGTAATTACAATCTTTTGAGGGAATGCAGTTATAATCTGCCCAGCATATGTCATGAAAATCAGAAATAAGCTCATTTTAACATTTACAGCCTTCACATTCATTGTTGCTGCTGTCGGCATACTTGGTCTCATTGCAACCATAGAGATAACCAAATCCTTTGATGGAGGCGAAGAACACTTCAGGTCAATTGTATCAGCATCTACAGAAGTGTCAAGTTATGTAAAAAGAGCAGAGGGGCACCTCATGCTTTACCTTGCCCTCCATGATGTAAATGACAGAGAACTGTTCTTTTCCCGTATTGAAGCCATGGAGGAAGAAATTGCACTCCTTGATAGTATCATTGGCATGCATGAAGCCCGGGATATTTTTGAGAAAATTAAATTCAATGCCGATGAACTCCTCCCTATTGGAAGGTCACTTATTGAAATCCATGATAACGAAATGAAGGAAAAAGGAAGTTTTATTGCAGATAATCACATGGGGTTAATCAGAAGCCTCAATGATCATGCAGATTCAGTTCGAAAAAATGCCCTCGACCTTGCCCATTATGAAACCGACTTTCTCAACAGGCAGGAGGCTATCACAGCTGCTACAGAACTCAGCAACTATGTGCAAATGGCTGAAAACCACCTTATTACCTATACGGTACTCCATGAAAAAAGGGACCTTGGTTATTTTTTCATGAGATTCGCATCGCTGCGTGAGCAATTGTCTATTCTTGATACTCGACTGAGAGATGCTGATGAAAAATCCATGCTGACCGGAATACGGGGAAGAGTGAACCAGCTCATGCCTGTTGCCAGGACGTTGATAGAAGTGCATGACAATGAGATGGCAGCATCAGAGACATTCAATCCTGACAATCATGCAAAGTTGTTTCGCACATTAAACAGCATCGTATCATCGATAAGAAAAGAGGGTATCGAACTTGCACAAATCAATGTAATGCTTGAATCTCAGGCAAAAGCAGCAGCTACAAAAAAGGCCGCCTATATTCGGAGGATTGTTATTACAGCAATAATCGCTTCCATACTGATTGCACTGATCGGAACATACTTTTTTTCTAAGACATTCTCAAACCCATTATTAAGGCTCAGGGAGGTTGCATCACGAATCGGCAGAGGCCACCTGGCAACCCCGATCGACATAGATTCGAAAGACGAAATCGGGGACCTTGCTGCCAGTTTCAAGACAATGACATCAAATCTACAGAAGAGCATGGTATCCCGGGACTATATGAATAACATCATAAAGTCAATGATGGACTCTCTCATCGTTGTAGACCTGCATGGGACTATTACCGCCGTTAACCCTGCCCTCTGCAAAATGCTGTTTTACAGAGAAGAGGAACTTGTCGGCATCTCTCTTCGACAAATATTTGGCGGTTACGACAGCCCGGGGACGGACATAACTCATTACATTAATACCTTGCATACCAATGACAGGGAGACGCAGTATATTTCAAAAAATGGCGACATAATTCCTGTCCTCCTGTCAGCATCTCTGATATATGGACCATCTGGAAATCCGGAAGGAGCAGTCTATGTTGCCCATGACATTACTGACCTGAAACAGGCTGAGTTGTCGCTCAAGGCCTCTGAGAAGAACTATCGCGACCTCGTGGACACTGCCCCTGTCGGCGTCTATAAAACAAATATCGAAGGAAAATTCATGTATGGGAATGATGCGCTGTTAGACATCTTTGAATTTTCATCGCTTGAGGAACTGAGAAGAGATAATGTCGAGTCGCGATATGTTCATCCCGACGACAGGAAGAGACTCATATCCATACTGAAAGAAAAAGGGGTTATTCGAAATTTTGAAACTGAGCTTATTACAAAAAACAGACGTCACAAGAATGTCCTCCTCAGCGGAACACTCTATGGAGATGTCATCTCGGGAATGATGATTGACATTACAGAAAAAATCAACTTTCAGAAGGAAGCCATGCAGGCGGGACATCTTGCATCACTTGGTGAACTTGCAGCCGGCGTAGCTCATGAAATCAATAACCCGGTAAACGGTATTCTGAACTATGCTCAGATATTGCTGAACGAATCTGAAAAGGACAGCAGGGAACAGGATATTCTGACCCGGATTATACGTGAAAGCGACAGGGTGGCAGTCATCGTTTCCGGTCTGCTTTCCTTTGCCCGGGGCAGACTGGAAAAGAAGTCCCCTATTCATGTCTCGGATATAATGTCAGCAAGTCTTGACCTGACAAGCTCACATATTGTCAGAGACGGAATCCGGTTTAAACTGGATATTCCCCCTAACCTTCCCGCAATCTATGCCCACTCACAGCAGATACAGCAGGTATTTCTCAATATTATCAGTAATGCCAGGTATGCCTTAAATCAAAAATATAACGGACGGCAGGACGACAAATATCTGGAAATTATAGGCAGGCAGATTATGGTTGATTCCCATCCCTATGTAAGGGTGTCTTTTTTTGATAACGGCAACGGCATCCCTGACAGTCTGCTGGACAAAGTGAAAAAGCCTTTTGTATCCACCAAGCCAAAGGGAGAAGGAACCGGCCTGGGTCTGAGTATCAGCCACGGCATTGTAAGCGAACATGGTGGCAGGCTCGTAATAGACAGTATTGATGGGGAATATACCAAGGTTATAATTGATCTGCCAGTCAACGCCCGGGTCAGCTAACGGGGCCATTCTTGGTTCTTAGTTCTTACTTTTAATCTTTGCCCATGTATCACGGAGGGTCACTGTCCTGTTCAATACAGGCCTTTCAGGGGACGATTCAGGATCAACACAGAAATAACCCAATCTCTCAAATTGAAAATGCTCCCCCGGTTTTGAACTGCTCAAAGACGGCTCAGCATAGCAGTCAGTGAGAACTTCCAGGGATTCAGGATTCAGGTAATCCCTGAATTCAGTCCCGTCTTTGCGGCTGTCAGGCTCTGCTTCAGTAAAGAGGTGACTATAAAGCCTGACCTCGGTTTGAATGGATTTTTCAGCAGACACCCAATGCAGCGTCGCTTTTACCTTGCGCCCGTCAGGAGCATCCCCTCCTCTTGTAGCAGGATCATAGGTACAGTGAAGTTCCACTATTTCACCCCTGTCATTTTTCACAGCCTTCTCGCAGGTAATGAAGTAGGCGTACCGCAACCGAACCTCCCTCCCCGGGGCAAGGCGGAAAAACTTTTTGGGCGGATCTTCCATAAAGTCATCGCGCTCTATATAGATTTCCCGTGAGAAAGGAACCGTACGGGTCCCTGCACTTTCATCCTCAGGATTGTTTACTGCATCAAGCTCCTCAATTGTATCGTGAGGATAATTCAGAATAATTATTTTCAGAGGGTGCAATACAGTCATAACGCGGGGTGCCCGTTTGTTCAGGTCTTCACGGACACAGTATTCAAGAAGGGCCATGTCAACAGTGCTGTCGGCCTTTGCCACACCTATCCTGTCGCAGAAAATACGTATTGATTCAGGAGTGTACCCCCTTCTTCTCAATCCCGCGATAGTGGGCATCCGGGGATCGTCCCACCCCTTGACATGGCCACCGTTAACAAGCTGCAACAGCTTGCGCTTGCTCATCACGGTATAGCTCAGGTTCAGGCGGGCAAATTCAATCTGCTGTGGATGAAAGACACCAATCTCATCAAGAAACCAGTCATAGAGCGGTCTGTGGTCTTCAAATTCCAGTGTACAGAGAGAGTGTGTAATTTTCTCAATTGAGTCCGAAATACAGTGGGCATAATCATACATTGGATAGATACACCATTGATCACCAGTCCTGTGATGCGTTGATCGCTGTATCCTGTAAATAACAGGATCACGCATGTTGATATTGCCTGATGACATATTGATCTTAGCCCTCAACGTCCTCGCACCGTCTTCAAACTCGCCTGCCCGCATGCGCCTGAAGAGATCCAGATTTTCATCTGCCGGGCGGTTACGATAAGGGCTTTCCTGCCCGGCTTCAGTCAGGGTCCCTCTGTGCTGCCTGATCTCGTCAGAGTTTAGATCACAGACATAGGCCCTGCCCTTTTTGATCAGTTCAATGGCATAGCCATATAGCTGTTCAAAATAATCAGACGCATAGTACTCCCTGTTCTCCCAGGAAAAGCCAAGCCAGTGCACATCCTCCTTTATGGCCGCAACATACTTTAATTCCTCCCTGTCGGGATTCGTGTCGTCAAACCTCAGGTTACAGAGCCCGCTGTAATCAGCGGCAATGCCGAAATTCAGGCAGATTGATTTTGCATGACCGATATGAAGATAACCGTTCGGTTCCGGAGGGAACCTGGTATGGATACGGCCGTCATTTTTGCCGTTCTTTATGTCTTCATCAATAATGTGTTTGATGAAATTGGAAACCGGTTTTGATGAATCGTCACGCATACGTAGTTCTTCCCTTATGTGGAGAGGTTGGACCCCCGTCGTAACAGGGACAGAAATGCCCCTTAAATAGAATCTATTGCCCGCTCAAGTCTCCTGATCGTCTTTTCCCTGCCCATAACATCAAGCACCTCAAATATACCGGGGCTCTGCGTTCCCCCTGTCAGTGCAACACGGGCCGGCTGGGCCAGCTTGCCGAGCTTCACCTCTTTCCTCTCAGCTATGGACCTGAAGAGGTTCTCTATGTCCTGCTCTGTAAACTCACTCATTGACTCAAGGCCTTCTTTCAGTTCAACAAGCAGTTCCCTGCTTTCTTCTTTGAGAAACTTGTTTTTAGCCTTTTCCTCATATTCAATATCCTCATCAATGTAATAGCGCAGGGACTGAGCCATTTCAACAAGTGTCTTTGATCTTTCCCGCAGCGTACCAACCGCTTTCGCCAGCCATTTCATATCCTGCTGTTGTCCGGCCTGAATCACCTGCTCTTTCTCAAGAAAGGGTATAACCTGTTCGGCAAGTGTTTCATTCGGCGACTGAATTATGTATTGCTGGTTCAGCCATAACAGTTTCTCAGGATTAAATACTGCTGCAGCCTTGCCCACGTTCTCAAAGGAAAAATATTGAACCAGCTCTTCCATTGAAAATATCTCCTGATCGCCATAGGACCATCCAAGTCGGACAAGGTAATTCACCAGCGCCTGAGGCAGATAGCCCATTTCATAATAGGCCATAACAGAAGTTGCTCCATGTCTCTTTGAGAGCCGTGCCTTGTCTGAGCCCAGTATCATGGGCAGATGGGCAAATTTTGGTGTTTCATAGCCCAGCGCCTCGTATAACTGTACCTGCCGGGGCGTGTTATTCAGATGATCATCCCCTCTGACCACATGGGTGATAGCCATATCAACATCATCTACGACTACAGTGAGATTGTAGGTGGGAGTGCCGTCTGAGCGCTGTATGATGAGGTCATCGAGCTGCTCATTTTCAAACACAACATGTCCCTTGACCATATCGTCAACATAGGTACTGCCCTGCTGGGGCATCCTGAACCGGACGACGGGGTCGATGCCGGGTACAGGTTCCTGCAGTCCCCTGCACTTGCCGCTGTATTTCAGAGACCTGCCCTGTTTCATAGCTTCCTTCCGGTTTGCCTCAAGCTCCTCCGGCGAGCAGTAGCAGTAATAGGCCTTGCCCTCTTCAAGGAGTTTATCCACATATTTTTTATAGACATCAAAACGGTCGGTCTGCCTGACAGGACCCTCATCCCAGTCAAGACCAAGCCACTTCATGCCCTCTATGATCGCCTCTATATATTCATCAGTTGACCGCTCCCTGTCAGTGTCCTCAATGCGAAGGACAAAGGTGCCCTTGTTATGCCGGGCGAAAAGCCAGTTAAACAGCGCTGTTCGGGCGCCGCCGATATGAAGATACCCTGTTGGGCTTGGAGCAAAGCGTACTCTTATGTTCTCAGACACAGTATTCCTCCTGTTCATCTATAAAAAGAACCAGCACAATTATATCACAGGAGAGCTTTTAGTTTTATTTGTATAAAGCGCAGTGGACAGGCATACCGATGAAATACAATCCAGAAGGATGATTGCCGACAAAAGAGTATTACGACACCTTACGGAAGGATCTGAGTTATACTTTGTTAGTTTAAGTATCTTATAAGACTTTCACATGGTAAGGTAAATGAGATTATCATGTAAAAATTGTCGATTAATAATCTTTTTGAGGTTTTCATCCTTTGTAAATAGAATGTTAGATCTTCATATGAGTTGTTTAAT
>JGI2160J19893_10000509_pt1 | contig 13025 bp, 8 predicted proteins | sample DeeMarSeWOR28_12_FD_19893 | JGI IMG/M metagenome (IMG submission 19893)
CCATATGTAATTGGTGAAAATACCGATATTATTGTCGCCTGTGAGCTGGTTTGTTCAGACTCGGGAAAAAGTGTGATTAGCAGGTTAATTCAAAAATCAAGATTACTCCTGAATTTACTATTGGCAACCACAGGCCAAGTTACTATATCCAAAGGGGGCACCCTGAACGTGCATACATTGTGAAGCTAAATTGATTTGTCAGGAAAACATTGACATACAAATCAGCAGGAAGCTTGAGTTTTGAAATGAGACGGGCAGGGCCATTTCTGACCCTGCCCGAACAAAGATTAAAACTAAAAATTATTAGCTGGTTTCTCTGGTTTTAACTATGAAGCATGTTCCACCAACAATTAAAGTTAACACACTAAATAGAATTGCTAATGCAACCATCATTCCGTAGTTTATTGCCAAAAAGCTGAATCCAACCAGCGGGGCAATGCCAATCCGTGTCACAGAACGCAGGCTGTCATGCTCGGCAATATATTCAGCAATTGGCGGAGAAAACCTGTAGTAGGCTTCGACAAATTTCGTTCCCATTTTATTAGTCAGGAGATACGAATCCCTAAATTGACGAAGTGTCATTACATGTGGTTCCCAAGAAGTCCCATAAGCAGCTGTTGCTATGAAGCAAGCGCTACTGCTGCTCCCACCACCGGTGCTAACAAAAGCAGGCCCTCCCTGATCAATAATAATGCCATTTGTAGCATCAAGGTCATCGTCGCCTCTTGCGCCATCGGTGAAGGTCATAGTAATAACATCATCCAATAACTCCACACCGGTATCAGTTGCTGGATCATAGAGGAACTCATACCAGTGAGGAACATTGTTTGTGGGTTCAGGTCCAAACTTATAGTACGTATTTACAGTTGTAGTTCCGGGCGGATTTGAACCAGCCGGCAATTGTAAGGTGATTGTGGCTACGCCACCGGGCACCGGAGTTAAAAGTTCAAATTCAAACAGCCCAAAGGGGAAATCAACTCCTGCAGGCAAATCTGCCACCTGGTCAGCCGGCAGGTAAGCCACATTTTCCAATGAGTTGCCTGCATCGGTTGAGAGAGTCACATAATCCAGGCCGTAATTCACAAAGAGTGATGAGACGTTACTCTGCTGTGCATCAGGCGTACCATCATTGTTGCCATCGTATTGGANATCATNANCNTTGGGGCCTAGCTCTGCAGCATCACCAACACCGTCCAAGTCCCCATCAGCTTGGTCCTGATTTGCAGTGTACGGTGCATTATCTATACAGTCTTCTATGCCATCAGAATCAGAATCAAGATCGGGTCTGCCACAGCCACAGACACCTGGTTCGGTTTTATCGGGATCATCCGGGCAACTATCTTCTTCAATCATGCAGATTGATGAACAACCGTCACCATTTGTTTGGTTGCCGTCATCGCATTGTTCATTTGTTTGCTGGATGTTGTCGCCGCACACCTCATCCTGACAGGTTGAACTGCAGCCATCGTTGTTTGCAGTATTGCCGTCGTCACATTGCTCACCGGCATCAAGCGTACCGTCACCGCATGCAGCAGCCGGCGTAAGTGTACAATCATTTTCACAGCCGTCACCATTAGTTTGATTGCCGTCATCGCATTGTTCATTTGTTTGCTGGATGTTGTCGCCGCACACCTCATTCTGACAGGTTGAACTGCAGCCATCGTTGTTTGCAGTATTGCCGTCATCGCACTGCTCACCGGCATCAACCGTGCCGTCACCGCATGCAGGAGCAGCCGGCGTAAGTGTACAATCATTTTCACAACCGTCACCATTTGTTTGGTTGCCGTCGTCGCATTGCTCATTTGTCTGCTGGATGCCGTCGCCGCACACCTCATTCTGACAGGTTGAACTGCAGCCGTCGTTGTTTGCAGTATTACCGTCGTCGCACTGCTCACCGGCATCAACCGTGCCGTCACCGCATACAGGAGCAGCAGCCGGGTCCAAAAGTCCGCTGACTCCGGCTTGTGCTGCTGTTTCAGTGCTACCCGTTGCCGAGCAGTTGCCACGCGCATACGTTGGGACAGCCGTAATTGTCCAACCCGGCTGGGCACTGGCGTTGATCTCGGTGAGGTTACTGGAACTGGTGGGGTCAAGATCGGAATTAGCAGCCTCCACTGCCTGGATTCGCGCTGTGGTTGAGCCTGCCTGGTCGCAGAACGCCTTACCATAGGGATTCAGGTTCTGCGTGCTCGAGGCATGACACAGTTGACAGCCCTGAGTGCCCGCGTTGTCGTCTGACAAGGAATTGGGATAGAGACCCTGCCATGTAGTGAGGTAGCTACTTGCTGCCTGAGCAACTGACATTGTTATGAACAGCAGTCCCACTGATGCCAATAATGAAAGCACGATCCGCCGGCGATAGTTTGTTGGTATCATTTTTCCTCCTTGTATCTGGTCTAACATTACTTGTATTGGTCTAAAATTAATTGATAAAAAATCATTAAAAGTAGTCCAGCTTTTGACTTCATTTACGTACGCTACATGATTTAAAAATAGGCAAGAAATATGCCAATCGTAAAATATATTGCGTAAATTATTGTTTTATTTGAAGAAATTTATAGGTAGGGATCGTTAGCCCTTTAATGGGCTCCTAAAAGTGTATGATATATAATACAACTTATAAAAAAAATTATACTATTGTGTTGATTCTAAAGGAAATACCTGAAAAGTATTTTTTTTTGTCCAGTATTGGAAAGTATTCAATTGTTCGGTTTTGATAACTGCAATCTTTTATTTATCATGACTGGACTTAAAATTACAATCATCATTGTCAACTGGAGTCAAAATTGCTTCTGTGCCTAGTATTGGCCACCCCAGGCCGGATAAATATATCCAAAGAATATCCTGAACGTGCATACATTGTGAAGCTAAATTGATTTGTCAGGAAAATATTGTCAGGCTAAAACTGGGCAATTTTGTTCTCCGTCAACAAATCACAGAGCAATCAATTATTAGTAACTCTTAGTAAGCCCTGACAAATATTTGACACCAGGTCAAAATAAAATATAATTTTGCTTCTATATGTTACTATAAAAATAAATAACTCAGATTAAGAAAAGAAGGCTTCTGGGCACGGTAAACAATCTGAGAGGCTTTTTTCAGGAGGCAGCAATGAATGTAATAGCAGCCATTAACGGCCAGGTGACTTCTGAAGTTGCAGCCATGTACGGCTTGCATTTTGCCAGAATACATGGATTGCCTTTGGTCCTCCTGCATGTAATAAACCCCGGAGACACCATTGAAGCAGTTGAAAAAAGTATGACAAATATTGAGGAAATTTCTGGCCAGTATGACATGACAACAGAAAGGGTCATGCTGGAGGGCCCTCCTGCGGAGACAGTTAAGCAATACCTGATGAAAAACAAGTCTGAAATTCTCTTCTGCAGCACCCGGTTTCGCCAACACAAGAAATTCTTTAATCTCTCTTTCAGTGAAAAACTCCGACGTATGTCTCTGCCGGTGGATCTGGCAGAGGTCAGGGTTGTGCATATACATTCCACCCTGTCGACTGAAAGGATTGTGCTGCCGATCAAGGAAGACAGGATATCGGTGGAGAAGTTCACCTTTTTTGCCTCCATGGCAAAGGCCTATAATGCCAGCGGTGAAATATACAGCGTTACCGTTACAGGCAGAAAGAAAAGAGCAACCCTGGATTTGGGAGACACGAAGAGGATTCTGCAGAAAATAGACGACAGGCTCTCCCATTATGAGCACTTGGCAGAACTCATGGATATTCCGCTGCGGCTCAAACACTCCATTGCCCTGAACGAAATCGACCAGGTGCTGCACCATTTATCACACAATGATTTTCACCTGATGATTGTGGGTGGCGAGAGATTGTCAGCCTATTCAACCCTTACCAGGTCAAAACCAATTGAAAGACTGCAGCGTTGTACTCCGGTCAACACCATTGCCTTCTATCTGCGAGAAAAAGCCAGATGAAAGTATTCATGCAGGAAAAAGCAGCTCTGCTGCAAAGCCTGAAAACTTCTGAGAAGGGACTTACGGATTCACAGGTTATCAGGAGGCAGCAGGAATTCGGGCCCAACGTTCTTGAAGAGGCGGAGAAAAAAAACTATCTTTTATCCTACCTGAAGGAATATGCACAATTTTTTGCCATCCTGCTTGAAGTCGCAGCCGTACTTTCTTTCATTGCTGACCGCTATGCTCCTGACCAGGGTAATGATATTCTTGGCTACGCCATATTTGGTGCGGTCATAATCAATGCCACCTTTACCTTCTGGCAGGAATACAGGGCTGACAAGGCAATGGAGGCGCTGCTCAAGCTTATGCCAACGATGGTCAATGTCCGCCGTCAAGATGTAATAGCAACCGTAGACTCAAAGGAACTTGTGCCGGGAGATGTCATGGTTCTGGAAGAGGGAGACAAGGTTGCTGCAGACGGCGTCCTGCTTGAAGCCACATCACTTTATCTGAATCTCTCATCGCTCAATGGGGAGTCAGCTCCGGCTTCACGCAACAGCGAGCCTTCAAAGCAGGCAAATACCTTAGGTGCCAAGAACATGGTTTTTGCCGGCACTACGATTGTTTCAGGCAGCGGAATCGCGGTTGTCAGTGCCATTGCTAACGCAACGGAATTCGGCAAGATTGCCAGCCTGACTAAGAATGTGCAGAAAAGCCTGACACCCATGCAACGGGAGATAATAAGGATCACGAGAATACTGACTGTTATCGCCCTGATCATGGGGCTGGTCTTTTTCATCCTGGGACTTTTTTCTGCCAAGGGCACCCTGATGGCTTCCATCTTTGCGCTTTCACTCATTGTTGCCAATGTGCCGGAAGGCTTGCTGCCGACCATTACCCTGTCGTTATCCCTGGCGAGCCAGAGGATGGCAAAAAGAAATGCCCTTATCAAAAATCTTGATTCAGTTGAGACCCTTGGAAGCGCTTCGGTCATCTGCACGGATAAGACAGGAACGCTTACCCGCAATGAAATGACCATGCGCTCCATCTGGCTCACCGGCGGGGAGCTGATCAATATTTCCGGAGAGGGATACCGGGAAGCTGGAGAATTCAAATTTGAACAGGAATCTGAAACTGGAGAGTCACGACTGACGGAACTGCTCCAGGCAGGTTTAAACAACTGCAAAGCGGTCATTGATAAAGACTCCCTGCGGGGCGATCCCACCGAACTGGCAATAGTGGCGGCGGCCCATAAAAAAGAACTCGAAGAAGTTACGGGTGAAAAGGTAAAGGAGCATGTATTTACCAGTGAGCGGAAAATGATGTCCACCGTTTACAAAATTGAGGGAGGAAGCCGGATATATTCCAAGGGAGCAGCAGAAATACTGCTGGAAAAATGCAGGACCTATCAGGATAATAACAACAAAACTCAGCCCCTGGATGAGGAATTCAGAAAAAAGGTGATCGGCCAGGCTGAAGCCTTTGAAAATAATGCGTACCGTGTATTGGCCGTGGCAATGGGAGAAGGTCAAAGCGAGGAAAATCTGACACTGCTCGGGTTGGTGGCCATCATGGATCTTCCCAGGGCCGAAGTGTCTGGTGCTGTAGAGTTATGCAAAAGAGCCGGCATCAGAACCATGATGATAACCGGGGATAATGCCCATACCGCTGCGGCGATAGCCAAGAAAATAGGCATGGGATATGACAACATCATAAATGGTGACGAGTTAGAGAAGATAAGCGACGAAAAGCTTGAAGCCACACTGGCCAAGGAAGATATTCTTTTCGCCCGGATGGCGAGCAACCAGAAGTTAAGGATCGCCACCGCCCTGCAGAATACAGGCGAAGTTGTGGCTATGACAGGAGACGGGGTTAATGATGCCCCGGCTTTGAAGAAGGCGGACATCGGCATCGCCATGGGAAAAAGCGGCACCGAAGTGGCCAAAGAGGCGGCTGACATGATCCTGCTGGATGACAACTTTTCCACCATTGTTGCCGCCATTGAAGAAGGCAGGACGGTATATTTCAATATCAAGAAATTCGTCACCTATATTCTTTCCTCCAATGTTCCTGAGATTGTGCCGTATATCCTGCAGTTCTTCCTGAAGATCCCCCTGCCGCTTTCCGTTATCCAGATCCTGTCCATCGACCTTGGATCAGATATGCTGCCGGGCCTNGCCCTTGGCAGTGAAAAGCCTGAAAAGAATATAATGAACAGNCCTCCAGCCGGCAGCCAGGAAAAGATCCTGGACTGGGAGGTATTCAAGCGCGGCTACTTTTTTGTCGGTATTATCGAGGCCACTGCAGCTATGGCGGCCTTTATCTCGTTTCTGCTCCTGCACGGCTGGCAGTATGGGACGGTAGATCTGGCGGATCCCTATCTGCACCGCCAGGCCATGACCATGACCCTTCTAGGGGCAATCAGCTGCCAGCTCATGAATGTCTGGACCATGAGGAGCTGGGAGTTTTCGGCATTCAGCCTGGGGCTTTTCACAAATCCGCTTCTGATAGGGGCCATGATTATTGAACTGGCCTGGATCTGGATGCTGCTCTATGTGGAACCTGTTCAGGATATCTTCAATACCGCCACGGTGCCGCTGAAAGACCTGTGGATTCTGATTCCCTTTCCGATCCTGCTCTTTATAAGCCATGAGTTCTATAAATGGCGCAAACGGAAAAAATTGCAAATGGTTACCGAATAAATACAATTCTGCCTTGCCGGAGTCTTAAGCAGGGAAAAAGGCATAAAGTAGCAAAACACTGAGTTTCAAAAATCCTTAATCTCGTTTACCCCCTCTGCGCCTTTGTGGCATTGCGTTTTATATTATTCTGCTCTGGGCCGCGCAGAAAGGCGACGATCATGCCGCTGACAGCGATAAAACCTCCGCCCAGCATGACATAATGGAAGCTCTCCATGAATATTTTTTCCAGGGCAGGTTGATATTCCTTGAGGCTTAAACCGTTGCTTAATTCATAAAACACGCTGTTGAAGATGGCGCCGGCTATGGCAATTCCAAGGACCATGCCGAGGTTGCGGGCTGCAGCTACGGTTGCGGAAGCCACTCCGCGCTGTTCCGGGGCCACGGCACTGAAAGCGGCGGCGCTGTTGGGCGGCAGAAAAACCGCCGTACCTATACCGGCCAGGGAAAGGCGCCACAATATTGACAAGACAGAAGCATTGGCAGGGATAACGGCGAGCGAGAAAAGCGAGCAGGCGATGAGACCCATGGCCAGGGTGGCAAGAAAACGGGAACCGATCCGGTCATAAAGCGCTCCTGAAAGAGGTGAAACAACAAACAGGGCCACAAAGATGCAGGACATGATGCCGCCCACGGTATTAACCGGGAAGCCGCCCGGATGGATGAGATAGAACGGCATGAGAAACACCAGTGAAAAAAGACAGACAAAGAGGATTACCGCGGCCAGGATGGGCAGGGTAAAAAGCCTGATGGTAAAAAGCGAACGTGAAAGTATGGGGTGTTTAACCCTTGTTTCCACCAAAAGAAGAGCAATTGCAGCCACAAGGCATATGGTGCTGAGCGTCAGGATAGGGGTGGAAAAATAGCCCCATTCATAGGCATGGGTTATGGCCATGAGCAATGAACCAAGAAGCACGGCCATGATAGCTGCTCCTGGCCAGTCAAAAGTTTCCGGCCTGGTGATATCGGCCTTGGAGCCCCTGAGGAGAAAGAATACCCCCGCAGCGGTCAGGAGTCCGATGGGGATGTTTATGTAGAAAATAGCGCGCCAGGAAAAATAATGGATCAACAGCCCACCCAGGACCGGGCCGGCGGTAAGACCCGAGGCCACTACAGAACCCATCATACCGATCGCTCTGCCGCGTTCAGTTTCAGGAAAGGTATCAACAATAAGGGCCGGGGTACAGGCCATGGTCATGGCGGCGCCAAGACCCTGGAAGAAACGGGCCCCGATAAGCCAATAGGCGGAAGGCGCCATGCCGCAGAATAGGGAGCCGAAGGAAAAAAGAAACAGGCCTGTACTATAGACAATACGCCTACCCCTGATGTCGCTGAGCCTGCCGAAGGAAAGCAGCAGCGAGGTGACCGTCAGCAGATAAATCATCACCACCCACTGGATAGTGGCCAGTTCCACCCCGAAATCAGCCATGATGGAAGGAAGGGCTATGTTGACGATGGAACCGTCCAGGGTGGCCATAAAGATGCCGATGGCAACCATGAAAAAAATGAGCCAGTTTTGGGTTTTGGGAGGAGTTTTGAGGTCTGCTTTAGGCATTGGCCCATATTGGTAAAAAATGACTCAATGTCAACTTAAATTTAATTTGCCCTGCGGGAAATTTTTTGGCCATGAAGCCACGAAGCCAAACCAGGCAATGATCCGGGAAGTTTTTCATGGGTGCCGATTACAAGACAGCCGCCGGGTTCCAAGCGTTTCACTATTTGTTGAGCGATTTGTTCCTGCAGTTCCTGGGAAAAATAGGTGAACACCAGGTTGCGGCACAGGATGAGATGAAAGGTTGTATCGGGTTGCTCGTTTCGTATGTCCTGCTGCAGGAATTGCACCCGTTTCTTGAAACGATCTTTTAAGCAGAAGAGTTCCTCCTTTCTTGTGAATGCCAGGGTTTTCATTTTAGGCGGCAGTTCGCGAATGGAACTCGCAGGGTAGCAGCCTTCCAACGCCCTGTTTATCATGAGCTGGTCCACTTCCGTAGCCAGAATTGTGAGATCAGTTCCATGTTTTTGCAAACCTGATAGTTCCCATAATAAACTGAGCGAATAAGGCTCTTCGCCGGATGCTGCGCCAATGCACCAGCAGGAAAGGGTTTTATCGTGCTGTCCTCTCGCAATTGAAATCAGTTCGGGAAAGACTCTTGAGTAGAGCGACTGGTAAATTCCCTGATCGCGATAAAATCTGGAGATGGTGATGCGGCACAGGGAGTCAAGGATATGCCATTCAAGGGGGTTGTCCTGTAGATAGATGCGGTAGCTTTTAAGGTCAGACAGCTGTAATTCTTCAAGGCGGCGGCCCAGACGCTTGCACACCTGGCCGCGCACCTTGCGGAATCCAGACCAGCGCATGTGAAAATGTGGCAGAGCCCATTGCAGAAAGCAGATGCAGGCTTCATCTTTCATAATAACTCATATTGGTTGTAAACAAGCTGGAATATCATTTCTCGGACTGTTTACTTCCTGGCTAACCCGGAATGCTTCCATTTCTTCAGCCGGGTAAGGCGCAAGAATCTGCTGCCGGAAATCCTCCAGGCTTCCATAGGCCAGCCAGGCATCATACTGTGCAGGATGTAGAATGACCGGCATTCGGTCATGGATTTTCCGGATTAGGCTATTTGCAGAGGTGGTTATAATGGTGCACGATTCAACTACAGTTCCGTCTGGACTGTTCCAGGACTCCCAAAGTCCGGCAAAACCAAAAACAGTCCCGTTTTTCAGTTGTACAAAAAAGGGTTGTTTTGTCTTGCCTGTATGGAGCCATTCGTAAAATCCGTCAGCCGCTATCAGGCAGCGGCGTTTTTTAAAAGCGGCCCGAAAGGCCGGTTTCTGCCCCAGGGTTTCGGCCCTGGCATTGATCATCTTGTAGCCGATTTTTATATCCTTGGCCCAGCCAGGGATAAGTCCCCAGCGAAGCATATCCAGCTGGCGAAAGTTTTTACCGGGCAGTAACCTGACAACAGCTATCTCCTGTGACGGGGCAATATTGTAACGGGGAGACAGGTCAACAGTTTCAGGAAGACCGAAGTGCTGCTGAATAGATCTGGGTGGAGCCTTGAGAGCGAAACGGCCGCACATGATTTCCCCCTGGGATAACTGTGAAAAAAGGAGTTGCGCGGGAAAGCACAACCCCTTTGCTGGCACCTGGTGGGCGATACGGGATTCGAACCTGTGACTTCCACCGTGTGAAGATGGCACTCTTACCACTGAGTTAATCGCCCGGTAAGACAAAATTAATCGACCGGATGGTAAACTTCAACCGAATTTATTGGCAGTGCCTGCCCCCATTTCAGCATTATACCCAGATAAATCCATAAAAAATACTTGCCCATTCAAAGGGCTTTGGGTATTTTCACCTAGCTATTCCTATCAATTAAGAAACGTTGATGAGATCAGACTGTTTGATTTCATCATTTTTTGTGATTGAAGATCCTCGAGGTAAGACCCGAGAAATCTTCTGAGGCAAGGATGTTGATTTTTATTAAATACATGCGCTAAACCCGCACTAAACAACGGGTTTAGCACCCTTAATAACAGGGCATAAACGCTCGCAGTTCCTGCTCACAGGAGGATGGATGTGACTACAAAAAATACTGATAAACTGTGGCTCTCAGGCAACGAAGCACTGGCCCTTGGAGCATATGAAGCAGGGGTCAAGGTTGCCTCGGGCTACCCTGGGACCCCATCCACCGAGATTATGGAAAATCTCTCAAAGTATGAAGGAGTGCATACGGAATGGGCCCCCAATGAAAAGGTGGGACTGGAAGTTGCTCTTGGTGCTTGCTTTGTCGGTGTTCGTGCCCTGGCAACCATGAAACACGTGGGGATGAATGTGGCGGCCGACCCGCTTTTCACCTCCTCTTATACCGGCATTCGGGGGGGGTTGGTCATTATCAATGCTGACGACCCCGAGATGCACAGTTCCCAGAACGAACAGGATAACCGCAACTATGCCTTTGCCGCCAAGCTGCCCATGTTGGAACCTTGCGACCCTGCCGAAGCCAAGGAGTTTTTGAAGACAGCCTACTGGTTAAGCGAGGGTTATGATACGCCGGTCATCGTGCGGACAACGACCCGCATAGCTCATGTGAAAGGGCAGGTTACGCCTGGTGAAAAGGCAAGTTCGTCCGTGAAGGCGGAAATAGTCAAGGATGCCGCCAAATTTGTCATGCTGCCGGCCAATGCCAGGAACAGGCGCAAATTTGTCACGGAACGTATGGAAAAACTCGCTGATTTTGCCGAATCCTTTCCGGAAAATCGCATCGAGTGGGGTGACGGTTCAAAAGGATTCATCACCAGTGGCATTTCCTACCTTTATGTTAAGGAAGCCTTTCCCGAGGCTTCGGTTTTGAAACTGGGCATGGTTTGGCCTCTGCCGGAAAAGATGATCAGAAGCTTTGCCGAACAGGTGGACGAGCTTTTTATTGTAGAAGAGCTTGATCCGTTTCTCGAACTGCACATTAAGGCCATGGGCATCAGGTGCCATGGCAAGGATCTCATCCCGGCCGAAGGTGAACTTAATCCGTCCATTGTTAAAAAGGCTGTTACCGGGGAAGAAACTGCGAAATTCGCACCGGTCGCCCTTCCGCCGCGTCCTCCCAATATGTGTCCGGGATGCCCGCACCGTGGTCTTTTTTATGCCCTGTCGAAACAGAAGGTTTTTGTTGCAGGCGATATCGGCTGTTATACTCTGGGCTTTCTGCCGCCGCTTTCATCGATGGATTCATGTGTCTGCATGGGGGCCGGGGTATCTGCTGTTCACGGAATGGCCAAGGCACTGGGCGAAGAAGGCATGGGAAAAGAGGTGGCGGTCATCGGTGATTCCACCTTTGTTCATTCCGGCATCACCGGGCTCATCAACATTGTGTATAATGACAGCTATTCAACCGTCATTATTCTTGATAACCGCATCACAGCCATGACCGGGCAGCAGCCCAACCCTGCCTCAGGCACGAACATAAAGGGAGAACCTGCGCAAATGCTCAATTTTGAGGAGCTTTGCCGGGCCATAGGCGTCAAGAATGTGGTGACCTTTAATCCCCACCAGATAAACGAAGCCCGGAAAATTTTGAAAGAGGAAATAAACCGGCCCGAACCGTCGGTGGTTATCAGCCAGGCTCCCTGTGTTCTGATTCCCTCGGAAAAGAAACGTCCAAAGGTGCCCTATCATACAATCACCGAAAATTGCACTGGCTGCATGGCCTGCCTGGGCCTCGGTTGCCCTGCAATCCACTGGGTACCGGTAACTCCGGAGGAGGGTGCTAAACTGGGATTCAAAGAGAAACAGAAGGGATATTCCGAGATAAGTGTGGAGTTGTGCAATGGCTGCGGACAATGTGCCGAGCTTTGTAAATTTGACGCCATCAGTATAAAGGAGGACAAGTAATGAGTGAACAGGGCAATATTCTCTTTTGCGGCGTCGGCGGCCAGGGCATTCTCCTTGCCAGTGAAGTGACGGCATACAGCCTGCTGGCTGCCGGTATGGATGTTAGAAAAAGCGAAGTGCACGGCATGGCGCAGCGCGGCGGCTCAGTCACCGCACATCTGCGCTATGGCACCAAGGTTTATTCACCGTTGATCAGTCCGGGTGAAGCGGATATAGTTGTTGCCTTTGAGATGATGGAGGCGGTACGTTATCTGCCATATATGCACAGCGACAGCAAGGTTATCGTAAACACTCATAAGATTTATCCACCGGCTGTGGCCACAGGCAAGATGACCTACCCTGAAAATGTGTTAGAGGAACTGAAGAGCCGTGATATTCATGTCAAAGAACTTGACGCCTTTGAAATTGCCAGCAAGGTAGGCGAAGTTCGGGCGGTAAATATTGTCATGGTCGGCGTACTTTCGACCTTTCTTCACATTGAGGAGCAGGTCTATGTGGGTGTTATGAATGAACGGATTCCTGAACGGTTCCGGGATGTTAATATCAAGGCCTTTTTGGAGGGCAGAAAGATAGCTGGCGCATAACAGGTTAAGGAGACTGAGATGATCTGGAACGAAGAATTCGAATCAATGCCAAGGGAGCAGTTGGAGATTCTTCAGCTTAGAAGGCTGAAGGACCTGGTGGAACGGGTCTATTACCGGGTAAAGCCCTACCGTGAAAAGATGGATGAGATTGGCATGAAGCCGGAACATATCAAATCTCTGGCTGATCTGCAGAAACTGCCTTTTACTACTAAGGATTTTTTACGCGACAACTATCCTTTCGGACTTTTTACCCTGCCCCTGGACCAGGTTGTCAGGGTACATGCTTCTTCCGGCACTACAGGAAAGCCAACCGTTGTCGGTTACACCAGGCGGGATATTGAAACCTGGGCAGAGGTCATGGCCAGGGCTTTGGCCTGCGGCGGAGTGCACCGGGGTGATGTAGTACACAATGCTTATGGTTATGGT
>JGI2160J19893_10000510_pt1 | contig 13016 bp, 15 predicted proteins | sample DeeMarSeWOR28_12_FD_19893 | JGI IMG/M metagenome (IMG submission 19893)
CCTAACAACATAATTCCAACATTTCATAATAGTCAAACAATTAATCAAGCATCCACAAAACCTCCAAAATTCACAGTAAAAGAGCCATCCTTGTTAGCCACAGCGAAAATGCTATTAATGTTGTAGCAATCAAGATTGCTTTTCTGCTATAAGCTGTCTTTATTGTTCCTTTTACTTTAATTTGGTAAGTCCTATCCATCTAGGAGTATGACTCAAGTATCTTTGATAGTTTTCCCCATACAAATAAAGACAAANCCTTTCCTCAGAACTTATCATAGAATTTAATAAAATAAGCAAAATAATGGTCAAAATAAAGTATAACCAAGAAATACAAGCGATACTGATACCTGTTTGCATTAGGATCAAGCCAATATAAACGGGATTTCTTGAAAAACCATAAAGACCCTGAGTAATGACTTTGTTTTTTGGGCTAGTAGCAAAATCTCGAACTGCAATAATGGCAAAAATTAATCCAAACAAGAATACAATAAGACCACTATAAAGCCAAACTGTTCGAAGATACAAAGGTAAAAAAATTGGATAAATAAAACAAAAAAACATAATTATTAGGCTAGCGAAAGAGATTAAATTTTCTTTTCTAGTCAATTGAAAAGTGTCCCCTTTTCCCGATTCCCTAATACTTGTTACTCTCATATCAGATAACATTATTATCATCATAGGAAGAGCTAGAATCCAAGCATTCCAAAAACCCAACTCTAATGTTGGAATAATCACATAAGGTCCTCTCTTATTTTTAATATTATTAAATATGTAAAAATTTTTCTATGGGTAATCCAATATTAATAAAACCTATAATTTTGTAAAGAATTCTCTATGCTTAGGATTCTCCAATATTTAATCATAGAAATACATTAATAGCAAGTGCATGAAAAGCAAAGGATAAGAGCCTTTAGCAATTAAATTCATTCACTTAAAAGAACAAATCTCCATCATGTTAATTTTTTGCCATGTAGATACGGCCTATAACTAACATTATAGATTTTTTTCAAAACTTCAAAAAAATCTCAAGTTATATATTCTCTGCAAGAATCGAAAAAATAAGACATGGATAATAATAGAATACTATTTTGATTGTTTGCTAATTAATTTTTCAACTATTTCTTCACTTCGGAAAATTGAGTTTCGAAAGAATCTGGCTTTCAAATCTTGGTCTAACAAGACATACATCCTCCACATAAGCTCTTAAGGGTTCAGCAACACTCCAAGCCTGAGCCATGCAACCTCGAGGAGTATAAGGCAGATCTGCATCATAGATTTCACTTATCGTACCTAATCCTCCTTGGCGTAGTTGGAGTGTAAAAAAGGGTTTAATAATTTTCTCAGAAATATACTGTCTACTGCTTAGTGTGTAACCTTTTGTTTTAAGATAGATTGTGATGAAAGGTCCCAGCAGCCAGGGCCAAACGGTGCCATTATGATACGCCTGATCTCTATGTTTTCTGTCTCCACTGTATAAGCTCTTGTATCTTGGATCTTTAGGCGATAGACTCCTCAAACCAACAGGAGTTAAAAGCTCCTTTTGAACCAAATCAACAACCTGTTTTGCTTTCTCTTCATCAATTATTCTAAAATCTAAAGCTCCTGCAATTAACTGATTGGGTCTAAGTGATGAATCAGATCCAGATTCTTCAACGACATCAAACAAACAATTTTGGTTACTATTCCAAAATTTTTTATTAAAACTGGTCTTGGCTTTTTCAGACAATTCGAAATATTCATCTGAAAGTCTTTTTTCACCAAAAATGCGAGCGAGAAGTTGAAGGGTACATAATGCATTATACCATAAGGCTTGAATTTCTACTGCTTTGCCAGCACGGGGTGTGAACGGAGCACCATCAACTATAGCGTCCATCCAAGTAAGTTGAGGCCCATGAGAAAGTAAACCATCATTGTCAACATATATGCCTTTTATTGTGCCTTTTTTGTGATTTTCAATAATATCTTTTAAAGTTTGCCAAAGGTGATTTTTAATAAAAGCAAAATCAGCCGTGTTTTTGAGATACTGCAATATCGTATTAATAAACCACAAGGTACCATCAACAGTGTTAAACATTAACTCGCCTGTTTTGTCATTAATAAGGTTAGGTATGATGCCCTGACTGCAATAGTTAGCGTACTCAAGAATTACTTTTCTTGCTTCCGTAAACCTATTAGTGATTAGCATCAGTCCAGGCAAGGAGACAAATGTATCTCTTCCCCAAGAACCAAACCAATGAAAACCAGCAAGGATAAACCTTCTATCATCAAATCCTTTTGCAATAAAATCATTGGCAGCTAGCAAAATCCAGTTCAGATCATCATTCATAGTCATATTCTTGGAATAGTAAAAATTTTCAAGTCGGTTAAGTCTACTATTAACCTCTTGGTTAAATAAATTTTCAACGCAAGTTATGTTTGAACCAACCTCTTGTAGAAATTCCTTTGCTTTTTCTTTATTAGTAGCTGCACTAGAGATTACTGCAAATTTGAGATTGCTGTTTTTAGACACATGAAAATCAAAAAAGCCTGGCTGGTAACCTTGATCAAAGCTTGATTCACCACGTTCTTCTTCTTTTCGATAAAAGAGTCCTTCGACCCAAACGGGTTTTTTAATAAACTTACCATTAATTGCTCGGGCAATAATTGTGGCCATCGGATTGTTGAAAGCTAATTGAAATTCTTTTTCCTTATTCTTTTGATTTAACCAAACGGGATTTACTTTCCTATTAATGACATTATGGTGATTTCTATAAGCTATTAAAGGGTAAATTTTGACAGAACAAACACTATTAGCTTTATTTGTAACATCATAAAATGCCACCACAGCATTCTTTTCATAGGGCAACAAAATTGTTTTTTTTAACACAACTTTGTTTTTTTTGTAGACATATGTGGGAAATGGTGAAATTTTAAATTCTTTAAGAAAAGAATAGCCCTGTGGATAGAGGCCGTGAGAAAAATCATTTGCACCAAGTCTGAATATTTTGCCGTCTAATATTAAATCTTCATCTAGCTTTGATAAGGTAACTCTGCGTTCTCTTGGCGGATAAAAAGCAGCAACCAATAGCGCATGATACTTGCGGGTATTGATACCTAATATAGTTGAGGAAGAGTAACCTCCTAATCCATTTGTAATTAACCATTCTTTATTAATAGATTTATCAAAATCCGAAATCTCGTTATGTGAAAAAACGATATAAGGCAACTCCATTCAACTCAACTCACAATTCTTTCTTGTTTATTATACTAAATTAGTTTATTGGCAACTAACAAGAACTAAACGATAATACTTCAATAAAACAGCGATCAACCGCATCAATCTTGTTAGATGATTTGTAACAATACTCAAATTATTGTCAGCATCGAATTAGTTATGGATAATGTAGCTTCTACTTGCACTCCTTTTTTTTAAAGTTTTAGGGGTTTTCAATTTTTGAAACGGATTTTCCATAATGTCCCTTAAATCAAATAAAAAATAATATTTCGAATAGTAAAAATTGGAGGGATAAATACGAAAAAAATTGTGGGTACTGCTTTACTTCTCTTAGTGTTTGCCGGCATAATTTGTGGGATTGTAGCAGCGGAAGTCAGTCCAGGACCAGCACCTGATTCTGGAGATGGTATTCCAGACGGAAATCAATTTATTAGACCTGAAAATCCTGGTTTTGGACCAGCTCCCAATTCTGGAGATGGCATTCCAGACGGTAGTGGATTTTAAATTAAAGTATTAAATCAACTTCCTATTTTTTTTATTTTAAGCTTAATTTATTAAAATAAATTACAATTCATCCTTGTTTTGCAAAAATTTTTTAATTTTGGGGCTGATGGAATTTTAATACTTGGTCCTTTGGATATACTCCGCAAAAATATCTCTTTTTTTTATTCTTGATTTGGTATGGATAAAATCCAAAGATCTGCTGCAACGAACGTTTCATTACCCTGAAAGACGGGGGGCAAAACATAGTGTTCAAACTGTTGACTTTGAACCAATTCACCTGTTGATGCCTCAAAAATCCAAAGACCATTGTTTTTAGTCAACAAAATCTTATCGGTTTCATTGTTGAAGGCTAAACTTACAGTACCACATAAAGTTACCAAAAGTTGCATTTTCGTTCTCTAAGTATTTGATCCAGTTCACATTACCATTAGATAGGTTAAGGTTGGATAGGGTTCCAGTGTAATTGTTTGATGGTCCATAGAAGTGTTCCATTATTCTTATCAAAACAACTTACTCTCGCGTTCTCATAGGCAACATAAACTAGATTTTCTATTATTGCTATTCGGTGATCACGTTTAATATTTGCAACATATCCTCCTATACTGGCATTCCAAAGGTCCTCTCCGGTTTGACTATCAAAGCATCGGATATTGCCCGTATCATCTGTTATAAACACTTTTCCATCATCAACTGCTATGAAAGTTGCTGAGTGCTCGATTTGATTCTGCCAAATAACAGCTGAAGGAGTGCTTGGTCTCATCAAATCCAATTTATATATCACAAATGAGGCTGCAAGGATAATCGAAATCAGAACTATAGCAATAAAATATAACTTGGCCTTTCCATTTTGCATGCCTTATTATGTTTCTATGATTGTTCTTGCCTAAGAAGTTTAGTAGAGTTTTCGGATATTTGCATTTTATTGATGAGGTGACTGGTTTTATAAATGGGGTCGCTGGGATTTGAATCCTTACCCCAATGGAGATATCTCCCGCAATATTTTCCCTTTTTTCTTACAAATTGAAGGAAAAATTAGGAATTNAATTTGTACTTATTCNATAAAAATTGGGAATTATGCTAAACGAGTGAAGAAAAATGATAACGNATAGAACAGTCCTCAACCAGATCTTGACCTGAAGCTTTAACCTTGTTAGCGGCACANATTTTTTGGGGGTGTGTGATGGTTTATCCCACCTTCCACAAGAGATTAGATGAATGGAGGTACTTTTTCCAAATCTGAAAGANANCAAACAAGTGCCAAAACGTTTAATAGTTAGAAATATATAACTTTATGTTAGATAAAATNAATAAAATGTTATATATAGTTAAATAGAGTTGGACAAACATGAAAACATATAAAAAAATATCATCCGTTTTGGGAATTTTGATTTGTCTAGCTGGTGCCGGTCTGATGTTTGACGGAGCAATTCTGGACGAAACAACAGCAAATTTTGCGACCGTACTTGGGATAACTGGAATATGTCTAATCGCAACCAAAAGAAAGGCAATGAATAACGGAGGTGAATAATATGGCTACATTCACATGGCCAATAATTCTAATCCTAAACGCCGTAATAATTATTCTAGTAGCAATATTTGTGATCTGGACAGTGCAAAAAAACAAGAAAGCAGGATATCCAATGCAAGATGAACGAACATCAAAGATTCAAGGCAAAGCAGCACTCGGCACCTATTATATTACCTTAGCCTTCACTGTATCAATACTGCTGTGGAACATTTTCGGAAACGAGTTTCTAACCTTCTTGCCTGAACTGGAAGCAGGATGGACTGTAATCGCCATAATGCTGGTAATGGGATTCTCGTTCGGCTTACTTAGCTGGTACTACGCTAAAAAAGGAGAATTCTGATGAAATTCAAAACCCGAATCAAAGAGCTAAGAGCACGATACGACTTGACCCAAGAAGATCTTGCAAAAAGTGTGGGTGTTAGAAGAGAAACCATCCTTTACCTAGAAAAGGGAAAGTACAATCCATCCCTAATGCTAGCTCATCAGATAGCTCAAACTCTAAAAACAACAATTGATGACCTTTTTGTTTTCGAAGATGAAAAAAACTCGAAATGAGTAGCCAAAAAATGATGAAAACGCACGCGCCAAGTTGAACAAGGAGGTGATTCAATTGGCAGTAGCAGCTTATGCAGCATGGGTATTGGAGCGCAGTAAAAAGGCACTCAAAGAAGCGGGAGCTACTTCTCAAGAGAACGCTAAAACTCCCAAAGAACTCAAACTTGATGAAAAATGGCTAAAAATGAGTGCCAATACAATCATACCTTCTGGTATTGTTGCAACAAAGAACGGAAGATATTATTTAATGAAGAAAAACGAAAAGCAATAAGACTTGATTACAAGGTATTCTATGTTTTAGCTCGTTAGCTTCTTTGAAATAAAGAGATAAACCCAAACCAATAGCTCATTTTATTCCTTATTTAGGAAATTAAGATCAATTAATGATTTATTTCTTAAAATAATCGTTTTGGTGGGGTCGCTGGGATTTGAACCCAGGATCTCACGCGCCCCGGGCGTGAATCTTAGACCAAGCTCGACTACGACCCCTTTTTTGATATGTATTATTCTGGATGTAAAAATCAATACAATGTTAATAAAACTTAAATGTTCTGTATTTCTTTGAAAGATAATAAATTTTCTTTTTCTCTTAATCTAAAAAATTTCTTTATATTATTTTTAAAGAGAAGTTTTATTTTCAATTTAGTCACGGTAATTCTTAATTATAACGAATAGTCAGATAATCGTCAACTGAGGAAGTAAATATGGGTGAATTAGATTTTGGGGGTATTAAAGAAAAAATTATTACCAGAAGTGAATTTACTGTTAAGCAAGCTCAAGAAGTGTTAAAAAGTGAAGTTATTGCTACCCTTGGTTACGGTATTCAAGGCAGAGCACAATCACTTAATATGCGAGATAATGGAATTAAAGTAATAATTGGACAAGAAAACATTGGTTTTCATAAAAGATATTATGATTTAGCCATTAAGGATGGATGGATTCCTGGAGAAACCCTTTTCTCTATGGAAGAAGCTGCAAAAAGAGCTACAATTAAACAGTTCCTACTTACCGATGCAGGACAAAGAGAAACTTGGCCAAAGTTGAATAATACACTAAAGACTGGAGATGCGCTTTATTTCTCACATGGATTTTCAATTGTATACAGACAAATAACTCAGGTTATACCACCCAAAGATATTGATGTAATTTTAGTGGCTCCTAAAGGTTCAGGAACCTCTGTTCGACGTAACTTTTTGCAAGGAAGCGGAATTAACAGTAGTTATGCAATCTATCAAGATTATACAGGAAAAGCGGATCAACGGGTCAAAGCTATGGGTATTAGTATTGGCTCAGGCTACTTATTCCCGACTACTTTTGAAAAAGAGGTTTATAGTGATCTAACAGGTGAGAGAGGAGTTTTAATGGGAGCTATTGCAGGAATTATGGAAGCCCAATATAACACTCTTAGAAAAAACGGCCATAGCCCAAGTGAAGCATTTAATGAAACAGTTGAGGAGTTAACTCAGAGCCTAATAAGGCTAGTTGATGAAAACGGTATGGATTGGATGTTTAATAATTGCAGCGAAACTGCAAGAATAGGAGCTTTAAGATGGAGAAATCGTTTCCGCGATTGCACTCAACCTCTATTTGATTCACTCTACGAACTAGTTGTTTCTGGAGAAGAAACAAGAATCGTTCTTGAAAAAAGTAAAGATCCGAACTATAGACAGAAATTACAAGATGAACTGCAGAAAATGGGTGATTCTGAACTATGGCGAGCTGGAGCTACAGTCAGATCTTTAAGACCAAAATAAAAGAATCCTTAATCTTTTTTGTGCAAAAAAACCTAACTTTTTGATTCTTTAGTTTTTATCTTTTTTTTGAGATCCAATCCAAAAGAGACTCCACCCTATTGGCCATAAAAAAATTGCCACAGGAAAAGCAAATACTAAAAATAATTTATTTAAAAATCTCATATGTTTTAATTTGATAATCACATATTAGTATATTGTTAATATGCACAGGTATACCAGAAAAATATTTGTTCGAGTAAATATTTAATTTGCAAAATATATATCAATAAAAACTAATTACTTGTGATCTTCTGAATAGCATAAAAAATATATATTTTGATTTCTAGATTGCTTGTTATTATAAAAAATCTTATAATTTCAAAAACAACAATTACTATAGTTTATTTTTTCACAATTTGTATTGGCTTACCAGTATATTCTTTAATTGATTCAAACCAAGCTTCATTCGAAATTTTATCGATATTTTCATCAACACTCTCTCCTTTTTCAGTAGCTGAGCGTTTAATATTCCAAACAATTTCTTCGTGGAGCTGTATTATTGCTAAATGATCATCTCTATTACTAAAAATGCGAAAATGCTTTTTAAAACTTTTAAAAAAAGCTTGTTTATGTCTAGGACGTTGATGAGTTAAAGGGCATTTGTAGAACTCGTCTTTTTTTAGAGGTTTGAATTGATTATTATTTTCCATAATTTTTACGCCTTCATATTGAATAGTAGTTCTGAATTTTCTGTTTATAAATTTAAAGCATTCTCAATATTTATAGAATCTATGTCTTTTTTATTTAACTTGAGATAGAATAATTGGTTTTTTCAACAACAACTCAACAGATTTTAGAAGCTGGTAACCAAACAAAATCGCTGCAAAATAAGTAGGCCATAGAATAATAGGCCAATTACCTGTTGTATAATCCCATAGACTAGTTGATACGGCAAATAATTCCATTAATATCATTGCGAATAATCCAAAAAATCCAATCAATATTTGTTCTTTAATCTCCTTTTTACTAATATTATTTCGCCGTAAAAGTAATAATATAGCCCAACAGCCTATGAAAGCAAAAAATAAAATCCACCAGCTTGAATCGAAATTAAATATTAATTCCATGTCGTTCCCCATACATTATTATGTTATAAAAAGCTTCCTTAATGATTTCAATAACTTTCTTACTTTCAATACCTATAATGTTAATCGCAAAACACAGTTCTCTTTCCTTCTAGATTAAATTTAACCTGTAAATTATACTTCATTTTGAACTATTATATTTAAAACGTTTTTTCTTATTTTTAGAATTCNTAAATAGCTTATAACGTTTTAATCTGGGCCAACCAGTTTTTGCAAATTGTAATCTCTCGGGATTGGCTTTGATCCATCTCATCATATGAAAAAAACTTTTTGCTCTCTTTGACTCACGATCATCCAGAGGCTCATAACCTAAATTTCTTAGTTCATCTAAATATGATGTTTCTACAAGTCTTTGCGGTTCACCTATAACTCTGATTCTGTTTATTGAGTCTTCTCCATATTTTTTTCCTAGAGCAGTTGCCGCTTTATCAAAAATACTTCCCTGACAAACCTGAATTTCTTCTTTGTTTTTTATTTTTAACTTTTTAAGTAGTCTTGCAACTATCCATGAAGCTTCTTGCAAATATTTTTTTTCACAAAATAATTCTTGATAAAAACTAACGTCAATAACATCATAAGTGAACTGACCCGTTTCTGCCCTATACGCACCAATTACAACACCAAAAAGTAAATCTCCACTTCCTGCATCATCTATAACAATTGTCAAATAAAATACGCTTCCACTTTTTTGATGAATTATTTTTCTTCTATAAAAATAGTGCTCTGCCTATAACCTAAAAATTGCTTGAAGAAGTCATATTTGTTATAATTTAAATTCCATCAAACATATTATTTTAAGAAGGGATAATTGTTATGACAAATAATTCTGAAAACAAACCTCTAATTAACCAATTAATGTCAAGCAACATAATTACAATTACTCCAGATCAAACTTTGTATAAAGCAGCTAAAATTATGGGTGAAAACCGCATTGGTAGTTTAGTTGTTATGATGTACGATACACCAGTAGGTATGATAACTGAAAGAGATCTATTAAACACAGTCAGCCAGGGTGTTGATTTAGAGAAAGATTGGATAGGAGGCGGTGAAAGTATAAGAGATCAAAATGTTAATTCTGTCATGTCCTATCCTGTGGTTAAAATCTGTTCGTTTGCCACCTTGAAAAAAGCAGCTCGAATTATGATTGAAAAAAAGATTAGGCGTCTATTGGTTTGTGATATGGAAAAGATGGTAGGAATCCTAACAGCTTCAGATATGATTGGAAATCTACCTGAAGTTAAGGAAAACATGAAAGCCTGGTTTGAAGTTGATTATTTCATGACTAAGAATGTCATTACTGCCGATGAAAAAACACTTGTTGATCAAATTGCAATTATGATGGCAAAAAATCACATAGGAAGTGTAGTTATAACCAAAAATAATGAACCCCTTGGAATATTCACTGAGCGAGATCTTCTTACAAAGTTCCTAGCAAAAAATAGAACCTTAATAACGGAAGTTGGTGACATCTGTTCATCCCCCCTAATAACTGCATCATTTGGAACAAGCATTAATAATGCTGCCTCAATAATGACTTCAAACAACATAAGAAGATTGCCAATAACTAAGAATAATAAACTTGTAGGAATTTTATCAGCTAGAGATTTGGTTGAAGCCTATGCAAGAAAATAAAAAACATTAAAAATGTTCTAATGGTATAAGCTTTTCACTTGTTATATTTTTTGATACTAGTTCGATAAAGAGCGACTCCAAATATTTACTTAATCTAGAAAAAAACATTGAAATAAGCTATTTAGATCAATATAAAAGAAAATAGGTTTTAACAATTAAAAATGGTCGTTAATCAAACAATTTATTATTTTATGCTTCACTCATTTTTGTACAATTTAGCAATTCTAACTATATTAGATTTTGATTTAAATGTAAACAACTACTAAATAATACACTACGCTTAGTGTCTATACCTAATTGATAAACACTACCACCTATCTGTGAGCTAAATTATGAATTGCCCATATTGCAACTCCAATGAATTTAAAACTCTGGAAACACGTGATTCGCCAGGAAACACTACAAGACGAAGAAAAGAATGTATTCAATGTAACAAACGTTTCACTACCTATGAATACATCGAAACTATCGAACTCATGGTAAGAAAAAAAGATGGAAGACTTGAACGTTTTGATTTGAACAAGATAATACGTGGGTTTCAGAAAGCTTGTGAAAAAAGACCAGTATCAATGGATCTTGTTAACGAGTCAGCCAGTCTCGTGAGACAAGAATTGATGCTAAAAAACTCGGATGAAATTACCTCACAAGAGATAGGGGATTTAGTAATGAAGTATTTAAAAAAAATTGATCGCATTGCCTACATTCGCTTTGCATCAGTTTACAAACAATTCGAAGAACCTGATGATTTCAGGCGTTTATTACTTGAGGTGAAAAAATGAAATTTGTTAGAAAACGTGATGGAAAATTAGAACCTTTTGATCAAGAACGCATAACAAATGCGATTTGGAATGCTGCTAAAGCTGTAGGAGGAAGAGACCGCGAATTAGCAAAACGCATAAGTGACGAGGTAATCGCGGTACTAAAAAATCGTTTTGGTGAGGAAGGTGTACCAACAGTTGAAGAAATTCAAGATACTGTCGAAAAACGTCTAATAGAAAATGGTAAAGCACAAACAGCTAAAGCGTATATTCTTTATAGAAAACAACATCAGGATATGCGAGAGCTAGCAGCTCTTCTAAGCTCTTCAGATCTTGTTGATCAATACCTAGAAGTTGAGGATTGGAGAGTCAAAGAAAATTCCAATATGAGCTACTCTTTACAAGGATTAAATAACTATCTCTCTTCAACAGTAATAGCGAAATATTGGATAACACGGATATACCCTGATAGTATTGCTAAAAAACACTTTTCAGGCGACCTACATATCCATGATTTGGGCGTATTAGGTCCCTACTGTGTTGGATGGGATTTAAGTGACTTGCTTCTTTCTGGATTTGGAGGAGTATCAGGAAAGATAGAGAGTAAACCAGCAAAACATTTTAGAACTGCCTTAGGTCAAATTGTAAACTTTTTCTACACCCTTCAAGGTGAAGCCGCTGGAGCACAGGCTTTTAGTAATTTTGACACATATCTAGCTCCATTTATCCGTTATGATAACTTAACTCAGAAAGAAGTAGAACAAGCTCTACAGGAATTCTTTTTCAACATGAATGTACCCACAAGAGTAGGATTCCAAACGCCTTTTACAAATTTAACTTTAGATTTGACAATTCCAGAATTTATGGAAAATGAAGCCGTCTTATTTAATGGAAAGGTAACCAATGACACATACGGTGATATGTCAAAAGAAATGCAAATGTTCAATTTGGCCTTTGCGGAGATAATGCAACAAGGAGATTCCAAAGGAAGAGTTTTCACTTTTCCAATACCAACGTATAATGTAACAAAAGACTTTGAATGGGACTCACCAGTTTCAGAAGCGATTTTCGAAGTAACCGCAAAATATGGCGTCCCATACTTTTCCAACTTTATAAATAGTGATTTAAATCCTGAAGATGTCCGAAGTATGTGCTGTCGCCTAAGAATAGACAATAGAAAATTACGCAAGCGCGGAGGTAGTTTTTTTGGCGCAAATCCATTAACAGGATCCATCGGTGTCGTGACATTGAACATGCCAAGAATTGGTTATCTAAACAAAGATGAAGACAAGTTTTTTGAACATGTAGCAAATGTAATGGAAATAGCAAAAACAAGTCTTGAAATCAAACGAAAAACTCTTGAAAGATTCACCGAAACAGGATTATATCCTTATTCTAGAAGATATCTGCAAAGAATTAAAGAAGCCTATGGGAAATTCTGGAGAAATCATTTTTCTACAATAGGATTAGTAGGCATAAATGAAACTCTTTTAAATCTTTTAGGAGTAAACATAGTTAATCCAGAAGGTAAATCTTTTGCAATAAAACTGTTAAATTTCATGCGAGAGCAATTAATGAAGTTCCAAGAAGAAACTGGCAACATATACAATTTGGAGGCAACCCCTGCAGAAGGTACATCATACAGACTTGCTAGAATCGATAGAATCAAGTATCCAGACATGATTATGGCTAATCAACAACAAATAGTTGAAAATAATGCAGAACCATTCTACACTAATTCTTCACAACTACCTGTAGATTATAAAGGCGATTTGTTTGAAGCATTGGAACATCAAGAAAGTTTGCAGACTCTTTATACTGGTGGGACTGTGTTTCACATTTTTATGGGCGAGAGAATCAATTCGTGGAAATCAGCTGCTGAACTAATTAAAAAGATATCTAGAAACTCACATTTGCCTTACTTTACATTAACACCAACCTTTAGTG